>Ga0116130_1000497_pt1 | contig 24449 bp, 20 predicted proteins | sample June2015DPH_17_5_FD_89733 | JGI IMG/M metagenome (GOLD analysis project Ga0116130, IMG submission 89733) | Peatland microbial communities from SPRUCE experiment site at the Marcell Experimental Forest, Minnesota, USA - June2015DPH_17_40 | ecosystem: Environmental > Terrestrial > Soil > Wetlands...
CCGCCTGCTTGAGATTCCGCGCGGGCTGATCGTGCTGACCAAGTCCGACCTGGTCGGCGAGGAGCTTCTCCATCTGACGCGGATGGAAGTGGCGGAGTTGGTGGCGGGCTCGTTCCTCGAAGGCGCTCCCGTGGTAGCGGTGAGCTCGACCACCGGCAAAGGTCTGGACGAGTTGCGCCGGGAACTGGCGCGGGTGGCCGCGGCGGTGCCCGAGAAGAATTCCGCCGGCTATTTCCGGCTGCCCATCGACCGTGTGTTTACGGTGAAAGGATTCGGCACAGTGGTGACCGGCACGCTGATTTCGGGCGCGGTCGAAAAGGAACAGGAGACCGAGGTCTACCCCGCCGGACGTCTCTTGCGGGTGCGCGGCGTGGAAGTGCACGGCGCTAAGACGGAGCGCGCGGTGGCCGGTCAGCGTACGGCCCTCAACCTGGCCGATATCGAACCGGCGGGCCTCGCGCGCGGCGACGTGCTTTCCGAACCCGGCCGCTTTCACGCCGTCCGCCACATCGAGTGCCGGCTGGAATTGTTGCCGTCAGCCAAGCCCCTCAAGCATCGCGCACCGGTGCATTTTCACGCCGGCACGGCGGAGATCGAAGCCGCCGTGCGGCTGTTCGGCGCCGCCGCGCTGCGGCCGGGCGAAACCGCTTATGCGCGGCTGATCCTGCGCGAACCCGCCCTGCTGCTGCCCGGCGACCGCTTCATCATCCGCATGTTTTCCCCGGTGGTGACCATCGGCGGCGGAGTGGTGGTCGATATCGGCGAGCGCCGCTACGCGCGGGGATTCGACATAGCGCACCGGCTCGGCGTGCTGGCCGACTCGGACCGATCCGCGCGCATCGCCCTGCTGGTGCGCGAGGCCGATTTCGGCATGGGGATGGCGGACCTGGTGGCGCGCACCGGAATGGCCGCGTCCGCCATCGATCGAGCCGCCGCCGAGGCCGGCCTTGTGGAGCTGCCGCTTGCATCGCCCTGGTTCGTCGACCGCGCGTGGTTCCAGGCCGCGTGCGACCGGTTGCAGAAGACGGTGCGCGAGTTCCACCACCAGCATCCGCTGCTGGCCGGCGTCGCGCGCCCGGAGCTACGCGCCAGTCTCGCCACGGATATGCCGCCATTCCTGCTGGACGCGCTGCTCGCCGCCTCGAAAGAGGTGGTGGCCAAAGGCGAAATCGTGCGACTGCCCGGCCATGCGGTGGTGATGCGCGAGGACGAGGAGCACGCGCGGCAGGCCATCGAGCGTGCCTTTGAGCAAGCCGGGCTGGCCGTCCCCGCAGTGGCCGAAGTGCTGGCCCAGGCCGGCGTGGCAGCCGCGCCGGCACGCACCTTGCTCGAAATCCTGCTCCGCGAGAAACGCTTGGTCCGCATCAGCCAGGAGCTGGTGTTTCATCACTCCGCGATGGAAAAGCTGCGCAGCCTGTTGGCCGAGCGGCGGCCGGCGCGTTTCAGCGTCCCGGAGTTCAAGCAGTGGACCGGCATTTCGCGCAAGTACGCCATTCCCCTGCTCGAATACCTGGACCGCACACACGTCACCCGCCGCGAAGGCGACCAGCGGGTGATCCTGTAGGGCGACGCGCGGCAAGAAACTTCCATCGAAATTCGGAGTTTCGTAGCCTGTCCCCGATATACTCGAATGCATCTGAGCCGGGCCAGCGAGGTAGGACAGACGATCGCCTTTTGTCGTCTGTCATGTTCGTCTGTCATGGCGTCGCGCTTTGACAGACCACGAAAGGCGATGGTCTGTCCTACCTGCTCCCGAGGAGTATCTGCCCTTTCCATCTTCTGCTACACGGCCCAGGCAGGCCACCTCGGCGGCGCCCACGCAGTAGGGCCATTATCGTAGCTACAATTTTGGCGTTATACTCGTACTGGAATGATGCGGTTCGAGTGGGACCCGGCCAAGGCGCGGAGCAATCGGGGGAAACACCACGTCAGCTTCGACGACGCCATGCTCGTCTTCGAGGACCCCTACGCCCTGTTCGAACAGGACCGCACCGGCCCAGCGGGGGAGTTGCGCTGGCAGGCGCTCGGCCTGGCTGGAGGGGTCTTACTGCTGCTGGTGGTCCACACCGCGCGGGAAGCACGCAGGGACGAAGTAATCCGCCTGATCTCGGCCCGCCGCGCCACCCGGAAGGAGCGAAACCGTTATGAGCAAACTCGTGTACAAGACGCTGAGTGACAGCCCGATCGCGCCCGCCCGCAAGCGCAAGCTGGCACGGCTGGCGGCACGGCCAGATGCGGAGATCGATTTTTCGGACATTCCCCCACTCAAACAGAGCTTCTGGGAAAACGCCGTGCGCAATCCGTTTTATCGGCCCCTCAAACAGCAACTGACCGTACGTCTGGACGCCGATGTGGTGGCTTGGCTCCGCCAGCATGGGAAGGGTTACCAGACCAGGCTCAACCGGATGCTCCGGGATGCCATGCTGAAGAATATCGGCAAGAGCGCCTGATCTCAGGTGTCGGAATGAAGCTCGACGCCTGCCTCGGATGAATCACGCAGTCAAGCTATCCCGGTCTCCCGATTTCGAGTTCGCCATCGGCGGGGGCAGGACCAAGTCAGCGACCGTGTAATGAAGTGCTCTATGCTGGAGCGGCCTCCTAACCATCGCGCCTCCGAACGGAGCCGCGACCATAGGGAGCGGTCCTTTCGATAGAACCGAATCTGCCGGTCAAAGACCTAGCTCAAAATACACCAGCGGATTCTGCTTGTAAGTCACCCGGGCGACCTCGCGGTATCCACACTTTGCATAAAAAGCTCCGGCGCCGGCTTCGGCGTCGAAGGCATCCAGACGGATGGCATCGGCGGGCCAGGCGCGCGCAAGGGCTTCGGCCTCTTTCAGCAGGAGACGGCCAACTCCCCTGCGCTGCAGCTCGGGATGGACGGCCATGCCGGTCAAGTACAGAGGTCTTCTTGCCGCAGTGAAATACGCGGTATCGATGGCCCAAGGCTTCTTTGTGGCCAGGCGCAGCGTACCGGCGATGCGACGGTTGGTGCGCGCAATCAAGATTCGCGAAAACGCGGGCTTCCGCATCGTGCTTAGCACGCCCCGTTCCGTTTGCCCTGACGACCAGTGTCCCTGGCCGAACTGGCGAGTGAGCTCCTCGGCAACAGCGCAGTGAAGCGCCGCCAGCGAGGCTGCATCGGAGTTGGTCGCAGCTTCGAAAACCAGTTTCATCTCTTGACTAGCCAGGCGGTATTCAGTCGAAACTGATTTGCCATTCTATCGTTATCCTGAACGGACCGGCTGGCGCGCGACGTTGCCGAAGGGGCACTGAGCGGAAGCCAGGCGCGGCGGTGTGTAGCGGCTCCGACGTGGCATAGGCTTAGGACCGGCTAGCGCAGGAGCCTCAGAGAGTCGACGCAGTGCAGGCTGATCGGCATGCCATCCGTTTTCCCACTGGCGTGGTCAGTCCTCACCTCGATTTCGCTCGGCGCGGTCACGCTCGTACTGCCGAATGGCTCCAGTCGGATCGGCCGGCCACGGCAGCGACCGAACCAGCCGGTAGAAAGACGAGACGCGGGCTTCGGAGATCCGCCGATTGAAGGTCTCGATTTCCCAGCCGAGATAGCGTAATTCGCGGACGCGCTTCTTCCAGTCGGCTTGGTTGGCAACGAACTTCAGAGTTGCGGCATCCACGGGTTCCCCCTTGAACGCCTTCAGCGTCTCACCCAGCCTCACGTGGACGCTCCCTTGTCCCATCACGCCATGCATCCATTCAGCGTCCACGGACTTAAAGTAAGCCTTTTTGCCGGAGTTGCAATCCTCGCAGATGGCTTCCAGGTTCTCCGGCTCAGTTCGGCCGCCCCATTCCCGCGGAATTCTGTGATCGACCACCAGCACGACTCCGTGCTTCTCGACGGACCGGCCACAGAGGCGGCAACGAGCGGTGGGCGTACCGGGCTGGCCCTGTTCCGCAAGTTCAGTCCCAGTGGCCGAGCCCTCCGCGCACGACCTGATTCCACCTTCGGACTGGCGCAATACCCGGCTCATCGAGAAACGCTGCGCTCCAATGTTCTAGTTTAGAACACTCTCATGTCATCGTGGGAGGTACGCTCGTCATGTGCCGAAACGTCCGGCCGGGAAGAATATCGTCGGAAAGCGGGTTGCCGAGGCACGTAGTCTGCTTCGACCGCCCATGACCCAGGATGCTCTCTCGGGGAGACTAGCGCGGCTTGGGATTCAACTTGATCGAGCCGCGATCGCCAAGATCGAAAACAACCATCGCCGCGTTCTTGATTACGAAGTGAAGGCGCTCGCAACAGCTTTGGGGGCGCATGTCAATTGGCTACTCGGGGACGAGAAGTGAAGGACCCGACTTCTCAGTTACGCTCCGCCACGAGGCGGGCTAAGTCCGACGTGGCGAATAAGATTGTCAGCATGTTCCTTCACGAATTGAGCCGAAGTATCTCCCAGAGCTGGCGGGTCAGAATTGACGGTGAAGAATACGAGGCACTGGTGAGGCAGTGCTTCAGCAACCGCTGCCCTTATTGTTGCCGCGGCCTTGTCGATGGCGAATCGGTTATCGAGCACCTCGATGGCATGAACCGTTATCGAGCTGGTCTTCACGTTCCAGGAAACGTGTTGGTCGCGTGCAAAAGATGCAACGGCGAGAAACGCAGGGACGACTCGGCAAGAATCCTATCGCTTGCCGAGTCTGGTTGGGCGTCATTCCTTTCGCACGACGGCCGTCGCTGCGCCCCCTCCTGTCTCACGTGCCGGTATTGGAGCACGATATGGGAGGACGATGTGGAGCGCACATCGCGACTGAGCGAGAACTCGCAGAGGATACGATCATTTCGTAGCTCGTTTTCGGAATTTGAACAAATACTGCCCGTTCTCAGGAAGACTCTGCCGGAATTGCTGACCAAGCTCTATTCCGATTGCCAAGCTTTCGCCGAAAAGGAGATTAGGTCCCTGCTGAAGGGGCTGGAACAGACCTCGGGCATCGACGCGCCGACAGACTTGAAGGCGGACACGGGTACCCGAGTTCACAAGTAAGGGAGGGCTGGCGGTCCGAGTGGTCGCGCACCTTCAGGGATTCCCCGATGACTGGCAGTTCGCAGGCGGGAAGACGGCGGCTTACCGTCAGGTCGGGAACGCTTTCCCTCCGCCCGTCGCATGTGCCGTGGCCGAGCAGATCATGAAGTGCTTGCGGTCGCGGAAAGTCGTCCCAATGGCCGGCTGAGCAGGATGCTCCTGATTCTCTCCACGACCCGCATGGGATTGCTCTCTATCTCGTGTTCCCAGAATCTGACGACACGCCAGCCCCCCGCACGAAGGATCCTCCCAACCTTTCGGTCCCGTGCCTTGTTCCGCGCAAACTTCTGCGACCAGTAGCCGGTGTTAGACGTTGGCGCTCGGTAGCATTTCGGGCAGCCATGCCAGTAGCACCCGTCTAGAAACACGACTAGGCGGACACTCTCGAAAACAAAATCGGGCTTGCCTGGCAGATCGACGGTGCAGAGGTTCCACCCGCAAATACCGGCGCGGATCATACGGAACCTGATGGCCTTCTCAGTGGACCTGTTCCCGCGAGAACGGATCGCGGACATGTTGCGTGAGCGCTGCTCCTGTGTGAGCCAGTCCATCAACGTTAGTATACGCGCGACGAGCAGGTGAACCGGGTCTGGCCAGCAACATTACCATTATCCGCTCCCGTGTTGAGAACCGGAAAGCCGATCCGGAAAGCCGATCAGCCTGATCTGCGTTGACTTTCTGGACACAAACCGCTGACAGGCAACCGATTGCACAGTTTCCGAATCCGCCCCAGTCGCCGGTCACTCCCCCTCGCGAAAAATCTTCGCCCCTGTTTTCATGAGCCTGCGGCGACTCGGCCGCGCAGCCCCGCACTCGGCCGGGTTACTCTGAAATCGAAAAAGAGCTGCTCGCTCGCCGAGAGGCAGCCGTTTCGGGGCGACGTCCGGTGCCTAACCATGGTCCCTCCCTGCAGGGGGCAATTTGAAACCGGGTCACGCCGTGCAACGTTCGTAAGGCGGCCACAGAGGCTTGTATTCTCCTCCTCGAGAGGAGACAGGAACCGGTTCCTCGCAGCCCCGGCGCAATCGCCGGCAATTACGTTCTAAGCGGCCTGCTTTCATTCCGGCAGCCCGCATCCAGAAAGGGAAAGCAACTCGAAAAAGCAACTCAGCCTGACCCACGCGATCCCCGGTTTTCCGCGGTTTAAACCCCCGCCGGCTTCCTCTTATGCCAGTCCGTCCTCGTCTGAAACTCCTTGCCGAGGGCTAGGAGGGTGTTCTCGGACCAAGGCGGACCTACTAACTGGATGGCGACGGGTAAGTTGTCGGCGAAGCCGCAGGGTAAGACCAATGCCGGGAGGCCAGCCAGGTTGGCGGCGGGGATAAGGGAATCGAAGCCGGCGTGCATCGTGTCCTTCGGCGTATCGCGGGGGGCGGAACCGGGCGCGGTTGGCGGCGGGGAAAGCGGCTGATCGACCCTGGGCGCAATGCCTGTGCGGGCGGGGGCGATGACGGCGTCCAGTTCGCCCCACATCAATTGAATCGCACTCTGCAAGAGGCGGCGGATGCGCATCGCATTTAAATAATCTTTGGCGGGGATCTCCAGGCTGGCCTTCAAACCGGCGATCTGCGACGGATCGGCCAGTTGGTCGACCTGGCCGCTCGAAATTAGAGGCTCGAAGGTGGATGCTTGCTCGGCGCCAAGAATAGTTGACAGCACCGTTCCATACGGGAACGGCGGGAGAGTGGACTCCACCAATTGGACGCCGCAAGCTTTCAGGGCGTCGAGCGCGGCGGCGAAGGCGGGGCGCGCGGCAGGGTCGGGGCTGTCGGCGAAATTGGCGGCCGCAAAACCGATCCGCAAACGGTCGAGCGGGCGCGCGTACTGCGGCGTGTAATAGAAGCTCTTGCCGGCCGAGCCAGGGTCTTGCCCGTCCTTGCCCGCGATGGCGTGGAGGATCAGGCCGCAATCTTCAGCCGAGCGGGCGAACGGGCCGAGCTTATCTAGCGTCCAGGAAAGCGCCATGGCGCCGTGCCGGCTGACCAGGCCGTAAGTGGGCCGCAGCGCGGTGACGCCACAGAACGCGGCGGGCGTGACGATGGAGCCGGAAGTCTCCGAGCCGATGGCGAAGGGCACCAGGCCGGCTGCGACCGCAGCGGCAGGGCCGCTCGAAGAACCGCCCGACCAGCGCGTGCGGTCCCACGGATTGAGTCCCGGCCCGAAGAGCGAAGCCGCCGCGGACCGGTATCCGCCGCCGCCGGCGAGTTCCACCATGGAAAGCTTGCCGACGATCACGGAGCCCACACTACTCAGCTTGTCAATTACCTTGGCGTTGAAATCGAAGACCTGCCCGGCATAGGGCTTGGCGCCCCAGGTGGTGGGCAGGCCGGCGTAGCTCAGCAGATCCTTCACGGCATAGGGGACGCCTTGCAGCGGGCCGCGCAGAAGGCCGCTTTTGAAGTCCTTGTCCACCGTGCGGGCCTGGCGCAGCGCCTGCTCTTTGAGCGACAGCGCCAGCGCGTTGTAGCGCGGACCGAGCTGCTCCAGGCGGTCGGCGAAAGCGCGCGCCAGTTCCTCGGCGGAAAACTCCTTCTTGACGAGGCGGGCGTTCAGCTCGGCCACGGATGCGAAGAAAACGTCGTTGCCGGGGATGGCCATGGCTCAGACCTTGAACTGAAAGGCGGGCTCGGTTGCCATGGGCACCGGCTGGCCGGCTAGAGTTTCGCCGTTGGTTTTGACCCGATTACGGGCCGCGCGCAGCTCTTCGTCCGGTGCTGCCGCCGCCGGTTGGGTCGCGGTCTTGGCCAGCGCCATTGCCGGCGCGAGAGCGGTTGCCAGTTGCCGTCTGGTGAGTTTCATTTTGCCGGTGTACCGCTGGCTTCGTGGGTCAGCGCCTCCATGGCCGCTTTATGCATGACGGAACGCGGCGCGGTCTCTCCGGTCCAGATTTCAAACTGGCCCACGGCCTGTTCGATGAACATGTCGAGGCCGGGAATGGCGGTCTTGCCCTGTTCTCTGGCGCGCCGGAGGAGGGCCGTTTCGAGCGGATTGTAGACCATGTCGAACACGACGTCCGCCGGAATCGAACCGTTGAAGAAACACTCGTCCACGTGCGGGAACATGCCGAGGGGCGTGGCGTGAACAACGGCGTCGAAATGGCGCCCTTCGAGCTGTTCCTTGGCCAGTGCCTCGGCGCCGCAGATCTTGGCCAGCGCGCGCACGCGGTCCGGATTGCGGCCGGTGAGAGTGACTTTGGCGCCGGCATCGGAGAGCGCGAAGGCGGCTCCGCGCGCGGCTCCGCCGTTGCCGACAATCAGCACCGTGGATTTCTGCAGCCGCAGCACACGCGCCAGCGGGGTGGTGACGCCGGCCACGTCGGTGTTGGCGCCGCGCCAACGGCCGGCTTTGCGCCACACGGTGTTGACCGCGCCAATCCGCTTGGCCAGCGGATCGATGGCGTCCAGGTAGCGAATGACTTTCTGTTTGTGGGGAATGGTGACGCTGAACCCGGCCAGGGGCAGACGCTCCGCCATGGTAAAGAAATCGCGCAGGTGGGCGGGAGTGACCAGGAACGGCAGATACACGGCGTCGGTGCGGCGCGCCTGAAACGCGCGGTTGAGGACCGAGGGCGAGATGGAATGGCGGACCGGATCGGCGATGACGCCATAGACCTTGGTCGCCTTGGCCAGCTTTTCGACGCGGTAAAGATGGCGCAGATAGTGCCCGCTCACCTGGCCCGCCGCGGTGCTTTCGGCCACCAGCGGCGCGGCATAGGTGAAAGCGCCGCCAAAAACCGGCGAGAGGACGCGCGTGGGAAAGCCCAACTCGCCCATGGCCAGCACCACCATCCTGTGTTTAGGAAGCGCGCGCGCCGCCGCCAGCACGCGTATGTTGTCGGAAGGTTTGCGCGCCGTAGTGACGATCTTGTATCCGTCGGCGGTCACCCGCATCATGCGGGCCACCACGGTATCCAGAGCCGGCGTGGCTTCGAAGTTGTGGTACGACACGATGACCTGGGCGCGCCCGCGGAACTGGTGCAAGCGTTCCTGGGCGGCCTCGGCGCTTTCGATTTCGACATCCACCGCCTGCGCCCCGCAACGGACGGCCTCATCGAGCACGGCCATCTGGTCCTCGATGCTGCCGTTGAACTTTCCGTGATTCTGGTGGCGCCGGCAGGTGGCCAGGATCAGGGTGTCGGGGAACTTGTCGAGGAAGCCGCGGATGGCGGTGGCGCCCTCGATGGGCTGGTCGAGGAAGTCGAGACGAAACTCGAGAAACGTCTCACCCGACTCAGCCTCGCGACGGGCGTGGGCGAGCAAGCTCGGAACGTCCGGCAGGCCCAGCGCGATGCATATGCGCGGGAGAGACCTGGTCTGCACCATTGTAGGGAATTCCCAGGTTACCACAGGGGGTCCGGCGCGCCGCGTCCGCGCAGGGCAACGGGTGTGCGACGCAAAAATGGCGAAACTCTCGATTCCTAGTGAATTCGCATGAATCTGAATATAGGGGTACACAACGCGTTGATCTTTCGAGAGGCGTTGTATCAGGGCACGGCTTCAGCCGTGCCGGGGGATCGGGAGAGAGGTTTGGGCTTTAGCCCCCGTGGACTCAGGCAAGCCTCAGTGGCTAAAGCCTTTGGCTATCGATGCGTTGCGGCACGGCTGAAGCCCTGCCCTGATACAAAGCCAGCCGCCCGGTCCCCACATTCATGTCGCACACCCCAGGGCAAGTTGCAACCGGGCGCGCGCTGGGGCATGGTAAGAGGAGATGTCATTCGAGCTCTTGCGCGGCATGGTGGGCATCATCGGCATCGGCTGCGCACATATGCTGGCACGCACCCTGGTGGGCGTGCGCAAGGGCAGGTCGAAACGGTCGCGGGTTTACGGCTGGGTCCTCCGCACCGCAGTCTGCCTCGGAGCCGTGGCGTTGCGGCATTCGCTCGATCTCACGGACCTGGCGATCTGGGGCCTTGCCGTGGCGGCGTTCGCCGCCGGCTGGTGGGACGCGTCAAGAGAAAGACAAGTCGAAGACCTGACGCACGAGATCTTCCCCGAGGAAGAGGATAAGACATAGGACGCAGAGCAGCCCCCCGCCCGCGACTGACCGACGTGGCGCACGCACTCATGCGTGCCGTGTCGAGACTTTTCTCGACACATGTTCTCGAATAAGAAGCCATGCGTCGGCACGAGTGCCGACGCGGCACGCACGAGTGCGTGCGCCACCTCAAAGTTATTTTCTGAAAGGCCCTAACTATGCCTGCGCGGCGGCGGGCACGGGCTGCGGACGGCGCGCGGCACGGCGAGCGGTCCACCATAGCTTGGCGGCGGACAGGCCGACCATCAGCGCGGTCAACAATAGGATGGCGAAGACCGTTTGCGGAATGGTCAGGCTGCGGCGCAGGAATGTCGTCCAGCCGCCGTAGACGATCACCACGTGCACCCAATAGACCAAGAGCGATGTCTTGCCCAGCGACTGCATCCAACTCCAGCTTGCCCGCGCGCCGTATTCGGTCCAAAGATAGGAGCCGGCCAGGAATGTCAGAATGATGCCGGCGCGAATGAAAACCAGCGTCGGGCTATTGGTCCAGAAACTGGAGTTCGGGTAAATCGAGTAAGGGTTATTGGAAAAATACTGGTTGGTGAAGATCAGCGCGAAGCCGATCAGCACCGACCATTGCATCAGCCGGTCCATACGGGCTTCGGCCGTGCGTTTCACCGCGAGGCCGGCCGCAAGGCCGAATCCAACATACGAGGCGCAGGGAAAGAACGGAAAGCGGCCGCGCCCGGCTCCCGGCACCAGGTACTCGCGCAACAGCGGCGGCACGCCATCCCAGGGAAGGTTCGCCATCAACGGCGACAACATGGCGACAGCCGCCGCGCCGAGCACGGCGAAACGCATGCGGCCTTCGGCGCCGAATGCCGCCGCCGCCGCGAACACCGCGAGCGCCACCGCCATGCAGTTGAGAATATCCACCTTGGTCAGTTCCTGCAGGCCGCCACTGGGCAAGCCGCCCAACCAATTGGTGAAGCGGAACAGCAGCGCGATCCCCATGATGTACGCGGCGCGCCGCAGCGCAACCGCCCAGCGGCGCCACGGGCTGGCCTCACGCCGCGCCAGGCTTTCCATCTGGAAAGCAGTCGTCATTCCGGCCATAAACAGGAACAGCGGCGCGGCCATGCCGCCGACAAACTGGGAGAGCACGTAAGGGCCGCCGTCGCGCGTATCCAGGCGCGCAAAGGCATTGAAGGCGTGGCACTGGATCATGACGACCACCGCCAGCCCGCGCATCCAATCGAGAAAGGGGAATCGTTTCACTTCGGGGAATTGCCTGTGCTTACGCAGTGCAATTTAGCACAAATTGTTGGGGCGACGCCGATGGCGGCCGCGGCGCGGCGCGCGGCAAAGCAGCAAAACTCAACGGAAAAGCCGAGACGACTCTCGGCTCAGCAGGCCTGGCGGCCCGCGCCACGCACGCGGATGGCGGGTTAGGCCGCTGGTTGATTGGCGGCCACGCGGCGGCTCAGCAGGGCGTAGGCGCCGAAGAGCGCGGCCGAATAGAAGAGGTCCGCCAGCAAGGTGCGGCCATAAAATGGAATCGCCGCCACATAGCAAGCTATCAGGCCGGCGGCGTTGTGCGTATAGAGGGACACCGGCTTCAGCCACATCGCAAAATTGGTAATCAGGAAAAACTGCACGCTGCCCGCGACCGCCGCGGCGCCGAAGGCGAGCGGGTTTTGGGTCGAGCGCAGCCGTGAGCCGATCCACACATAAATCAGGAAGCTCGCATACACGAACGGAGTCGCGAACGAATAGCCGCCCACAAACGGGTCGGTGACGAGCATCAGCACCAGCGGCAGCAGGTAAGCCTTCCAGCCGCTGAGCCGGCCGCCGGCAAAAAGGCTGACGCCGCCCACCGGCGAGAAATTCGGCGCGTGCGGTACCAGGCGGGCCAGAATACCCACGATGGTGAGGCCAATGGCCAGCGGCCTCGATGTATTGTTCTTCATTCGTGTTCTCCTTAATCGATTATCCATCAGAATGAGCCGAGCCGGCATGGTTCGGATCCCATAAAGTTTCCGGATCGCCGGTGATGTGGGTCGCCCAGCGGCTCCAGACAAAAAAAGCGTCGCTGAGCCGGTTGAGGTAGCGAATCGCCTCCGGCGGCACACTTTCGACGCGGGCCAGGGCCACCACGGCGCGTTCGGCACGGCGGCACACTACGCGGCAAAGGTGTAGATCGGAGTTCAGGCGGCCGCTGCCGGGCAGCACGAAGGAGTGCAGCGGCGCCATATCGCGATTGACGCGGTCCATTTCGGTTTCGAGGCGAGTCACGTCTTCATCGGCCACGCGTGCCTGGCGTTCGCCAACGTCTTCGGGCAGGGTGGCCAGAATCGAACCGAGGTTGAACAGCTCGTGCTGGACGCGCAGCAGAACAGGCACCAGCGTCCAGACGCGGCCGTCATGGTCGACCAGCGCCTCGGCGGTCGAGCGCGCGGCGCCCACGAAGGCGTTCAGCTCGTCCACCGAGCCGTAGGCCTCGATGCGCGGCCCATCCTTGGCGACGCGCTGGCCGCCGGCGAGAGCGGTTTCCCCTTCGTCGCCGCCGCGGGTGTAGACGCGGCCGATGGTCAGGTGAGGCGGATCGAACGGCTGTTTACTCATATTCTCATTTTGCTCCCGCGAACGACCATTTCAAACCGGTCACGAAATTCCGGCGCGGCGAAGGGTAGCCGAACACCTCTTCGTAATGCTGGTCGAGCGCGTTGCGCAGGTTGCCGTAGGCGGTGAGGCCGCGGCCGAGCTTGTAGTTGAGATTCAGCCCCAAGTTGGCATAGCCGGGGTTTTGAAACAAGCCGGCGGATGCGCCGTAGCTCGGATCGACATCTAGAATGGAACCGCGGAAGTAGCCGTCCAGGCCGCCCGAGACGCGTCCGCGCGTGAAGGTAGCGGCGAAAGCGCCCGAATTCGCCGGGCGGCGCAGCAACTGCTGGCCCACTGTAAACGGCGCCGGCGCCAGGTTGGCGGTGCCGTTGAGCGAAAGAATTTCCGAATCGAGCCAGGTGTACCAGCCGGTAATGTACAACCAGCGGGCGGGCCGCAGGCGGGCGGAGTATTCGGTGCCCAGGCCGCGCGCGTTGGCGATGTTGTCGGATTCATAGTGGCTGAGCACGGAGAGATTGCCACCCAGAATGACGATCAGGTCGTAGTAGCGGTTGTCGAAGAAGGTGGCGTCGAGCGAGAGAATGTCGTGGAAAAAGCGGTGCTCCACGCCCGCATCGAAGCCGCGCGTGCGCTCCGGCTTGAGCGACGGATTGTCGGTGTAAGCCAGGTCGAAGCCGGTGGGCGGGCGAAAGCCGGTGCCGAAAGACGCGTGCAGCCGCGTGCCGCCCCGCGTGTACGCGGCGGCCACCTTGGGATCGACGGCGCTGACCGACTGCGCCGGAAAGACCGGACGCGAATAGCCATCGGTCGGAATGGCGCCGGTGCTCACAAACTCGCCGCGCACGCCGGCGTTAATCGACCAGCCGCCGGGCAGTTGAAAACGGTTCTCGAGGTAGAACGCGAGATCGTTGCGGCGGATAGGGAAGGTGTCGGAGCTCGCATCGGTGATGTAAGTGTTGCGCACTTCCTCGATGGTCTCAACCGTGCCCAAGGCCACCGTGTACCAAGGCTTGACGCTGGCTGTCATGCGCCATTCGGCCTGGCCGCGCAGATCCTTGTTGAAGCTGAACCCGTAGGGGCTGGTGTAGCCATTGTTGTTGAGGAAGAACGAGGCGAACAAGTCCTCCTTGATCCGCCCCGAAAACAGGTCCGCCTGGTAATGGGCCAGGTAATCGGAAGAGTTGTTCTTGCTGCGGCTGACGGTGTCGATGCCTGCGTAGTTGTTATTGGGATCGGAGCCATAGGGGCCGGGCTCGCCGACGGTGTTGGAATCGAAGTCGCCATGGAAGTTCAGCGACTGGCTGCCGAAACGGCGTAGAAGGTTGAGCATCAGGTTCTCATTGCGATAGTCGCTGTTGGGCACCGGGCCGTTATCGTCGAGGCGCGAAGCCGCGAAGGAGATGCCGAACCCGGCCAGAGTGTCGCCGCCAGCGATGCCGAAGCGATGCTCCTGGTAAGTGCCGCCTTCGGCGAGGATATCGAGGTTGGGTGCGCCGCCAGCTTCGCGGGTGACGAAGTTGACCACGCCCGAGTTGGCGTACTCACCGGCGACGGCGGATTCGGAACCGCGAATCACCTCGACGCGGTCCAGTTCCTCGGCCGGAATGTGGGCGAAATCGAAGGTCCCGCCGAAACCATTGACCGGGATGCCGTCGATCTCGACGAGATTGAAATCGTCATAGCCGCCGCGCAGATAGAGCGAGGTAAGGCCGCCGGTGAATCCGGTCTGGCTGATGGCCATGCCGGGGAGGTAACGCAGCAGGTCGACGGCCTGCGCCAGGTTGCTCTGGCGGATCTCTTCACTGGTGACGATGCTGGTGCTGCCGCCCTGCTGGCTGGCCGGGACATCGATGGCGGAGCCGACCACGCTCACCGAATCCTGGAGTGGCGCCAGTTCCAGCTTGACGAGCAGGGGCTGCGATGCGGCGGCGAGAGCGATTTCGGCGGTGCGGAATCCGGGCGCGGCAACCACGAGTTTGGCATCGGGCGCATTGGCAACAGCGGTATCGAGCTCGAACGAGCCGTTGACACCGGTCAGCGTGCGGGCGGCGATTCCGGCGGGGACCGACACAGCGACCTGGGCGCCCACGACGGGAGCGCCGGACGGATCGGCAACCGTGCCTTTCAACGAAGCAGCCGGAAGGCCGGCCGAAAAGAGCAAGAGCAAGGCCGCAAGGCCCTGGAGACGTATATACATTCGAGGCTCCTCCCTAGAGAGCCGAAGGTAAACAATCTCGCTGGCCGGTCTCCTGGTTTGCGCATCGTCGAATCGCCCAGCCTTCCCATTCCATCGCTGGAACAGTGACTCACTAGGGGCGATTCTCCGCGCTTACAGTGGCTGGGCCACGCCGGATTTGCACCGGCTTCCCGTACACCAGCGGACAATCAGATACTTTTCGAGTGTACACTAATTCATGACGTGATGCGAATCCGAAAGACTTGTTTCGCCCACTTGGGGCTGGCGCTCGCATTTCTGGGAGCGACGCTTCCGGCGCTCCACTCCGCGGGTAAACCCGACAAGAGAAAATCGCAAGCGGCGTACCAGCGTGGGCAACGCGCCGACCAGGCGGGCAGCCGGGAAGAAGCCATCGGCGAATATTCGGAGGCTCTTGAAGAAGACGCCGGCAACGCCGCGGCGTTGCGCGCGCGCGGTCTGGACTACCTGGCCGGCGGCGACAAGGTGAAAGCGCTGGCCGACCTGGAACAAGCAGTGCGCTTGCAGCCGGCCGACGCCCAGGCTTACTGGGCGCGCGGCGACTACTATGCCAAGGCGGGAGAAGGCGCGCGCGCCATTCAGGACTACACCACGGCGATCGGCCTGAAGCTGGAACGGACGGAAGTGTACACCGGACGAGGGAATCAGGAGCTGGCGCTGGGCGATCACGAAAAGGCCGCGGCGGATTTCACGCGGGCTCTGGAGTTGCGGTTGGATAACGCCGACGCAGACAAGGGCCTGGGCATGGCGCGCGCAGCCGAAGGGCGCTTTCGCGAGGCGGTAGACGCTTTCGATTTGTGCCTGCGCCGGCGCCCCGACGACGCGGCCGTTTACGTGGAGCAGGCACTGGCCTACGCCTCGCTGGGCGATTACCGGCGCGCGCTGGCGGGCCTGGACATGGCGGTGCGGCTGCGGCCGGTGGACGCCCGCGCGCTACGCACGAGGGGCGCGGTAAAGGAAGTGCTCGGCGACAAGGACGGAGCGGCGGCGGATTACACGGAAGCCATCCGGCTGGACCCGAACGATGTGCGCCTGTATCTGGCGCGCGGCACGGTTTTTGCGCAGCAGGGGAAGCTCGAAGAGTCGTTGCGGGACCGCAACCGCGCGGTGGAACTGGACCCGAAGAACGCCGAAGCTTATGTCGAACGCGCCGCCTCATACCACGCGCTGGGAGAGCATGAGAAAGGGCTGGCCGACCGCACTGCCGCGATCGCGCTGAACCCTGCATTGGCGATTGCGTGGCGGGCGCGTGGCGGCGACTACATCCTGCTGGGGCGCTACGACGAGGCCCTGGTGGATTTGCAGCGCGCCGCGCAGTTGGAGCCGGAAAACACGGAAGCCCAACAACTGCTGGCGCTGGCGGAGCAGAAAGTGCGAGAAGCGATCGAGGCCGCTCGCGCCAGGGAAGTGGCGCCGGACACGGTGGCGGTGGACCTGCCGGGCGCGCCCGCCGCGCCGGCGCCCATCGCCACTGAGGGACCGCCGAAACCGGATGCCGCGCCAGCGCCCGAACCGCAGGCGCCAGTGGTAAAGCCAGCGCTGAAAGCGGAGGCGGCGGCGCCGAAGTCCGATGCCGCGCCAACGTCCAAACTGCCAGCGCCGGCTGTTAAACCAGCGCTGAAAACGGAGCCGGCGCCGCCGAAGCCGGCGCCCGAAGCGGCCAAGGATGCGTCCGCCCATCAGGCGGCAGGGCGCAAGCTGATTCAGGAGGCGAAATTCGCCGAGGCTATCGAGCAACTCAGTGCGGCGATCCGGTTGGACGCGACTTCGGCGCGGGCATACAACGCGCGAGGCTACGCGCAAATGCGCCTCAAGCATTTTGCCGGGGCGATTGCCGATTTCGACAACGCCATCCGGCTCGATCCGAACTACGTCAACGCGTACCAGAACCGCGCCGCCGCGCGCAGCGGTTTGGGCGACAAGGCCGGCAGTGATGCGGACCTGGAGAAATCGCGGGAATTCAGCAAAGAGCTCCAGTAGGGGCTCGTGGCGCGCGAACTCGTGCGGGCCGCGCCGGCACTCGTGCCGACGCCCGGTTTCCCGCGCGCGAGCATGTGTCGAGAAGAGTCTCGACACGGCACGCACGAGTGCGTGCGCCACGGAGAAAAGAGCAGACGCATGGACTACACGTACGAAGATATCGCCAAGATGATCGATCACTCGCTGCTGAACCCGACCCTAACGGCGGCGGAAATGGAGCGGGGCTGCCGGCTGGCGCTCGACTATGATGTGGCCAGCGTCTGCATCCTGCCGTATTACCTGCGCCGGTGCGCGCAGATGCTGGCAGGCAGCCAGGTGAAGGCGAGCACCACCATCGGCTTTCCGCACGGCTGCCACACCACGGCCGTCAAAGTGGCCGAAGCGGAGCGGGCGCTGGCCGACGGCGGGCAGGAACTGGACATGGTAGTGAACATCAGCGCGGTGTTGAGCGGCGACTGGAGATACGTCCGCGATGACCTGGCGGCGGTGATCGCAGTGACCCACGCCGCGGGACAAAAAGTGAAGGTGATTTTCGAGAACTGCTATTTGAACGACGCGCAGAAGATCCGCCTCTGTGAGATTTCGAGCGAGTTGGGCGCCGATTGGGTGAAGACGTCCACCGGATACGGCAGCGGGGGCGCCACCATCGAAGACCTGGTGCTGATGCGGAAGCATGCCGCGCCGCGGGTGCAGGTGAAATCCGCCGGAGGGATTCGCGACCTGGATGCGCTGTTGGGCGTGCGCGCGGTGGGCGTGACGCGCTCCGGCGCCACCCGCACGGCATCCATGCTGGATGAGTGCCGGCGCCGGTTGGGATTGCCTGCGCTGGAGCGCACCAGCGAGAGTTGAGACGCCGCGCGGGAAGTGGGGGCGGGTGCGGCGCGGGCCGGGCATGCCCGGCCCCTACGACGCGAGCGGCATCACCGTTGCGAGCGCTGCGCTCACCTTGCGGCGCTCGGCAGGCTTCAGGCGGCCGATCTTGCCGACGATCAAACGGTTGTCCAGGGTGAAGAACTTCATACGCACCACGCTTGCCATTTTCAGGCCGGCGGCAGAGGGCTCGATTTCGGTGTCGAGCGACCACGGCGCATTGCGCAGATCCGTGATCATCGCCAGCACAGTGTAGCCGTGGCGGTTGAATGACGGCCGGCTGAGCACCAAGGCGGGGCGTCTGACGGCGGCCGGCGAATCCGTGAAGGGAAAAGGAACCACCACCACATCGAAGACATCACAGGTCATCGAAATTCTCGTGATCGTGAGGCGAATCCCATTCGGGCGCAAGCGTGTGCGAAATTGCGCGAAGCCAGGGCAGATCGAGCGGCTGCGCTTTGCGCATCCTTACGGTATTCCCGGTAACCTCGTAGGCCAGGTAATCCCCGGCGCGAACATCGAGCTTGTCGCGGACTTTTTTGGGAAGTGTAACCTGGCCTTTACTGGTGATTTTGCTGACCATAAGCGCCGCCGGTTACAGTATAGCGCATTACTTCCTTACCGCCTTACCAGGCTCCGGTTGATTCACCGGGAAACCCGGCTTTTTCAGCTCGAGGAAGCGGCCGTCGCGATAGTCGAAGACGTAGTCGTAAGCAGCGATCTCCTGGTCGCTCGGAGGCTGCTTCATTTCTTTCGCCCGGGAGACCTGCACGTTTCGGTCGTCGTAGCTTAACCGCACCATAAAGAACAGATCCCAGTGGTCGGCGGCGATGGGATCGTTCAAGAACAGAAGACGGCTGCCCGGACGGATGACGGGTGCGACGGCATGAAGCTGGGCCACGGTGTTGCGATTCAGGGTAGCCGTCTCGTTCGCACTATAGATTCCGGCGTAGCCCAGGGGCTTGTAAGCCGCATAGAGAATCGCCATCGAGAGCAAGAACAAAGCCGCGCCCCTGGCTCTCGACAGCCACCATTCGGCAAGCGGGACACCGCCCGTGGCGAGCGAGGCAAGTTTCACCAGGAGGACGGTGACGTAGAGCATCCATCCGAACACGCACACGTAATATTGGGGCGCTCCGCGCGGCTCGATGAATGCAATGGGCAGCGGACTGAGCATCAGGTACAGCCAGGCGAAGCCCAGCACACGCGACCGTGCGACCAACGCGATGGCGGCCAGCGCGGTCCACAGCAATAGCACCGCCCAGGCCGGCCAGTCCGGCATGGCGAGAAAGTCTCCCAGGAAGTGGCGGCTGGTAAGCATGAACTGAGTCCAGGTGAAGGACGGCCGGTAGGCGGAGAGATGAACCATAGACAGAGAGCCGAGCGATCGGCCAACCACGAATAGCACAGCCACTGCGCCGGTCAGCAGCGTGGCGAGGCCTTCGCGGAACAGCCAGCGATAGAGCTTTGCAGGCTGCCAGGCGCGCGGCGGATGGTAAAGCAGTTCATAGGTTCCCAGGAACGCCGGCAGCATCACGGCCATTTCCTTGGTATTCAAGGCGCAGATGTAGAGTGCGAAAAGGGCCGTCCATTGCCAGGGCTGGAACGCCGCGGCACGCGCGCGCATTCGCATATAGAGTGCCAGTGCGGCGAAGAGGAAGAAATAGCAGAGGACGTCGTAGATGAATCCGGTGTCAAAATAGAGCGACGCGAGACGCTGCTGATAGGCCATCGCCAGCGCGGTGAGAGCGGCGATCTCACGCGATGCGGAGAGGCGGCGCGCCACCGCATAAGTCAGCCAGATGTTGGCGGCCAGGATGGCGAGATTGGAAGCGTGAAACCAGAAGGGATGGAAACCGGCGAAATCGACGATCACGCGGTACCACACACTGCCCATGGGACGTATGAAATCGGAATTGAGGAAGAACAGCAGGTTGGCAGAGATGAGATGGCCGATGGAAAAGACCCAGGAGCGATATAAGTTCATCAGGTCGTCGCCCGTGAAATAGACGTGGAGGGAGGGGCGCGTCAGGCGGAAAAAGTAGGCGGCCAGCAGGAGCGCGCCGGCGGCGATCAGGCCGCGATCGACCAGGCGCATGTCGGGCGCCGGGCCGGATGGACGGGAGCGCGCGACAACAGGCGCTGGGACGGCACCGGGCACAGGAGCGGGCACGGAGGCAGGAGGCGGCGCTTGGGCCTGGCGGCGGGCGCGTTCCAGGATATCCTCGGTATCGGCGGCGCCGGGCGGGTCGAAGCGGGCCCGCATGACGGCCAGGACCTGGGCGGCGAGCTCGTCTTTTTCGCGATCGGTCATGTCATGCTTTTAGGTTGAGACGATAGCGGCGCCGGATCATCACTTCACCAGGCTGGCGGATCGTCCCGCGAAATCCAGCACCCAGCCGGGGAAGATTCCGAGGACCAGTGTGCCGATGGCAGGCAGGATGAGAGCCGCGGAGAACGCGGGCGTGAGGGGCTCGGCGCTGGAGGCGGCTTCGCCGGGATCGCGGAAATACATCATCACGAGAAGGCGCAGGTAGTAATACGCAGCCACCGCGCTATTGAGCAGGCCGAGCACCGTGAGCCACACCAGGTGCGATTCCAAAGCGGCTTTGAAGATATAAAACTTGCCGAAGAAGCCGCCGGTGAGCGGCACACCGATCAGCGAGAGCAGGAAAATGGAGAGCATGGCCGCGACGAACGGCTGCTTCTGCGCGAGGCCGGCGAAATCTTCGATGCTTTGATACCGCTCGCCTTTGCCGGAAAGATGGCTGACCACGGCGAACGCGCCCACGTTCATGCACGCGTAAGCTGCCAGATAGAACATGGCGGCAGCGATACCGACTTCCGAGCGCGACGCCAGCGCCACCATCACGTAACCGGCGTGCGCGATGGAACTGTAGGCCAGCATGCGCTTGACGTTAGTTTGCAGCAGCGCGGCGAAGTTGCCGATGGTCATGGAGAGCAGCGCGGAGGCCCACACCAGCGGCGCCCAGGCGTGGCCGATGGGCGCGAAGGCGGTCATGAAGATGCGCAGGAAGATGGCGAAAGCGGCCGCTTTGGGACCGGCGGACAGGAATGCCGAAACCGGCGTGGGCGCGCCCTGATACACATCCGGCGCCCAGATCTGGAACGGGGATGCGGAGACTTTGAAGGCCAGCCCGACGAACATCAGCGCCGCCGCCAGGCCGACCATGACCGGCAAGGGCGCGTCAGGACCCGTGACGACGGCGCGCACCACGCTGAGATTGATGCTGCCGGTTTCGCCATAAATCAGCGCCACGCCGTAAAGGAAGAAACCGGTGGCGAAGGAGCCGAGCAGAAAATACTTAAGCGCGGCCTCATTGGCGCGCTTGTCATCGCGGAGATAGCCGGCCAGGATGTAGCTGGCGATGGAGGAGATTTCCAGTCCGATGAAGATGATGATGAGGTCGTTGGCCGCGGCCATAATCGATTGGCCGGCGATGGAGAACAGCAGCAGCGCGTGAAACTCGCTGGTTTCGGCCTGCTGCCGTTTGAGGAAACTGAAAGAAGGCAAAATGGTGAGGATGCCGACGCCCAAAACCAGCACGCGGAAGAAGGTCGCGAAGCCATCCACGATCAGCATGCCGCCGAATGCCGGGCCCGCGTCGGAGTACGCGTAGATCGCAGCGAGAATGGCGGCCAATAGCGTAGCCAGGCTGAGCGTTCCATAGATCTTCGACTCGCGCCGGTTGAGTAACGGATCGAGCACCATGATCAAGGTGCCCATCGCGGTGAGGATGATTTCGGGCAGGAAGCGGATCAGGTCGGTGGGATTGAAGATGGGGCTAGCGGGCACGGCTCACCTCCGTGCTCGCGGGGCCGCGGAGATCGACCCGGTAGGGTACATTGACCTGGGTTTGTTCGAGCACGCGGGCGGTGGTCTTGCCGACTGGGTCGAGGAAGGATTTCGAGTAAACGCCCATCCAGACCATCATGGCGATCAGCGGAACGACGACGGCCCACTCGCGCAGGTTGAGGTCGGGCATGTGCGACCGCACTGCCTCTTTCAACTCGCCGTAGAAGACGCGCTGGTACATCCAGAGCATGTAGCAGGCGGAGAGAATGACTCCCAGCGCGGCCCATATGGCCCATTTGAAATTGGCGAGGGCGGCGCCTTGCAGCACCAGGAACTCGCCGACGAAATTGTTCAGCAGCGGCAGTCCGATGGAAGCCAGCGTGGTGATGAGGAACACGGTGGAGAGCCACGGCGCGGCGGTGGCGACGCCGCCGTAATCTTCAATCGCGAGCGAGTGGCGGCGATCGTACATCAGCCCGACCAGCGCGAACAGCGCGCCGGTGGTGATGCCGTGATTGAGCATCTGGTAGACCGCGCCATCGAGGCCGATTTGGGTGAAGGAAAAGATGCCGAGCACGACGAAGCCGAGATGGCTGACCGACGAATACGCCACCAGCTTTTTCATATTCGGCTGCACCATGGCGACCAGCGCGCCGTAGATGATGCCGATGATGGCCAGCACCGCGATCCACGGAGCGCAGCGGCGCGCGGCGGCGGGAAACAGCGGCAGCGCATAATGCAAAATACCGAAGGTGCCCATCTTCAGCATGACGGAGGCCAGCATGACGGAACCGGCGGTGGGAGCTTCGACGTGCGCGTCCGGCAGCCAGGTGTGGAGCGGGAACAGCGGCACTTTGATGGCGAAGGCGACGAAGAAGGCCAGGAAGAGCAGCATCTGCTCGAAGGCGGTGAAGACCAGGCGGCCGCTGGCGAGCTGGTCCAGGATGGCGGCGTAGCCGAACGTGCCGGCGCGATTGTACAGATAAATGATAGCCGCCAGCATCAGCACCGAACCGGCCATGGTGTAGAGAAAGAATTTCACTGCGGCGTAAATGCGCCGGTCATGGCCCCAGATACCGATTAGGAAATACATGGGCACCAGGCTGACTTCCCAAAACACGTAAAACAGAAACAGGTCCTGCGCCAGAAACACGCCCACCAGGCCGACTTCCAGCAGCAGCAGGAAAGCGTAGAATTCCTTAACGCGGCTCTGAATGTGGTTCCAGCTAATCAACACACAAATGGGCGTGAGGAAGGTGGAAAGCAGCACCAGCCAGAGGCTGACGCCATCGGCTGCGATGTGAAAACGGATTTCGGGCGATGAGATCCAGAGCAGATCGACGGTCAATTGATCGCCGGCGACGCTGCGGTCAAACCAGCCGAGCAGCGCTAGCGAAGCGAGAAAGGTGACCAGCGAAATCGCCAGCACCCAGTAGCGGCTCGAAGCCGGCGAGGAACGCGGCAGCGCCAGCGCGATCAGGAATCCGGCGGCCGGAAGCAGGAGAACGAGCAGCAGCAGGTTCATCGCAGGCCTCCCAACACGATCATGGCCGCCATGCCAAAGATCACCAACACGCCGCCGAACGCAATCCACGTGGCGTAACTGCGTGTGTTGCCGGATTGCGCCAGGCGCAACACGCCCCCGATGCCTTTCGCGCGTGCGCCGATGCCATTGACCGTACCATCGATCAGCCCGGCGTCGAAGCCCTTCCAGAGCACCACGCGCGAGCCGCCCACCAGGGGCTTGACCACGGCCGCATCGTAGATCTCGTCCACGAAATACTTGTTGTAAACCAGCGTGTAAAGGCCCTTGGCGCCGCTCGCGATGGAATCGGGGATGCCCGGCCGGTACACGTACATCAGGTAAGCCAGCGCGATACCCGGCAGGCCGGCGGCGCTGGCGACGGCCATGGGACCAAACGCCTCTGGCGCTTCAACCGCCGGAAAAACGGTGCGGAGAAAGTCGGGAATTTTGAAAAGATAGCCGCCGACTAGCGAGAGGCCAGCCAGAATCACCAACGGGATCAGCATCACGGGCGGCGATTCGTGCGGATGCTCCTTGCCGCGATATTTCCCGAAGAAGGTCATGAAGAACGCACGGAAGACGTAGAACGCGGTCATGCCGGCGGTGAAGACGCCGACCCAGTACAGCCACGGCGCGCGATGATCGGCGGCCAGCAGGATCGCATCCTTACTAAAGAAGCCGGAGGTAAACGGGAAGCCGGCAATGGCGAGCGAAGCGCAGAGCATCACGCCGAAGGTCCAGGGAATTTTGGCGCGGAGCCCGCCCATCTGCCGCATGTCCTGCTCGCCGGAAAGCGAGTGGATCACCGCGCCCGCGCCGAGGAAGAGCAGCGCCTTGAAAAACGCGTGCGTCATCAGATGGTAAATTCCGGCGGAAAAAGCGCCGCAGCCGACGCCCACGAACATATAGCCGAGCTGGGAAACGGTGGAGTACGCGAAGACCTTCTTGATATCGTTCTGCGCCAGGCCGATGGTGGCGGCGACGAACGCGGTGGCGATGCCGATGTAGGCGATCACGTCCATCGCGATGGGAGCGTGCGTATAAATGACCCAAGAGCGCGCCGTCATATAAACGCCGGCGGTGACCATGGTGGCGGCGTGGATGAGCGCGGAGACGGGCGTGGGGCCGGCCATGGCGTCGGGCAGCCAGACGTAGAGCGGGATCTGCGCGGACTTGCCGCACGCGCCGAACATCAACAGCACACCGATGAGCGTGAGTAGCGCGACCGGCGCGGCCGGCGCCTGCGCGAACACGTGGGCGAAATCGAGCGAGCCGAATTGGCGGAAGATCAAAAACATCGCCAGCGAGAAACCGAAATCGCCGATGCGGTTCACGATGAACGCCTTGTTGCCGGCGTCGGTGGCGTATTTCTTATCGAAATAGAAACCGATTAAGAGGTAG
>Ga0116130_1000498_pt1 | contig 24433 bp, 18 predicted proteins | sample June2015DPH_17_5_FD_89733 | JGI IMG/M metagenome (GOLD analysis project Ga0116130, IMG submission 89733) | Peatland microbial communities from SPRUCE experiment site at the Marcell Experimental Forest, Minnesota, USA - June2015DPH_17_40 | ecosystem: Environmental > Terrestrial > Soil > Wetlands...
AATTGTTAGTGAGCTTGGCCTTGGTGAGCAGCTCGGCGTCGGTGCGGATGTAAGTGTCCCACAAGCCGGTCTGGCGGCCCAGCTTTTCGATGGTGGCCATGGCGTGCGACACCGAATCGTGCTCGTATCCTTTTACCTCGCCGATGACCAGCAGTTTCTTGGCGGGCGGCTGCGCCTGGGCGGAAACACAGGCGGCAAGCGACAACAAAACGAAGGCGGACAGGGATTTCGTTTTCATGGTTACGATGATACTCCCTGGCGCGGAGTCCGCGGGCAGCCTGCGGTACGCTGAAGAGTGGTCGTGGCCGGCATGACGGTGGCGTTACTAGCGGCGGCGTTGCCAAACGCAGTGGTGCTGCGGCCGGTGGCAAATATGTTTTCCCAGCCGTCGGAAGCGTCCGGCGTGGTGTCGCAGGCAATCTACGGTTCGAATGTGGCCCTGCTGGGCCAGCGCGAAGGCTGGGCGCGGATTCGCACAGCGGACGAATACACCGGCTGGATGCCGCTGGCCGCGCTGAAGATCGGCCCGCCTTACGCCGCCGCGGGGCAGGTGGCGATGGTGTGTAGCCTGTTCGCGCACATCTATCGCGAACCCGATGTCACCGTGCACGCGCCTCTGTTGACGGTGCCATTCGAAACCAGACTGGAGATTTCGGGCGGCGACGAGCAGGGACGCTGGCGCCAGGCGCGGCTGGCGGATGGCCGATTAGGCTGGGTGCAGGCGGGCGACCTGACTTTCGATACCACGCCGCTCAGCACCGCGGAGATGCTGGCGCTCAGCCGCCGCTTTCTGGGCCTGCCCTACACCTGGGGCGGAACTTCCAGCTTCGGCTACGATTGTTCCGGCCTGGTGCAGATGCTCGAGCGCCGCCATGGCGTGATGCTGCCGCGCGACGCGCAGCCGCAGGCGGATTCGAACCTTCTCAAGCCGGCGAGCGGCCGCGCGGATCTCGCGCCCGGCGACCTGCTGTATTTCGGCGCTTCGCCCGAGCACATCACGCACACCGGGATGTACCTGGGCGACGGCCAATTCATCAGCGCCACCACCTACCAGACGCCCATGGTGCGCATCGACCGTCTGGATGACCCGCATTGGTCGCACCTGCTGGTCGAGATGAGGAGAGTGAAATGAACCGGAGAAACTTCGTCGGGAGCGCAGCGGCGGCCTGGCCGCTGAGCCGGTTGGCTGCGGCGGCTGGAGGCACGGAGATCGAAGCCAAGATCGTCCGCCTCAACCTGCGGCACACCTGGACCACCACCATGTCGTCGAGCCAGTTCCGCGACACGCTGCACGTGAGCTACACGCGCGACGGCATCACCGGTCACGGCGAAGGCGCGCCGATCGTCCGCTATCACGAGGACGCCGAGGGCGCGCGCCAGGCGGTGGAATCGGTGCGCGGGTTGCTGCTGGCGGCGGATCCGATGCAGTTCGACAAAGTGATGGCCGCCGTTTTCGGACGCGTGGAAGGGGCCTGGGCGGGCAAGGCCGCCATCGATATCGCGCTGATGGATTGGGTGGGTCAGAAGCTGGGCATCCCGCTCTACTCGTATTTCGGACTCGATCGCGGGGACGCGCCGGTGACCACGTTCTCGATCGGTATCGACACACCCGAGATCACGCGGCAGAAGACGCGGGAGGCCGCGGATTTTCCGGTGCTCAAGGTGAAGGTGGGTCTGGCCACCGACGAGCCGACCATCGAAGCCGTGCGCAGCGTGACTTCGAAGCCCCTTCGCGTCGACGCCAATGAAGGCTGGAGAGACAAGGAAGAAGCGGTACGCAAGATCAACTGGCTGGAGAAGCAGGGGGTCGAGTTCATCGAGCAGCCGATGCCGGCGGAAATGGTGGAAGAGACGCGCTGGGTGCGCGCGCGTGTGCACATCCCGATCATCGCCGACGAGGCCTGCCGGCACGCGTCCGACATCCCGAAACTGAAAGACGCATACGACGGCATCAACATCAAGCTGGATAAGAGCGGCGGATTGCTGGAGGCCTGGCGCATGATCGCGGTGGCGAAATCGCTCGGCATGAAGACGATGCTGGGCTGCATGGTGTCGAGCTCGGTGACGGTAACCGCCGCCGCGCACCTGTCGCCGCTGGTGGACTACGCCGATCTCGACGGCAACCTGCTAATTGCGAACGACCCGTTCGTCGGGGTGCGGGTGGAAAAGGGCAAGCTGATTCTGCCGGAAGGGGCGGGGTTGGGGTTGAGGCCGGCATAGGCTCGAGGGCACAGCGCGGCGTCTCCGCTGCCTCGCCGGGACGCGAGCATGGCCGTATTTCATCGGCTTATTTGGGACAGAATTACGAGATGCGCACGGGGCGTGAGTTCAGGCCTCCGGCTGCCGTCGCGGAACTTACCCTTTTTCGAGACAACGACGGGGGAAAGGAATGGGCGGTGCCCGCTCATTGTCCGATGACCCCACTTTGCGCCAACCGATGAGCTCAAGCTGAGGGAGCGCAGATGGCTGATGAAGCACGGCCCGAACGACGAAAGCGGTACAAGCATTGGTCGCTCTTTGGGCGACCGTCACTCTCATACGATAAGACTGGCAAGCGCGTGGAGGCGGGCGTCTGTATCGGGTGCGGCAAAGATCCATGCGAGTGCAAGAACCCCCGGCGGAAGCGCCGCTGAAAGCAGCATTTCCGGCAATCCACTTTGCGTCAACAATCACGACCAAGCTCACTCCACGACTTGTCTTGCACTTTCCAAAGGCGGCGGCGTCTAATCGAGTGATGACTCTCCGTTGCGGTGGCTGGTTGTGCTCGCTGTTTGTGGCTGCGAGTGTGGTGACGTGTGGCTGCCGATCCCCGCGAGACTCGATAAGCCCATCCGTCAGCACTCCTAGCGTACGCGTAGCGGCCATGAGGTCCGCCCCTTTGGTCCTTGTTGCAGAAATTCAGGATGTAAGCGTGTTCGGCCAACCCAAGGAGGTCGAGAAGCCACTGGGAATTGGAGGTCCGATGGTGCCGAGAATCCCGCTTCAACTGGCAAAGATCTCTGCGAGGACCTTGCTGACGCTACGGGGAACCGACCGGCGGGTCATCGACTTCTATAGCTGGTTCTATGCCGTGGGAAAGCACGGCGGTCCGAGGCTATTCCACCCCGGCAAGCGTTCCGTCCACATCCTGTTCCTCAAAGAGGATTCAGGTTACCTTCACACGGTCTGTGACTATCCACATTCCGATCTGGAGATTAGTTCCAAATGGTGCTCCGCATTTCTGAGTCAGTGGCGGGCAGGGTACGGAGGTGGGCTGGAACTCCCGGAGCGGATTGTCGCCGTCCGGCTGAAGGCTGAATGGGAGAGTAGTCAGAACGAGGCCAGCGAATATTGGCGTGACTGCTATGATCTAGCCGAACTGGCGAATCCGGCTTTCCTGCTTGGACAACTCGACCTTCTTTGCCACAACGTAGTCAATCCGCTCGGCCGCAGCATAGCTTGCTCAGCGTACGCAGAGCAGTCCAAGGACTATTGGTAATCAGCCGTGATCGTGGCATCATGGCAGAGTTTTTTCCGGTAACGCCAGGAAAACGGGGTTATCGGAAAGCGTAGCCTGTCGATACGGCTTGCGAGCGATTTCTGTCTGGGGGCTGAACGGCCGCTTATGGTACAGATGCAAAGCCATCCGCTCGGACTGGGCGTGGAGGGTGCGGACCCGGCGCGATACAGCCAGACCGGGCATGCCCGGCCCCTACGCAGGCCGGGGGCCTGCGGCCACTAGGCTGCGCCGCTGATCTCTTCTAGCAAGCGCTCCACTTCGGCGGTGGGGTCGGCGGCTCTGGTTACTTGGCGGCCGATCACCAGGTAGCTGGCGCCGTCGCGCAAGGCTTCGGCGGGGGTGGCGACGCGCTTCTGGTCGCCGCGATTGGCGCCCGGCGAGCGCACGCCGGGGGTGACCAGAATGGGTGCGGGACCGAAGAGGCGGCGCAGGTCCGCGGCCTCGAGCGGCGACGCCACGATGCCATCCACACCGCACTCCATCGCCAAGCGCGCGCGGCGGCCCACCAGCTCGGCGATCTCGCCTTGGTAGCCCATCTCTTCCATATCTTCGCGGCCAAAGCTGGTGAGCACGGTGACCGCAAGCAGCTTCAAGTCCGCACCGGCGCGGCCTTCCACCGCCGCGCGCATGACCGAACCGACCGCGTGCACGGTCAGGAACCGCACGCCGGTGCGCGCCACCTGGGCCACCGCGCGTTTCACGGTTTCCGGGATGTCGTACATTTTGAGATCGAGGAAAACTTCTTTGCCCTGATCGATCAACTCGCGTACGATCTCCGGGCCGGCGGCGGTGTACAGCTCCAGCCCAACCTTATAAAAGCCGACGCGTTCGCCGATGCGCTTGACCAAGGCACGCGCATCAGCCGCGGTTTCCACGTCGAGGGCAATGATGATGGAGTTGTAGTTCATATCAGTCGAATCGCCTTTTCGCCGCGATCCAGCACGCGGCCGATACGGTAAGCGCCTTCGAGCGCCTGTTCGAGGCGCGCGGCATCGGCTTCGGCCAGCGAGATCAGCAGGCCGCCGGAAGTTTGCGGGTCATAGAGCAGATCCTCGATCTCGCGCGGAAGTTCGCCCGCGGTTTCCACCACGCAGGAGGCGAACTCGCGATTGTTCTTGAGGCCGCCGGGGACGGCGCCCAGCCGCGCATACTCGACCGCTCCCGGTAGAAACTGCACGCGCTCCGTTTCGATTTCCAGCGTAACTCCGCTGGCGAGCGCCATCTCCCGCGCATGGCCAATCAAGCCGAAGCCGGTGACGTCGGTGCAGCCGTGGACACCCAAGCGCAGCATTTCCTCCGCCGCGCGCCGGTTCAGGGTGAGCATCTGGCGGACCGATTCCTCGACGTGCTCCGGCTCCGCCAGACCGCGCTTCAATGCGGTCCCGATCACGCCGGTGCCGAGGCGCTTGGTAAAGACCAGCGCGTCGCCTGGCATCGCGCCTGCGTTGGCGGTGACACGCGCCGGATGCACGGTGCCGGTGACCGCGTAGCCGAATTTGATTTCATCATCGGCCACACTGTGGCCGCCCAGAATCGAACAATCGGCCTCATGCATCTTTTCGGCGCCGCCCTTGAGAATCTGCTGCAAGTCCTCCACATTGCCCTTGGCGGGATACGCGACAATCGAGAGCGCCGAAATCGGCTGGCCGCCCATGGCGTAAACGTCGCTCAGCGCATTGGCGGCGGCGATAGCGCCGAAGGTGTATGGATCGTCCACGATGGGAGTGAAAAAATCGACGGTCTGCACCAGGGCAAGCTCCGCCGTCAGCTTGTACACGCCGGCATCGTCGGCAGTGTCAAACCCGATCAGCACGTTCTCATTTGCCCAGCGGGGGACGCTCGCCAGAACCTGGTCCAACAACTTTGGACTCAGCTTGGAAGCTCAACCCGCTGCCTTCACGTGCGCCGTCAGTTTGCGAAGCTGCGTGGTATCTTCCATCGCATCGTTGGCTCCTTCACTATAATAACGGCAATGTATCGCACCCTCTTTTTTTCCGCCCTGCTGCTGGCTTTGGCGCTGGCGCTCGCGTCCCGCGACCCCAGCTCCGATCCGCGTCTGAGCAAGGCTTCGCGGGTCGCGGAGCGCAATGGCTGGATCCAGGTTCACCTGGAGGGCTCGCCCGCGGAGATCGGCTTCCAGCACGGTTTTCTGCTGGCCGATGAAGTCGAGGATACCTTCAAGGTGATTTCCGCCGAGTTCGCGCACGACGAAAAGCGGGACTGGGCGTTCTTCCGCTCGACCGCGCGCGATATTTTCTGGCCGCACGTGGAGGAGGAGTACCGCGCCGAGCTCAACGGCATCGCGGAAGGAGTGAAAGCGCGCGGCAGCAAGCTCGACCTGTGGGACATCGTGGCGCTGAATTCCTGGCTGGAGGTGACGTACTACACCAAGCAGCTTAATCACAGGACCGGCGGCACCGCCGGCCGTTGCAGCGCCTTCGTGGCCACCGGCAGCTATACGGCGGACGGTCGCGTGGTGATCGGCCACAATAACTGGACCACCTATGCCGATGGCGAGCGCTGGAACATCGTCTTCGATATCGTGCCGGCCAGCGGTTACCACATCTTGATGGACGGCATGGCCGGCCTGATCCACAGCGGCGACGATTTCGGTATGAATTCGGCCGGCATCCTCATCACGGAGACCACCATCAGCGAATTCTCCGGCTTCGACCCGAACGGCGTTCCCGAATTCGTGCGCGCGCGGAAGGCCATGCAATATGCCGCGTCCATCGACGATTTCGCGCGGATCATGAAGGAAGGCAACAATGGCGGCTACGCCAACAACTGGCTGGTAGCCGACCGCAATACCAACGAGATCGCCGATCTGGAACTGGGTCTCAAGAACGTGAATCTCGATCGGACGCGGGACGGTTTCTTTGTCGGTTCGAACTTTCCGATCAATCCCCAGTTGATCCGCGAGGAGACAACCTTCAAGGTGGATGACTCCGGCAATTCGGCAAACGCGCGCCGCGCGCGCTGGCTGACGCTGATGGAAGAGAACCGGGGCAAGATTGACGTCGCCGCGGGACAGCGTTTCCTGGCCGACCACTACGACGCATTTGCGAAGAAGGTCCAGCCCAGCGAGCGCACGTTATGCGGCCACGCCGACCTTTCCCCGCGCGGGATAGCGGACTGGCTGGAGCCGTACGCTCCGGCTGGTGCGGTGCAGAACAAAGTGACCAGCGCCGCGCTGGCCGGCAAGATGTCCTTCACGGCCGCGCTGGGCCACGCTTGCGGCCGCGACTTCCATTCCGCCGCGCACCTGGCCCGATACCCGGAGTACGGGTGGTACGGACGGATCCTCCACGACATGGATGCCAGGCCGTGGACGGAATTCCAGGCGAAGCAGGCGACGCCGTAGCAGGCCGTCCCGCCCTTTTTTCGTTGGCATTGAGAACTTTGGTTAAAGGTCTCCGCCAGACGCGCCGATAGTGGTAACTGAGTTGGACCTATGCTCTCCATCCGCAACAACATTACCGAATTGGAGCGGCTCGCCGCGGAGCGCGATACAGCCGTCGACTGCTATCGCGACGTCCTTCACAACGTGGCGAACTACGCAGTGGAACTGGACGATCAGGTTACCTCTCAGCATCGCCGCTACGTAACGGCCGTCGCGGAAGGCCTAACCTCCACCACCGAGTCGCTGCGCGAAGCCGGCGCCACGTTGCGGGCGCTGTTGCGCGACTACCGGGCCAAGGCGGCTGAGTACCTGAACAATATTCGCGAGCAACTGGCGTCCACCGCCCGCGCTCTCGAGGAGGTGATGGAATCGCTGGCGCAGACCGACGGCGATTGCGAAACCCGAATGCGCAGCGCTCTCGGTGGTCTGCGGGAACTGGCGCAGCAGCCGGCGGCTGAACCCGTTCGCGAGCTGCTGTTGTCGGCGGCGAATGCGGTCGGGAACAGTGTGGAGGAGATGCGGAAACAGCACCGGGCCCATGTGGCGCAATTCATGACGGAAATTCGCATGTTGCACAGCCGGATCGGCCAACTGGAATCGGCCGCCTCCATCGACAGCGTTACGCAATTGCTGACCCGCGGCGAGATCGAAAGGCACATTAGGAGCCTGGAAAAGGGCAACGTCAGCCTGCTGCTGATAGCCACCTCGGGCCTCCGGCTGTCGGAGGTACGTTTTAACGGTGACGTGGCGGCGGAACTGGCGGGCGCGTTCACCAAGCGGCTGCGCAACGTCCTTCCCTCGAACACCGTGATCGGAAGGTGGAGCACCGAGGAATTCGTGGCCATCCTGGACGCGTCTGCGGCGGATGCCATCAAGGCTGCCAAGGCCGTTGCCGAACAACTCTCCGGTACCTATTCCTGTTTGCTAGACGGAAAGGTTGTCCGCCCCGACCTGCAGGTCCGCGTGATGGTCGTTGAGGGCGCGGAGGGGAACCCGGAGCGGCTGCTGGGGCGCGTTCGCGAATTCATGACTCGGACCTTGGAGGTGCCGGCCTAGCTATAGCTAGGCTTGACAGCCTGCGCCGCGCGGCTAAACTTCCAGCTTCCACGGCGCGCGGTAGCGGGCCTCGAGATAGGGCAGGGCTTCGGGTTGCTGGACCGTCATCGCCCGGTCGTCCCAGGTGAGCGTAAGGCCATGGCGCATGGAAATGTTGGCCAGCACGCAGGTGAGCGTGGAGCGGACGCAGTTCTCGATATCGCTGGTGGGGTGCTGGCGAGAGCGGATGCACTCCATGAAGTTGCGCCAGTGGGGAAGGTTCATGTCCGCCAGCGTAGGGCTATTCTCGACGACCGGCGTCGCGCCACGGCCATGCTTGAAGATCGTATAACCGGCGCGGTTGACCATTAGCGTGGCTTTGGTTCCGTGGAAGGCCGTCCCGTAGCCTGAGTTGTACATGGGGAACGCATTCGCGGTGCGGCTTTCGTACGCGCCGATGAAGCCAGGATAGCGGTACGTGACCTGCATGGTGTCCGGCGTTTCGGTGTTGTCGGAAACGTAAAACTTCCCACCCTGGGCGGAAATCCCAATCGGCATGGCTTCGTCGAAAGCGAACTGCACGATGTCGAGCAGATGCACGCCCCAATCGGTCATGTTGCCGCCGGCATAATCCCAGAAATAGCGGAAGGTGGAGTAGTGGTCACTGGCCACGCCCCAGCGGTTGGCGTTGAAGGGGCGCGCCGGCGCCGGCCCCAGCCACAGGTCCCAATCGAGGGTGCGTGGCGGATCGCTGTCCGGCGGGTTGCCCCAGCCTTCCTTTTTGGTGGCGTCAGCCTGAAAAGTACGGCAGAAGGTGATGTCGCCCAGTTCGCCGCTCTTGACGATTTCGCGCGCCTTGCGGAAAAACCCGCCGGAACGCTGCATGGTGCCGCCCTGCACCACGCGCTCGAACTTGCGCGCCGCCTGGATCATCTTCAGGCCTTCCTCGACGTACACGCAGGCCGGCTTCTCCACCCACACATCCTTGCCGGCTTTGCAGGCTTCGACGGCCATGTAGGCGTGCCAGTGATCGGGCGCGGCAATGCACACCGCGTCCACCGACTTGTCGGCCAGAATCTCACGAAAGTCGCGAACGGCTTTGACGCCGGCGAAACCGCCCTTGCGCGCCCGTTCCACCGCGGCATCGAGCGCCGGCTGGTAGACATCGCAAACCGCGACAATTTCAAAGCCGGGCACGTTCGCGCAGTAACCGATATTTCCGGAGCCCATGCGGCCCACGCCGATGAAGGCGATGTTGACCTTGTCGTTGGCGCCTTTCAGGTTCCCGGTGAACAGCGACGAAGTGAGGGCCGCGCCGCCGGCCAGCTTGAGAAACGCACGGCGATCCGCGGATTCGGTTGCCATGCCCTCTGTTGTAGCAGGATTACGGTCACTCGACAGCGCCCTGGGGATGAACCGATACCCTGCCGCGATCCACCAGAATGTCGTCCACCGGCCCGACCACGCCATAGGAGAGCCCGTTGACCACCAACCCGGAGGGTTCGATGCGGATATCGGCGTCGGCGCAGGGCGTGAAGCGGTAGCCGCCATCGCGGGTCCGCTCGGGAGGCGGAACGCTAAAGCGATAGCAGTCGGTCACCACCACGCGATGCGGTCCCGCTTGCGCCTCGACGCGTCCCAGCAGCAGGTTGTTGGACCGGCCGCAGGCGGCCAAGAGCAACGCAGCCAGCAGACAGGCAATGGTACAGGCTGTTTTCGTCATGCTTGCAACCATATAGTACTTTGTATTATAAAGCACAGGCAGAGAATAGAGGCGGGCCGCATGAGGCGTCGCCGCGGCTTTCCCCTGTGCAGGCCCGTCGCGAAATCGTGAAGAAACTCACTGCGGCCCAAGAAGAACGCTACATCGGCTAAGATAGCTGTTATCCGAGCATGCAATCCAACCATTTTCGGGTCGGACGTGTAACCGGATTCGCCGTGCATGCATTCTTGACTAGAGAGGGACGTGGATGGAAACGCAAACCGGGAAGACGACTGCGCACCAGAGTTTTCGCGTAGACGTGCAACTGCACGACCTGCTGGTCAACAAGAGTGGCCGCGGTCCCCAGAACCTGCTGCCCGCGCCTGCCGAACCGCAGACGCTGCCCGAGCCGGTGTTCCCGGCGCATCCGGAACTGCAATCCCTTGCCGATCCCGAGGTGTTTCCGGACAAACGCGCCTGGCCGGCGCCGCTGGTCTACCGGGCCATGCGCGGCTGGCTGTTTCCCTATTTGCGGTCACGCGTGATGCCCGGGATTTTTCACCCCATCATTGCGTACCTGTTCACGGAGTGGAAGTGCAACCTGGACTGCCACTACTGCTGGGCGTTCGATAACAACGTGAAAGGCATGACCGAGGACGTGGCGCGCCGCTCCATCGACTGGCTGCACGACAACGGCTGCCGCGTGCTGGCGCTGATGGGCGGCGAGCCGCTGCTGCGCCCGCAGTTCGTCCACAAGGTGGTGTATTACGCCGCCAAGAAGGGTTTCTGGATTTACGTGCCCACCAACGGGCGGCTATTGCGGCCGGACGTGATCGACCGGCTGGGCGACGCGGGCGTGGCCACTTTCAACCTGGCGGTGGACACGGTGGACGAAAAGCCGGGCCTGCCCAAGGCGCTCAATCCGATCCGCAAACATTTCGATCACCTGGTGCGGCGGCAGTACCGTTACGGATACACGGTGTTCTTCAACATGAACATCTGCCGCAATAACATGGACGATATCCGCGAGCTGACCGAGATCGCGCGCGAGCACCGCATCGCCACCGACTATCACATCAACGAAACGCCCATGATTCAGCCGGAGCATTTCGCCCATCTGGACGATAACGTAACTTACATCCACCAGGAGGACTGGCCGGCGGTGGACGAGCTGGTGGACTGGCTGATCGAGAAAAACCGGTCCGGATACAAGATGGTGAATTCCGTGCAGCGCCTGAATGAGATGCGCGAGTTCATGCGGGGGAAGCTGCAGGAATGGAACTGCCGGGCGGGGCACAACAACGTGATCATCCGCGTGGATGGCACGCTAGCGCCCTGTTTCCCGATGTATTCGGCCACTTACGATTGGGGCGTGGTGGGCCGGCACAGGTTCGAGACGAAACAACTCGAAGAGATGAAGGACGGCTGCCAGCCGCACTGCTTCTCGACCCTCAACCACAACCTGGCGTACTGTTATGACGCCATGCGCGTGGTGCGCTGGATGGGCAAGCAGGCGATGCGCGGCTTTCAGGGCGCCAGCGGCAGCTTCAGCTAAGAACGCGCCAGGCGGGCCGGGCATGCCCGGCCCCTACGAGTGGGTTGTGGTGGCTATCGTAATCGCGAAGTGGCGTAACTGGATCTTCGACCGGCAGATTCGGTTCTAACGAAAGGACCGCTCCCTGTGGTCGCGGCTCCGTTCGGAGGCGCGACGATTAGGGGGGGCGAGCCTCTCAGACAAAGCCCGCCCCACACTGCGGCGATCAGAACGACAAGTGCAGATCCATCTGCAGGAAGCGCGGGCTGCCGATGGTGTGCTGGATCATCCCCAGGCTGCCGGCCGGCGGAATCGTCGGCGGTCCCTCGTAGCCTGGAAAGAAATCAACGTCGTTGTTGGGCGCGTCGAAATTCGGGTGATTGAAGAGATTGAACGCGTCGAAGTTGAAGCGCAGGCGGAAGCGCTCGCGGATCTGGAATTCCTTGGCGAGCGTGGTATCGATGCGAAACTGAAAAGGCGCGCGGAAGAGGTTGCGTCCAGTAGTCGAATACAGCGATTCGTACAGGTCGCATCCCGTTGCGTCGCACGGAGGAACGCCGCCTTGTCCGGGAGCCAGGAACTGCGGTCCAAAATCGGCTGCGTTCAGGACCGGCTGACCGGCGTTGACGCCGGTGGTTCCCTGCAACTCGGCTTGCTTGGCGCTGACGCCAGCTACCATCGGCACAATGGGGTTCGTGATGTAGTCGCTGGATCCGTAGTATTGGCTCGCGACCGATCCCGAAAAGTCGTAGACGCTATAAGGCTGGCCGCTCTGCGCCACGATCTGGGAGCCGATCGTCCAGCCGTTCAGGAAATAGCCGAGAGACGGATTGGTGGTCAGTTTAGGAATCGTATAGCTGATGTTGATCAGAAAAACGTGCGTCTGATCGAAATCCGACGAGGCGTAGTTCGACCTCGGGTCGAGCGGATTGTTGCCGGTAAAGAACAAACCCAAGCCGCTTTGTTCGTCGAGCGAGTGCGACCAGGTGTAAGAAGCGGTGAACTGCAGGCCATTGGATAGCCGTTTGCGGGCTTGAAGCTGCAGAGCGTTATAGTTGGAAATACCGTCGGCGGTGTACAACACGGAATTCATGTCATAGCCGATATAGGGCACGCGAACCGGCGCATTCCCGGAGTACTCGGGCCCCGGACATATCTGCTCGAGATCCAGTACCCCGTCGTTGCACCCGCTGAGCGGACTCACTCCGCCATAGGAATAGATCTGGCCGTTTATGGGGTTTTGCGGAGTCGCAATCCCCGGCTGGTTGAACGGAATCGGCAGTATCTCATGCACTCCATGGTTGCCGACATAGCCGGCACTAAAGAGCCAGCTATTGGACAATTGGTATTGAAGATCGAACGTCCAATTGACCGTGTAAGGCAGTTTGTTGCCGATGTTATATCCGCCCATAAGGAAAGGTCCAAAGGCATTGCCCGTCGGATAGCTGCCGCTCTCGGTCTGTGAGAGGCTAGGCAGCAAGGCCTGAAACGCGGCGGCATTGGCTGGCGGCGCCGCGAGCGCGGTGGTGCCGAATGGCGCAGCCAGCGTTGCGCCCTTGGTGGCGAAAGCGGCCGACACGAACGGCTCCTGGAGTGTGACACCCAACGGGCCATTGAACCCGAAACCGGCACTGGGCGAGAAATCGCTGAACAATTCGCCGCGGTCGTAATACATGCCGAAGCCGGCGCGCACCGTTAATTTGGGCTTCGGACTCCACGCCAGCCCGATGCGCGGCGCAAATCCCCACTGGTGTTTCTGCAGGAGCGAGTCACTGGCGCCCGGCGTCGCAAACGTCGCATTGTTTCCGGCTATCTCGAGTCCGGAATTCGTAATCGTGTTGCTCGACGTATCATAAGAATACAGGCTCGGGTTGAAAGCTGTCAGCCTGCCGTATTTCTCCGTGAGCGGACCATCGAAGTCCCAGCGCACTCCCGCTGTCACCGTGAGATTGCTCAGTACTTTGTAGTTGTCATTGACATACGCGCCCGCAGTGTCCGACCGGTAATAACGGTTGGAGTTGCCCGCGAACGCGTCCGAGTACCGGCCGGTTCGCACGTTGCCTTCCACGAAGTTCAAGAAGCTGCTGAACCCGAGATTATCCGTTCCGGTGGTCGTAGAGTTATTGAGGACGTTGAGCTGCGTGTGATCCCAATTGCCTCCGATGGCGATCGTGTGACGACCCTTCACCCAGTTGAGAGAGGATCCCACTTCCCATTGGTTCTGGTACATGCCCGCATTGCCAAAACTTACGCTGGGACCAAATTCCAGTTCGTTGCTACCTAGGGCGCCGGAAATCTGCATCTGGGGAAACGAGGTAGACCCGAGAAGGCCCATCCCGAAGTCGCCGGGTGTGAAATCCTGGCTGGTTTGGGAGTAAGCCCGCATCCGGGTGAATCCCGCGTGCTGTTGCCAGGTCAACGCCGGCGACAGGATCAGCGTGTTATTGATGGCGGCCACCTGGCTGCCGGCGGAAAGCTGCTGTGCAAAGCCAAGCAAGGACCCGACCGCGCCGAAGGGATTGGTGGTGGGGTTGTTTTGCACGTAATACTTCGCGGTGAGCCGGTCCATTTCGCTGAGCACGTAGTCTACGTTCGCCATGCCCTGATCGACGTTGGATTTCGCGTTCGGCCCCTGCACTACGGCGTCATAGCCAAGCGCGTTCGCCGTGGTTGAATTCGTGATCTGCGCGCTGGGGAACAAATACTGCCCGTTGGGCAGCGTCGCCTGCAACATGGCCGCCGCCACGGGACTGACTTGCGAGGTGGTAATCGTCTTACCGTAGCTCGTCTGCATCGCATTCACGATGCCCTGCAAGCTGCGGTCGTTGGTAAGCCCGATAGGAACGTCGACATCCTTGGTGGCATCCGCCGCATCGGCGATGCGAGCGCCCTGGTAAGCCAGAAAATAGAACACCTTGTCCTTCTTTATCGGCCCGCCGAAGGTGGCCCCAAACTGATTGCGGCTGAGAAACGGGTCCTTGTCGGTGATGGCCGGCGAAGCGTTATAGAAAAACGGCGCCGCATTCCAGAAGCTGTTCTGGAATTCCTCGTAAAGCTGGCCATGAATCTCATTAGTCCCCGACTTGGTGATCACGCTGACATGAGCTCCGCTATGGGCGCCTTGGGTAGCGTCATACATGGCGGCGTTCACGGAAATCTCCTGGATCGTTTCCGCCGGCGGTGTGGGCAGGGCCTGGCCAATGGCTCCGTAGACGGATGTGCTGGTCTGAATCGCGCCGCCCGCGCCGAAGTTCTCTCCGATGTTCAGTACGAAGCGGTTCTCGCCCACCTGGCTGGTCGAGTTCCCATTGAACAGATTGTTGGTATCGACGCCGTTCATCGAGAAGCTGTTGCTGGTGTCGCGATTCCCATTGGCGAAAATCGCCTGGTTGCCCAGCCCCGCGTTGCTGCCTGCGCCGCCCAGCATGTCGGCGTGCACGCCGGGCGTGAGGAGCGCCAGTTGCGTGAAGCTCCCGGTTCCCAGCGGCGTTTCCTGGATGGTCAACTGATCGACCACGTAGCCGTTGGTGGTGTCCACCTGGTTCATCAGCGGAGTCGCCGTCACTTCCACCGTCGTGCTGACCGCGCCGACGCGCAGGTTGCCATCGACAGTGGTGGTGCGATCCGCGTTCACCAGAACCTCGGTGTGCGTTTCGGTTTCAAATCCTTCCTTGGTGATCGTTAACTTGTAGGTCCCGGCCGGCAGGTTCGAGGTCTGGTACGAACCGTTGCCTTGCGTTTTGGCAGTGACCGTAAAGTTGGTCGCGATATTCAGCGCCTTCACGGTCGCGCCGGGCACGGCGGCGCCGCTCGCGTCCTTGACCGTGCCGGTGATCGCGCCCTGAATCTGCTGTGCGCGCAGCGTGGGATAGGCGCCGGCGCAGATCAAGATCGTCCAGCAGATAGCTTTTCTGAGAAAATCCGTCGGTAAACTTTTCATGATTTTTCTCCCCGAGAAACAGAAGCATTCATCGTAAACAGAACCCCTGGTTATGTTGCCCTCCGGCCAAAGCCGGTTCGTGCGCCGGCGGTAGCCAGACGCAACCCCAATACAGCGAGACCGTGCCCATCAACCTCGGAGAATCAGAACGACGAGGGTACCTGATCCTCAATTACAACTTGGTGAAACCTCAGGCTTGGGGGAAACCTCAAATTCCCATTTGTGCGAGTATAGCAGGCCCGAAGCGGTTTCGCGCAAGATGCCCGGATGCCCGGAATGTCCGGACTGCCCCCGGCGAAACTTGCAGCCGATCAGTGTATCGACACAGGGCGCGCGGTCGAGCCGGGAGGCGAGCTTGGCTTGAAATCGGCGTAGTCCAGATTCCTCGAATCCGCGGCCTCCAGAGCGCCTGAGAAGTACGCGGGCAAGTTATCGCCCCAGCTCAAATCGAAGTCGCGAATGCGAAGCCCATCCGCATAGCGCACATAAAGCGCCGGGATGTCGTGCTTGAAAATCGCCTCACTCAAGCTGGTGGCGGTCCAGCGAAGATCGAAGTTGCCGCCGACCGATTGCGCGATTCGCTGTTGCGGCGCCCGCACGTGCATGCGGACTTGCTCCAGGTAAATATCCCGCACAATGCTGTCGGGCGCCCCGTAGATCATCATTCCGCCTTCTGCCTCGATCGTGATATTCGTGAAGTGAATGTCCCGGACGTCCGCTTTTCCGTTGCCCTTGCGCGCTGCGATGTAGATCGGTTCCGCCTTGCCCCACCAGTGCCCGGTGATCAGGCTGGTCTCCATCGTAATGTTGGAAAACAGTACATGAGCCGTGTGCTCCTCACCGAGACTGAAGACGGCGAGACCTCGATTGGCGTGGATCGACAGGTTGCTGAACGTGCTGTAACGCGTATCCTCGAGCCGGACCGCGGCCGAAAAAGAGAACAACGAGCAGTTACTGACATGGACGTCTTCGCTCGAAACGATCGCGAAATCGTCGTCACCCGCCCGGATATCGCAATCCGAGATATGTACGTGTTTCGAGCGCATACAGTCGATTCCGTCGTTATTGGGAATCAGCACGTCGTTGTCGATGTGGACCCCGGCGATGGTGGCCCCTTCCGAGCCTTGCAGGTGCAGCGTCCAATTCGGCGCGTTGCTGAGTGTCACGTCGCGGATGAGGATATTGCGGCAATCGGAAAGAATGATCATGGTCCCGGGCCGCCCGGCGGGACCGGCCTCGACGGGACCGGACTCCAGGCCGTACGTGGGAGCATCGAAATCCGCGCCTTGCCTTGTGTAAGTGGCGTCGAAATCGGCGCCGGTGTGGAGCGATTTCAGGTCGAAGAAGGAATCGCCATTGCCATCGATGGTGCCGCGGCCCGTGATGGCGATGTTATGCGCCTTCCGTGCCACGATGAGTCCGACACGAAACCCTTCGCCCGAACTATCGACGCCGTAGTTCCGGCCGAAGCAGTATTCGGAGATGCTGCCGTAGTCTCGAACATTCGGGCTTGCCTGGAGCACGGCTCCCGCCTGGAGTTCGAGAGTAACATTGCTCAACAGTTCCACGGTTCCGCTGAGATAAGTGCCTGGGGGGAAGACAACCGTCCCGCCGCCGGCGGCATTGGCCGACCGAATGGCCTTTGAGATCGCAGCCGTGTCGAGCGTAGTGCCATCGCCGCGCGCGCCGAGCGCACGCACGTTGAAGGACGAACCCTCGGGCTCTGTTTTCTGGGCAAAAACGGCACCAACCAACACGGACGCTATCAGCGTGAACAGACCAAGCGCTCTCACAGGTTCACCTCACGACAGTTACATATAACACGGCGTTTGCGTAGCGCCAGGAACGATTGCGACCGCTTCCGCAAGTTGTGTTAGCAGCGGACGGCGGCCTGAAGGGCGCACCTGGACGGCTAGTGTTCGAGCGGGCGGGCCTGGTTGCTCAGGCGGCGGAGTTGCTGTTCGCGCAGTTGGGCGCGAGCGGTCGCCAGCTCCTTTTCGATCTTCCGGGTGTGCTCGCGTTCAGCGTCCAGTTGCGCTCGCAGGCCGGCTACGACCCGCGCCATTTCTTCGCTATCTTTGTTTGGCTGAGGAGGGTTCGCCATAACAGGCGCAGGCGGCTCTTGACCCAGAAAGCTGGTGACCTGCCGCACCGTGGTTCCACTGGGCTGATCGAGCACCAGCGTGACATCCACGCGCTGGTTGCGGCGGCCATAGGTGAACACGCCGGAGGCCAGATGCCGGACATCGAGCGGGACGATGTTGGGCGGGGGATCGCCATCCGCGATTTCCAGCGAGGCGCCGGTGGCGGTGCGCACGAGGGTCGAACTCGGGTCCCAGCGAATCTGCAATTGCCCGGCTTCATCCACCGTGTTCAGGGCAATCGAGGCGGCATTGATTGGGGGGGGCGCCTGCTGCAACAGCGAAGCGGCGGCCGGATACCAAACGTCGCGCTCAACATATGCCGCGACACCCGCGGCCAGGACCAATCCAACCGGCAGCACCACCTTCAGCCACCCCCACGAGCGCTCTTGGCTTTGCTCGAAAATACTCGGGATGGGTAGCTGGGCGGGGGCGGCGGGCTCAGCTTCCGGCGCGGTTTCGGGCATGTGGGCTTGGGGCGCTGCGGTTGCCGCGCGCTCGGTGCGGATGTTGACGATGGGAGGAGCCGGCGCTGGCGGCGGGCTCTCGGGTTCAGCCCGGACGTTAACGATAGGAGCGGGGGGCGGCGGAGGAGCTTCGGGCTCGGCGTGGACATCGACGATGGGACGGGCGGACGCGGGCCGGTGCGGCGATTGCGCCGGCGGCTCCGCGGGAACGGCTCTGGGCACTTGCCGCATCGGCACAGTTTCGATCGGGAATTCGCGGTAGCTTGCACTGCAATGAATAATGCCGCCGGAGCCGCGGAAGAAGAATCCGGCTCGCATCGGTTCGAAGGTGTGGGGCTTCACCACCAGCGCCACCTGCCACGGGTCGGGGAAAAAGCGGTTGTGGATGGTGAGATCCGTGTCGGAGAGAAGGACGCCGGTCCGCGTGTGCGAATGGTACCAGCCCACAATCCGGCCGGCGCCCGAAGCGCTCGCGGCGCGGATCAATTCCTGCAGCCGGGTTTCGTCGCCCAACGAAAGCGTGAAAGAGGGGCCCAAGGCGTGTTCGCAATCGAGCGCCGCATAATCGGAGATGGTCAGCCTGCCCTCCTGCCAGGCTCCCAGGAGAATGCCGCCGATTTCGGCGCCGCCGCGCGGCAGCGAAAAGAAAGCGTCGGTCACCGCCAGGCGAATGTCGTCCAGCACGCGGCTGCTGCACTCGATCGAAAAGGGGCACTCCGGCGTCGACCAGGTTACGGTTGCGCGATCCGGCTGGGCTGCCATCCTTTTAACAATTGTAGGCGATTTTGTTTCCGATACACGGTAAACTTCGGAGCTTGTCGCTGTGCACGTAGAACCGACGATCGGTTTCTGTGGTCGGTCAATGTGTCGTGCCTTAGCGAGGCTTCAAGCCCGCGCCTCGGCGTCGCGCACGGTACAATGCGGTTTCATGCCGCATCGCTCTCGCCTTCGGAACTGGGTCGAATATGCGTTTGCATTGGTGGTTTTGAAGTCGCTCCAATGGACGCCGATTGCCGCGGCCGATGCGTTGGGGCGCTACTACGCGCGGCTGCTGGACCGCTGGGTCCCGCGCTTGCGGCGGGTGGCGGAGCGGAATCTTGTGCTGGCGTTGCCGGAGCTCGATGCGGCCGGGCGTAGCGCGATCATCGATGGTGTGTTCCGCTCCATCGCACGATTGCTGGTCGGCCTTGCCAGGTTTCCCTCCATCGGGCCACACAACCTGGACCTGTGGATACGCATCGAGGGAGCCGAGCATGTGGATGCCGCCCTCCGCCAGGGCCGCGGCGTGTTGTTCGCCACGGCGCACTTGGGGAATTGGGAGCTGAGTGCGTTCGCGCACGGGCTGGCCTCCGGGCCCATGAGCATATTGGTGCGGCCGCTCGACAATCCGATGATCGATCGGCTGGTGGAGCGCCGCCGCGGCCTTCGCGGCAATCGCGTGATTTTCAAAAAGGATTTCGCGCGGTCGATCCTGAAAGCGCTCGCCGGCAATGACAAAGTCGGCATCCTGATCGACCAGAACGCGTCGCTCGAGTCCGGCGTGTTCGTCGATTTCTTCGGCGTGCCCGCCTGCGCCGGCGTGGGCTTTGCCAAAATCGCCGCGCACAGCGGCGCGGCGGTAATTCCGGCCTACGCGCTGTGGGTGGAAGACGAGGGCCGCTACGTGCTGCGGTTCAATCCGCCGGTGGAAATTACGGGCGATGCCGCGCGCGACACGGCGACTTTGCACGCCGGACTCGAAGCCGCGATCCGCGCCTATCCCGATCAATGGTTGTGGATCCACCGCCGCTGGAAGACCCGCCCGCCGGGAGAGCCGTCGCTCGACGAAGAGTAGACCGCCCGGCAGCTATCGACGCGCGCCGTTACGCCGGGGCGGATGCGAGGCACCGTCGCGCGAGCCTCCCATAATGGCCCATAGCGAATCGTATCAGGTTTGCCGGGTGCGGGCCTGTTAAAATAGAGGAAGATGTTCAAGCGCTTCATCCTCTGGGATTACGCGCGCGCCAGTTGGCAGTATGACGTGATGGTGGGGATTATCCTTGCGTTCATCTTCCTCACTCCACGCGACTGGTTCCGCGACCAGCCGCGGATTCCGCGCGCCGCCAGCATCGTACGGCCGGCGGAAAACGGCGGCAATGTGCTGTTCGTGGATTCCGAGGTGCTTGCCGGCGTGCCCGAGCCACAGCGTCTCGGCCGCCTGCGGGCGTTCCTCAAAACACAGCCCGCCACGGCCAAAGTTAACGTCACACGCGTCGAACCAATTCTGGATTCGGAAGGGGAACTGCAGGGCTATATGGCTTTCGTGCGTCCTTGACGCTAACCTCCCATGTATTCCCGCAAACCAATTCCGTCGCGCCATGCCGCGCTTGCCTTGTGGGCGGCCGGAATCTGCGTGGCTGTGCCCGCGGGTGGCGCGGATCAACTGCAAGCTACTTTTGACCGAATGGATCGGGCAGCCGCCAGCTTCAAGGGCCTGTCGGCCGAGGTGACCAAGATCTCGCACAATGCACTGCTCAATGAGGACGATTCGTTCACCGGCAGCATGGCGGTGCGGCGCGGCCCCAAACAGCGTGATCTCCGCGCTGTGGTAGACATCTTGCATCCCGACCCCAAGAAGGTTCTGCTGACCGGCCACAAGGTGGAAATGTACTATCCGAAGACCAACACGAAGCAAATCATCGACCTGGATAAAAAGGGCAGTAAGATGGTGGACCAGTTTCTGTTGCTGGGCTTCGGCAGCGCTTCGGTCGAGATTCGAAACGCCTACACGGTGGAACTCGGCGGGCCGGAAACCGTGGCCGGGCAGAAGACCGTGCGCCTGGTGCTCACTCCCAAGTCCCCCGACGTACTGGCCAAATTGACCAAGGTGGAATTGTGGATCTCCGACACATTGGGCATCGCCGTGCAACAGAAGTTCTGGGAGCCGGGCGGCGACTATGAGCTGGCCACTTACACCAACGTCAAGCTAAACCCCGTGCCGCAGGAATTGAAGTGGGATATTCCCAAGAACGCCGTTCCGGAGAAGTTGAACTAGCGGGCATTAGCAGTGAGCATCAAGACCAGAACCAGCACAAACCGGCTTGAGTATCTCGATTGGCTGCGCGGGCTCGGCGCCATTATTATGCTGCAAGGGCACGTGTTCGATTCGTTCCTGAAGCCGGAGCTGCGTCCTGGCGGCGCGTGGGTGCTTTCGCAATTTGCGGGCGGCATGCCGCCGGCCATCTTTCTGTTTCTCACCGGCGTGACGCTGGCGTTTCTGATGGATTCGAGCGAGCGCCGGGGCCTGACGCGCGGCCAGCGCGTGTTCGCCGCGTTCCGCCGTTCCGGTTACCTGTTTTTCCTGGCGTTCGCCTTCCGCGCGCAAATGTTCGTTTCGGGCTTCCCGGCCGCGTGGACCGATCTGCTCAAGGTGGACATCCTCAACTGCATGGGCTTTTCCATCGCCGTGCTTTCGGTGATGGCCGTGTTCCGTACGCGACAGCGTGTGGCGGCCGCCGCGGCGGTGGGACTGGCCATCGCGCTGGCCGGTCCGCTGGTGAGCGCAGCCAATTGGACACGCTTACCCGCGGCGTTGGCGAACTACATCGCGCCCAGCCGCGTGGCGTTCGGGTTCTTTCCTTGGGCGGCGCACCTGGCGTTCGGCATCAGCGCCGGCAGCCTGATCCGCTCGCTCACGCCGGAAGCAACCGACGGCGCCATGCGCTGGATCGCGGCGGGCGGCGGTGTGACGATCGTCATCGCGCAATGGTGCGCGGCCTCTTCCCGCTCGATTTATGCGTCCTCGGATTTCTGGCTCAACAGCCCGGCGCAGGTGTTGACCAAGGCAAGTGTGACGCTGGTGATGCTCTCGGGCGCGTATTTGTGGACGCGTTACGGCGCGCGGCACGGCGCGTGGAGCTGGGTGCGGCAGTTCGGCGTCACTTCGCTGCTGGTGTATTGGGTGCACATCGAACTGGTCTACGGCCGCTGGCTTTGGTTCCTGAAGAACAGCTTGACCGTGGGCGAAACAGCCGCCACCGCGGTTGGCGTGATTCTGTTCATGCTGGCGATCTCCGCCCTGCGCACCAACTGGGCCCGCGCTCGGTCTGCACTGGCCGGGATGGGCTGGTGGTACGCCCCCACGCCCGAGCGCGTTCCCGGCGATTAACGCGGGTGCCGCGGCAGGCACGACTATTCAGGCGCTAAGCGGAATCCGTCCGAACTCATCCTAAGGAAGATGTAAAAATGCGGGTCCGTGCAGACTAATCGGGAACCGGGCGTTTGGGAAACTCGTACTCGGTTGTAATGTCGATGAGCCTTTTCGCTGACGTACGCTATGCCGGCCGGACGCTCGGGAAGTCTCCGGTCTTCTGTTCTATCGCGATCCTTTCCCTGGCGCTGGGCATCGGCGCCAATGCCGGGATATTCACTCTCCTCGATCAGGTGATGCTGCACCTGCTTCCGGTGGAACAGCCGCAGCGGCTGGCACAACTGGTGGAGCACGGCGATTGGTACGGCTCCAACAACGGCATGAACGCGATCTCCTATCCGACGTATGCGGATCTGCGCAAGCAGAACGAAGTCTTCAGTGGGATGTTCTGCGTTTACGCCACGGACTTCAGCGCCAGCTTCGAGGGGCGCAACGAGCGTGTGGCGGGAGAGCTGGTCTCGGGTACGTATTTTCCAGTACTGGGCGTGCGGCCCGCGCTGGGACGGCTCTTCACGCCCGAAGACGACCGGACTCCGAGCGGCGCGCCAGTGGCGGTGCTCGCGTACAGCTATTGGCAGAACCGGTTCGGCGGCGATCCGTCGGTGGTCGGCAAGCAGATTCTGGTGCGAGACCATCGGCTGACAATCGTGGGCGTGGCGGAGCGGAAATTCGAGGGAGTGCAGGCGCTGTTTCAGGTGCAGATGTTCGTACCAGTGGCGATGGCCGGAGAGATGACGGACAAGGATAAGCCGCTCGAGGACCGCCGGCAGCGATGGGTGCAGGTCTTCGGCCGGATGAAGCCGGGCGTCGATCTCCGGGAAGTGAAAGCGTCGCTCGCCCCACTCTTCCATCGCACTCTGGAGATGGAGGTGCAGCAAAAGGAATTCGCGCACGCGACGCCGTATACGCGGCAGCAGTTTCTGAAAATTACGATGGATGCGATACCGGGCGGGCGCGGGCAAGACGTGGTGCGGCAGTTTCTGGAAGCGCCGCTGTGGGCGATGATGGCGATGGTCGCGCTGGTGCTGCTGATCGCCTGCGCCAATGTGGCGAACCTGATGATTGCGCGGGCGGCGTCGCGGCAGAAGGAGATCGCAGTGCGGCTGGCGCTCGGTGCGGGACGGGCGCGCATCGTCCGCCAGCTTTTGGTGGAGGGGCTGCTGCTGGCATTGGCCGGCGGCCTGGCGGGGCTGATCATTTCGCCCTGGGCCATACGGCTGCTGATCGGCATCATGCCGGAGACCGACCCGCCTCTTCGGTTCTCCACGGATCCAAACCTGCGCCTGGTGTTCTTCACGATGGCGATCTCGGTGGTGACGGCCGTGATTTTCGGGCTCTTGCCGGCGCTGCAGGCGGCGCGGCCGGCTATCGCGCGGGTACTGAAAGATCAGGCGGGAGCGGTGGTGGGAGGCGGGCAGGCGCGCTGGCGCAAGATGCTGGTGGTGGCGCAGGTGAGTCTTTCGCTGCTGCTGCTGATTGGAGCCGGACTTTTCGGGCGCAGCCTGCACAATCTGAGAAGCCTCAACCCCGGATTCGAGGTGAGCAACCTGCTCAGTTTTCAGGTGGACCCCACCTTGAATGGCTACAATCCGGAGCGCGCCAAGCTCTTCTACCGGCAACTGACGGACTCGCTGGCAGCGCTTCCCAGCACCAGTTCCGCCGCAATGTGCGTGGTCCCGCCGCTCACTTTCGACGAATGGGACAGCTCGATCGCCGTGGAAGGCTACGTCGCCAAACAGGGCGAGGACATGAATCCGCGAGTGAATCACATCTCACCCGGGTATTTCGGCACGCTGAAGATTCCGCTTTACCAAGGCAGGGATTTTACGGAACAGGACGCGCTGGGTGCTCCGAAGGTGGCCATCGTCAACGAAAAGTTCGCCCAGCGCTACTTCGGCGGGCGCGGCGCACTGGGGCGGCATATCGGTATGGGCGGCGACCCAGGTACCAAGACCGATATCGAGATCGTCGGCGTGGTGCGCGACACCAAGTACAGCCGCATGAACGAGGAGATGCAGCGCCAGGTTTACTTCCCGTACCTGCAACACGAATGGGCCGCACAGATGACCGGTTACGTCCGCACGCCGATGGGCCCCGAGCAGATGTTCCCGATGATCCGCGCGGCGGTGCGCAAACTGGATAGGAATCTGCCGGTATACCAGATGAAAACGGAGGAGAAACAGCGGGACGATTCGCTGGCCGTGGAGCGCCTGTCGGCTACGCTCTCGAGCGCATTTGGCGTGCTGGCCACCGTGCTGGCCGCCATCGGGATCTACGGCGTGATGGCGTTCCTGGTGGGGCGGCGGACGCGCGAGATCGGGATCCGCATGGCCCTGGGTGCGTCCGCGGGAGACGTGGTGTGGCTGGTGATGCGGGAGGTGCTGCTGCTAGCCGGGGCAGGCGTGCTGATCGGGCTGCCGGTCGCGCTGCTGGTGACGCGGTTGCTCGAAAGCCAGCTTTATGGGATTGCGCCGCACGACCCCGCGATTGCCATCGCCGCCACGCTCGGCCTGGTGGCCGTTG
>Ga0116130_1000499_pt1 | contig 24415 bp, 20 predicted proteins | sample June2015DPH_17_5_FD_89733 | JGI IMG/M metagenome (GOLD analysis project Ga0116130, IMG submission 89733) | Peatland microbial communities from SPRUCE experiment site at the Marcell Experimental Forest, Minnesota, USA - June2015DPH_17_40 | ecosystem: Environmental > Terrestrial > Soil > Wetlands...
ATCGCCACCGAGATGGTCTCGCCCGCCCACCACTTCTCGCGATAATTGCGCAGTTTCCATTCGGGCGATGGCACGATGCCGGAAGCCTCGCCGGGCAGATCGATTCCGGTCGGATGACCGAAGCCCACCAGGTCGGCATAGTAGGCGATGTGGTTGATCCCCATCTTGTCGCCCAGCGTGTAAAAGAAGACATCGCAGGAGCGCACGATCGCGTTGTGCAGCGAGATGGTGCCGTGCCCGCCCTTTTGCCAGCATTTGTGGTAGCCGCCGTAAAACGAAGCGCCGCCCGCGCAATGAACCGTCCAATTCATGTCCACCGTGCCCGTCTCCAGGCCGGCCAGCGCCATGATCGGCTTGAAGGTCGAACCCGGCGCCAACTGGGACTGAATCGCACGGTTCATCATCGGGTGGTCCGGGTTGTCCATGATGACCTTCCAGTCGGCGGACTTGATGCGCTCGGCGAACTTGTTGAGGTCGAACGCCGGCCGGCTGACCATGGCCAGCACCTCGCCCGTGCGCGGATCGAGCGCCACCACGGCGCCATTGCGGCCATCCATGGCGAGCTCGGCGACCGCCTGCAGATCCAGATCGATGGTGAGTTGCAGGTCCTTGCCCGGCGTGGCGGGCTTGGTCTTCAGCACCTGACGCACCTGGCCGCGGTTGTCCACCACCACCTGCCGCTGCCCATCCACGCCCGCCAGCGTGTCGTTGTACTGCCGCTCAATGCCGAACTTGCCGATGGCGGTGCCGGGATCGTACTTGGCGAACTCCGGCATGTCCAGTTCCTGATCGCTGATTTCACCCGTGTAGCCGATCACGTGCGCCATCATGCCGTTCTGCGGATACGCCCGTTTGTAATCCTGCGTCAGTAGCAACTCGGGGAAAAAGTCGCGGTGGGAGTCGACGAAAGACAGATCGGCTGAGGTGACGACTTCCTTGAGCACGATCGGATCGTACTTCGGCCGCGAACGGTAGCGGCGCACTTTGGCCTGTAAATCTGCCAGGTCCAGGTCCAGGCCGCGCGCGATCGGCGCCAGGTGCGCTTCGTTCAAGGCTTCGCGCGTCAGCAGCAGCCGGAAGGAACTGTGGTTGTCGACAATCAGCCGTCCGTCGCGATCGAGGATGCGGCCGCGCGGCGCCGCCATCGGCTGCGACTTTACGCTGTTGGCGAGCGCGCGCTCGTCATAAAACTGCGGATTCTGAACCTGCAGCCGCCAGAAGCCCGAGATCAGAAACACGAACGCGATCACGGTGGCGTACTGAAAAATGGCGATCTTGCCCGCCACTTGCCGGTTGTCGTCGCGCAAGGGTGGCTTGTGGATGACTTGGGACTCGAGATTGGGATCGATCGGCGGCAGGGTCACAGCACCAGGGCGCAAGCCGGCTCTTCTCTTTCAGTGTAGCCCCAATGGCGCCCCGGGGACTGACCTCTCTATCCCAAGGCGCCGCTCTTGCGCCGCGTGGACAGAGCGGTCTGTCCCCGGCCCCTCTGGTAGCGCCGGCGGTCTTTGCCGCCGGTTCTTTGTGCTACCCGCCCTCGAAGCCGAAGAAGACATCCAGCCGCTGGACCGCTCCACTCCGCTCGAATATCGCCGCACTGATTCCCGCGTCGAGCTCAAGCCCTTCCACGATATTCCTGGAGCCGCCGGCGCGGGTGATCTCGATCCTCTGCGGCCCCGATCGATGGGCCACCACCGGCGTCTGGCAGGTGGTGAACGCCATCGTGCCGGGATCGAGATCCAGGCTGCACTCCTCGCCGTCGAGATCGTAAAAGTGGAACGTCCTCAAGGGGACAGACTTCTCTGTCCCAAGGCGCCGCCTTTGCGCCGCGTGGACAGAGCGGTCTGTCCCCGGCCCCACGAGGAACTCATCGCGGCTAACCAGGTCACGGCGGAAACTGAGCCGCCCGTCTTTGACCGCGACCCCCATCTCGCCCAGGCGCGTGATGAGATCTTCCTTCACCTGACCGGTCATCCCAGGCTGCTGCACTCCCGCAAAACCGGGCGTGTGGGAGTAGGGATCGGTGGGAATGGCGCCGTACAGTTCCGGCGGTTTGTGGACGCCGATGCCTTCGCGGATTTCGTAATAGTGGCTTCTCAGGCGCTCGACTACTTCAGCGTCCTCACCCGCGCATCCGGCCCGGTCCAGCACTTCCTGCACTGCCAGCAGCAGCTTCGAAACCATGTGCCAGTAAATGCAGCCGAGCCCCTCGTATTTATAGAACGTGCCCGAGCGGCCGGTGAACGACTGGTGATCGAACACCTCCTCATATAACGCGAGAATCTGCGCGTTCTCCTCATCCGGCAGGCTGAGGCCGGCCAGCGCCTCCTTCAGCAGCCCGGAGTTCCGGAAGGCCGCGTTGAAGTGAGCCACGCCATTCGTATCCTGAATCACGATGCGCCGGTCATCGCGTTCGATCATCGCGGCCAACGCCTTCGACTTCGCGATGGCCTCAGCCGGAATATTGTTCTTCTCGAAAAAGCCCGGCAGCTTGCGGTCCGGATAAAGGACGTAGCTGTTCTGGTCGGCACGGTAAAGCGGGCTGCTGCGCAGCGCGTCAAGCAGCAATACCGATTCCTGCGTACCGAGCGCGCCCGAGCTCAGCACCGCCATCTGGCCTTCCAGCATCTCGTAAAGGCGGCGAATCACGATGCCGTCGCCCGCAACCTTCATCAGGTTGTAAGCGTGATAGAGGCCGTCCGCCCGCCGGTTGGCGCGAATCGAGTGGTCGATGTGCCGCAGCGCCACGTCGCAGAAGGCGCCGATCTCCGCGACGCTCAGCCGCGTCTGCCGTCCGGAAAACCCGTGACCGTAAAGTCCGGCCCGGTAGTCGCTCCCCACGCTGCCCAGGGAATCGAGGACCAGCTTGCGGTCCCGGTCCGAAATCGGTCCGCCGAGCAGGCCCGCGTGCCGTTCCAGCGCTTCCGCCACCCGGCGAAAAGCCTCGGCGACTTCCGCGGAAACTTCGACCTCCGGCGCTTCCAGACCGCCGAAAATCCCCCGGCAGAAGGACAAGAACCGCCGCAGAAAGTAGAGCGTCACCATCGAGACGCCGGAGCCCACCAGCGCATTGTTGGCGTCGTTCCACTCCGGCCGCTGCGTGTTCATCCACAAGCCGGCTTCGGGGATGTAGTTGAACAGCCGCGCCAGCACCAGCACCAGCAACTTCTCGGCCAGGTTCACGCGATACGGCGCGCCGTCCGCGCCCGGCAGAGCCTTTCCGTCCGCGCCCATCGCTTCCGCCCGCTGGCGGATCTCGCGATCCAGAGCGAAATCGAAGTCGATCGTGTTGCGCGGATCTTCGAGCAGCGCGCTGTACGGCTTGATGCGATACGGAACGTTGGCGTAGGTGAACACGCGTCGCGTCAGCAGCCCCGCCACGGCGCCGGGATGGTAGCGCGCCGAAACTTCCAGCAACTTCAAGAGGTAGATCACCTGGTGATCGCCCCAATAGCCGATGTAAGACCACGCGTCGTGCGGGTCCAGCACCTCCCAGTCGAAGCCATCGCGCATGATGCGATATGGGTTGTAGCCATCGGCGGTGGAGGCGCCGGCGAACTTGAAGATCATGCTCTCGACGTAACCGGGAAACGACAGCGCCAGCGCTTCCCAGTTCTGGAAAATGTCGCGCCAGTTGCCTTGGTAGTTGAGGATCCTCTCGCCGTGCTCGGACTTCACTTCGATGGAGAAGATGTTCCACGGCCGGCTGGGATCGCCGTGACGCCGGCTGAACGTCAGCGGCAGGTATTCGTGCGCCAGCCGTTCCAGGTCCGGGTCGTCCTGCTCGCGCGCCAGATCGAGCAGCCGGCTGTGCAGCAGCGTCTCCGGCAGCGCATCGAGAAATGCGGCCTGCCGCTCGGCTAATGCGTGGTTGGCCTTGCCGAGGAACGCCCCGAAGTCGGCGCGGGAAACCGCATACCCGCGATCCGGAATTCCGCCGCGCATCACATTGAACAAAGCGTTCGAGAAATGCCGGTCTGAGCTGAGATCGTCGCCGGTAAGTTGGAGACCGTCGGCGGCGGCCACGATGCGCACCAGGTTGCGCGTGCCGCGCTCGACATCCTCGTCAAGTTTCGACCTCACAGCCGCGACCGTCAGGGAGCGGTCAATGCCAATCGGAGCCGCGACCGTCAGGGAGCGGTCAATGCCAATCGGAGCCGCGACCGTGAAACCAAGCACCGTGGCGCGGGCCGTCAGGCCTGCTGAGCCGAGAGTCGTCTCGGCTTTTCTTCCCTCCGCGGAGGCGTGATTTTCAACGGAGTTGGCGCTGCCACCGAACGATCCCTCACCGCCAGACTTAAGCAGCCCGACCAAATTCGCCACGCCCGCCGCGTCCTGATCCACCTCCGCCACCAGCGTCCACTCTTTGCGCCCGCCCGCCCCAAGCGTCACCCGCGCGTTGACGAAATACGCCCCGCGGCGCCCGCGGATCAGCGTTTCCTCATCCACCGCCTCCCCGCGCCGGAAGCGATCGAGCTGCGCCGCCGACAGCAGCCGGCGCGCGGGTTCGATGCCCTCCGACCACACCGTGGTCGCGCGCAGCGCCTCGTTCGGCTCGGGACGGTCGGCTGGAATGGAGCTGAGCTTGAAGAGACCCAGACCGGTTTCGGAGTCGAGTTCGTTTTCCTTGTAGCCGTCCGCTAGCGTGCTGTATTCCATCTGGAACCGGCGCGTGAGGCCGTGCGGCAATAGGTTCTGGATGCCGTCCAGCAGATCGATCTCGACCGGCTCCGCGCCCAGATTCACCAGCGTCGCGCGCCGCACGAAGCCGAAACGGTCGCTCGTCATCCACGCGCAGGAAAAGGACAGACCGAGATCGTGGTTTACTTCCTCGAAGATGATCTTGTTGCTGTAGACGCTCTTCGACAGGCTGCGGGTGATGCCATACAGACCTTCGTACCGCTGCGAGAATGGCTCCCACATCGCCGTGCGCCCGCCGCGCGCAACCAGCAGGATGGTCTTGCCGCCGGTCTGGTCCTGGCTGTCATGGATGCGGTCGTCGGTGTAATAAGGGAACAGCGCGTGGTCGGGATCCCTGCGGCCGGCGGTCAGCGCGCCTGTGCTCGAGACGAACATCCAATGATCCGAGTCGCTGACCAGGCTCATCAGGAACGGCGCCATCGCATCGTCAATTACGATGCGGTAGAAACGCTCGCCGCCAATCTCGATGGCCCCGCCCTCCACCGGTAGGGCATGCTTTAGCTTGCCCTCGATGATTAAAGAATTCTGGACCTTGACGTCGCCCAGCACACTCACTGCTTCTCCTTGACTGCTGGAGCGGCCGGCGAATCGTAGCTCGGCGAGGTCGGCCCAACCGGCATCAGCTCCGGGTACAGCGTCTGCATCGCCAACTTCGCCTTGCGGCCCTCGGAGAACAGTCCCCAGTGGCCCTCCGTCCCGCTGCCCTTCCATGGCTCGTCAAACGCCTCGAACCAGAACAGCGTCACGTTGTTGGCCTTCGCCCAGGCGGTCAGTTCCTCGTAATAACGCTTCTGCTTCGTCTCATCGCCGGCACGCGGGGCATGCTGGTTGCCAACGGTGTAGGAAGCCCAGCCCGCTTCGCCGAGAACGATGGTTTTCCCCGGATGCGCCTTGCGCACGCTCTCATAGTTCTTGATAGTCGAAGGCATGGCCGTGTCAATATCCTCGTGCCCCCACATCGGATACGTGTGCATCACGATGAAATCAACCGCACTCGCCAGTTTCGCATCCGGCTTCTGCCAGTAGAGATAGTCGTCGGCGACCGTGACCGGGCAGCTAACCGCCTTCCTGACCTGCGCAACGTACTCGAGCGCTTTCTCCTCAGTCAGCTTGTGATCGGACCAGGTGACCAGAATCTCGTTGCCCACGGCGACCGCCAGCACGATGTCCTTGTACTCGTTAGCCAGGCGGATCCCGGTCGCGGTCTGCTGCGCGCTCTCGGCTTCGTGGCCCGGCCTGCCGTCTAGCCAAATGCCGAGCAGCACCTTGAGCCCGATCTTTTCGCGCCGGATCACTTCCAGCACGTCCTGCGAGTGTTGATCTCCGCCGTAGAGGCGGATGAGAGTCCAGTTCTTCTCCAGGATCTTGAGGTCTTCGAGAATCTGCGCCTGAGTCGGGAACTTGTTCAGTTGCGGGTTCTGGCCCGCGCGATAGCCCGAGTAGTCGATGCCGTTGCCTTGCCACTTCTGCACGGTCAGATCGGCCGCCAGCGCCGAAGACGCCAGGGCCAATAGGCAAATCAACGCTCTCTTCATGCTTCCACCTCTCCCCGCCTTGCCTTCAGCTCCCCTTCGATCTTCACCATCAGCGGATCGTCGAGCGGGTAGAGCATCATGGTGGCCGCTGCCAATACCAGCAACACGCACGGAATCCAGCTCATCGAGAGAATGATCCCGTGGAGCGAGCGGCCGGTCTGGTCCACGTTGGCCACATACCCGTAGTAGGCCAGGATAAGGCCGAACATCCACGCGCCAATCGCCACGCCGATCTTGGTGCTGAAGATGGCCGAGGCGAAAACCAATCCCGTGGTGCGGCGGCCGGTTCGCCATTCGGCGTGATCGGCCGTATCCGCGAACATGGCGAAGACCAGCGGCGAGTTGAACCCGATGATGAAGCTGGAGACGATCTGCAGCGCGAAGATGAGCCAAAGATCCGAAGGTCCCGCCAGACAGAAGCCCGCGATGACGATCCCTCCGCCGCCGATCGCGATCATGAACAGCGGCTTCTTGCCGAACCACTTGGCCAGGCGCGATGTGATCGAGACGGCCACCAGAAACGCCAGGCCGTTCGAGACCAGGAACGCCCCCAGCAGATCCTGGCGCTTCAGGAAGTATTTGAAATAGTAAACCGAGGCCGAACCCTTAATCACGAACGCCGCCAGCACCATCAGCAGCACCCCCACCAGCACCAGCCACGGCCGGCTGCCGAAGAGATCGCCCAGATCGCGTTTGATGTCGGAATGCTGCTGCGCCGGTGGCGCGACGCGCTCGCGCGTGTTCAGGAAGCAGAGCACCAGCAGCGCGACGGCGAGAACGCCGTACAGCACCATGGTGAGCTGCCAGCCGCGCTCGTCGTTGCCGCCGCCAAAGAACTTGACCAGCCGCAAGGTGAAAAACTGTACAATCACTCCGGCGGTAAAGGCGCCAATGAAACGAATCGAGGAGATTGATGTGCGTTCCTGCGAGTTCGGTGTCATCACGCCCATCAACGCGGTATAGGGAATGTTCACCGCCGTGTAAAGGAACATCAGCAGCGAATATGTAATGTATGCGTAGACCAGCTTGGCGCCGCTGCCAAGATGGGGGGTGGTGAAGGTCAGCACGCCCGCCACCGCCAGCGGCAGGGCGAACCACAACACATAGGGCCGGAAGTGGCCCCAGCGCGTCTGGGTCCGGTCGGCGATAGCGCCCATCGTCGGATCCGCCACCGCATCGGCGATGCGGGTGACCAGCAGCATAGTGCCGACGGCCGCGGCGGAAATGCCGAAGACGTCGGTGTAAAAGATCATCAGGAAGAACTCGAAGGTCTTCCAATAAAAATTCGAAGCCGCATCCCCAAAGGAGTATGCGATCTTCTCCTTGAGGGAAATGCGGTCTGCCAACGGAACCGTCGTTGTCGCTGCGCTCACACCAACCTCCCCGTTCGGCGCCCTGAACATGCGCCAACAAGAGTCTAACGCCATTAGAGGATCTGAATCGATCAGGTGGGGTATGCTTTGCCAACGCCTGCGTGCGGGTGCGGACTTCAAAACGGGGATAAAGACATTGCTGCTCGCCCATTCGCACGGTACTGCCCCCCGCTGTCGTTCACCGCTTCCGCAAATTCTCTCAAGCCATTGTCCCCACGGGCTTTCGCGCTCTTCAGCACAATCCGGTTATCGCTCCGGCCAGCCCCATATGCCACAGTGAGATTGGGAAGCAGGCGGCTTGGGACAGCCCGCCTCGTTTCGCTTGGCCACCGGCCCCGTGGGCCCGATCGTGCCCACTCTTTGCGATCGTTTTTATTGTTTTCAATGACTTAACGCGCCGTTCGTGGGAACACTCGTGCCCACGCACCAGTGGGCGAACCTGGATCTGAAAGGAGGCTATCTCATCTTGGAAGGCAACTGAATCGTCCGGCCCGCAACCATAAAGGCGCCGAATCCGAGATGATGCATCGTCCGCGGGCGTTTCACCGCGGGGTCGATCCACGCTTTGATTACTTCCAGGACGAAAAAGCAGTATTTGTTCGTCATCCTCGTATCGACGACCTTGCATTCGAGATTTGCATAGCATTCGTCGATGAGCGGTGCCTGGATTCGCCGCGCGGCCGTCGGCGTGAGACCAAATGTCGCGAACTTGTCGGTCTTTGCCCCGGACGTGTTCCCGCACCCCACCACCTTCGCCGCCAGCTTCACGGTCGGAATGTTGATCGCACATTCCTTGGTCGCCTTCAAAATGCCGAACGTGTAATTCCGGTTGCTGACCACGCAACCCACCAGTGGCGGCTCGAACTCCATCATCGTGTGCCACGACAAGGTCATGATGTTCGGCCGCCCCTTCCAGGCGGTCGTCAGCATCACGACCGGCCCAGGCTCGATCAAGCCATAAACCTTGGACAAGGGAAGAGCTCTTTTGGCCATTTCGGCACCTCGGATAATCGACGATAGCCTTAATCTCGATAATAGGCCTCAGGACTCGATCGTGGCGCGGGCCGTCAGGCCTGCTGAGCCGAGAGTCATCTCGGCTTTTCTTCCCGCCGGACCTATGCGCCATGCAACCCGCGCTGTATACCTGCTACGTTGAGCAAAGTGGCCACGATGCCAATGACAAAACTTCTCGACACTCTTCCCCGCCCGTCCAGGCTTACCATCGCCGCCCTGGCGTTGGCGCTCGCTGTGGCGCCGGTCCTGGCGCAATCCGCACAACCGCCGCGGAAGCCCGCCGGTCCTTGGATGAACAAAACTCTTTCACCCGATCGACGCGCCGACCTGCTCGTTCAAGCGCTGACGCTCGACGAAAAGATCTCGCTGATCCATGCCAACGGCTGGGAGATGGGCGGTCCCGAAACGTTGCCGCTCAGAGCGCTCGGCAATGCCGGATTCATCGCGGGCATTCCCCGTTTCGGCATTCCCGATCTGCAGATGGCGGACGCCACGGTCGGCGTGACGCACTCATCGGTGTTCGGCCGCTATTCCACTCCGCTGCCGTCGACCATTGCGGAAGCTTCGAGCTGGGATGTCGATCTGGCTCGCGAATACGGCTCTCTCATCGGCCGCGAGCTGCGCGACCAAGGCTACACCATGACGCTCGGCGGCGGTGTCGACCTCACCCGCGAGCCGCGCAATGGCCGCAACTTCGAGTATCACGGCGAAGATCCGATCCTGGCCGGCATGATGACGGGCGCCGAGATGAAGGCGCTCCAGGAACAGCACATCATCGGCGACCTCAAACACTACGCCATGAACGATCAGGAAAGCGGACGCTCTTTCGTCAATGTGAAGGTGGGCAAGCGGGCCATGCGCGAAAGCGACTTGCTCGGCTTCGAGATTGCTCTCAAGGCGTCCGGCGCGGGCGCGGTGATGTGCTCGTACAACCTGGTGAACGGCGATTACGCCTGCGAGAACAACTATCTCCTCAACGAGGCTTTGAAGAAGGATTTCGGCTTCCAGGGTTTCGTCGTCTCCGATTGGGGCGCCACACATAGTACAGCCAAGGCGGCCAACGCCGGGCTGGACATCGAGATGCCGGAATCCGATTACTTCGGCGCCGCGCTCAAGAAAGCGGTGGAGAGCGGTGAGGTTCCCATGTCGCGTCTCGATAACATGGTGCACCGGATTCTGCGCAGCGAATTTGCGGTGGGCCTATTCGATAACCCGCCGGACCGCCGCGTGCCCGACGTGTTTCACGGTCTCGAAGTGGCTGAGCGCGTCGCCGAACAGACCATCGTTCTTTTGAAGAACGCGAACGGCCAGTTGCCTCTGGCCGCATCGAACATTCACTCGATCGCCGTCATCGGATCGCACGCGGACGTGGGCGTGCTCTCCGGCGGTGGCTCCGGACAGGTTGATCCCATCGGCGGTAACGCGGTTCCCTGGGCGGTTTCCAACGGCCAGGTCTGGCACCGCTCCTCGCCGTTGAAAGCGATTCGCGCCAAGGCGCCGGGCGCCAAGGTCGCATACGATCCGGGCACGAATGTAAACGCGGCCGCGGCCCTGGCTAAAGCATCCGACGTGGCTATCGTATTCGTCAACCAGCCGGCCGGCGAAGGTAACGACCTGCCGAGCCTGTCGCTTCCCGGCAAGCAAGACGCGCTGGTCAGTGCCGTCGCCGCGGCCAATCCGCACACCATCGTAGTGATCGAATCCGGCGGCGCAATCACCATGCCGTGGATCGACAAAGCCAGCGCGGTGCTGGAAGCCTGGTATCCCGGCACTCGCGGCGCCGAAGCTATCTCGATCATCCTCTTCGGCGACGTGAATCCATCCGCCAAGTTGCCTGTCACCTTCGCGAAATCGGAAGCGGACCTGCCGCACCCGGTCGAGATGCTGCAGCCTCCGCCGCGCCAGGGCGAAGAGGTCCCGATGTTCCCCGGCGCTCCCTGGAAGGTCAATACCAGGCGGTTCGATATCGAATACGACGAAGGACTCCTGGTCGGATACAAGTGGTATGACGCCAAGAACAAACAGCCGCTCTTTCCGTTCGGCTATGGACTGTCTTACACCACCTATAGCTACTCAGGCCTGAAGGCGTCTTCCGCGCAGGTCACGTTCGACGTGAAGAACACCGGCAAGCGGGCCGGAGCCGAGATCGCCGAGGTGTACGCCACTCTTCCCCTGGCCGCGGGTGAACCGTTCCAGCGCCTGGTGGCATTTAAGAAGATCGCGCTCGAGCCCGGCGAATCCAAATCGGTGACCCTCGATCTCAACCCGCACTATCTGTCCATCTTCAATGAGGACAAGAATGGTTGGGAACTCGTGGCGGGCGAATACACGGTCGAAGTGGGCGGTTCCTCGCGCGACCTGCCGTTGCGCGGCACGTTCCGCACCGGGGACTAACGGAGTTTCCGCGCGGCAGGAACCGAGCGGCAATACTGAATTTGAGACCGAATCGGTGTACAATTACTAACACCGCGATTACACTTGTTCTTTCCCGATGCGGTCCTTTTTGGGGGTGCGATGGAAAAACCGGCGCAAAACATTCAAGACAGTTTCTTAAACAACGCGCGCAAGGACAAGATCGTCCTCACGATTTACTTGATGAGTGGCGTGAAGCTTTCCGGCCGGATCAAGAGTTTCGACAAGTACTCTTTGGTCCTGGAGACCAACAATCAGGAACAGTTGATTTTTAAGCACGCAGTTTCCACAGTGGTGCTACAGAAGCCTCTTCACTCCTTCAGCGGCAACTCGCAAACCACCGTTGCGAGCGGGACTCCGGCCGGCGCACCGAGTGTGCCGGTGCCCGCCGAATCGGAGGCATAGCACACGCCGGCGACCAGACCCTCCCGCGAGCGCGCCATCCTGGTGGGGCTGGAGTGGAAATCGCGCGCCGCTTCCGCGCGTTGGGGACCGGCGGGCAGCGAAGAGTCGCTCGACGAACTGGCGGAACTGGCTTCGAGCGCCGGCGCCGACGTGGTGGAGCGCGTGCTGCAATCGCGTGATGCGCCGCAAGCCGCTACCTTCATCGGGCCCGGCAAGGCCGCCGAATTGGCCGCCACGGTTGCCGCCGGAGAGGCAGACGTCGTCATTTTCGATCGCGAGCTCACACCCACCCAGCAGCGCAACCTGGAAAAATCGATTCGCACCCGGGTTATCGACCGCACTCAGTTGATCCTCGACATCTTCGCCGCCCGCGCCCGCACGCGCGAAGGCCGGCTGCAGGTCGAACTGGCGCAACTCAATTACCTGCTGCCCCGCCTGTCCGGGCGCGGCGTCGAAATGTCCCGTCTGGGTGGTGGCATCGGCACGCGCGGGCCGGGCGAGACGCAACTGGAAACCGACCGCCGGCGCATCGCCCACCGGATCCAGAAGATCAAACTCGAACTGGAGAGTGTGCGCACCGGCCGCGCCATAAACCGGCGGCGCCGCAGCGCGGTTCCGCTGGCCACGCTGGCTCTCGCGGGTTACACCAACGCCGGAAAGTCCACCCTCTTCAACCGGCTCACCCAGGCCACTGTCCTCGCCGACGCCCGCCTGTTCGCCACGCTCGACCCCACCGTCCGCCCGCTGCTGCTCCCTTCGCACCGGCGCGTTCTGGTCAGCGACACAGTCGGCTTCATCCGCAACCTGCCCACCACCTTGGTGAAAGCGTTTCGCGCCACGCTCGAAGAGATTCAGGAGGCCGCGCTGGTGCTGCACGTGGTCGACATGGCTTCGCCTTCCGCCACGGAACAGGCCGCGCGCGTTGGCGAGGTGCTGGATGAAATTGGCGCCGCCCACGTCCCGCGCATTCTGGTGTTGAACAAAATGGACCGTGCCGGAGCGGCAGCCGAGCCGCTCGTGCGCCGCCTTTCGGCCACCGGTCCCGGTCAAACCGGCGGCGCGGTCGCTATCTCCGCCTTGACGGGAGAGGGCATCGGCCGCCTGTTGGACGCCATTGACGCGGCGCTCCCGGTAGATCCCACGCTTTCGGTAACCCTCCGCATTCCCGCGGCCGACGGCGCCACCCTCGCGCTGCTCCACCAGTTCGGACGGGTGATCAAGACCCGTTACTCCGGTAACCACTGCGTCGTGGAGGCCACCATCCCCGAGTCGCTCGAAGGGCGCTTGCGCCGCGCCGGCAAATTGGCCTGATGGAGGGGGTTACGCACCTTCCCGCATTTGAGGGCAAGTACGGTAACAGAATCCACAGGCACTGTGGAAAACACTGTGGGAAAGCGGCTCTTCGCAAGCATTAAACTACCATTAAAAAAGCACTTACCACGTTTTGCCGCAAGCGGCAGCATATTTCATTAAACGCTTTGGAATAAGTTGCTTGACACCAGACCGCCGCGAACACCAAATGCATTACACATTGGTTAACACGAGCGGCTGGTGGTGGAGTCGGATTTCCACATGGCTACTCAGGGGAATACCCTATGCCACCACCCCCACACAGACAAGTAAAATGGTCTGTTACACTGTACCTTGTTGGCGGCGTAGCTCAGCTGGCTAGAGCGACGGTCTCATAATCCGTAGGTCCGCAGTTCGAGTCTGCGCGCCGCCACCATTTCCCTGCAATAACTTGCGAGCGTTCCCGGTCCGGCGCCACCCCGCTGCGGCCGGCCTTCGATTAGGATATAGCGGTCTTTTTATAACATATGGGGATGGATCCCGCTCTCCGCCGCGCCTGGACTCAGATCGTCACGGGCGACGATTACGACGAGCACATGGCCAGAATCGGTCAAGCTCAAGCGGGCGCCGGCCTTACCTGCCAGATCCTCCTTGCCGCCGAACCGCCTGTGGGCGGGCGCGTGGTAATCGCTGGCGCCGGCACCGGGCAAGCGCTCGATTACGCGGATACTGCCCTCTTCCGGCCGTTCCGCCTGACCTTCACCGACCTGAACCCGGCATTCCTTGCGCGCCTGGCGCAGCGCCTGGCGAAGCACGGTCTGGCCGCCACCGTGCTCGAAGACGACATCGAACAGACGGCGATCGAGCCCGGACCGGATCTGCTTCTGGCCACGCTGCTGCTGGAGCATATCGATTGGCGCCGCGGCGTCGAGACGATTACCGGACTTCACCCCGCCGCCTGCGGCATCATCATCCAAGAGAACCCGGAGGGCATGACGTCGGCGATCACACCAGGCCGGCCCATTCCACCATCCATCGCCAAGGCCGTTGAGATCGCGCACGCCACTCTGGTGCCGCGTCAGCATCTGATCGAGGCCTTCGCGGCGCGCGGCTATCGGTGCAAGAACACCTGGTTCCATGAGGTCGCAGACGGCAAGAGGCTCGTGGCAGTGCTGTTTGTCCGCGAGGAGCCTCTTTCGCATGCGGTCTGAGATGGGTGAATTCGCTGGGTGCGCTGGATCGGGCCGAAGCACCCCACGCAGCGCGTGCTGTCTGCTATAAATCGTTTTTCCACTTATGCCAGATGAACCGCAGGCGGTCACGATTAGAGTTCAGTTGTCCAGGTCGGATCTGTACCGGGCTCTTGTCCGGACCGCTTTCCGCAAGTTATGGTTTCTCGGCGTGCTCATTGTGGCGTTTATGTTCGTAACGCTTATTGCTTCGGCTGAACCGCGGAAATACAGCGACCTGATTTACGGTGTCCTTGCCGCGATCCTCTTCGGCGCTTGCCTGTTCCTGGGCATTCCGTACATTCGAACCAGGGCTGCGCTGAGGAACCCAAGCCTCCGTGGGCTGTCGCAATATACATTCTCGGCTGGGGGCGTCCTCACGGAACGTGTGCACGCCAGCGGCCGGATCGGTTGGGCTCTCGTCAAAGGGGTCTCGGAAAGCACTGAGCATATCTTTCTGTGGATGCCGGAGGGGAATTTCCACCTCATTCCCAAGGGTCAGGTGGCCGCAGCCGATCTCGCCGCGCTCAAGAGCATCCTTCGGACTTGTGTCAAGGGGAAGGTTGCACTGAGACCCTAGGATTCGCCGCTTAGCAGCCGCGCTAACCGCTCCCTGACGGTCGCGGCTCCGGGCGGAGCCGGGACACGACCGTGAAGGAGTGGTTCTTCAGGGAAGCGCAACAGCACGCAGCCGGAGACCTAGTAGCCTTCCATGTGGTCCATGTGCAGATCGCGCACCGCGCGGCGGAGTTGGCCTATCGCAGCGTCGATATGGCGATAGGCTTCGTCACGCCAGCCGATGGCGCGCGGGTTGTCTTCCTCACGGCCGATATCGGCGCGGGCGCTCTGTAGCAATTCCATGGCCTTGTGGAATCTGCCGCGGCGGTCCAGGCTGCGATCAATCGACGGATGGTCTTCGAGGTCCTTGTGGTCGATCACCGCCGCGCGGTCGATTTCTCTCACCGCCCGGTCGATCTCGGCATCCGCTTCGCGCAGGTGCCGCATCACGTTGTCCTCGTCATGGACGCGCATCAGGAACTGCGCCGTGCGGAGATCGGTCCGCGCGCGCAGATAGTGTGGATGGCGTCCCGCCAACGCCAATGTGGAAAAGGCGAGGGCCGCCGCTACGCCAAGAATGATGGGTAATTTGGTGTTTCGCATGGTTTCCTCCTGCTTAACACTAACACCCAGTCGAGCGCTCGAGTTATGGGGGTGGCCGCAGTCTGAATCGAATTTAATGGTATTTCTTTTCGCCGGCCTCAATCCGCACCGGTAAGCGATTTTCCGGCGGCGGCAGCGGGCAGGTGGCGTAGGGCGTGAAAGCGCAGGGCGGATTGACGGCCTTGTTGAAATCGAGCACCACGCGGCCTTCCTTGGGCAGCCCGGAGTAGAGGAACCGGCCGGCTGGGTAAGTTTCCCGGCCACTGGTCTGGTCGCGAAAAATGTAAAACAGCTCCTGAGCATCCGGCTCTTCGAGGATCGGGTAAAGGCGCAGATCGGTCTCGCCAATGCGGAACTCGGCATAGCCGGGACACTGGGAAGGTTCGGTTTGGCCCAGCACGTTGAGGACGGGAATCTGGCGTGGCGAGGCCACCCAGCGCGCTGTCACGCGGTACGCCTCGCTGGCAGGGAAATAGTCCAGGCCGTGGAACTCCTTGCGCGCCGGATTCTCGGGGTCCTTGAGACGGACGCCGAGCCGGTCGCCGCGCTTGATGAGGAACAGGCTGAGGCGGCCGGCTTTGACAACGTCGGAGGAATCCGGTTGCAATTCGCGGCGGGCGCCTTCGGCTTTCATGGTCACCGCTACCGTGCCGGCGCGCAGATCGAAAACGCCGGCCTGGGCGGGTCCATCGGGGAGCACAATCTCGCTAGCGGGGTCTTTTCCAAATGAGTTCGCGCCCTCATGCAGCCAGAAGAGGCCGGCCACGGTGAGCCAGCCTCCCTCGGCCTGGAGCGTGGACGCGCGCGCGCGGCGCCACTGCGCGATTTCATCTTCGAGCGCCGGACCCGCCGCCACTGCCAGCGCGGCCATCAGACCCAGCAAAACGCGTGGCATCACACGCCTGCTTCCACCGAGGCAATCAACTCCTCGATCATGCCGCGGCATTTTTCGGACTTTTGGTCAACGCTCTGGCGCAGCGATTCCATCTCCCGGTCGAGAGCGGTCAGCTTGTCGGCCAGGTGGAGGCATGCCAGCACCGCGATGTGCGTGGAATCCGCGTTCGGCGCCTTGGCGGCGAGGGCCAGCAACAGATCGTCCAACTGCGCCGCCGCGCGTTCGATGTCCCTGGGATCGCCCGCGGCTCGCAGCGTATACTGCCGATTGAGGATGGTGACCCGTACCGTCTGTTTTTCGGGAGGAGGGCTTTCCATGCTTCTCCGGCGAGCGGAATCCGCTATCCGCCGCTCAATTGCTCGATCTGTTCGAGCAGCTTCTCGATGCGGGTGCGCACCTGTTTGCGCTCGGCCTGCAGCGCCGCGAGTTCGTCAGCCAACTTCCCGGCTTCGGCCCGTGCCTCGGCGGCCTGGGCGAATGCCGCATCTTTTTCCTGACGCAAGCGGACCACCAGTTGAACCGCCTGCTGGATGCGATCCTCCAGGCTGGCGAGCGCATCCGGCTGGTGGGTAGCCGTCATTTCTTTTCCAGCGCCGCGCGGGCGGAATCCTTGACTTCCAGCGCGGACTTGGCCACCGAAACCAGTTGCTGGAACGCAGCGTCATCGTGCAGCGCCACATCCGCCAGCACCTTGCGATTCAGTTCCAGGCGGGAAGCCTTCAGCCCGTTCAGGAACCGGCTGTACGAAATCCCAGCCTCCCGGCAGGCGGCGTTGATGCGGACGATCCACAGCGAGCGGTATTCGCGCTTCTTGTTTTTGCGCCCGACGTAAGCGAACTTCAGGCCGCGTTCGACCGCCTCTTGCGCGGCGCGATTCAGCTTGCTTTTAGTGAGGAAATAACCCGACGCCTGTTTGAGCGTCTTTTTCCGGGCATCCTTGCGGTGGGGACCACGTTTAACTCTGGGCACGTTTCAATCTCCTTTGAAATAGACTTGGCGGAACGGGCACGTGCCACGCGCACCGTCCGCGCAAACCGCTCACCCGTTTAATAGGGGAGCATGCGCTTCAGAGCCGGCTGGTTGGTCGGATCGGCCAGCACGCTCTGATGCAGCTTCTTCTTGCGTTTGTGCGGCTTCGAGGTCAGGATATGCCGGCCGAAGGCGTGACTGCGCATCACTTGCCCCGTGCCGGTTTTATGGAACCGTTTGGCCGCACCTTTATGTGTCTTGAGCTTAGGCATAGAATTTCCGATGGTCCTTGCGAACGGGAAACTATTCGAGTATAGCATAGGTGGCCGCCCGCACCGTTTCGCTTGGGTTTCACCTAAATAGCGGCGGCAAAACAGGAAAAGCCGAGACGACTCTCGGCTCAGCAGGCTTGACAGCCCCGGATGGTGCACGGGCAAGCTGCGCCACGGCGGTCAGTCCAGCAATTCCACGCGGTACTCTTCGATCACCGGATTGGCGAGAACGTCGTGAGCGATGGTCTCGATATCCTTCCGCGCCTGTTCGCGGGTGACTCCGCTGGCGATGGCGATATCGAAGAATTTGCCTTGGCGTACATCCTCTATAGCCGGATAACCGAGGCCCTGGAGCGCCGCGCGCACCGTCTTGCCCTGCGGGTCGAGCACCGTGGTCTTCAAGGAAACAAAAACGCGAGCTTTCATGGGAACTCCGATTATAACCGGCTTCGGTAGTTGTGGCGCACGCACTCGTCGGTGCCGCGTCGCGACTCTTCGCGACGCCCGGGTTGAGCACGCGTCCCGTCAACGCCCGCCCTGCATCGACACGAGTGTCGATGCGGCACGCACGAGTGCGTGCGCCACGGCCAGTTAGTTCAGCAGCCGCCCTTGCCGCATGAATGCCGGGGTGTCCAGGTCTTCCAGATCGAATTCCATCGATCCTTCTTCCTCGGCGGCGGCTGCCGGCTGCGCGGACGCTGCGACCAAGGGCTCGGGCAACACCGCAACCGGCGGCGGAACCGGCTCGGGCTCCGCGCCCAGCGACCGCACCCTGGTTACCGCACCGGCGGCCCGGCGCTCCGGCGCCCCCGCCGCTTGCTCCGCCACCACGGCTGTTTGCTCGGGCTGGAACCCGGTGGCGATCACGGTGATCTTGACCGCGTCCGCCAGGCTCTCGTTGAGAATCACGCCGAAATTGATCTGCGCATCCTCGCATTCGGCCGCCTCGCGGATGATGGAGCACGCCTCGTTGACTTCGTGCAGCCCGAGGCGGCTGGAACCGGTGATGTTGATCAGGATGCCCTTGGAGCCGGCGATGCGCGAGTCCTCGAGCAGCGGGCAACTGATGGCCTGGCGCGCCGCATCCACCGCCGCCTTCTCGCCACGTCCCACCGCCGTGCCCATCATCGCGTAGCCCATGCCCAGCATGGTGGCCTTGATGTCGGAGAAATCGCGGTTGATCAACCCCGGCGTGGTGATGATGTCGCTGATGCCCTGCACGGCCTGCCGCAGCAGGTCATCCGCCACTTTGAACGCCTCGAAGAAACTGGTGCCGCGCGGCACCAGCGCCAGCAGCCGGTCGTTGGGAATGGCGATCACCGTATCCACCGCGGTGGCCAGTCTGCGCAGCCCCTCTTCGGCCAGGCGCATGCGCCGCGGGCCTTCGAATCCGAATGGCTTGGTCACCACAGCCACCGTGAGCGCGCCCATTTCCTTGGCCAGGCTGGCGATCACGGGCGCGGCGCCGGTTCCGGTTCCGCCGCCGAGTCCAGCCGTGACGAAAACCATGTCGGCACCCTGCAGCACCTCCAGAATGTGGTCGGTGTTTTCAAGCGCGGCCTGCTGGCCGACTTCCGGATTGGCCCCGGCGCCCAGCCCCCTGGTGAGCTTGGGCCCCAGTTGCAGCTTGTGGGGAACTTCGACCGCCTCCAGCGCCTGCAGGTCCGTGTTCATCACACAGAACTCGACGCCCTCCACGCCTTCCCGCACCATGCGCGCTACGGCGTTGCACCCGCCCCCGCCCACGCCAATCACCTTGATCTGGGTTCCGTGGTGCGCTTCTTCCGCGATTTCGTACCTAAAGTCTTCGATACGCGAGTCCATCAGCCCCATTTTCGTTTCGCCTCCCGCTACAGAATCTTGCTCAACCAGCCCACCGCCGCCCGCTGCCGTTCCGTCTGCGCCTTCAGTTTTGCCGAGTACATCGCCAGGCCGGCCGCGGTACACCATTCCGGGTCGTCCATCTCCTTCGGCCAGTCGGCGATTCCCTCCGCGAGTCCGAATCGCGACTGGCACTTCAATTCGTCTGCCGCCACGTCGAGAATCTCCGCCAGCCGTGCGCCGCCGCCGGCGATGAAGACGCCGCCCAGCAACGCCTGCTCCATGCTCACGCGCGCCAACTCGCCGCGCACCAGTTGAAACAACTCGCGCGCGCGCGACTCCAGGATCAGGTCTACGTGCCTCTTCGGCGCCTGCCGCGGCCCGCAGCCCTCCGGCGCAGGCAATTCCACCAGGATGTTCTCGGGTGAATCGGCGGCGCGCGCCCTCCCGTATTCGATCTTCACTTGCTCGGCCTCGGCCGGGCTAACGCACAGGCCGCGCGCCAGGTCGCTGGTGAAGTGGCCTCCGCAAACCCGCACGGTGGAAGCCAGGCACATGACCTCGTCGTAGTAAACCACCAGGGAAGTGGAATCGGCGCCGATGTCGACCAGCGCCACGCCCTCGCGCCTCTCCTCGGGCTTCACCGCCGCGTACCAGGCCGCCTGCGCCTCGAAGACCGTCTCTTCGACCACCAGGTGCGCCTGGTTCACCGCTCCCACCAGCGCATCGTGTTCCCGCGCCGAAGCCGTCAGCAGGTGAACGTTGAGCTCCAGCCGCGCCGCCGTCATTTTGCGCGGATCGCGGTGGCCCGGGTGATCGTCCACCACGAAATCCTGCGGGAACAATTGCAGCACCATGCGGTCTTCCTGCAACTGCACGCGCGCAGCGCGCTCCTTCACCCGGTTCACGTCGCGCTGCTGAATTTCCCGCGGGTAACCCAGCTCCAGCACGCCACGCCCGGCTGCGCCGCGCAAGCTGGGGCCGCCCATCCCGACCACCGCCGACTCCACGGAGACGCCCGCGCTCAACTCCGCTTGTGCGAGCGCCGCCAGAATCGATTCGCCCACCGCCCGCTGATCCGCGATCGATCCCTTCGACCAACCCTCCGACTCCACCACCGCGCAACCGAGCAGACGCAGTTGTTCCTCCAGCGCGCAAACCACCATGCGCGTCCGGGTGCTGCCCGCGTCGAGTCCCACTGCGTAAATCGGTTTTTCCGCCATCGGTTGGCTTCTTTATTCCTTCGCGGTGATGCGATCCTCCAGCCGGAGATCGAAGGTCCTCGCCTGCGGCGACCGCTGCTCGATTTCCTGGAAGTGACCGAGAAAATTCTGATAGCGCCGCCCATAATTGGTGTCGCCCAGGAGCAACGATACGGTCTGGTGATCCACCTGCACGACCACGCGCATATTCTCCGGATCGGAGGCGTCCACTTCGGAGATGTCCTTGGCCAGGTAGCCCATATCGTCTTCCAGCCGCAGCAGCGCCTGCACCCGATCGCGCCGCGTATCTTCCGTGGAGTCTTCGCGGATTCCGCTCAGCACCGGAAATGTGAACGAAGCCTGCGGCGGCGGCTCCAGCAGCACACCCTCGGCGTCGATCAAGACCACGCTGCTCGCCAAATAGACGAAGGCCACCGGAATGCGCTCGCGGATGCGCACCACCAACCGGTCCGGCCAGACGCGCGAGACCGAGGCGTCCTCGATCCAATCGATCGCCAGCAAACGGCGCCGCCGCTCGGCCAGCGGCACGGCCAGAATTCCGCGGCCGAAATCGGCGTCGAAGACGTGCCGCACCTTGGATCGCGACGCGTAGCGCAGCCCGGCGAAGGCCAGCGCATCCGTGCGATCGCGCGACAGCACGAACCGCGCGTCGGTCGACAGGTAATCGTGCAGTTGCAAAGCCGCTACCGCGGTGGATGCGCATACCAGGCACGTCGCCGCCAGGCCCAGCCACAGCCGCCAGCGAATGCCGCCGCTTTTCTTGTTATCCCGCGGCAATGGGTGCCTCCGCGCGCAATCGCTCCAAAACGGTTTCGCCCGCCTGCCACACGTTGCCGGCGCCGAGCGTGAGCACCAGGTCGCCGGCGCTCGCCACGTCGAGCAGGCGATCCACGCCGCGCGCGAGCGTGCCCACGTACTCCGCCGAATGGTGGCCGAACTGCCGGATCCGCCCCACCAGCGCCTCGGCCGTCACTCCCTCGATGGGCTTTTCCGAAGCCGCGTAAATGTCCAGCACGAACACGCTGTCGGCTTGATGGAAGGCGCGCCCGAATTCATCCATCAGGTGAAAGGTTCGCGAGAAACGGTGCGGCTGGAACAGCACATGGATGCGATCGAAACCGCACAGGCGCGCCCCGTCGAGGGTCGCGCGAATCTCGGTGGGATGGTGGCCGTAATCGTCCACCACCGTGATGCCGCGCTCCTTACCGCGCACCTGAAAACGGCGGTCCACGCCGCTGAAGGTGGCGAGCGCTTCGCGAATCGCATCCGGCTTGACTTCGAGCTCCAGCGCGACCGTGACCGCGGCGGTGGCGTTCAGCACGTTGTGCCGGCCCGGAATGCGCAGGTGGAAGCGGCCCAGATCGTTGCCGCGCGAGCGCAGCCGGAAGTCGCTCGAAAAGGAACCACAGGCAATCTCGCCGGCTTCCATATCGGCCTGCGCGGTGGTGCCGTAGGTAATCGTGCGCCGGCGGATCTGGGGCAGGATGCCCTGCACGTTGGCGTCGTCCAGGCAGACGATCGCGGCGCCGTAAAACGGCACCTTGTTGACGAACTCGATGAAGGCCGCCCGAATCGCGTCGAGAGACGGATAGTGGTCCAGGTGCTCGCGGTCGATATTGGTGACCACGGCGATAATCGGCGCCAGCTTGACGAACGAGCCGTCGCTCTCATCGGCTTCCGCCAGCAGAAAATCGCTACGTCCCAGTCTGGCGTTGGTGCCGCCCATGGTGGCGACCTTTCCGCCCACCACCACGGTCGGGTCGAGACCGGCGCAGTTCAGAATCGTCGCGGCCATGGATGTGGTAGTGGTCTTGCCGTGGCTGCCGGCCACCGCGATGCCGTACTTCAGGCGCATCAGCTCCGCCAGCAGCTCGCCGCGCGGGATGACCGGAATTTGCAGCCGCCGGGCCTCAACAACTTCGGGATTCTGTTCATCCACCGCCGAGCTCACTACCAGCGCGCGCGCCCCGGCCAGGTTGGACGCAGCGTGACCTTCGTAGATCCGCGCCCCCAGCGCCGCCAGCCGTTCCGTGGTGGGCGAGAGCCGCAGGTCCGAGCCGCTGATCTCATACCCCAGGGTTAGCAACACCTCGGCGATGCCGCTCATGCCGATGCCGCCGATCCCGGTGAAGTGAAAGTGTTGTGGACGAAAAAACATTTCCTTAATGTATTGTTTCGGTTAGCGCGGCCCGTGTCAATCGAAAACGTACAACCGGGCAAGCTAAAGCATGCCCTACCTCTATTACCACCGCGCCACCTCCTCTAGTATTTCGGCTGCCCGCCGCGCCGCGCCCGGGTGCGCGAACTGGCGCGCGACCGCGCCCATCCGCTCCAAAGCGCCCTCCGTCTCCGCCAACTCGCGCACCAGCGTGTAAAGGCGTTGTCCGTTCATTTCGGCGTCGCGGACCAGGCGCGCCGCGCCGCCCCGCTCGATGGCTTCCGCGTTACGCATCTGGTGGTCGTTGGCGGCGAACGGGAAGGGAACCAGAATGGAAGGCTTGCCCGCCGCGGCCAGCTCGGAGACCGCGCCCGCTCCGGAACGGCTCACCACCAGGTCAGCCTCGCCGAACGCCGCCGGCATGTCGGCGATGAACGGCATCACCTCTCCCTCTAAACCGGATGCCGCGAAAGCCTGCCGCATTTCTTCCAGTTCGTTCGAGCCGCATTGGTGTACGATGCGAACCGCGGACCCCGCCGCGCGAAACAGCGGCCAGCTTTCCCGGCTGGCCCGGTTGAGCGTGCGCGACCCCTGGCTGCCACCAGTGATCAGAAGGTGCATCCGGTCATCCCGCGGCTTCGGCGGGATGGCGAAGAATTCCTCCCGCACCGGCAACCCGGTCAGCTCCGATTTGCCCCGCGCGAAGTACCGCGCCGTTTCGGGAAAGGAAATCAGCGCGCGCGCCGCCAGCCGCCCGATGGCACGGTTGGTGAATCCGGGAATCGCGTTCGGCTCCATCACCACCACCGGGACGCGCTTTGCCAGCGCCGCCATCACCGCCGGCCCGGCCACATACCCACCCATGCTGAAAACCGCCGACGCGCGGTAGTTCATCGAACCCAGCGTGGCGAACGGCAGACGCGCCAGCGTGGACAGCCTTTGCCTGGCGCTCACGCGATTCAGCCCGCCGATTTCGATCTTCTTCAACTCGAACCCTGCCTCCGGAACCAGCTTGGCTTCCAGGCCCCGCTCGGTTCCCACAAAAAACACATCGTGACCCCGCCGCCGCAACTCCTGCGCCACCGCCAGCGCCGGAATCACGTGTCCGCCCGTCCCTCCACCGGCCATCAGAAACGGAGCGTGCGCGGCCGGCTTACCCGGCATGCTCGCTCACGTTCATCAAGATGCCCAGCAGCGCCAGCGTGCTCACCAGCGAGCTGCCGCCGTAGCTGATCATCGGCAGCGGAATTCCCTTGGTCGGCATGATGCCCAACACCACGCTCATATTGATGAACCCCTGCACCACGATCACCACCGTCACACCCAGCGCCAGGTAGCGGCCGAAATCGTCGCGCATGCGCAGGCTGGCCCGCAGGCCGCGCCACAAGATCACCAGGAATCCGGCCAGCAAGCCCGCCGCCCCAATGAGGCCCATCTCCTCGCCCGCCACCGCGTAAATGAAATCGGTGTGCGCCTCCGGCAAATACAGCAGCTTCTGCCTGCCATTCATCAACCCCACGCCCGCCACGCCGCCCGCGCCTACGGCGATCTGCGACTGCTCCAACTGGTAATTCGTATCGCGCGTGCGGAGCGTCCGCTCGCTGCGGGCCTTGAGCCAGCCGTGCGGGTCGATGCGGGACACGTACTGAAAACTGGGATCGAAGAAACGGATCACGCGTCCTAAGCGGTAAGGCTCCGCGAAAATCGAAACCACCAGCCCCAGAAAAGCCATTGCCGCCACAATGAAGCAATATCGCCATTGCAGCCCGGCCACGAAGAACACCGCCATGGCGGCCAGTCCCAGCACCACGGCCGTTCCCAGGTCCGGCACCACCACCGCGAAAATCAGAAACCCCACCGCCAGCGCCGCCGGCACCAGCGTGTGCCGCGCGTTATTGATGGCGCGCGCGCGCCAGGTGACGAAGAACGCGAGGAAGATCACCAGCGCCGGCTTGGC
>Ga0116130_1000502_pt1 | contig 24318 bp, 25 predicted proteins | sample June2015DPH_17_5_FD_89733 | JGI IMG/M metagenome (GOLD analysis project Ga0116130, IMG submission 89733) | Peatland microbial communities from SPRUCE experiment site at the Marcell Experimental Forest, Minnesota, USA - June2015DPH_17_40 | ecosystem: Environmental > Terrestrial > Soil > Wetlands...
ACTGTCATATTTTTTCTTTTGGGGAAAATACCGCATAATTATCCCCATTTTTAATTAGCAGAAATTATCATTGCACGCCGGAATCAATCTTATGAAAGTAGCAGTCGTAATACCCGCATATAATGAAGGAGCGTCTATAGGGAAAGTAATAAGAGACATTTCTGCGGATGTTGTTTCCGAAATTGTAGTTGTTAACAATAATTCTACTGATTACACTTCTCAAGCTGCACAAGAAGCCGGCGCAGTTGTCTTGAATGAAAAGATTCAGGGATATGGAGCTGCATGTTTAAATGGAATAAGCTATCTTAAAGGAAAGCAATGCGATATTATAGTCTTCTTGGATGGAGATTATAGCGATTATCCTGAAGAAATGGATTCATTGCTGAATCCTATAATAAATCAGGATTATGATTTTGTCATAGGCAGCAGAGTGTTGGGTAAAAGGGAAAAGGGCGCATTGCCGTTACAATCTAGAGTAGGAAGTATAATTGCAGGCTCTTTAATAAATATCTTTTGGGGCGTAAAATATACGGATTTGGGACCGTTCAGAGCTATTAAGTATAACAAGCTTGTTGATTTGATCATGACGGATAAGTGGTACGGCTGGACTGTTGAAATGCAAATTAAAGCCGCTAAGAAAAAGTATAAGATTCTTGAAGTGCCGGTTAGTTATAGGAAAAGAATCGGCCGCTCCAAAGTTACCGGCACTATTAAAGGAAGTTTTATGGCAGGCATTGTCATATTGAAGACAATTATTAAATATATTTTTGTAAATGATTAATCCTGTTTAATTTATGATGACTGACGCTGTAATAGTATTTGCCAGACTGCCTAAGGAAGGCAAGGTAAAAACAAGGTTGGCAAAAACGCTTGGAGAAGATTTTGCTGTCAGGTTTTATAAGGTTTGTGCGGAGCATACATTTAATGAATGCAGGAAAGCCGCTTCAAGCCAAACGCGTATTTATGTTTTCTATGCGGACGAAATGGATAAAGAACTTATGAAAAAGTGGATGGTAAATGATTTCCGTTTATTGCCGCAGTCCGGAAAAGATTTAGGGAAGAGAATGCTGAATGCTTTCAAAGATGTTTTTGATGAAGGCGTTAAGCGGGCAATACTCATCGGGACTGATATCCCTGATATTTCATCCGGAATTATTTCTAATGCTTTGACTTCATTAAATAAAAATGAAGTTGTAGTTGGTCCTGCAAAAGACGGCGGATATTATCTCATCGGCATGAAAAAATTATACGGATTTTTATTTGAAAATATTGATTGGGGAACCGGTAAAGTATTTGCCGGTACTTTAGATAGAATAATTATGAATAATATCGATAGAAAAATAATCATTGAGTTGTATGATATAGATACGGAAGAAAATATAGATAAGTGGCTCTCTACAAAACAGGAAGATGAAATTAACCCGGTCGGAGATTTTATAAAAGAGTACTTCAGCTCAAGTAAAGCATTAAAATAAATATATGAAGCAAAGAGTTTTATTATTATTGTTTTATTTTTCTTTGTTGCAAATAAATAATGCACAGAGCAGGGAAATCAATTATCAACTATACAATCTTGTATTAAAAAAATATATTAAACTTGGAAAAGTTAAATATAAAGAGTTGTTCAATGATTCAAGACTATCCGGGTTTGTAAAACAGATTGAAAAAGTAAATCCCGATACAATAAAGTCGTCAAATGATAAGCTTGCATTCTGGATTAATGTTTATAATTCAATCGTATTAAAGATTATCAGCGATAACTATCCTTTAAAAAGTACAAATGATCTGAATACGGGTATTGCTATACTAAGCCCTGTTCTGGGTAAATTAATTTGGGATAAAAAAGTAATTAAAATTAATAATAATAATTTATCATTGGCTCAGATAGACCATATAATTACAGCCTCTGATTTCAAAGACCTGAGGGTGCATTTTGCAATAACATATGCGGCAATCGGCTGCCCCCTCTGAGGGACGAAGCTTACACAGGCGAAAAATTGAACGAGCAGTTGAATGAGCAGGCACGCATTTTTATAAATGATACTACAAAAAATATTTTTGACCTGAAAAGCCATAAAGCTTTTGTCTCAAGTATTTTTGAATCGTATGAGAAGGAATTCGGGTTTAATAACAAAAGCACGTTAATATTCCTGTCTAATTTTCTCCCTAAAAAAATTCGGGAAGATATTTTGGCTAATTCAGATCAATGGGATTTAAGCTTTAAAAGTTTTAACTGGTCACTTAATAAAATAGATTAAACTGTTGTGATAAGGATGGCTCTTATTTCTTGCAAAGTAAAAAAGACAAAATCGATGAATTGTTTATACCGCTTGTCGGTTTTATAAAACCATTGGGCGAAAATTTATCCGGATTCAGGTCAATTTTTAATTGAAAGCTTTGTATTTGACAATTAGTTTGTTAAGTTAATACAGAGAGAATAAAGACTTTTGAAAAATTTTATTCATGTATTTGATTTGATAAATAATTAACTATTTTACCAATTCAAATTTTTAGGAGGACCGGGAAAATGGATTTGTTTTCAATCTTAATGTCGGCATTAACAATTTTTGCCGGTTCTTTTTTTGTTTTGATAGGGGGGTCTTATATAGCCTATCGAATAAGAAAAAGATAAATGCAAATATTGATTAAATAAACTTTTCTTTAAGATTCAGTAAAAGTAATCCTATTTAACTGAATTTTTTTTATTTTAAACTTACCTGCGGCAAGACTTAAAGGATATCTTCAGCACATTCAGTAAAAATATGATTTTGTAAATTTCACGAAATAATGTAATAGATAATTAAATCAATGATTCAGCCGAAATTTAAAGGACGTGGCGCTCAAACCAATCCTAAGAACCGATTTGAAAGACTTTCCGTAGACTTCACAAATCCCGAATATGATTTAGGTATTGATGCAGAATATTTTGAAATTCAGCCCAGTACGGTTTTTTTTCAAGATGAGTCTAAATCGGTAATTTCAACAAATGATAGCGAGGATCTTTATTTCGATTATTCATTTAATCCTTACCGGGGCTGTGAACATGGATGTATTTATTGTTACGCAAGACCATCTCACGAATTCCTTGGCTTTTCTTCCGGGTTGGATTTTGAAACCAAAATAATGATTAAAGAAAAAGCTCCGAAATTGCTGGAAAAGCAGTTTAATGATTCAAGTTATAAACCGGATGTTATTTTATTTTGTGGAAATACCGACTGTTATCAGCCTGTTGAACGAAAACTTGGAATAACCCGGAGAGCATTGCAAGTATGTCTGGACTATAGAAATCCTGTCTCGGTAATTACGAAGAACGCACTAATATTAAGAGATATTGATATACTCAATGAAATGGCAGGATTGAATTTAATTTCAGTAATGTTAAGTGTTGCAACTCTGGATAAGGAACTTGCGAATAAATTGGAGCCTCGTACTTCTATTCCTGAAAGAAGATTAAGAGTTGTTGAGGAACTTGCAAAGAATAATATACCTGTCGGTGTAAACCTTGCTCCCATCATTCCGGGGTTAACCGATAAGGAAATTCCGGCCATATTAAAAAAAGCTGAGGAATGCGGCGCCTCCTTTGCCGGATATATCTTAATAAGGCTTCCTTATTCTGTTAAAGATTTGTTTGCGGAATGGCTTAAACGTGAATTACCTGACCGTGCAAATAAAGTGTTAAACACTATTAAAAGTATGCATAACGGTAAGTTAAATGAATCGGAATTCGGTAAGCGTTTTACCGGTGAAGGGGAATTAGCTGAAACAATTCATGAACTTTTCAGGTTAAGCTGTAAAAAATTTAAACTTAATAAGGAAAGAATTAGCCTGACAACCGGGCTATTTAGAAGAAATTCAGGAGACCAATTGGAGTTGTTCTGAATAATATGCACTTTTTAAAGAGCTAAACTGAAATTATTTTTTACTATTTTTATAATCGTATTTAAAGATTTATCATCTCATTTTGCAAGGATTAAAATTTATGGGACATGGAAAAGCAAAGCCGAAAGAAAGACAAATAGGTAAGAAAACAATTGAAAAAAAAACTTTAATAAATCCAAGGTATAAAAATACCTTTTGGACGGCGGTTATTGTGTTAATATTATTGATATTTTTTATAATTAATAATACAAGCTCCGTTCCCGACCAAGGACCATATCCTCCAAGCTATAATCCTTCAACAGCGGTAAAGCCGGATATTGCAATAGATAAAAAATTAATAATGAAAAATGAAAATAAATAGTAGCTTTTGCTAAAGGTGGTATAAGGTAGTATAATGAAGAAGTTATCAATATCAATTATTCTTTTTTCTCTTTTATTATTGGCTGGATGCAATAAAAATGCATCTGATATTAATAAGGAACAAAAAAACAGCTCAGAGTTAGATAAAGGAAATAATACGGCTGATAATTTAAATTCGGGCGGTAATAAAGCGCCTGATTTTACTCTTATTAGCCCGGCAGGCAAAAAAGTAAGCCTATCTGATTATAAAGGCAAAGTGGTTATTGTAGATTTTTGGGCAACCTGGTGTCCGCCTTGCCGAAAAGGAATTCCGGATTTGATTGATATTCAGACAGAATTTGGAAGCAAAGTAGCTGTAATCGGAATTTCAGTTGATACTGATACAAAAGATCAGGTTGCTTCTTTTACACAGAATTTTAATATAAATTATACTATCCTTTTTGCTACTCCTGATGTTGTCCGGTCTTACGGCAATATTGAATCTATCCCTACTTCGTTTATTATCGATAAAAACGGCAATATCGTAAATCAGTATGTCGGACTTACACCAAAAGAGACTTATGTAAATGAAATTAAAAAACTAATAGATTAATTTGAGAGCTATTTGATATTATGTTTTTATTACAACTTTAGGGTTGTTAGATGAACTTGCATGTTAGGATTTAAATAAGTTAAGCTGCTAGTGTGAATTATTACTTATTTTAATTCTATAACTTTATTGAATCCCCTTCTTTGGATTATTATTTTATCATGTTATTATCATTTCTTTTGTTTATTAAATGGAATTGAATTAAAGTTTGACAAAAAAAATAATATTACAATCTATTCTTTTTTTACTGCTTTGTAGCATAAGTTTTTCTTCGTATGCTCAGGGATTGCAAAATGCTCTGAAGACCGCTTACGAAATTAAGGCTGATAGTCTGCTGGAATATCTTTTTAATAACAATAAATTGATGGGATCTGTGACAATAGCAAAAGCCGGTAAAGTAGTTTATGAAAAAGCAACGGGTTATTCACAATTATCCGGTAATGAGAAAATATTTTCTAGTACCGGTACAAAATACCGAATTGGCTCCATTACAAAAATGTTTACTTCGGTAATGATCTTTCAGCTTAAAGATGAAAAAAAACTTTCTATTAATTCCACACTTTCAAAATTTTTCCCCGGAATACCTAATGCGGATAAAATAACTATTGAGAACCTGCTAAATCATCATAGTGGTTTGCATAACTTTACAAATGATTCAACTTATCTCAACTGGGATACCTCGCCTAAAACAGAACAGCAGATGCTTGAATTATTTAAAAACCAGAAACCGGATTTTCAACCGGGTGAAAAGAGAGAATACAGCAATACAAATTACGTTGTTCTCGGCTTTATTATTGAAAAAATTACGGGTGATAATTATCGGGATGAGCTGAAAAAACGGATTGTTGATAAAATCGGTTTGGAAAATACTTATTACGGTCATAGGATCGATGCAAATAATAATGAAGCATTTTCCTATACGTTTGGGGATAATATGTGGGCACAGAGTAAAGAAACCGATATGAGTATACCCGGAGGTGCGGGAGCTATCGTTTCAACACCAGGAGATCTGACTAAATTTATTTATGCTTTGTTTACGGAGAAATTAATAAGTCCCGAATCATTAAAGGAGATGACTACCATAAAAGATAATTTTGGAATGGGAATTTTTCAGATTTCATTTTATGATAAGCACGGCTCCGGTCATACAGGCGGTATAGACGGTTTTGTTTCTAATCTCGAATATTTCCCCGGAGACAGTATTGCGCTTGCGTTCTGCGCCAACGGAATGAATTATAATATGAATGAAACTTTGAAAGGTATATTAAGCAGTTATTATGATAAACCTTTTACATTTCCTTCATTTAAAACAATAAATATCCCGGTTAAGCAATTAAGTAAATATGAAGGCGTCTTTTCTTCAGTTGTTCTCAATTTAAAAATTTCAATTAAAAGGAAGGGAAATATTTTAACTGCACAAGCAGCAAATCAATCGGCTTTCCCCTTAAGTGCAGTCAGCGAAACGCAATTTATATTTGATCCAGCCGGTATTACAATTGATTTCACAATATCAAAAGATGGGCAGATTAATGAGTTTTATCTAAAGCAACGCAGCGGCAGATTCTTGTTCACAAAAGAAAAATAAATTTAAGCAAATTGTATCATCTATGTATGGCGTCCTCGGCGGTCATAATTCTATTTGATGAAAATAGGAAATGACATTTACAGTTATATCATATAGAGTTTTAATAAAAATTTTTCGGCATTAAAAAAAATCAAAAAATGAAAAATCAAGAAGCTGATGGACGTTCATAGGGAAAAATGATCGGGCGGACAAAACTGTTGGCCCTACAAAGCCGCATCATTTATAGTAAAACCGAATTAAACAATCTGTGGTAAAATTATTCTGCGTTAGTTAAATTTATTTATCAATTTTTCAGTAAGATGAGTTTTAAATTTAAATTAAATACGGCAGATAATTCTTTTGTAAGTTATTCAGCTTCCGCTTTAGTGCACTTTGCCATTCTTATTATTGTTTTGATTTTACTAAACATATCAGGTGATAAGCCAAGAATAAATCCCCGGTTTGTTCAGGTAACAACACAGAATTTTAATGCAAATAATAATATTGACGGTAATCCGGCACAGCCTCCCAAAGCAATTCTTTCTGAAGATGATAGAATAAGGAACAATGAAAAACGGGAAGATGATAAAAAGTCAGAACCATTTAAGGAAATTCCGGAAAGCGCTTTTTGTAGTCTTGCAAATACTGATGCAGATACTACAAGTTTGGACCAGGTTTATAATGAACCAACTTTAAATGTTTCAATGAAATATCCCGCCGGCTGGACATACATAGATCAAAATGTAAACAAAAAACTTGATGGCGTTACATTTTGGTCGACAATAGGAAATTATTCTCCCCCACCGTATATCAATCTTGAAGTGAAGGATAAGGATTTATTCGATGCAAACCGGTATAAATATAATATTAAAACAGGGAGGTATACTATATTTTATAATGACCCGGAAGAAATGGAAAACCAGGTAAGCCAGATATTTTATATAAGAACAAATTCCGACGAAGATTTTAGTTTGAAATTGATAATGAAAGGGGAAGAGAAATTTAAATCTTTCCAGCCCGTTTTTTTCGGCATGTTAAAATCATTTAAATTTGGGAAAGGGTTATTTTAATATATTAATAGCGGCTTTAGTAGGGTAAAAATAAAAAATTGAACTGAAATTATAGTCCTTCATTCTGCTTAAATGTAATGCTCCATAATTAGTACAGGAAATAATTCGGGAAAATATAAGTATTTTTACCAAAATTGAAGAAATTCCCTTGTTATTATAGTAAAAAAGTGGCTTTCGCTAATGATTCTAAAATATTAACACTTAGTCTAAATTATTAATCTATAAATAATTGAATTTATGAAAATGAATTATGAACTTAATAATCTTGACTTTCTTTGTTCTAACTCGTAATTTTATTTTCTTTATTAAAAACTTATTTGTTTTTGGAGAAAAATTAATGAAACAAGCCAAAATGACGAGATTTATTTCGACTAACGATGCCGATAGGAAATGGTATGTTATTGATGCGAAAGATCAGGTTTTAGGCAGGCTTGCTACCGGTGTTGCCAGAATTATCCGCGGTAAAAATAAACCTGCATTTTCACCGAATGCAGATACTGGTGACTTTGTGGTCATTATTAATGCCGATAAGATAAAGCTTACGGGTAAAAGAGAACTCTTAAAAACTTATATCCATCATTCCGGCTATCCGGGCGGATTGAAGACTAAAAGTTATGGTGAGGTAATGGCAAGCAAGCCTGAATTCATTATTGAGAGTGCTGTGAAAGGAATGCTTCCTAAAACAAGACTTGGAAAGCAATTAATTAAAAAATTAAAAGTTTATACCGGTGAAATACATCCGCATCAGGCACAGAAACCGGAACTAATTAGTATATCGGAGAAATAATGGCAGATCAAATTTACGTCGGAAGAAGGAAAACTTCAGTTGCAAGAGTAATTTTAAGAAGCGGTAACGGTACGATTACTGTAAACGGAAAAGAATTTGAACATGCGTTCCCCGAACAGTTAAGCAGAGAAGATATTTTAAATCCGTTTAAGGCTACTGAAACTATGGGCCAGTATGATGTATGGGTTCATGTAAACGGCGGCGGTACTACCGGTCAGGCACAAGCTGTAAGATTAGGGATTTCAAGAGCTTTAATTACTCTAAATCCTGAATTCAGGCCTGCCTTGAAGGCTGAAGGTTTTTTAACCAGGGATCCGCGAATGGTTGAACGTAAAAAATACGGGCAGCCTAAGGCAAGAAAAAGATTTCAATTTTCTAAAAGATAATTTATTTATTAACTATTCATACTTCCTGATTTGCCCCCTGTGTCCTGTCTAAAATGGATCAAAGGTAAAGTTGAAGGAAGTAGAAGAAAAAAACAGGAGTAAAGATGAAAAAGATTGAGTTAACTCAACTCATTGAGGCAGGGGCACATTTCGGGCATTTAACACGCCGATGGAATCCTAAGATGAAGCCTTATATCTTCATGGAAAAGAACGGGATTCATATTATTGATCTTAAAAAAACACAAGAACTACTTTTCATTGCTGCAGAACATTTATCCAGGATGGTAGCCGAAGGCAGGAGAGTTTTATTCGTTGGTACAAAAAAACAGGCAAAAAATGTTATAGATGCCGAATCAAGAAGATGCGATGCTAATTGGGTAAGTGAAAGATGGCTTGGCGGTATGTTAACAAACTTTTCTACTATCAGGAAAAGTATAAAAAGACTTACCAATATTGAGAAACAGGAAACCGACGGAACTTTTGATAAAATTACTAAAAAGGAAAGACTTTTCTTAACAAGGGAAAAAGATAAACTGAAAAAAGTTCTTGAAGGTGTTGAAACAATGTCCCGTTTGCCCGGAGCAATGGTAGTTGTAGATATTAAAAAAGAGTCCATTGCAGTAAAGGAAGCAAAACGGTTAAATATCCCAGTATATGCTATAGTGGATACAAATTGCGATCCCGATCCTATTAATTACGTTATTCCGGCTAATGATGATGCAGTTAAAACAGTTGAACTGATAATAAATTATCTGTCTAGTGCAGTTATTGAAGGTGAAGCGAGGGCTAAAGAGGTTAAAGCTCAGGAAGCTGCTGAAAACGAAAGGCAAAAGAAGGAACAGGAACAAGAACTTAGAGAAGAAGTTAAAAAAGAAACAGCGAGAAAATTAGAAGATAGAAAAGAAAAAAAAGCTAAAGAAGAAAATTCTTCTGTTGATTAATAAATAAAGAGGAAGATAAGAGTTATGGTTATTACTGCTGCACAAGTAAATGAATTAAGACAAAAGACCGGTGCGGGCATGATGGATTGTAAGAAGGCCCTGACGGAAGCCGAAGGTGATTTTGAAAAAGCCATTGAATTACTTCGTAAAAAAGGAGCAGCTGTCGCTTCAAAAAGAGCTGAAAAAAACGCTAACGAAGGTTTAGTACTTACAAAAATTTCTAAAGATAAAGAGACCGGTGTAATTGTTGAAGTTAATTGTGAGACTGATTTTGTTGCAAAGAGTACTGATTTTGTGAAGTTTGCAGATGAAGTTTTACAAGCTGTTTATTCTATTAAACCTGCAAATGTAAACGATTTGGTTGAAAATAGCGCAATTGTTAAGGATTTGCAGACTAATGTAATGGGTAAAGTTGGAGAGAAAATTGAAATCTCCCGCCTTGCAATTGAAAATGCACCGAACGGGGTGGTTATAGATTATGTACACCTCGGTTCAAAGTTGGGTGTGCTTATCAAATTTGATAATGTTACTAAAGATAAAAACGCATTCAGCGAAATAGGTAAAGATATTGCTATGCAGGTTGCCGCAATGAAACCCCTTTGTGTTTATAGAGAAGAAGTCCCTAAGGATATCATTGATAAAGAAATTGATATCTACAAAGAACTTGCACGTAAAGAAGGCAAGCCGGAACAGATTCTTGAAAAAATTTCACAGGGTAGATTAAATAAGTTCTTCCAGGAGAATTGTCTTGTTGAACAGGCATTTATTAAAGATAACACTAAAACTGTAGGAGACTTGTTAAAAGAATTCAATTCCAAGCAAGGAACGCAGATAAAAATTTCTCTTTTCCATCGCTTTCATTTAGGCGATGAGAAAAAATAGATTTGATTAAAAAGGTCTTAAAAATATTAAGACCTTTTTTTATAATATCTTTAATTTTTTTATTAATTTCGGATGTGGAAAATATCCCGACTCTCTTTGCGTTAATAAGGTGAGGGTGTGTTTAAGTCACAAAGTAACTCCTGTAAGGATTCCTAAGCCGGGTGAATATAAGAGCATCTATTTTTTTGAAAGAAATTTATGAGTTCATTAAAATATAAAAGAATATTATTGAAATTGAGCGGTGAATCTTTGATGGGAAAGAAGGGATTCGGTATTGACCATAATGTACTTGACTTCTTTTCTACAGAAGTAAAAAAGGTTCATGATATCGGAGTTCAGGTCGGAATTGTTATTGGGGGAGGAAATATTTACAGGGGATTAAGCGCAAGCGATCAAGGGATAGACCGGGTAACCGGAGACCAGATGGGGATGCTTGCAACAATGATTAATTCTCTTGCTCTTCAGAATGCAATTGAGCACAAGGGGGTTTATTCAAGGTTGATGAGCGCCATTCATATGGAACAGATTGCAGAGCCTTATATCAGGCGGCGGGCAATACGCCATCTTGAAAAGGGAAGAGTTGTTATATTCGGCGCAGGCACAGGGCATCCTTATTTCAGCACAGATACCGCTGCTTCATTAAGAGCAGTGGAAGTTGAAGCAGATGTAATTATCAAAGGAACCCGTGTTGACGGCGTTTTTGATTCCGACCCTGAAAAAAATTCCAACGCTTTAAAATATGATAATATTTCTTATTTGGATATTCTTAAAAAAAATCTTAGAATTATGGACCTTACTGCAGTAAGCCTTTGTCAGGAAAATGATCTTCCTATGGTTGTATTCAATATGGATATTCCCGATAACCTGCTGAAGTTGGTTAACGGGGAAAATGTTGGTACCATAATAAAAAAATAATTTACTTATTGAGAAAAAGCTTATATTCAAATATTTTCGCTTATAATTTTTAATAAATTACGAGGAATTTATGGAACAGACAATAAAAGATGCAAAATCCAGGATGGATAAATCGCTTGAAGCTCTTCGAGGAGAGTTGGCAAAAATCAGATCTGGAAAAGCAACTACCGCATTATTAGACGGCGTTAAGGTAGATTATTATGGAAATCCGACGCCTATTAACCAGGTTGCGAATGTTACGGTTCTGGATGCGCATACTCTTTCTGTTACTCCGTGGGATAAATCTGTTTTATCTGCAGTAGAAAGGGCAATTCTTGAAGCCAATATCGGTTTTAACCCTGTAAGCGATGGAACAAATCTAAAAATTCCGGTTCCTCCGTTAAATGAAGAAAGAAGAAAAGATCTCGTAAAGATAATTAAGAAATTTGGTGAGGAATCCAAGGTAGCCGTTAGAAATGTAAGAAGAGATGCTAATGAACATTTAAAGAAGGAAGAGAAGAGCAAAAGAATTTCAGAAGATCAACTAAAAGAAGGTGAAGAAAAAATCCAAAAATTAACCGATGAACATGTTTTAAAAGTTGATGAGTTGCTAAAGCACAAAGAAAAAGAAATTATGGAAATTTAGATGTACTGTATAAAGTGATTCATATGCCCAATTTTGGATTCAAAATTGGGCTTTCGTTTTTAAAATTACTCAATATGAATATAAACAATTAATGTAGTAAATGCTCTTAATACAATTTTAATTTAAATATTAAAGAATTTTTATTTAAATTTTAAATGAATAAAAGGCAGAATTCAGGTTATTCTTTTCCTTCTTATGAATTTATCTGATGGATAACAAAAATATAAAGCTATCAAAAAGCGAGATTACAAAATACACTTCTTATCTCAGTACTGACTTGATAAGAAACGTTGTATTTTTCAGCGGTGGTATAATATTGTTTATTACAGGTTGTGTAATTTACGGTATAATACTTAACATGAGAGAAATTCCCTTGAGTCAGGCGGTTAGAGAAAAAGGCTTTGCAAGTCTTGATGAAGCAAATATATTGATAGACCGGTTAGCCTATAAACTTATTTTGTATAATGATACTGTATTTATTAAATCATATAAAGCTAATTTTGGAAGAAATAATAATGTGCCTAAATGCAAAGACGGAGATTTAGCTACGCCGGTAGGTGAATATAAAATTTGCGATATTGACACTGCAAGCAGGTATCATAAATTCTTTAAAATTGATTATCCTAATTTGAGTGATGCGAGGGAAGCATTGCGTAAGGGCGTAATAAATCAAGATGTATTTGATAAATTGAAATTTGATTTTGATTATAATGTATCTCCGGATTCAAGCACCTATTTAGGCGGAAATGTTGGGATACAGGGAATAGGGAGACTTAATTTTGTTTTTAAGTACTTGCCGTTGAACTATAATTGGACTGACGGTTCAGTCGCTATTTCTAACGAAGATATGGATGAACTTTATTCAGTTGTTAAGAAAGGAACAAAAGTTGTTATTAAATAAGAAAGTTTTATATTCGTTTATTTTAATTTTTCCACTGCTTATATCTTGCGAGGGGAAAAACACAAACAATACGGAAACCCCACAAAAAACGGATTACGAAAATCCGCAGTTTGTAATGCAGGAAGCTAAAAAAGCTTTAGGCGATAATGTTAAATTTGCTTATAAAGGAAGATATAATAACGGTTCCTTAATTGAGATTGCAGCGGGTACCGAAGTACAAAATTCCAAAGAATGGGGAATTAAATTTTTACTCTTAAAATTAGACGGCAATAATTTAACTACTATTTATCAAACCCCGTTATTAAACGGATCATTTAACAAATGCCTTGTCCAAAAAATAAAATTTCCGATGTTTGATTATGAATTAATTTATTATAATTCGCAGGGCTATTTTCTCGGCAGCGGCGGCGGGGAAGTCTATTCCTATCTTATCAACTTTAATGAGGGTAAAACATATTATGCGCACTTAGTTGACGAACCCGGAAAACCAACCTCGCTATTCCTTTCGGAAAATATTGACATAAACGAAGTCAGGAGTTTCTTCATAAGTAATTTCAAAAGAGATTATCCTGCAGTAAAGGTGGTCCCGAAGGATATAGTATTGAAATATTGAAAATATCTACCGTTATTTAGTTTTATAATTTTCTTTTGAAATGACAACTATACTAAATTATGCCCATGAAGCAGACTATAATATTTTTATTTTTCATTTTCAGCTTACAGTTGTTTCCCCAGTCTGGCAAACGATTTGAGTTAAATTCCATTTCTTTTGAAGGGAACCGCACCTTTTCATCGTCTGCTCTGAGTGACATTATTTTTTCACAGTCTACACCGTGGTGGTTTTGGAAGTTTCTGCATTCTTTTACAAGTCTTGGTAAAGAACCGGTTTATTTTGATTCTTCATATATTAAAATTGACTTGACATCGCTTAAGGATTATTATAACTCAAATGGTTTTTTTGAAGCAAAATTTAATTATAAATATAATATTGATACTGCCGGAGAAAAAGTTGATCTGATATATATTATAGATGAAAATAGGTCTGCCGGGTTCGGGAAACTTGACCTGTCGGGATTTAAAAGTTTGCCGCCTTCTATAATGAAGAGTGTATATGAAGATGTTAAGGTTGATACAACTAAACGATTCTCCCAGAGTATTATTCAGAATAATACAAGCAAAGCTGTAAACAATCTGCAGAATAATGGCTATATGTTTGCACGGTCCGATAGTACTATAGTAATTAAAGATACTGTATTAAATAAGACAAGTATCGATATATATTTTTCACCTGGGAACAGATATGAGATAGATACAGTTTTGATAAATAAAACCGGCGAGGGAGCCGGCTTAGTACAGGATGATCTCTTGCGGGATATAACAGGGATTAAGAATGGTGAATTTTACAGCTTAGACGCGCTTAGAAACAGTCAGGTAAGGTTATACCGGACGGGATTATTCAACTCGGTTTTGCTTGCAGGAGACGTAAAGGATACAACTGATAGCAAAGTGCCGATTCTTCTTTCCGGGAATATAGGCTTGCTGAATGATCTTGCTCCCGAAGTAATTTTGAATAACCAGGAAAACGCTTTCAATTCAGGACTTGGCTTTTCTTATACAAAAAAAAATTTTTTAGGCGAGGCGCGTAAACTTACTATTGGTACTTCATTCGGTGTCCAGGATATTTTTAGATTAGACTTCGGGAATTTAGTTCGCCGTTTCTCTTTCCTGGATACTACTCTTCTCGGTTACGTTGACGCAAGAATAGTTATCGATCAGCCTTATTTATTTGGGAAGTCTATCTTCGGCACATGGGAAACTTACGCTACAATAGATAAACAGCCGGATTATAACAACACCATTTATGGCTCCAAGTTAACGTTTGGTTATGAAATGCCAGCTTTCACTTTTATTAATAATTTAAGTACATCATATACGCTGGAACAGTCGAATGCAGTTTTTCGTAATTATAATGATATTCAGTCAAAAATATTTATTTCGGATATAGCGGTGGATGCTTCTTCAACAACGGCTGATAATATACTTTTTCCGACACATGGATATAATCTCTCATTTCACATTGAAGAAGCTAATTCTTTACCGTATTTACTTGATAAGTTATTTAATAATCACTTGCCAGCCGCATTATTCTATAAGGTTGTTTTAACGGATTCTTATTATTTCCCTTTGGACGCGGATAAGAATTCAATTTTTGCAACAAAATTTAAGATAGGAAATATTCAAATTTTTTACGGAGATTTTTCAGGCGTACCAATAGATCGGTCATTCTACGCCGGCGGCAGTAATTCAGTCCGCGGCTGGCGTGCTAATGAGCTTTTACCTGTAGGAAGTCAAGAGGTAATAGGGATTGAAGGTATCAATGATAAAGGCGGAACATTTCTTATGGAAGGCTCATTGGAATTTCGCAGGCGATTCTTAGAGAATTTCGGGTTTGTCTTATTTACAGATTATGGAAATACATGGTTTGGTCATAATCAATTCATGTGGAACGGCGTTGCAGTTGCCACCGGTTTTGGGTTTAGATATTATACTCCGGTTGCTCCCGTTAGAATAGACCTTGGATTTAAATTTTATGACCCTAATCCTGACCCAAATAATCCTTCAGAGAAGTCCTTTATTTGGCAAAACTGGAATCCTAATTTTTTTAATAACATAGTACTTCAGTTCGGATTAGGTGAGGCATATTAACAGAGACGGGGCATGCCCCGTCTCTACGAACTAAATTTGCCTTTGTTCGCCACATATAAAATTGCTATTTTTAAACTCTTTAAAAGGAATATTATGATTCTTAGCATGACCGGTTACGGAAAAGGAACTAACATAAATGGCAAAATAAGGGTAGAAGTTGAAGTAAAAAGCGTTAATAGCCGTTTTTTGGATATTATAACAAAACTTCCGTCTTCTCTTATGAATAAGGAGTATGAACTCCGCGAGCAGATTAAAAATAAAATTAATAGAGGTAAATTAACTATTGTCATACAGATAAAGAGGAATGATTGCGAAAATCAAGATATTATTGTAAATAAAGATAAGTTGAAAAATTACCTGTCATTTATAAAAGTATTAAAGGATACAGCAAAAATCAATGAAAAAATAAAGCTTGAACATATTTTATATAACAAAGAACTTTTTGAATCGGGTGAAATTGAATTTACCGAAAAGGAATTTAACATAGTTAAAAAAGCCCTTGATTCAGCGCTTGATGAGCTGCTTAAGATGAAAAGGAATGAAGGGAAAGAGCTTGCTAAAGACCTTAGAAAACGTATAGGAATTATCGAGAATAAACTGGCAGAAATTGAAGCTGAGTCAAACTCAAGTGTTAAAGAATATTTTGAGAAGCTAAAGGGAAAAGTAAAGCTTTTAGTAGAAGATATTGCATTTGAAAAAGATAGGCTTGAAATGGAACTTGCAATTATTGCCGATAAAGCCGAAATTACGGAGGAATGTGTAAGGCTTAAAAGTCACATAAAGTTCTTTACACAAAGCCTTGAAGAAGATGCGGAACCGGGAAGAAAATTAAATTTTCTTTGCCAGGAAATGAACCGCGAAACAAACACTATTTCTTCTAAGACAATTTCTACTTTTATAACCCATACTACGGTTTTTATTAAAGAAGAAATAGAAAAAATTCGTGAACAAATTCAAAATATTGAGTAGTATTTGGATAAACAGAGAGGAGAAATTATTGCCGTATCGGCGCCAAGCGGTACGGGCAAAACAACGATACTAAAAAGTATCTTACAGGATTTCCCTGAATTAATCTTTTCTGTGTCGGCTACTACACGAAAAAAAAGAAAATTTGAAAAAGAAGGAGTGGATTACTTTTTTCTGTCGGAAAATGAATTTGAAAAAAAAATAAGAAATAGCGAATTTGTAGAATGGGAAAAGTTTTATGATTACTATTATGGCACATATAAAAGCTTAATAGAAGATAATATTAATAAAGGCAATTCGGTAATAGCCGAGATAGACGTGAAAGGTGCGTTATCATTAAAAAAAATATATCCGCAGGCAGTTCTTATTTTTATTTATCCGCCGAGCCTTGAAGAGCTGGAATCGAGATTGAAGAAGAGAAAAACAGAAGATGAAGAGGAGTTTAAAAAAAGAATTGAAAGAGCTAAAATGGAACTTAGCCAGAAGGATAAATTTGATTGTTGCATAGAGAATAATGACCTGGGAAAGGCAATATTAGAAACTGAAAGTTTAATAAAGAAAATAATTCATAAGGAGAATAGCTAATGGGAATAAATCCTATAGATTTGCGTATAATTGATGAACGTGCAGCCAATATTTATGAAGGCATAATTGTAGCATCCAAGAAAGCACGTAAAATTAATGACGATAATAAAATCGAATTTAATGCTTTGGTCGGCACTATACCTGTAACTACGGGCGATGATGAAAGCGAAGACATCGAAAATCCGGCTCAGTTAAAAATAGCTTTGGATTTTGATAAAAGGGAAAAACCCCATATTCAGGCTTTACAAGAGCTGCTCGATGGTCAGATAGAATTCAGGTATAAACAATAGATTGAATTTTTGAGCGGTTCAGGGAATCGCTCAGTGGTTTAAATTGTAATAAATTGTTTCGGGAGCGAAATTTTATTTCGTAAAAAAAATTCAGTATAATTCCAGGCATCAAAATGAGCGTTGATATCTTTGCCGGCAAAAAAATAATTCTCGGCGTTACCGGGGGCATCGCTGCATATAAAACGCCTTACTTCATTAGAGAAATTAAAAAAAGAGGTGCGGAAGTAAGAGTTGTAATGACTCCTTCCGCTACTGAATTTGTTACCCCATTAACCCTCTCAACACTTTCCGGTAATGAAGTAATTGTTAATATTTTCCCGCAATCGCAGGAAAACGGCGTCGGTTTATCTACATGGCATATCGATACAGCCTTATGGGCGGATTTAATGATTATAGCGCCCGCAACTATAAATACCGTTGCAAAAATAGCTAACGGTTTTGCGGATAATGCACTTACTACACTGGTAGCCGCTCTTCGATGCCCGTTACTAATAGTTCCTGCTGCCGATGTGGATATGTATCGGAATAAACTGACGCAACGGAATTTTAACACACTTAGAGAAGCAGGATATTACGTCATTGAAGCTGAAGAAGGTGAACTTGCCAGCGGACTGATTGGAAGGGGAAGATTTCCAGAAATAAATAAAGTTATAGATTCTGCTGAAATTATAATTTTAGGTTATAAAAGAGATTTTAAAAGCAAAAAAATTTTAATTACTGCCGGACCAACTTTTGAAGATATTGACCCTGTAAGGTTTATCGGCAACCGCTCGTCGGGTAAGATGGGTTACGAGCTTGCAAAAGCCTCATATTTAAGAGGCGCAGATGTTACCCTTGTTTCCGGGTTTTCGCATGAGTGTGTTTATCCTGAAATAAAGTTAATCAAAATCAGATCTGCTGCGGAGATGAAAAAATTGGTTGAAAAAGAATTTGAGAATAATGAAATTTTAATAATGTCCGCCGCTGTCGCTGATTATAAACCGGTTTTATTTCGGGGTAAAAAAATAAAGAAAGAGGATAAGCTTTCATCTATTAAAGTAGTGGAAACCGAGGATATATTAAAAACACTTGATAAAAAGGGTAAAATTACAACCGGTTTTGCATTGGAAACTGATAATGAATTACAGAATGCTTTAAAAAAATTAAAATCAAAAAATTTGGACATGATAGTTCTAAATTCTTTGAAGAACCGTGAGAGCGGGTTTGAAGTAGATACAAATAAAATTACTATAATTCATAGATCGGGAAATCAGGTAAAATTTCCTCTTTTATCTAAATTTCAAACTGCTAATAAAATTCTTTCTGAAATTTTAAAAATTAAAAAATAGAGTACTATATTTTTAAATTTTAAGTTGTTCTATCCGGTAATTAAATCATTTTATTCGAATTCCAGGTTTCTTATGAAAATTATTTTATTAAACTTGCGACATTAATTTTTGATTAATCGAGCATAAAATTTTAAATTTATTTTATGAAAGATTCTATAAAAAGACAATTGATAGAAGTTTTAAAAGACCAAAAAGAAATTTTTGGAGATGAACTATTTGAGGAAAAATATTTGAACAGGAGAACAGAAATTATTAAAGAGCCTGGTAATAATCCGGAATTGCCTAAAAATGCGAAATTGAAACCGAATGTGCCGGATGCTGCTAATGAGAAGGTTGATACTCCTGTATATGTTTATGAAAAAATAAAGGAAGGAAATAAAGACGAATCATTATTTTCAGCCTCTAAAAAAGATTGGGAAATATCAGAGAATTTAGATGACCTTAATAAGCTGATCTGTGACTGCCAAAAGTGCGCTTTGGGTGCAATGAGGAATAAGTTTGTATTTGGTTCCGGGTACCCTGATGCCGATATAATGGTAATAGGAGAAGGCCCTGGCGCTGATGAGGATGCACAGGGGCTGCCTTTCGTAGGACGTGCAGGCAGGCTTTTAACAGATATTCTTAAAGCAATTAATTTTAACCGTGATGAAATTTATATAGCCAATATTGTAAAATGCCGTCCACCGGGGAATAGAACTCCATTACCGCAGGAAATGGATGCCTGTCTGCCATATTTGAAAAAACAGATCGGTTTAATCAAACCGAAATTGATTTTATGTCTTGGTTTAACTGCCTCGCAGGGATTGTTGAAAAAGAAAGATTCTCTTACCAATATGCGAGGTAAAGTTTTTGAATTTGAAAATGCAAAAGTAATAGTTACATTTCACCCGGCAGCTTTATTAAGAAATCCCAACTGGAAAAGAGACTGCTGGGAGGACGTTAAAAAATTTAGAAAATTATACGACCAGGTTGTACTGAATAATGGCTAAGAGCAGAAAATCAAATATTACTTTGGAAAAGATAGTTCCAGCCAACATTAAGCCGCCTTCCGTACCGGAAATTGAAGCTTCTGTGCTTGGCGGAATGATGATAGAAAAAGAAGCTGTGCCGAAAGCTATAGAGCTTTTATCGCCTGAGTGTTTTTATTTGAAAGAGCACAGACTAATTTTCGAAGCAATGATTTCATTGTTCGATTCCGGCGAACCTATTGATGTTGTCACGTTATATGAAGAGTTGAAAAAAAGAGAACAACTTGAAGAAATAGGCGGCGCAGTTTATTTAAGTAAGCTTTCGCAGAATATTTCTTCCGCAGCTAATATAGAATATCATGCAAAAATAATTTTAGAAAAACAGATTCTTCGCGGATTAATTACCAGTGCTCACCAGATTGCACAGGCAGCTTATGAGGGAACTGAAGATGCGTTTGATATTCTGGATGAAGCCGAACGGAAGATTTTCGAAATAACCGAAACCCATCTCAAAAAATCTTTTCAAGGAATGGATAGAGCGGTTAGAGATGCGCTTGAATATATTGAAGCTATTCATTCCAATACAAAGCAAAAATTTTCCGTTCCTACGGGGTTTTATGAATTAGACGAGTTACTTGGCGGATTTCAGAAGTCGGATTTAATAATTATTGCCGCCAGGCCTTCTATGGGAAAAACAGCACTCGCCTTAACACTTGCACGTAATGCCGCTATAGACCATAAAGTCCCTGTTGGAATATTCAGCCTTGAAATGTCCACAATGCAGCTAATCATCCGTATGCTTTGCGCCGAAGGAAGATTAAATGCTCATCTCGTCAGGACGGGAAAGCTTCCGAATGAAGAGGGTGTTAAATTAAGTAAGAATGCTCATAAACTAATTGAGTCCCCGGTTTATGTTGATGATTCCCCTGCTCAAACCGTATTGGAAATTAGAGCTAAGGCAAGAAGATTAAAATCTGAAAAAAATATTGGTTTGATTATTATTGACTATCTTCAACTAATGCAGGGACCTGCAAACTCGGAAAGCCGTGAGAGGGAAATATCCCATATATCGCGCTCGCTTAAGTCGCTTGCAAAAGAATTAAATATACCTGTTATAGCCCTTGCCCAGTTAAATCGCGCAGTTGAAACAAGGACCGATAAACGCCCACAATTATCTGATTTGCGTGAGTCAGGCTCTATCGAACAGGATGCCGATGTTGTCTTATTATTAAATCGTCCGGAATATTACAATATAAAAAATTTCGCCGATGACGGAAGTTCAACCGATGGAATTGCTGAGGTAATAATCGGCAAACAAAGAAACGGACCAATCGGTGAAGTTCGTCTTGCATTTATTAAAGAATATGCACGGTTTGAAAACCTGGCACATGCAAAACAAATTGAGGAATATACGGCTCTTCCTTCAAACGAAGATGTTTTTTAAGATAACTGTTTTAGAGCGGATGACAGTCTTTTATAAAAAAAATAATACAACTATTCAAGTTGCAAATTACTCCATTTTAACAATATTCATTTAAGGATGTAGCTCTAAAGTAGAAAAATATTAAATATGGAGAATAAAATTAATTCTGTAATAAAAGGAAGCATAGTATTATTTTTAGCGCTTACTTGCTTTTTAAAAGCTCAAATATATACTAATAATGACATTATAATTTGCAGATCAAAATTTAAGTTAGCTGTTGATAAAAATCTTGAAAATGAGCCTATTGGAGATGTCATTGCTTCAATCGGGAAAAGTTTTATAGGTACGGAATATGTCGAACATACTCTTGAACGTGAAGGAATCGAAACTCTTGTAATAAATTTTTCGGCGCTGGACTGTACTACCTTATTGGAAAATTCCTTAGCTATTGCGAGATGCATTAAGGAGAAAAAGACTTCCTTTGAAGATTTCAAAAAAGAATTAACAAAAATCAGATACCGTAGCGGTGTTATTAATGAATATCCATCCAGGCTTCATTATTTTTCCGATTGGATTTTTGACAATGAAGAAAAAGGCATCATCAAAAATATTTCTAAAGAAATTGGCGGCGAGCTCATAAAATTTAATGTAGATTTTATGTCTGCGCATCCGGGTTTTTATCTTGAACTAATGGAATATCCCGAGTTTGTCCGCTTAATTGAGAAACAGGAAAAAGAAATAAGTAGAAGGGGATATTTTTTTATTTCAAAAGAAAATGTTTCAGGTATCGAAAAGAAAATTCATAATGGCGATCTGATTGCTATTACTTCCAATATAAAGGGACTGGATATAAATCATGCTGGTATAGCTGTCAGAATGGACGACGGCAGGATTCATTTACTGCATGCACCTAAAGTTGGATATAAGGTGCAAATAATCGATACCCCCCTCTCTGATTATCTTGCTAAGATTAAAAAAGATACGGGTGTAATTATTCTTAGGGCTTTAGAACCTCCGGAACAGGCAAAATGATATATAATTTATACTACGTGAAATAGTTTTTTATTATAATTCAATTTAATCTGACTATCCGCTTTTACTATTTATGATATATATTCCGTTTTTTTATTACTACCCCAATGTTCAAAAGGGGTTTAGGATAGTTCATCAATTGCTTTGAATATAATTGTTACACTAAAACCGTTCGTCCTTTTATAATAATGTACAATGATTTTACTATAAACTTTACACCTTTTTCATCTCCGGCAACCCCATGTTTTTCCAAGATGAAAATTCAAATGCGGGACGCCTAACTGCTTGCAGCTTTCAAGTTTGTCGAGGAAAGCCGTTCCTGACCTATTCTGCCGCTCATTATTCTTAGAACAAAGATTAATTAATTAGTATTCATACTTGACAACAAACTTGATTCCGGGTGATACAAGCTTTGATTTGTAAAGATTGAATTCATCATCAGTAAGAGGTTTTGAAGTTTTAAGTGAATAATAATTAGATTGTTACCATTGAATTATTTTTACTAATTTATAATTAAAAATAATGATAAAATGATTGAATTCTATTCAGCTCTTTCTCAGATTTAATATGGAAATATTAAAAACTTCCTTTGTTTTTTCAGAAAGGCTTTGGTAAATTTTATTTCACGATTCCTATTCATTATGAATAAATTATTTGCTGTAATAATAATTATAATTATAGCGTCAGTAAGCGCTCTACCCCAAGAGTCATCCTTTTATGATGCTCCTCTGGGAGGCGGAATTGGTTATACACCCGGCTGGATAATACCAGGAGTTGACGGTATTAATACTCAGCTAAAAGCCTTCGGCGTTCCCGGTATTCCCAAAAGTGGTTTTTTTACATCAGGTGGCGCAGGTTTTCTATATCTTGGAATACTGAAAAATTTTAGAATAGGCGGGTTTGGCTTTGGAGGATCAAGATCGTCATCGGCAGATTATTTTACAGACGTTTTACCGGATAATACTGTGGAAACCGGTGCGGGACAACGGGAAGCTATTTACTCTTTAAGTGGAGGTGGGTTATCTTTTGAGTATACGCTGCCCTTTGTAAAAGATATTGCGGTGTCTGTAGGCGCTTTGATTGGCAGAGGCAGTTTAAGTATAGAATTATATAAAAATTACGGCAATATTGATTGGAAATCTTTTTGGCAAAATGCCCAATCTTATTATCCGGATGCTTTAAGTTCATCGCTTAAAAATACTTACTGGATATTTTCTCCGACTTTGAATGTTGAAATACCTGCCTACCATATGCTTTGTTTTCGTATTGGAGCCGGATATCATTTTGCTTTCGGAAACAACTGGACGTATGACAATAATCAAGATATTTTAAATGCACCTTCAAATATAAACGGGAATAGTTTTTTTATCCAAACAGGAATTTTCGTGGGATTATTTTCTTTTTAAGGAATCAGATGAAAAATATTTTAGTAACAGGTGGCGCTGGATTTATTGGAAGTAATTTTATCAATCATATCCTTGCAAAAAGGGATGACTATTTTATTGTCAATCTTGATAAACTTACCTATGCCGGTAACCTTGAAAATTTAAAGCAATCTGAAAACAATAAAAATTATCGTTTTATCAAAGGCGATATTATGAATTCGGAATTAGTTAATTATATATTTGAGAGCTATAATATTAAATATGTTATTAACTTTGCTGCAGAATCTCACGTAGATAGAAGTATTTTAGGCTCGCAAATATTTTATATTACAAATGTGATTGGCACAAATGTTCTTTTGGAGACTGCACTGAAATTCAAAATTGAAAAGTTTTTGCAAATTTCTACAGACGAAGTATACGGCAGTTTGGGTGCCGAAGGTCTATTTACCGAATCGACTCCGTTATCGCCTAACAGTCCTTATTCTTCAAGTAAGGCGGCAGCCGACATGATGGCGTTATCTTTTTATCATACATACGGTTTGCCGGTTGTAATAACAAGGTGTTCAAACAATTATGGTCCTTACCAATTTCCGGAAAAGCTTATTCCACTAATGGTTATAAATTCTTTAAACAATAAAAAGCTGCCTGTTTATGGGGATGGGTTGAATATACGCGACTGGATTTATGTAATCGATCATATTAAAGCTGCCGAATTGGTTCTGGAAAAAGGAAAAGC
>Ga0116130_1000505_pt1 | contig 24284 bp, 21 predicted proteins | sample June2015DPH_17_5_FD_89733 | JGI IMG/M metagenome (GOLD analysis project Ga0116130, IMG submission 89733) | Peatland microbial communities from SPRUCE experiment site at the Marcell Experimental Forest, Minnesota, USA - June2015DPH_17_40 | ecosystem: Environmental > Terrestrial > Soil > Wetlands...
TAATTACTACCGCTAACTATTTGAGTTCCGGTACCCGTAAATGTAATTCCGGTTGCTGATCCTGCGGTTGCAATAGTATATGATCCATTTGCATTTGATGACAGAGTAGTTGGAATAGTATAACCAACGTATGAACTTCCGCCGCCAGCCATTGAAGTAGGTTTACTGTAGTATTGATGTGCCAGAGCCGCTAAATTATTAAGATCGCTAATTACTCCGTCTCTATTGCTGGAAATTGAATTTGCGTTAAATAAGTTTATGCCTACTACTATGGCAATACCGACTATAATAACACCAAGAACGATTAAAAGAAGTTGTTGTTGACCCATTTTTAGATCTCCTTATTTATTAGTTAAATGTTGTTATGATTTAAACAATCTATTTTGAAAATGACGTTGTTTATTTTTAATGAGCTCTATTTTTACTATATTCTTAAACTAAAAAACATGCCAAAAATATTGATTTCTATCTTATTGTAAAATAAGGCGGTTAATGAAATTATTTAAGTCAAATGTAAATATTACCGGTAATAAATACCGATACGGTAATAAATACCGATAATTATAAGAAAGCTTTAGGTAAGATTTATTAACTAATTGTAATTAAAGGCAATTATTATAAATTCATAAATGTAGATGAGACTGACTAAAAAGTAAATTTAGAATGGTACTATAGAATTAATATTTTAATTTTAGTCAATAATGAGCCGTAATATGGGTCGACTTGGCAAGTCGACCTACATTTTATTATCTAATTTTAATATGCAGTTCTTTTAGCTGCTCATCGCTAACAGTCGATGGGGCATCGTCCATTAATGAGATAGCGCTGGCTGTTTTAGGGAAAGCAATCACTTCTCTAATAGAACTTACTCCTGCAAATATCATAGCCATTCTGTCAAAACCGAAAGCAAATCCGCCATGGGGAGGAGCGCCGAATTTGAAAGCGTTCATTAAAAATCCGAATTTATATTCTGCTTCTTCCCCGGAAATACCAAGTGATTTGAACATTTTTGATTGCAGATCGGCATTGTGAATTCTTATGCTTCCTCCACCTATCTCGGTTCCATTCAGAACAAGATCGTATGCCAGTGCTCTAACTCTCCCGGGATCTGTTTCCATAAACTCAATATCCTCAAGATTTGGAGAAGTAAATGGATGATGCATCGCATAATATCTTTTTGTCTGTTCGTCCCATTCAAAAAGTGGAAAATCTGTAATCCATAATAGTTTTGGTTCAGCATCCGGAACTATTAAATTTAAGCGTCGTGCCATTTCCAATCTTAGTGAACCCATAATGGAAAGAGCCTTTAGTCTGGAGCCGGTTAAAATAAAAATCAAGTCTCCCGGTTTTGCTTTAACGGCTTCAACAAGATGTTTCTTTTCTTCATCTGTTAAGAACTTTGCTATGGGAGCTTCTAATTCATTATCCTTAACACGCATCCATATTAAACCGCCGGCGCCGAGTTTCTTTACAAAGTCGGTAAGTATATCAAGTTGATTTCGTGTATACTCGCCGCAGCCGGGAGCCAGCATGCCTGTAATTATTCCTTTGTTTTTAACGTGATCCTGGAATACCTTGAAGGAAGTATGTTCAAAAACATGATTAAGAGTAATCATCTCTAAGTCAAAACGTAAATCGGGTTTATCACTGCCGAATTTTTCGAGCGCTTCATCAAATGTTAACCTTTGGAGTGGAAGTTGAAGATCACGATTAGAAATGTCTTTATATAATAATTTCATCAATCCTTCAACGATCTCAAATATATTTTCCTGATCAATAAAAGACATCTCAATATCTATTTGGGTAAATTCGGGCTGCCGGTCTGCCCTAAGGTCTTCATCTCTGAAGCATTTTACTATCTGAAAATATCTATCAAGACCGGAAACCATTAACAATTGTTTATATTGTTGAGGAGACTGCGGCAAGGCATAAAACTTGCCTTTATGCAGCCTGCTTGGTACCAAATAATCTCTTGCGCCTTCGGGAGTGCTTTTCATAAGAACAGGAGTTTCAACTTCAATAAAATTATTCGCATCAAAATAATTTCTAACCAGCTGATACATTCTATGGCGCATCAGCAGGTTTCTTTGTACAGCAGGTCTTCTTAAATCTATATAACGATATTTTAATCTTACATCTTCACTTGTATCAATTTCATCTTTTACCGGGAATGGAGGAGTTTTTGCTTCGTTTAAAATTATCAATTTATTAACCATTACATCAATTTGTCCCGTATTCAAGGCAGTGTTTTCAGTACCTTCAGGTCTTTTTCTTACTTTACCCTCAATTGAAATAACAAATTCATTACGTAAAACAGCGGCATTTTCATGTGCTTCTTTATCAAAACCGGGCTCAAATACAACCTGTGTTATACCATAACGATCTCTAAGATCAATAAAAATTAACCCGCCTAAATCACGTCTTGTATCAACCCAGCCGTTTAAAACGACATTTTCTCTTATATTGTTTTCTCTTAATTCTCCGCAAGTATGCGTTCTTATTTTAAAAAACATTATTTTTATCTAACTCCTTCAAAAAGATTGAACTTTAAAAATAAGCAAATCAAAAGGGCTATACAAATAGACAATAATCATCATAATTAATGCTTTAGAATTTAGCTTTATGCCGGTTAAACCGTCCAAATTGATTAAATTTATACTTGATAAATTCTTAACTGTGAAAGAATGCACATAATAATAAATCATTGACCAGCGGGTCATTATTCTATTGTTTAAGATTAAATAAATTTTTAGTTTTGTACTTCCAAGTCAGCTAAAGGTAGATTATGAAAAATGTTATAGACATCTCAAATTTTATAATACCTGTCTTGTATATAATTTCATTTGGATTTTATTTCTATGATTTTATGAAGGCAGACAAAAAATTTTTAAACTCAAAAAGATTTTTTCTCTTGCTTACTTTAGTATATCATTTAGTATACTTGCTAATCAGAACAATTGAGTTTGACCATCCTCCAATTACTAATGTCTTTGAAATTTTTACCGTTCTCGCCTTCGCAATTAGTTTTTCTTATTTTATTCTGGAATTAGTTACTGATATTCGCGGGACAGGTCCGTTCATAATTATAATTTCAATTATTTTTCAGATTATATCTTCAGCATTTATACCTGATGTTTACCAGGTAAAAGAAGTGTTAAGAAATCACTTACTTGGGGTTCATGTTTTTAGCGCGCTGCTCGGATATTCGGCAATAACAATTTCCGCAGTTTACGGATTTTTATATCTAATACTTTTTAACGATATAAAGTTAAATAAATTCGGTTTAGTTTTTAACCGGCTGCCGAACTTAGAAGTACTGGAAAGACTTAGCTATATCTCGGCAATAATTGGTTTTATTCTTTTATCCATTGCTATAATAATTGGAGTTATATGGCTTCCAAGCGCATTTCCGCATTTTTCATATATTGATCCGAAATTGATTGGCACGTCATTAGTCTGGATTTTGTATGGCTTGGGAATATTCAGTAAAATTTTTAGTAAATGGCAAGGGAAGAAGGTAATTCATTTTTCAATACTTGGTTTCGTTATTGCGATATTATCAACAATCGTTACAAACTTTATCGCAAGAAGTTTTCACTCTTTTTATTAAGATTGTATGAACCTTTTAGCGACTTCAATAAATCATAAAACGGCTTCTGTTGAATTACGGGAAGCTCTTTATTTAAATAGTGATGTAATAAAAGAGTATATTAAGAATATTAAGGGGAACCTATTTAGTGAAGGGTTGATTATCTCAACATGCAATAGAACTGAAATTTATGGTATCCCAATAAATAAAAATGCGGGTCATTTAGATCTTCAAAATACACTACTTCAATTAAAATCTGTTACCGGTTTGACAAACGACCATTTCCAAAATTTTTCATCCGCTAATGCTATCAGACATTTATTTAGTGTGGCAGCAGGAATAGATTCATTAATGATTGGTGACAACCAGATATTTAAACAAGTAAAAGATTCGTTTCAGCTTGCAGAGGAAAATCATTTTGCAGGTTTTTTAATGAAGCGTATTTTTGATTCTGCTGTTAAAGCCGGCAAGAGAGCAATTACCGAGACAAGGATAAGTGAAGGTGCGGTAACTGTCAGTTATGCCGCCGTTCAGTTAATTGGAAAAATCTTTTCAAGTTTAAATAGGAAATCGGCATTAATAATAGGTGCGGGTGAAGCCGGTGAATTAGCTGCAAAGCATTTAAGTGAAATGGGAATAGGGAAAATGACCATAACCAACAGAACTCTTGAACGAGCTGAAAAATTAGCCAAAATCTTAAATGCGAGGGTTCTCCCCTTTTCGGATTTTAAGGAATCTTTACATGAATTTGATATTATTATAAGCGCAACCAGTTCCGATAATCCGATTTTGACAAAAGAAGATGTTTTAACTTCTGTTAAAAAGCGGGGTTATAATCCATGTGTATTGATGGATATTGCAATACCGCGCGATATAGACCCGGAAGTTAGAAATATCGACTATGCTTTTTACAACGATATAGGTTCGCTAAATATAATTGTACAGCAAAATCTGTTAAGACGGAAAGAAGAAATTCCGAAGGTTGAAAAAATCATAGATGAAGAACTTTCATCTTTTCTAAATTGGTACAATTCACTTGAAGCCGCCCCCGCAATAAAGGATTTAAGAGATTATTTTGAATTAATAAGGGCAGAGGAAGTTGATAAGAATAAGAATAGGTTTTCTGCGGAAGATCAGGAAAAGCTGGAGATTATTACCAAACGAATTATTAATAAAATACTTCATTATCCTACAGTTGAATTGAAAAAATTTACAGAATCGGCAACGAATGGAGATGAAGCTGCAATTAAAATAAGCATTGTTCGTGAATTATTTGGAATGAACAATTTGCATAGTGATGAAACTTCTAAAAAACAAAAGGAAAGTTAATTTGTCAAGTAGAATCGAATCGTCCAAAAATAAAATTATAATCGGTTCCCGTGGCAGCGACCTGGCATTATGGCAGTCAAGTTTCGTTAAAAGAGAACTTCAAAAGAAGAATAAAAATTTACGCATTGAAATAAATATTATAAAAACTACCGGTGATAAGATTCTTGATGTGGCCCTTTCCAAAATCGGCGACAAAAGCTTATTTACTAAAGAGCTTGAAAATGCTTTATTAAATAAAGAAATTGATCTTGCGGTACACAGCTTAAAGGATTTACAGACTCATATTCCGGAAGGATTAAAATTATCAGCAGTTTCTAAACGCCATCCTGTTGAAGATGTTCTAATATCCCGTAAAAAAGGAGTAACTCTACAATCGCTTAAAGAAAATGCCGTTATAGCAACCGGTTCATTAAGACGGAAATGCCAATTACTGCATGTTCGTCCAGACATAAAAATAGAAGAATTGCGGGGAAATATTCCTACAAGGATACAGAAGTTTCTCAAATCAGATTGGGATGGGATAATATTAGCCAGGGCCGGGGTAGAAAGGTTGAAGCTTCAGAAATATATTTCTTCTTTTATAAGTACTGAAGAAATATTACCTGCTGTCGGGCAAGGAGTTCTTGGAATTGAAATAAATGAAGAAAATGAATTAGTTAATGAAATTCTTCAAACAATTCACGATGAACCGACTTACAAAGCTGTCTTAGCAGAAAGAGAATTTCTTAGAACTCTTGAAGGCGGCTGCCAGGTACCAATAGGCGCTTATGCCCAAGTAAAATCCAATGGAATATATTTAGATGCTATGGTTGGTTCAATTGACGGCACTCTTTCTTTTCGTAAAAACATCAGGGGAAGCAAAAATGATCCTGAAAAATTAGGAAGGACATTAGCGAAGGATTTATTAAAAGCCGGTGCCGGAGAAATACTTGATGAAATATATAATACTATAAGATTTAAGTTTAAAGAAATAAAATGATGCCTGAAGAACTAAAAATAAATGATAATAAAAGTCAAAAAAGAAAAAAGATAATTGAATCTGCTGCAAAATTGTTTTCACAAAAAAGCTATCATGAAGTAATGATGGAAGATGTTGCAAAACTTTCTTCAATAGCAAAGGGAACGGTTTATAATTACTTTGATTCCAAAGAAGAATTATATTTTTCCATTATGAAGCTTCGGATGGAGAAACTTATATTTTCACTTAAAGAGAAAATTAAAGAAGAAACAAGCAGCATAGAGTCATTACACTCATTCGTCATTCATCTTTATATGTTTATGATGAAATATCAAAGTTTCTTTTTGATATATCAGAAGGAATCCCTTAAAGCCGGGCATGAACTGTGCACGGAATTGGTTGCGCTTGAAAAAGAGTTTAGAAACTTACTTGAAGATATAATTGTTACCGGTAAATCCGAATTCTTATTCGGAAAGATCGAAGAGGACTTTGCTGTAGATTGGATTCTTGGCGGAATTTATGGAGCAATCCGAAGAGGCATTGAGAACGGTTATAATGAAGAAAAGATGATAAGTGAAAGGGAAAAGATTTTTGATTTTATCCTTCACGGGTTGTTTTCAGGAATTGAGGAGGAAAAGAAGTATCCATTAAGAGGAAAAACAATAGTCATAACCCGGACTGTGGAACAATCTAAAGATTCTGCCGAAATGTTTAAACAACTCGGAGCCGATGTTATAATTTTTCCCACATTAGATGTTGTTCCTCCTGACAATTGGAAAGAATTTGATTTAATTATAACAGGTAAGTCTAAAATTCATTTCTTAATATTTACTTCTGTTCACGCTGTAAAAATGTTTTTGAAAAGATGTGAAGAATTAGCTATAATATTCGACTTTGAAAATACAAAAGTTGTTGCGGTAGGTAATAAAACGGCTTCAATTTGTGAAAAGAATAATATTCCAGTAAATATTATACCGCAAAAATTCAGTAGTACAGGCGTAATTGAAGAACTTATCAATTACGATTTGAGAAATAAATTAATATTTATTCCCCGCTCAGCGATCGGACGGGAGGAATTGCCGGAAGGTCTTAAAGCTTTAGGGGCTGAAATTAAGACGGCTCCTGTATATAATATATCTCTACCCTCTGAAGATAATATTAAAAAAAGTGTTGAAACATTGAATAAAACTAAGCCCGATTTATTTATATTCACGAGTCCGTCTACATTCGAGAATTTTGTCAGGATTCAAAAAATCGATGATCCTGTTCAATACTTTACTGGTTTTGATATAGCTGCAATCGGGCCTACAACTAAAACTGCTATTGAGAATAAAAATGTTCATGTTAATATTATACCCGGAGAATATACTATAGATGGTTTAGCTAAGGCAATAATAGAATTTTATGGAAATTCGTTACAAGGCAGGAAGTGAAATTAGATGAAAAACATTTTGATGAACTGGAGAATAATTTGAACGGTAGACCAAATTTGGCTGTTAAGCCGGAGAATGATTTATTTCTAAGAGCATGTAAAAAATTACCTGTTGAGCGGACACCCGTATGGATAATGCGTCAAGCCGGAAGGTATTTACCTGAATATAGAGCAGTTAGAGAAAAGACAGATTTTATCACAATGTGTCATACTCCCGAACTTGCTTCATTAGTTACAATTCAACCGGTAGATATTATCAATGTAGATGCTGCGATTATTTTCTCTGATATCCTTGTTATTCCTGAAGCTATGGGGATGAAATTTGAAATGTTGGAAAGCAGGGGCCCCGTATTTCTAAGACCCATAAGAAATGAGGATGATGCCGGTACTTTGAACGAAATTGATCCTATTAAAGATTTAAAATTTGTTCTTGATGCGGTTTCGTTAACAAAAAAGGCATTGAACGGAAGGGTTCCACTTATTGGCTTTAGCGGTTCACCATGGACTCTTTTAACTTATATGGTTGAAGGAAAGGGGTCAAAGAATTTTTCTCATATTAAGAGGCTGATATATAATAATCCATCTCTTGCTCATAAGGTATTGGATAAACTTGCTAAAGCAACAGCTGATTATTTATCGGCAAAAATTGAAGCCGGAGTTGATGCAGTTCAAATATTTGATACCTGGGGAGGTATGCTAACTCAAAATGATTTTGAGGAATTCTCTTTATATTATATATCAAAAGTTATTTCTCAGATTAAGCGTAAGACTGAACCGGTAATTGTTTTCTCTAAAGGTGTTCATTATAAATTAGACCGCCTTGCAAATACAGGCGCAGATGTAATAGGGCTTGATTGGACAATGGAACTTGGAGAAGTGAAAAAAAATATCGGAAACAAAGTGGCTCTTCAGGGGAACTTAGATCCAACGATGCTTTATGCCGGCAAGGAGAAAATAAGAGAAGAAGTAAAGAGAATTCTCTCTTCTTTTGGCGAGGGCAGCGGGCATATTTTTAATCTGGGTCATGGTATACTGCCGGATGTTGATCCCGAAAATGCAAAGGCAATGGTTCAATTTGTTAAAGAAGAAAGTAAGATCTTTCACTGCAAAGATGTTAATGTGCAAAATTTATAAATTTTGAAAAACTAAATAGATTCTGCAGCTGAAAAACCTACAGATGAGATTTAAATATTGAAGGTGGCGATTTGTTTGAAATAGACTTAGCAAAATTAAAAAAATATGATAAGCCCGGGCCAAGATATACCAGCTATCCCACAGCTCCGCATTTTAATGAAAATTTTACTTGCGGGGATTATCTTGACGAGATAATAAAAACAAATTACGGAGAAGGTTTACCTGACCTTTCTCTCTACTTTCACCTGCCGTTCTGTGATACGCTTTGTTACTTTTGTGGTTGTAACATGATTATCACCAGGAACCGTAATCGTGTAAAAGAGTATATCCGATTCCTTAAAAAAGAAATTGATATGATAAGGACATATATCCTTTCCGGGCGCAGAGTAGTGCAAGTGCATTGGGGCGGCGGTACGCCGACTCACCTTAAACCGGCAGAGATAGATGAACTTGCTTCATATATTAAAGAGTCATTTCAAATTAGTGATGATTCGGAAAATGGTTGCGAGATAGATCCGCGCGAGTTAACCAGGGAACATCTGGAAATGCTTAAAAAAAACGGATTCAATAGAATCAGCATGGGAGTTCAGGATTACAACGAAAAGGTTCAGAAAGCAACAAATAGAATTCAACCGGAAGATATAACAAGACAAGCGGTTCAATGGGTAAGGGAACTTGGGTTCAATAGTATTAATTTAGACCTAATGTATGGACTACCTTTTCAGACATTAGAATCTTTTGCAGAAACGCTTGCAAAAACTATTGATATTTTCCCCGACCGAATTGCTGTTTTTAATTATGCTCATGTTCCCTGGGTAAAAAAGCATATGGCGCTTATACATCCGGAAGATCTTCCTGCACCGGAAATAAAACTTCAAATATTAAAATTAACAATTGAAAAGCTTACAGAGGCAGGTTATGTTTTTATAGGAATGGATCATTTTGCAAAGCCGGACGATGAGCTTGCTATCGCTTTAAATGAGAAAAAGCTTTACAGGAATTTTCAGGGTTATAGTACACATGCAGGCACAGATCTTTATGCAATGGGCGTAACCGCTATAAGCCAGTTACAAAATGTATATGTACAGAATTTTAAGACTGAAAAAGAATACTTTGATGCGATTAATAATGAAACTTTGCCTGTTGCACGCGGCTATCGCCTGAATCCAGACGATATTCTCCGGCGCGAGGTAATTACTAATTTAATGTGCAATTATGAACTTAATTTCAGGCAGATAGAAGAAAAGTACAAAATTAATTTCAAAGAGTATTTTGCATGGGGACTAAACAACCTGACCGAAATGGAAACTGATGAGCTGGTTTCTGTTCAAGATAATAAAATTAAAGTTACTCAGTTGGGTAAGCTCCTTATACGTAATATTGCAATGAACTTTGACGGCTACATTGAACGTAAGGAAGACACGGCAAAATATTCCAGGACAGTATAAGGTAAATTAAATTTTGGTAATCTGCAGTTAACAAAATATTGAATAAATCCTTATGAAAAAAATAGTTATTCTTGGTGCGGGCATTTCCGGGTTAACGACAGCATATCTCCTGAACCAAGAGGGTTATGATGTTACGGTTCTTGAAAAGAAGAACGAAACTGGCGGCTCAATGGAAAGTGTAGTTGAAAAAGGCTACCTGTTTGACCGAGGTCCAAACAGCGGGCTCGATACAACGCCGCTTATTATGCAACTGGTTGAAGAACTTGGACTTCAGAATGAAATCGTTTTTGCCGGCAAAATTGGCAACAAAAGATATATTTTGCGCAACAATCAACTTCATCCGCTGCCAATGAACCCGGCTGCATTTTTAAAGACAAAATTATTTTCCGGCAAAGCAAAGCTCCGATTATTTATGGAGCCGTTTATCGGCAAGTCAAATGATGGTTATTATCAAAGCATTACAGAATTTGTAAATAGAAGACTCGGAAGAGAATTCCTCGATTATGCAATCAATCCTTTTGTAGCCGGAGTTTATGCAGGTAACCCGCAAGAACTAAGTGTGAAATCCGCATTTCCTAAACTTTATGCCCTTGAAGAAAAGTATGGCGGTTTAATCGTTGGTACTATTAAGAGTTTAAGAGAAAGAAAAAGCAGAGCAGAAAAATCAAAAAATAGTGCAAAAATGTTTTCTTTTAAAAGCGGGATGCAAATATTTCCTAAAGCTATAGCGAAAAGTTTGGGCAAGCGGGTGATAAAATCAGCTGAAGTAGTTTCTGTCGTAAAGGAGAATTCTGGTTATAGAGTTACTTATAATTATGCAGGTACTGCTCATAATATTAATTGTGATATAGTATTGTCTACCGTTCCGGCTTATACCGCAAAAGATTTATTCTGTTTTATGGATGATAATTTGGTAAAGCATTTTGAGCAGATTTATTATCCGCCGGTAGTTGTTTTGTTTTTGGTTTATAAAAAAACAATAATTGGGCAGCCATTGGATGGATTCGGATTTCTAATCCCCTCAAAAGAAAGAAAATCTTTCTTGGGCGCTATTTGGAGTTCGGTTTTATTTCCTAACCGTTCGGGAGATGATGAAGCCGCCTTTACATTGTTTATTGGCGGCGCAAGAAATCCGGAAATTGAAAATATCGAAAAAGAAATATTATTTAAAAAAGTAAGAAGTGAGTTTGAGTCATTAATGGATATTTCAGGGGAACCTGTCTTCATGACTTACCGTTATTGGCCCAAATCAATACCGCAGTATAATATTGGTTATATAGAACATGAAAATTATTTTGATGAGTTTGAAAAAAAGAATCCGGGTGTAATATTAGGCGGCAACTACCGGGGAGGAATCTCGGTAGGTGACTGTATTAAGAATTCGGAAATTTTAGTCAAAAAAATAAAGTCTCTGTAGCTATATATCTCTGTTATGAAGTGAGATGATCACGGAGGTTACGTAGTACAGTGAGAAGGAGAATGAAATGGCAAATTATCCTACTAAAAGATTAAGACGACTTCGTTATAATCCCCTCGTACGAGATTTAGTCAGGGAAACGGAACTTTCCAAAAATGATTTTATTTATCCCTTGTTTGTTATACCGGGGAATAGAATCAGAAAACCGATTAAATCAATGCCGGGTGTTTTCCAGTTATCTGTTGATGAATTAGTTAAAGAATGCAGGGAAGTAGAATCTTTGGGAGTCTCTGCAGTAATATTATTCGGAATACCTGAACATAAAGATGAAGTAGGCTCCGAAGCTTATTCTCCTAACGGAATAGTGCAGAAAGCCATAAGAGCAATTAAGGCGGAGGTAAAAAACCTTCTTGTAATTACCGATGTTTGTTTATGCGAATATACTTCACATGGTCATTGCGGAGTTTTAAACGGAGAAGAAGTATTAAACGATGAAACCGTTGAACTACTTGTAAAGGAGTCGCTCTCGCATGCAGAAGCAGGCGCTGATATAATTGCACCCTCGGATATGATGGATGGAAGAATTGGCGCTATAAGGAAAGGTTTGGATGAAAAAGGGTTTACAAAAATTCCAATTATAAGTTATGCAGCCAAATTTTCTTCCGGTTATTACGGCCCATTCAGAGATGCGGCAGAGTCTGCTCCTGCCTTTGGCGACAGGCGCTCTCACCAGATGGATATTGCAAACGGCGATGAAGCTTTAAGGGAAGTTGAAACAGATATTGAAGAAGGCGCTGATATTGTAATGGTGAAACCGGCCGGTCCCTATCTTGATATTATCAGAAGAGTGAAAGATAAATTCGGAATGCCTACATGTGCATACCAGGTTAGCGGTGAATATGCAATGATTAAAGCTGCGGCTCAAAACGGCTGGATTGAAGAAGAAAGAGTAATGATAGAGTCTTTAATCGCGATCAAACGTGCCGGCGCTGATATGTTTCTAACTTACTTCGCTAAAGATGCCGCAAGGTGGATTGATAAAAGTAAAAAATAATCAAATATCGTTATATATGCCTAACCCATTTTCTTTTTTAGCGACAGACTCAGTATGCTCGAAGGAAAGATTATGGATTTAGAAACAGTCAGAAATTATTGCTTGAAGAAAAAAGAAGTATCCGAAAGTCTTCCATTTGATGAGGATACTCCTGTCTACAAAGTTGCCGGGAAGATATTTCTCCTTGCAAACATAATCCCCCCGATAAGTATAAATATAAAATGCGATCCTGAAAAAGCAGTTGAATTAAGAGAACAATTTGAAGCCGTTACGCCCGGCTATCATATGAATAAACTTCACTGGAATACAATTTTGCTCGAGAATTCAATTCCCGATAAATTAATTTTCAATTGGATTGACGATTCATATAATCTTGTGATCGAAGGATTACCGAAAAAGGATAAAAAACTTATTATTAGAAACTAAAATTATAGCCCGCTTATAGCAATTCATCTCCTAATTTTACTAAAAACCGACACTGTTACTTTAACTGTGTGATTTATATCATTAAAAAAGAAAGTAATTACAATTAGTGTTATAACAATATATGTTATAACATATATTTGAAGTGTAAAAAATTAAACAAAACATTAAGGAGACTAATCATGGCAGTTCAAATAAACTTTTCTGAAAACGCAGGGAAAAAAGAATTATGGACTTTAGATCCGGCACATAGCAAAGTTCAATTTGCAGCACGGCACTTAATTATCTCGGAGGTTACAGGACACTTTAATAATTTTGATCTTAAACTGACCGCAGGCAATGATTTTTCAGATAGTGAAATTGAAGTGACGATAGATGTTAATAGCATTGATTCGGGTATTGCTGATCGTGATAATCATTTGAAGAGCCCTGATTTTTTTGAAGCAGAAAAGTTTCCTCAAATTACTTTTAAAGGGAGAAAGATTGAAAAAATAGATGATGAGGAATTCAAGTTGTATGGTAACTTAACAATTAGAGATATAACAAAACCGATTGAACTTAAAGTAATTTATGGAGGAACAATAACAGATCCCTGGGGTAAAACAAGAGCGGGCTTCAAAGTTCTGGGAAGCATAAACAGGTTTGATTACAACCTTAAATGGAATGCGTTGATAGAAACAGGCGGCGCTGTTGTTGGAAAAACCATTAATATAATTTGCGATGTTGAAGTAGTTAAATAGTGTTGAAAATTTTAATTTAACGGCGGAAAAGAATATGATACATGAATTATTGAAAAAAAGATATAGTCCAAGAGTATTTGCAAATAAAAATATTGAGCATGAAAAAATTCTCAATTTGTTAGAGGCGGCAAGATGGTCGCCGTCTTCAATGAACGGGCAGCCCTGGAGGTTTATCATTGCCTCCAAAGAGGATATTTCAAATTTTAATAATCTTTTGGGTGTATTAAATGAACGCAATCAAACATGGGCAAAGGATGCGGCCGTCTTAATTTTAACAATTGCAAAACTTGATTATGATTCGGCCGGGCAGTTAAATAAACATGCCTTGTATGATTTAGGAAATGCTGCAGCGAACCTGACCTTTCAAGCGACAGCTATGGATTTATTCGTAAGACAAATGGGAGGATTTAATGTAGAAAAAGCCCGGGATGTTTTCTCTATTCCCGGAGGTTATGAGCCTGTAAGTATACTCGCTGCAGGATATAAAGGAAATCCGGAAATACTGCCTGAATCTTTGAAAGTAAGAGAAAAAGCTGTTAGGACAAGAAAAGATTTGGGTGAAATTGCTTTTTTGGGAAAATTCGGTAAGCCGTACACTGAAGTAGGACAAGATTTAAATTTGAGAAAGGCAGGTTAATGAAATGAAATATGTTATACATAAAGCGAGTGAACGCGGAATAGCAGAATTTGGCTGGCTTCACAGCCGTCATAGTTTTAGTTTTGGTGAATACTATAATCCAAAAAAAATGGGTTTTGGTTTGCTCCGTGTTTTAAATGATGATATCATTGAAGCGGGAGAAGGATTTGGCACTCACCCGCATAACAATATGGAAATAATTTCAATACCGTTTGAAGGAGCTTTGGAACATAAGGATAGTATGGGAACCGGATCTGTAATAAAGGCTGGTGAAATACAGGTTATGTCTGCCGGTACCGGTATTACTCACTCGGAATTTAACCCATCTAAAGTTGAAGATGGAAAATTTTTACAGTTGTGGATTATACCTAAGGAAAGAAATATTAAACCGAGATACGATCAAAAAAGATTTAATTTTGATAATTTGAAAAACGAAACTATAACTTTAGTAACGGGAAATAAATCAGAGTCAACTTTATATATTCACCAAAATGCAGCAGTTTCTTTCGGCAAACTTGATAAAGAAAATAAACTGATTTACAAAAATTTATATAAAGGCAACGGCGCTTATTTGTTTGTATTGGAGGGAAGCATTAATTTTGAAAATAATGAATTAGGCAAACGTGATGCAGTGGGAATATTTGAAACCGATGAATTCACGATTACTGCTTCATCGAATGCAAGCTTTTTAATTGTTGAAGTCCCAATGAGTATAAATTAATTTTTTCCTAAATCTGTAAATAAATAATAAATGAATAATGGAATGAAGCTTGAAGACGAAATTTTGCAGAAACATTTTAGAAATGAATATCATAAGGCAGCGGTCAATGTGATTTTTTCTTACAATTGGCTGGTCGATTATCAGGTAAAGCTATTCAAACCTTATGGAATAACAATGCAGCAGTATAATATTTTGAGAATATTGAGAGGACAGCAGCCCAATCCTGCAACAATAAAGCTTATCAAAGAACGAATGCTTGATAAGATGTCCGATGCGTCACGAATAGTTGAAAAGCTCCGGCTAAAAGGTTTAGTTGATAGAAACATATGCCCCAATGACAGAAGAAATGTTGATGTATGTATTACCGAAAAAGGGCTCGGGCTTCTTAGTCAGCTTGATAAATATGATGATGAAATAGACGCCAAATTATCTACTTTGAAAAAAGAAGAGATTACTCAATTGAACGATCTTTTGGATAAACTACGGGGATGAATTCAGCAATGCGGTTCTGATTTTTTTGTTGGGTGTTATTTGACTACGAATATTTCATCCCACAATGGCACTGCCGGTAAATCGCATAAATGTTAATTTAATCGAATAATAAAATAATTACCGATAAATTAATTAAAAATTAATATTCTTAGGTTGATGCCTAAAAGCCCGGCTTTTATAGTAGCCTTTCCACATGTATTTATGGACCTTAGCAATTGCACTTCTTGCAGAGGGAATTCATTTGGATTTTTTAGTGATATATAAGTTTGTTAAAGGCTTTTATAATTGAATAGTTCAGGTTTTGCGATAGTAAATTACTCATCATCATCATAATTAAGTATAGGTCGCAGCCATCTCTTTACTTCTTCGTAACTCATTCCTTTTCGCTTGTGATAATCCAGCGCCTGATCTTTTCCAATTTTGCCGACATTAAAATATTTCGCTTCCGGGTGAGCAAAATATAATCCGCTGACTGATGCTGCAGGATACATAGCAAGGTTTTCTGTTAAGATAATAGATGTATTTTTCTCGGCATCCAAAAGGTTAAATATAACCCATTTTTCAGTATGGTCTGGTTGAGCAGGGTAACCGGGTGCAGGACGTATCCCTGTATAGTTTTCTTTTATCAAATCATCACTTGACAAAAGTTCATCTTTGGAATATCCCCAATACTCTTTCCTTACAAGTTCATGCAAATATTCAGCAAACGCTTCTGCAAATCTGTCTGCAATTGCTTTTACCATTATGCTGTTATAATCATCGTTATCATGTTCAAATTTTTCAATTAATTTCTCAATTCCAATTCCGCATGTAACGGCAAATGCCCCAATATAATCTTCCTTATTGGTTTCTTTCGGAGCAATAAAATCTGAAAGAGCAAGATTCGGCAAGCCATCGGTTTTTTGAGTTTGCGATCTTAAGGTATGAAGAACCCGGATTACACCTTTACGTGTTTCATCAGAATAAATTTCTATATCATCACCTGTGGAATTTGCCGGGAATATTCCAATCACACCATTAGCGGTAAGCTGTTTTTTGTCAATAATTTCATCTAATAATTTATTTGCGTCATCGTAAAGTTTTCTTGCTTCACTGCCGAGTTTATCATTTTCAAAAATTGCAGGGAATTTACCTTTCAATTCCCAAGTTTGAAAGAAAGGAGTCCAGTCAATATATTTACGAAGATCTGCAAGAGGAAAGTCCTTTAGAACCTTAACACCAAGCTTTGCCGGTTTCTTAATAACTATCTTTTCCCAGTCGCATTTTAATTTATTCTCTCTTGCTTTTTCAATAGGTAAATAATTTTTAGCATCTTTCTTTTTGAGATGATCTTCTCTGATTTTTTTATATTCTTCTTTAATTGAATCTTCAAACTTACACTTGATGTTTTTATCGTCATTCAAAAGATTACTCACAACAGGCACACTTCGTGAAGCATCAAGAACATGAACTGTTGTACCGGAATAACAGGGTGCAATTTTAACTGCTGTATGTACCTTGGATGTAGTGGCGCCACCTATTAAAAGAGGTAATTTCAGTTCCCTTCTTTCCATCTCTTTTGCAATGTGAACCATTTCATCAAGTGATGGAGTTATCAATCCGCTTACACCGATTATATCTACTTTTTTATCTATTGCAGTCTGTAAAATCTTTTCTGCGTTAACCATTACCCCCAGGTCAATAACATTGTAGTTATTACAGCCGAGCACAACGCCCACGATATTTTTGCCGATGTCGTGAACATCTCCCTTTACCGTAGCCATCAATATTTTACCGGCTTCCCTGAAGTCCTGAGCGGCTGCTTTCTCTTCCTCAATGTAAGGAATTAAGAAAGCAACGGCTTTTTTCATAACCCTTGCACTTTTCACAACCTGCGGTAAAAACATCTTTCCAGCGCCGAATAAATCACCTACAACTTTCAATCCGTCCATCAAGGGACCTTCGATAACCTCGAGAGGTTTTTGAAAAAGTTTTCTTGCTTCTTCGGTATCCTCGTCAATGTAATCTACAATCCCTTTTATCAATGCATGCTTTAATCTCTCTTGAACGGTTCTATTGCGCCATTCATCCTTTATCTCCTCAACCTTTTCTTTTTGTTTTACCGTCTCTGCAAACTCGACAAGTCTTTCAGTGGCATCATTTCTTCTATTCAGAATAACATCCTCAATCAGCGTTAGCAATTCCTTTGGAATTTCTTCATAAACTTCGAGCTGACCGGCATTAACAATTCCCATATCCATCCCTGCCTGTATTGCATGATAAAGAAATACCGAATGCATTGCTTCACGGACAAGGTTATTGCCTCTAAAGGAAAATGAAAGATTACTTACACCCCCGCTTACTTTTGCATGCGGAAGATTTTGCCTAATCCATCTTACAGCATTAATATAATCAACTGCATAGTTATTATGTTCTTCAATCCCGGTAGCAACAGTTAAAATATTCGGATCGAAAATTATATCGTCGGGTGGAAAGCCCACATCTTCGGTTAAAATTTTATAAGCACGTTTACATATATCAATTCTTCTTTGCAACGAATCACCCTGGCCTTTTTCATCGAACGCCATTACTATTATTGCGGAGCCATATAAAAGAATTTTATGCGCTCTTTTTTTAAATGCCTCTTCTCCCTCTTTCAAACTAATTGAATTAACGATACTTTTTCCCTGAAGGCATTTTAATCCGGCTTCAATAACGGACCATTTTGATGAGTCAACCATGATGGGAAGTTTTGCTATATCCGGTTCTGCAGAAAGTAAGTTTATAAACTTTGTCATTGCAGCTTCGGAATCAAGTAAGCCCTCATCCATATTTATATCAAGAATTTGAGCGCCGCCTTCAACCTGGCTGCGTGCTACAGAAAGAGCCTCCTCATAATTGCCGGAAAGAATAAGCTTTTCAAATTTCTTAGAACCTGTAATATTGGTACGTTCACCAATATTTACAAAATTAGTTTCCGGCCTGACCGTTAAAGCCTCAAGCCCGCTTAGTCTCAGGTAAGATTTCACAGAAGGAATTTTTCTTGGTGGATACTTTTTTGCAACTTCGGCAAATTGCCTGATATGTTCCGGAGTAGTCCCGCAGCATCCGCCAACAATATTTAAAAACCCTTCTTTGGCATAATCATCCAGAACTTTAGACATTGCTTCCGGGGTTTCATCATAACCGCCAAACTCATTGGGCAAACCGGCATTTGGATATAAGCTTGTATAAATATTTGCTATCCCGGATAATTCCTGAATATACGGGCGCATTTGTTCAGCGCCGAGAGCACAGTTTAAGCCGACGCTTAATAAATTTTTAGTATGGGCAATTGATATCCAGAATGCTTCGGTTGTCTGACCGGACAAAGTTCTTCCGCTCAGATCAACTATAGTTCCGGAAACCATTATAGGAATTTGCTTTTTCATTTTTTGACATAATTCCATAATCGCAAACAGAGCTGCTTTTGCATTTAGCGTATCAAAAACAGTTTCAAGAAGTAAAATGTCTACTCCGCCGTCTATTAATCCACGTGCTTGTTCTCTATAAGCGTTATACATTTGATCGAATGTAGCCGCTCTGAAACCGGGATCAGTCACAACAGGTGAGAGAGATAAAGATTTATTGGTAGGGCCTATAGTGCCGTCAACAAATCTCTGAATAGAAGAGTCCTTTTTATTATATTCATCAACGCATTCTCTTGCTATTACTGCTGCTTTATAATTTATTTCATATACAAGATGTTCGGTTTGATAATCTGTCTGCGAAAATGAATTTCCATTAAAAGTATTTGTTCCTAATATTTCCGCCCCTGCATCAAGATATGCACGATGAATATCTTTTATAATTTCGGGTTGAGTTAGACAAAGGATGTCATAATTTCCTTTTAAATCATGTGGATGATTTTTTAAAAGATTGCTGCGAAAATCTTCTTCACTTAATCGCAGCTTCTGAATCATGGTTCCACGCGGGCCGTCCAAAAGCATGATTTTTGTCGATAATATTCTTTTTAGAGTATCTATTGTAACTGTCATTATTAAAAAATTAAATATTTAAGAAATTTTTGTTTATACAAATAATATTTAGTATTACAAATCCTTTTTCATTTTAATGCATGTTAATTAAAATTGCCGCATTTTTGTAAAGGTTTACAAATATAATTAAATTGAGTTCTATTAAAAAGATTAATTAAGAATCAATAAGGTACCGGTATGATCGTAATTACAGGAGGCGCTGGTTTTATTGGAAGTGCAATAGCCTGGCGCATAAACAATCAAGGAAAAGATGATATTATTATAGTTGATGAACTTGGACATACTGAAAAATGGAAGAATCTTGTTACTTTGAATTACCAAGATTTCATTAATAAAGATGAGTTTATTAAGCAGATAGAATCCGGTGTAAAGCTCGGTATAGAAGCTATAATTCATATGGGGGCTAACTCTTCGACAACAGAAAAAGATGCCGATTATCTTATTAACAATAATTATGAATATACTAAAAAACTTGCTAAATATTGTGTAGAGAATAATATAAGATTTATTTATGCTTCATCAGCCGCAACTTATGGAGACGGCTCGCTCGGATTTAACGATGAAGAAAAAATATGTCAATCTCTCAGACCATTAAATATGTACGGTTATTCCAAAAATTTATTTGACGTTTGGGCAATTAAGTATGGTATAATTGATAAAATTGTCGGGTTAAAATACTTTAATGTCTTTGGTCCCAATGAATATCATAAAAGCGATATGCGCAGTGTTGTTCATAAAGCTTTTGAACAGATAAAAAGCACCGGTAAGGTAGAACTCTTCAAGTCCAGGAACCCAAATTATAAAGACGGTGAACAGAAACGTGATTTTATCTATGTTAAAGATGCTGTTGATATGACATTATTCTTCTTAAAGAAAAAAAATAAGAACGGTATTTATAATATTGGTTCAGGAAAAGCAAGGACATGGAATGACCTTGTAACTGCCATTTTTAAAGCATTAAACAAACCGGTCAAGATCGAATATATTGAGCTCCCTGAATATCTGGTTGAAAAATATCAATATTTTACAGAGGCGAGAATAGATAAAATAAAAAAAGCCGGTTACCCGCATCCGATAACATCTTTGGAAGATGGAGTAATCGATTATGTAAAAAGCTTTTTGCTTGCTGGAAAACATTTGGGTGCGTGATTGAACAAAGAACAATTATATGTTAAATCTCTAATTATAAGGAATATCATCTTCATCATCTTCTTCTTCAAAATCGAAGTCTTCCTCGTAAAAATCTTCATCTTCAGGGGGTTCTTCCTCTAAGAAATCCTCGTCTTCTTCGAATTCATCTTCTTCTTCAAACTCATCTTCATCCTCCTCCTCCTCGTCAAAATCCTCACCTTCTTCATCAAAATCATCTTCTTCGTCCTTGTTTTGTAGTTTGCCAAGATTAGTCTTAGTAATATCTTCCTTTCCCTTATCGGCAGCATGGCTGTATTCCCTTAACAGCCCTTCGATTAAATCTTCATTCGATTTAATCGATTCTCCTTCAGGAACATTTGTCTCGTTTTCCATTACAATCGGTCTCCTATTGAATTGTTAAATTAAAATTTTTCACAAAAAAATTAAAATTTATATAACAATATTTCCAAAATTATTTAAAGTACAAAATTAATTTATGGTTGTATTTAAAATAAAAATAAATTAACATCACTTAATAAAACTTAATTTAGTAATATAATAGTGTCAATACATTTGTTTATCCTTAAGGAAAAATTAATTATGAAATTAGCCACATTATGTTATGTTATTGATAGGAAAAATAAAACGACTTTAATGATTTACCGCATAAAAAAGCGAAATGACGTCCATGAAGGAAAATGGAACGGATTGGGTGGAAAGTTTGAGGGAAATGAGAGTCCTGAAGAATGTGTTATCAGAGAAATTAAAGAAGAATCAGGTTTGAATATTAAATCTCCAAAACTTCATGGATTCATTACGTTCCCTTTATTTGATGGAAAAGAAGACTGGTATGTCTTTATTTTTACAGCCCATGAATTTACCGGTAAACTGATAGACTCTAATGAGGGTAATCTCGAGTGGATTCCGAATAAAAAGATAATAGAGTTAAATCTGTGGGATGGCGATGTAATATTTCTAAACTGGCTGAAAAAGAATAAATTTTTCAGTGCAAAATTTATTTATAATAATGGAAAACTGGAAAACTATTCTGTGAATTTCTATTAAAACTCTAATCTGATGATGACTTCTATAGTAGTTCTTACCATAGTTTTATTGCTCATAGCAGTAAGGCAAGTTGAAAATATCAGGCTGCAAATCTGGCAAATAATGTCGGGGGGAGCTATTGCAGTTTTAATTACCGGTCAAATATCTCCACCGGATGCAATAAAATCTGTAAACTTTGATATTATATTTTTTCTATTAGGAATGTTTATTGTTGGCGAAGCATTAGAAAGGAGCGGCTATCTTTCATATTTAGCGTATAATTTTTTTAAATGGGCAAAAAATACAGATTCGCTTTTACTGATGATTATTTTTGGCATGGGGTTACTTTCAATCTTTCTAATGAATGATACCGTTGCAATAATAGGCACTCCCGTAGTTTTAATTCTTGCCGAAAAAAATAATCTTCCGCCAAAGCTTTTGTTGCTTGCTCTTGCATTTGCAGTTACGATCGGTAGTGTGATGAGTCCCCTGGGTAATCCCCAGAACTTATTAATTGCGGTTAACAGCAATGTTAATAATATTTTTGCAATCTTTGGAAAATATCTTATAATCCCAACTATAATTAATTTATTATTGGCTTTTTTCCTATTGAAGTTCTTCTATAGAAATTCATTTCACAAAATTACTTTAAATTCTATTCCGGAAAAGGGAAATAACAGGCGTTTAACGCTGCTTTCCAAATTATCACTTGGAATAATTTTATTTTTAGTTTTTCTCAAAATCATTCTGCTCTTTTTGAAGTTCCCGATTGATTTCAAGTTGACATACATTGCGCTTGCTGCTGCTATGCCTATAATACTATTCAGCAACGAAAGGGTTGAAATAATAAAACGGGTTGATTGGCACACACTTATTTTTTTTGTTTCCATGTTTGTTCTAATGCAATCTGTTTGGAATACAGGAATCTTTCAAAATATGTTAAGCAAAACGGACGTTAGTATCACTTCAATCCTGATGATTTTAGCAGTCAGTGTTGTATTGAGTCAATTAATTTCAAATGTACCTCTTGTTGCCTTGTATTTACCTTTGCTTCTTAATTTAGGAGTATCTACTAAAGGATTAATGGCGCTTGCTGCGGGCAGCACAATAGCAGGAAATCTTTTTATATTCGGGGCTGCCAGTAATATTATTATTATTCAAAACGCTGAAAAAAGGGGTGAAAAAACTTTAACATTTTGGGAATTTTCCAAAGTAGGAATACCGCTTACCATCATTAATTTTCTTATTTATTATTTATATTTAAGAGTATTGTAAAACTTAGAAAAAATTTAGTCTGTTAATTATAGGTTTTTATAGCGGTACATTAATAAATTATTTTGACAAACAATAAAATTAAATTATTTTCGTCCACAAAATTTTACAGTACTTAACCTATTTAATTTTTTAATTTACAAATGGTTTACGGGAATTCATGACTATGCCTAAAGGGAAGGAAAGATTTTTATTTGTCGATCTTCTTCGTGGCTGGGCGCTTCTTGTAATGATCGAAGTACATGTGTTTAATGTGCTTTTACAGCCGGTGTTAAAAACCGCTTTATGGTTTAATGTGTTAAATTTTGTTAACGGGTTGGTTGCCCCATCTTTTCTTTTTATATCCGGGTTTGCCTTTGCTATCTCTACAAAAGGGAAAACAGATATACTTAGAAGGTGCGACTATTCATTTTGGAAAAAACTGGGAAGAATACTTCTAATAATTCTTGCCGGCTACTCTCTGCATTTGCCTATCCTTTCTTTACGAAGATTGATGCATTTTTACAGCCGGGAAACCCTTATTAGTTTTTATAATGTAGATATACTTCAGTGCATTGGAATTGGACTTCTATTCTTGTTTCTCTTAAAGTTGGTAATTAGATCTGAAAAAATTTACAATATTATTATTATTATCTCTCTACTATTTTCAGTTCTTCTTTCTCCAATAATATGGCAGACAGATTTTACCGTGTATATGAATATTCCATTGGCAAACTATTTTAATACTATGAATGGTTCATTTTTCCCAATCTTTCCCTGGATTGGATTTATACTTGCCGGCGTAGTAGGCTGCAGATACTATCTTGAAGCAAGAAATAATAACAAGGAAAAGGATAGTGTCTTTGTATTAATTATTTTAGGTCTGGTCCTATCTATTATAGGACATATTTTTATTCCGCCATCTTTAAATATTTTTACCTGCGACCATAAAGCGGACCCATTTTTTTTCTTACAGCGTCTGGGATATATTTTTTTCCTACTCGGAGTATGTTGGTTTTATGTTGAAAAAAGACAAACTAAAACTTCTTTTGTCCTGGATGTAGGAAGGGAATCGCTTATTGTTTACTGGCTTCACCTACAGCTTTTATACAGGAGATTCTTTAATGAAATAAGCTTTGCTTCAATATATGGAGATAAGTTTAATATTTGGGGTTGTATTATTGTGACTGTTATTTTAGCTGTTCTTATGATTACTGTTGCAAAGATGTGGGGAAACTTTAAAAGAAATTATAGGCTTGTTGCTTCCGATATATCGATTGGTATTGTAAGTCTTACAATAATAATTTTTTTAATAGGCTTTTAATAATTTAATTCTGCAATATCTTGTTTAGCCTTGCTGCACAAAATCTGCCATAGCTGACAGATCATTGAAAAAGATTTAATAAAAATCAGCTTTGAACCAGGTTTATGCCTTCAGCTTTCAAAATTCTTTCTTTATAGTCAATTA
>Ga0116130_1000538_pt1 | contig 23496 bp, 25 predicted proteins | sample June2015DPH_17_5_FD_89733 | JGI IMG/M metagenome (GOLD analysis project Ga0116130, IMG submission 89733) | Peatland microbial communities from SPRUCE experiment site at the Marcell Experimental Forest, Minnesota, USA - June2015DPH_17_40 | ecosystem: Environmental > Terrestrial > Soil > Wetlands...
CGGCGCGCGATTTCCGAAATCATCAAGTGGATGAATTACGTCACCGACGGACGATTCTTCACGGTGGCCGCCGACCTTTCGGAGTCGATCAACGTGGAGCACGGCAGCTTGTGGGGACATTACGGTCCTACGGACAATCCGCTGGGCACGCGCTTGAAAGCGCCCATTCAAGAAGCGGGCAATGTTTCCACCGCCATCGGGCTGGTGAGTCAAAGCGCTTCCGTCGATCCCGACAAATTCGCCGGCGTTTGGGCTTTGAGCGGCACGTACGGAGCGTTCACGCCGCTGATGTACACTCCGGCGCGTGTCTGGAGTCAACAAAATCAGGACAGCAAATTCCGCGTCGGCGTGCTGCATATTCTCGCCGCGCACTCGGGTCCTGAAACCGCGGCCGACGCGCGCACACACTTCGGCATTTTCGCGCCGCAAGTGTGGAAGCTGTTCCCGCGCGGTCAGACGATCAATTTGAGCTTTTGGGATTACAACGATGTCGCGCCCGGCTATTTCGCGGCGGCGGAAATCGCGGCGCGCGAGCGGCGCGTGGGCATCATCACACTGGAAGTGGCGCGTCCCGACTTCGCGGTCGCGGACCGCAGCCATTTCGCCGACTCCGATCTGCGCGCTGCGGCAAAAGGCCTATACGTGATCCGCGATTTCGCGCCGGACAAGCCGCGCCACGGTTACGTGATCGCGCAAGGATCGAGTTCCACTGTGAATCTCGTGAAAGTGCTGCCGAAACTCGAAGCGGCCGGGGTGAACGTGAAGGTGATCGCGGCGATCAGCGAGGAATTGTTCGATCGCCAGCCGCAAGCGTATCGCGATTCCGTGCTGCCACCCGAGGCGCGCTACGATTTGATGGTGGTATCAACGGGCACGCGACGCATGTGGCCGCTGCGCAACCTCGGCCCGTTGACGGATGAGTATTCACTCACGTCCGACTTCGACAATTCCTGGAGAACCGGCGGACTCGAAGCGGACGTGATCGCGGAAGCGCACCTCGACCCCGATTCGATTTTCGCCGGCGTGGAGCGATTCGCAAACGAACGCGAGCGCCGCATCGGCGATCAACGCAAAATGATCGGTTAGTCGAGTGGGCTGTCTGCACTCGTCGTTCGTGCGCCCTTTCAGACCCGGTGTGACAACTATGCCACGCAAAACTCAATCACCCATGTTTTGCACCAAGGCTGGAGCCAGAGGATAGAGCTGCGCTTAGGCTGAACAAACAAACCCGAAGTGTGAAAAGTGCCCTATCAGCTCGAACTGCGCTTTCTTCGCCAGTGATCGCAGGCCGCTGGGTGAAGTGTGACCTTTTCGGCCCCCGGTGGCCTACCGTTCTTTTCTTTAGCGACCTGACAAGGACGGCGGTGTGGGTTTTGGACAAGTGGTCGGCTCTTCGGAAGTTGTCCTGAAACGGAGTTGGCGGAAGCTCGGTCACGCTTCCTCCAACAGGGACTTCGGGACAATCGCTGATCGCCTCCTGGCGCTGGCGGTTCAAGGCCGTTTTCGGCTGCCGTGCAGGCGGCATTTGGAGGAGCGCTGTTGGTCGCGACAGGTATACTCATGGGCAGCCCGTAACGGACAAGCTCTATGGAAACGCGACACCGCACCGCGTGGTCGAAGGCCGTTGCTGATCGTATTGGCAAAGCTGCGTTGTGCACGGTGCTGGCACTCAGCCTGCTGGCCGCGGCTACGCCGGTATCCATCGGCAATGCCGATCCCAACCGCTTCCTTACCGACATCAAAACTCTGGCCGCTCCGGATATGGAAGGTCGTGGTCCCGCAACGCAGGGCCTGGCGCGCGCCTCGAAGTACATTGAGCATCGCGACAAAGCGCTGGGGCTGCAACCTGCGGGGACGGACGGCTATCTGCAGCCTTTTACGGTAACCACGGGCGCAACCCTGAAGCCGCACAACGAACTGGTGGTCATTGACGGGGCGAAGAAGCAGCTATTGACGATCAACCAGGATTTCGAGCCTATCAGCTTTTCCTCCTCGGGATCGTTTGCTGGTTCCCTGGTGTTCGTTGGCTACGGCGCCTCGGCCGACGAGTTTCAGTACGACGACTATGCCGGAATTGACGTTAAGGACAAGATCGTTGTTCTCCTGCGATACGAGCCCGACAGCTTCGCGGTGAAGGCGGGCCACTTGGGGCTCACACAGCATTCGCAACTTGTCACAAAGGCCATCAATGCTCGCGACCACGGAGCGAAGGCCGTCATTCTGGTGAATGGCAAGCTCGCCGAAGGCGAAGAAGATTCGTTGCTGCGTTTCGGTGGCGTGAGCGGACCGGAGAATGCCGGCATCATGCTGCTGCAGGTGACGAATGCCGTCGCCGAAAGCTGGTTTAAGGCCGCTGGAAAATCGCTGGCGGATGTGCAACAGCAGATTAATAGCGGCGGCAAGCCGGCATCGTTCGTTTTTCCAGAAGCGCTGCAGCTGTCGCTGACCGTCGACATCGGCGCGACGCACGCGCGACTGAACAACGTGCTGGCGTATCTGCCCGGCAAGACAAGTGAGTACCTCATCATCGGCGCGCACTATGACCACCTGGGACGCGGCGATTCCAACTCGCTGGCACCCTCGCAGATCGGGCAAATCCATCCCGGAGCTGACGATAATGCTTCAGGCACGGCGGGCGCGCTGGAGCTAGCGCGGCTGTTTGCGCCCCTGAGGGGCCAGCTTGACCGTGGCATTCTGTTTATATCGTTCTCCGGAGAAGAGCTTGGACTGCTAGGTTCCGCTTACTGGGTAAAGAACCCGACGATGCCGCTGGACAAATGCGTAGCGATGATTAATATGGACATGATCGGCCGCATTCGCGATAACAAGGTTTTCATCGGCGGAGTGGGCACCGGATCGACATTTAAATCGATTCTGGATCTGGCGCAGAAGAAGACGAATTTCAAGGTCGAGTACTCACCGGGCGGTTACTCGGCCAGCGATCACACTTCGTTCGTCGCCAGGAAAGTTCCGGTGCTCTTCTTCTTCTCGGGCTTGCACGCGGACTATCACAAGCCTTCCGACACATGGGACAAGATTAACGCGCCATCAGCAGCGCAGTTGCTCGATATGGTCGCCGATGTGATGTTGCAATTGGCGAGTGCGTCCCAGCCGCCTGCGTTCGTCACAGTTGCCGAAGACAAGCCGATGGGCGGCCTATCGGGAGGCGGAGGGTACGGCCCGTACTTCGGCTCCATTCCAGACTTCGGCGAGGTAAAGGATGGGGTGCGATTTTCGGACGTGCGCCCGGGGTCGCCAGCGGCAAAGGCGGGATTGAAGGCGGGAGATATCCTGGTGCAGTTCGACGGCAAGCCGATCCACAACCTTTACGACTTCACCGACGCACTTCGCCGCAGCAAGGTTGGGCAGGTGGTCGAGGTGAAAGTGCTGCGCGATGGCCAGCCCATAACGGCCAGCGTGAAACTGGAGCAGCGAAAGTAATGGGCCACTGCGAATTGATGTTGTTTAAGAAAGAAGCCACCCGGAGTGCATCCGCTTGAACTTCATGAATTTCATCCGAAAGTCGTCTGTGCTCCTGGTCCTGTTCGTTGGAGTGCTACCCCTTTTGCGGGCCCAGCAGGCAGGCGGCACAGATAACACGTCTTCGTCATTGCTGTCTCCGGGCGAAGAGAAACATTTGCGCAATATCCGCCAGCTCACCTTCGGCGGACAGAATGCAGAAGCTTACTTTTCCGCTGACGACCGCATGCTGAGTTTCCAGCATCAAGGCCAAGGCGTGCCCTGCGACCAGATCTATACGATGCCGGTGGACACTCCTGCCGGCAAGCCGGCAACGCCCAAGCTGATCAGCTCGGGCAAGGGACGCACCACGTGCAGTTATATCTTTCCCTCCGGCGATCGCATTTTGTACTCCTCGACCGAGGCAACAAGTCCAGAGTGTCCTCCGCGGCCGGACTATTCGCACGGTTACGTCTGGCCCATCTACAGCAGCTACAAAATCTACACTGCCAAGCTCGATGGCAGCGATATCAAGCTGCTGACCGACGCTCCCGGATATAACGCTGAGTCCACCATTAGCCGCGACGGCAAGAAGATTGTCTTCACTTCCACGCGCAACGGCGATCTGGACGTTTACACCATGAATGCCGACGGTACGCATGTCCGCCAGCTGACTCACGAGTTGGGTTACGACGGCGGCCCGTTCTGGTCGGCGGATGGCAAGAAGATCGTCTATCGCGCCGAACATCCCAAGACGCCGCAGGAGATCGCCGACTACAAAGCGTTGTATGCGCAAGGCCTGATTCGTCCGGGTAATCTCGAAATCTGGGTGATGGATGCCAACGGCAAGCACAAACGCCAGGTCACGCACAACGGCGCCGCTAACTTCGCACCGTTTTTTCATCCCGACGGCAAGCGAATTATCTTCGCTTCCAACATGGCGAACCCCAAGAGCGGCCGCGACTTCGATCTCTACATCATCAATGAGGACGGGACGGGACTGCAGCGCATCACTTATTACCCGGATTTCGACGCATTTCCTATGTTTACCTCAGATGGCAAGCGTTTGGTGTGGGCGTCGAACCGCAACGGCAAGGAGCCGCACGAGACCAATATCTTCATTGCCGATTGGGTGAATTAGAGGATGCGGGTTATACGGAACATCGCGCGATGCCCTGTGGGGGCAGTGCAGTTCGCGACCAGTCGTCAACCCTAGTTTTCGTAAATTAAGTTGTTGAAAACAAGCAGTATAACCATGGTGGAGGCGGCGGGAGTTGAACCCGCGTCCGAAAATGCTGCTGGCAAAGAGCCTACATACTTAGTCACGTTCATGCGCCGGAGTTACCCGGCACTCTCGCGGGCCGCGCTCAGAGCGGACAAGAAACGCAGCCAGCCAACCTGATAATCTCGCCGCGAACTCACAGGTGGAGAGTTCGAAGCCAGCTCACTGTGCGACGCCCTTTTTCAGCCCATGAGCAAAGCCGAGGAGGACGGCAACTTAACTAATTAAGCTGCGTATGCCAGGTTTTGATTGGCAATTGTGTTTTTGCACACGATTACGGATGCATGCACTCCGGTATGCCTCTTTACCGCAATCACTTCCGTCGAAGCCGTGACGCCCCCGAAGTGAACCGCGATCTCTTCACTCTACCAGCTAGCGAAGTCAATCGCCAACATATAGATGCCGGCGATGCGGTGGGCGACTCGGCCAGGCGAATCCTGCATCCCCTGGGCCGGGAAGTCATCCAAACCTTTTGGCTGCCTGTTAGTCTGATACGAGTGGCGCGAATGGCCAAACTGGTTCTTCGATTTATCGCAAACGACTGGCGGCGGCTTCTGCATTGTGGCCTCATGCGCCGCGCCTGTTTGTGCTGGCCTTGTTGTCGGGAGACGATGGCGTGATTCCCGACTGCATCTCGTTCAACTCCATCCCGCACACCACCCGCATCTTCAGTGATTTCCTTTCCTGCTCGCCCGCAGTCCGCAAGTTTTTTCCCACTCAGCCCGACACGGAGCATGTTGCCGCATTCGCCAAGTCCGTGCCCCGCGATCGCGAACGGCAGGCCCGTGTCGCCGACGCGCTGGAGAAACAGAACCGCGCCTGGGGAGCTTCGGATGCGACGCTGCGCAACATTCAGCGGCTGCGTGACGGCGCTTACGCCGTAGTCACCGGCCAGCAGGTTGGACTGTTCGGCGGCCCGCTGATGTCGCTGTTCAAAGCCGCATCGGTACTGGCACTGGCCAAGCAGGTTGAACAGGCAGGCGTGGAATGTGTACCGGTGTTCTGGATGGCCTCGGAAGATCACGACCTCGACGAAGTCAACCAGGCGCTGCTGCTGACCCACGATTTTCAACTTGCGCCGTTCACCGCAAAGACGGCAGGCGTTGGGGGCGCTCCGGTGGCGCACCTTCGCTTCGCTGAAGGAACCAACGAGACCGTCGCCCAAGCCGCCAAGCTGCTGGGCGAATCGCTGGCTGCCGATTACCTGCGCCAGAGCTACGCCGAGGGCGAGACCTTCTCCAACGCGTTCGCCAAACTTTACGCGCGCATCTTTAGTGGGAGTGGGCGCGAGCACGGACTTATCTTCCTCGATCCGGCTGACCCGGAGCTGCATCGCATTGCCGCGCCGCTGTTCCTGGAGGCGCTGCAGAGCTCCGCCGAACTCGACCAGGCCGTGCTGGAGCGCAACCAGCAGTTGCGTGATGGCGACTATCACGAACAGGTCAAGGTGACGGGAGAATCCACCCCATTGTTTGTCCTGGTGGATGGAGCGCGCGTCCCGGTGCATCGCGCCAATGGGACCTTCACGATTGCGAAGGAGGCCGTTTCCGCCGAGGAGTTGCAGAAGCGCGTCGCAACGGCGCCGGAGAACTTCAGCGCCAACGTGCTGCTGCGTCCAGTGCTTCAGGATTACTGGCTTCCCACCCTGGCCTACATCGGCGGTCCGGCCGAGATCGCGTACTTCGCGCAGGCTGCGGTTGTGTACCAGAAGCTGCTGGGCAGAATCACGCCGATTCTTCCGCGTATGAGCGCCACGTTGATTGAGCCGCGCATCGAGCGGTTGCTCAATAAATACGAAGTAGAGCTGCCGGAATTGTTCCATGGCGAGTGTCAGCTTCGCGACTGTCTTGCCGCCCGCTCGTTGCCCGCCGAACTCAAGCAGGATTTCGAGCAGGCGCGCCAATCGGTTGAATCCGCTATGGCACGGCTCAGCGAGTCTTTAAGGAAGCTGGATCTAACCTTAGTGGAAGCCGCCAGTCGGGCCGCCAGCAAGATGCACTATCAGGTAAGTCGGCTGGAGAAGCGGGCCGCGCAGGCCGAATTGCGCAGGACGGACATTTTGTCGCGACACGCCGCCCAAATCGAGAACGCTCTTTATCCCAACAAGTCGTTGCAGGAGCGCGAAATCGGCGGGCTCTATTTCTACGCGAACCATGGTCCGGAGTTGATCGATCGCTTGATCGATCTGGCTCAAGCCCGCTGCTCCGAGCACAAGGTCCTGACTTTGAGCTAAGTTTGCTGCTCTCCGTACAATCCCCCTCCCGCTTTTTGGCAAAGCAGTGTAAGCTCGTTAACCGCTGGAGAACCAGCTGCGAGAGATCATCGTGCTAGCCAACATTCTCATCATCATCGGCTGTGTCGCGGGGGGAACGGCATTTCTTTTCCTGGTGACCCGCACCTCAACCGCGCCGTCTCGCCGGGAGTCAAACGACTTTACCGGCGCGGTGGTTGCCGTCATCGGCACCACGTATGCGGTCATTCTGGCTTTCACGCTGGCGGGTGTCTGGGCCATGTTCCAAGACGCCCAAGCCAACGAAGAGAAGGAAGCCAACGCGCTGGTGAACGTCTTCCGCATCGCCAGCCAGTTGAAGGACCCGAACGCCAAGGCCATCCAGGAGCTGTGTGTGCGCTATGCAGACAACGCCTTGCAACGCGAGTGGCCCGCGATGGAGAAGCAACTTATCCCGCCGGAAGGCGAGGAGATGATTAACCAGCTCTGGACACTGGCTGGACAGAGTGAGGCACATGCACAGCCCGGCGCCATCGCGGTGTACCAACTTATGGAGGAGTTGCGAGGATTGACCCAATACCGCCGCATTCGCGCTATGCAGGCACGCGAAGCCCTGCCCGGCATTCTATGGGCGGTTCTGGTCGCGGGAGGTATCATCACGGTTGCGTCATCGTGCTTCTTTGGAGTGACGAATTTCCGTTTTCATTTGTTGCAAGTGCTGGTGCTGAGCTTCTTAATCGCGCTGGTGTTGGTGGCCATCGCGGACATTGATCAGCCCTATCAGGGCGCCGTGAGGATCGCGCCAGAAGGCTTTGCGTTCGCCGCCGGCTCGCTCCACAATACGCCGAGTCCCTAGGCACCGCATGTTTCGGTTTGCTTAACGCGTAATAATGAACGAGCGAATCGAGGAGCCACAGGAAGTCGGTCGGGATGACAAGCGACAACTTTTGTGCAAAAGGAAAAAGCCGGCGACCCTCCGCCGGCTTGGGTATGACTTATGAATGAAGCTAGTTTTCCAGGGCTGCCACTGCGACTTCTGATTCTTGCTTCACAATGACTGCCTGGAGCGCCTGGACGCCGTACTCGTATCCCCGGTCGAAGGCTTTCAAGTTCAGTTCCCGGTAAGCCTGAGGCACAGAAGCGGCCACAGCATTGCGCAGCGCCTCACGTTCGACCACCTGGGTGATGGCGCCAAAAAATCCGACCATCACGATGTTGAGCACCATCTTCTTGCCGAGTTCTTCGGCGATGCGGGTTGCGGGGACGCTGTAAACCCGCACTCCTGCCGGCAGTTCGCCAATCCGCACCAGGTCCTCTTCGATGATGAGAGTGCCTTCGTCCTTGAGCTGCGGAGCGAACAGTCCGTAGGCCTCCTGCGACATCACTACCAGAATGTCGGGCCGGGGCACGTAGGGATACAGCACGGGCGTATCCGAAAGAATGAGCTGCGCGCTGCACGCCCCGCCGCGGGCTTCCGGCCCGAAGTTCTGCGTCATGGTGGCGTAGCCGGGCTGATAGATGCACCCCGCTTTGCCGATGATGAGGGCCGACAGGATAACGCCCTGGCCTCCGAATCCGGCGATACGGATCTCGCTTACTGGCATGAACAGGCCTCCGTTTCCATGTAATCGTCTCCCAGAGAATCGAGCAGTTTATCGTGCATGAGTTCGTGATAGTCGCTGCGCTCACGATCGACAAACTTGCCGACGGTGATTTCGCCGCTCTTGGTCAAGGCAACGTCTTTGGTCGATGCGCCGTTGCGGACCTTGCTGACTTCTTTGTAGAACTTCATGGTGTCGAGGCCGTCGCCCATTTTGTTGCGGCGCTGATACAGCGTTGGGCAAGGCGACAGGACCTCGATAAAGCTGAAACCCTTCTTGGCGAACATCTCCTGCATGGCACGCGCCAGTTGGCGAACATGGAAGGCCGTCCAGCGGGCCACGTAAACCGCTCCCGCCGCTTCCACCAGATACGGCAGGTTGAACGCCGGATCGTAGGTGCCATAAGGATTGGTCGAGGTAATGACGTCGTTCGGCGTAGTCGGGGCCGTCTGTCCGCCGGTCATGGCATAGATCAGGTTATTGATGCAGATGACCTTGATGTCCACGTTACGGCGGGCGGCGTGAATCAGATGGTTGCCGCCGATCGCAAACAGGTCGCCGTCGCCGGAATAGACCACCACATTGAGCTTGGGATTTGCCAGCTTCAAGCCGGTGGCGAACGGAATGGCGCGGCCATGCGTGGTGTGGAACGAATCCTGTTTGACGTAGCCGGCCACGCGCCCGGTGCAACCGATGCCGGAGACAATGGCGACGTTCCGGGTGTCGATCTTGGCGTCAATGAGCGCGTGGGCGAATGAGTTGACGCTGGTGCCGATGCCGCAGCCCGGACACCAGATGTGGGGAATGCGGTCCATGCGCAGGAATTGTTCCACTGGGTTTTGGGGAGTCAGTTCGGTCAACTCGCTCATCGCGCCACCTCCAGGATGGTCTTCAGAATGTCTTCCGGACGGTGTACGCTGCCTCCAGCGTGGCCCACGAAGCGGACGATGGCTTTGCCGGCAACGGCGCGTTCCACCTCGCGCACCATCTGTCCCAGATTCAGCTCGACGACAACAATTGCCTTCACCTTGCCGGCGATTTCTGCGATCTGCTTTTCGGGGAAAGGCCATGCGGTGATCAGGCGGAACTTGCCGACCTTCACGCCCTTCTTGCGCGCCAACTCGATGGCCCGTTGCGCCACTCGCGAGGTGATGCCGTACGACACCACAACCACCTCAGCGCCCTCGATCTGCTCTTCCTCGTAGAGAGTGATCTTGTCGACATTTTTCTTGATCTTGTCCTGCAGCCGCCTTACCAGCTTGTCCTGCGTGGCGGGCGTCATGTCGGGATAGCCGCGCTCGTCGTGGGTCAGGCCGGTGACGTGGACGTTGTAGCCTTCGCCCGTCCGCGGCATGTCGGGCACCAGGTCTTCGCACGGCTTGAAGGCGAGAAACTCGTCGGGTGGAAGAGTGGTGTAGCGGCGCGGAGTGACTTCAATTTGCTCGGGTGGAGGAATGACCACCTTCTCCGTCATGTGGCCGACCACCTCGTCCATCATGACGAACACCGGGCAACGATACTGCTCAGAGTAGTTGAATGCCGTGATGGTCAGGTCGAAGCATTCTTGCGGCGAGTTCGGGCACAGCGCAATTATCTCGTAATCGCCGTGCGAACCCCAGCGCACCTGCATCATGTCGGCTTGTGCGGGCAGGGTGGGCAATCCGGTGGAAGGGCCGCCACGCTGTACGTCGATGAAAACGCACGGAGTTTCCGTCATGACCGCCAGGCCGATGTGCTCCATCATTAAGGAGAATCCGGGGCCGGAGGTCACGGTAAAGGCTTTAGCTCCGCCCCAAACCGCGCCTTGCAGCGCAATCGAGGCGGCCAGTTCATCCTCCATCTGGATGAAGGTCCCGCCTACGGTGGGCACGCGAGCAGCGAAGCGTTCCACGACTTCAGTTGAGGGAGTGATGGGATAGCCGGAAGAGAACCGCGCTCCAGCCGCCAGCGCGCCTTCGCAGCAGGCGTGGTCGCCATCCAGGAAATGAGTGCCGGTCATGACCCCGGCTGCTTCAGCATGCATCTTGGTCCTCCTTGGTCTCGGCAGCGGGTGGCGGAGCGGCGACCGCGACGTTCTCTTTGGGCGGCGCCGGCTGCTTGTATCCGAAGATTGCGAAGTCGGGGCAATACATGCCGCACAAATCGCAACCGCTGCACTTCTCCGGGTGGACCATGTAAGGAGTGTGATATCCCTTGGCGTTAAAAGCAGAGGAGAGCGCCAGAACGTGCGTGGGACAGAACTCTACGCAGAATCCGCAGGCCTTACAGCGCTCAACCACGATCTGCACCGAACCCTTGGCCATTGCTGCCCTTTCTTCTTGGCGCCGCGCTTAACGAAAGGCTGCCTGGACGGCGGCATTTCCTGATTAGACTTGGCGGCACCTGGAATTACGCTGCGGTTGGAGGCTCACCCACCTACCGAACGATGGTTCGATTCTTAACCAGTCACTGCCCAAGGCGAAGTGACAGCGGTCACAAGGTGATGTGAGTGAGAGCACCGAGCGCCGCGGGCAGCACTCAAGTCGTTAACGTTGTTATTCAGGGCTTTAAGAACGTGCGGGAGAAAGCCGTTGTGAGTTGGCGTGGAATGATCGAGGATTCGTCTCTGCAGTTGTCATTACGAGCGAAGCGGGGAATCGCGCGGTTACTCAGATGACCAACATGCATGTATGATGGAGACAGCATCGCCGATCAGATTGATTGAGCTGAGAGGAGCCGCCTATGGCCAACTCACGTCCATCCTTTACCAAGCGCCAAAAAGAACGGTCACGCCAGGAAAAACAGGCTGAAAAGTTCCAGAAGAAGCAGCAGCGCAAGCAGCAATCGGAAAATGAGACGGAAGCTCCCGCCACCTCATCGGTGGCCGACCTGGTGGTCACGCACGACGAGGAAGGTCAGCCGCAAGGCTTTGATTTTCATGACTTTGCCAAGTAATTCCCGCTGCGGCGGCCAGCCCGCTGCGGCTTTCCCCGGCATTCTCAGGGAGTCTGTGGTACACTCCTGTTAGACGCTATTAGCCACGGTTCGCTTGTGGTGCGACAGTCTGATCCGAAGTTTCGATCTGATTTCCCGCCTTTCCTGCTTCCCGTTTGTTTTCAGCGCCCAATAAACTATTGAGCGGCATCCGAAGTATCTTCGCGAATCGCATGGCACTAAAATGCAATCGCGAGACGCCCCTCCAGAAAGTACGAATCGATTGACACAATTTACAGAAATGCCTCTTTCCGCTGATCTTCAGCGGAAGTTGGCGCTTGCTAATTTCACCATTCCCACCGCCATCCAGGCGGAAGCGATCCCGCACGCTCTTGCGGGCAGAGATGTCCTGGCCACCGCCCAAACCGGCACCGGCAAGACCCTTGCGTTCCTGGTGCCCTTGATCGAGCGCCTGTTGCAGACCACATCTCGCAACCCGGAAGCCCTGATCCTGGTTCCTACGCGCGAACTTGCCATGCAGGTCCACGAACAATACGAAAAGCTGCGCGACAAGAAACTTGCGCCCGCAGCCCTCGTCATCGGCGGTCTGGCCGAGAAGGCACAGATTCAAGCCTTGCGCTCCGGAGCGCGGGTCATCGTGGCCACGCCGGGACGTCTGGAAGATTTCCTGGGCCGTCGGCTGGTTCGCCTCGAAGCGGTAAAGACCCTGGTTCTCGACGAAGCCGACCGCATGCTCGATATGGGTTTTTTGCCGGCAATCCGGCGCATCGTCGCGGTGCTGCCGCGCGATCGCCAGACACTGTGCTTCTCGGCCACCCTGGAAGCCTCCGTCGCCGGCCTGGTCAATGACTACATGCGCAGTCCGGTGCGCATTGCGCAGGGTTCGATTTCGAAGCCGGCCGACACGGTCGAACTGCACGCCTTTGAAGTTTCCTTATCGGAGAAGTCAGAGGTCCTCCGGCAGCTTCTCTACGCCGAGAAGGGGCGCACCCTAGTGTTTGCCCGCACCAAGCGCGGTACCGAGCGTCTAGCGAAAGGCCTGATGCGCGACGGTTTCGCCGCCGCCATGATTCATGGCGACCGCACCCAATCGCAACGGACAGGCGCGCTCGCAGGCTTTGACGCCGGCCGTTTCAAGGTGCTGGTGGCCACAGACGTGGCTTCGCGCGGCATCGACGTGCAGAACATCGCGCACGTCATCAACTACGACTTGCCGGCCATTCCCGAGGATTTCATCCATCGCGTGGGCCGGACTGGTCGGGCGGGATTGCGCGGCCGAGCTTCGACCCTGGTCGCGGGCGCCGAGGTGGCCGAACTGCGCGCCATCGAGCGGGCCCTGAAGCTGCGCATCACGCGCAAGCAGTTGAATGGCGCGGACAGATTTGTGTCTGATCGCCCGGTGCGCAATACCCTTCCCTCGCGCACTCTCTCGGCTATGGCCGGTGAGGTGTTCTCGTAAGGCTTGTTTTTCGGGACCAGGGTCAAGCCCTGGTCTCAATTCCTCCGCAGCTTCCAAACCTGCTTCAAGAGTTCCTTTGAACCGCGAACATCCGGTTGACCATCGCTTTGTCCTGGGTATAATCTCCGCCCATGTCACACATTGATTCGCACCCGCCAGGCTCTTTTTGCTGGATCGAGTTGGGCACCACCGACCAGCCCGCCGCCAAGTCTTTCTACCAGTCGCTGTTCGGATGGACGCCCAACGACATGCCGATGTGGCCTGACGGTTTCTACACTATCTTCCGGCTGGAAGGCCGCGATGCAGCGGCTGCCTATACCTTGCTCCCAGAGCAGCGATCGCAGGGAGTGCCTCCCCACTGGATGGTGTACATAGCGGTCGCCAGCGCCGATGATGCAGCCAAACGGGCTGCTGGCCTTGGCGGCACGGTGCTTAAGGACGCCTTCGATGTCTTCAACGCCGGCCGCCTGGCAGTGCTGCAAGATCCCACGGGAGCGGTGTTCTGCGTGTGGGAGCCAAAAGAGAACAAGGGAACCGGCATTGCGCACGTGGATGGAACTCTGTGCTGGGCCGATCTGAGCACGCCCGACCCGCAACGCGCCGGCAAGTTTTACAGCGACCTTTTCGGCTGGCAGATCATGAGTGACGACGAAGATCCCGAGCATAACTATTTACACATCAAGAACGGCGAGCATTTTATAGGAGGCATTCCTCCGGCGTCGCATCGCCAGCCCGGCACGCCACCGCATTGGCTGCCGTACTTCAACGCGTCCAATTGCGATGCCATGGCCGACAAGGCCAAGGCCCTGGGAGCAAAGTTTTACCTGCCTCCGATGACGATGGAGAATGTCGGCCGGTTCGCGGTGCTCGCCGATCCGCAGGGAGCGGTGTTCGCGCTGTTTCAGCACATGCCCAGAGAGCAGAGATAGCGAAGGGCGGGTGGCATGGCAAAGCTAGGCCGGTTACGGTCCCAGAACAAAAACTCCCATCCAAGCAAAACCAGCTTGGGTGGGGCACCCGGCGCTGATCCCTACACCCGAAATTTCTATTACCATAACCAAATAAAAATTGCATCCTATCCTTATATCGTGGTATCATATTTGTATGGCCGAAACAAACAGTACAGAGACCAAGCAATACCAATTGAAAGAATTGTTTAATCAGAAGGAAGCGGCAAAGGCGATCTTAAACGACTTTGCCGATAGACAACGCAACCAACAAATCACGAAGCTGGACCAATTGCTGAAACGGTTGGACGACCAGATCAATCGTGGTGCCGCCATTCAGGTTTTCCGCACTTTGGAAGAGATTGGCTGCGGGAAGTTCATCGAGGGTCGGAAGGGTCATCCAACGCGTTTCGTGTGGGACGATGATCTTATAACCGTGGGGCGAGCCGCGCGTGGCGAGGCAGCGAAGATCGAGAGCCTCAACAACGACGACGACGTTGAGGCGCGGGAGGACCGGAGGGATGTCGAACACGTGTTCCGCTTGAGGCCCGACTACCCGGTGAGAGTGCGGCTACCGGACGATTTTAATGAGAAGGAAGCCCAACGGCTAGGTGATTTTTTGCGAACCCTGCCTGTCTGAAGTCGTTGCCCTCGGGTTTGGCCGGTTCTTTTCGCGTTCGAATTGGACCGGCCATCCTGCCGCCATGTTCCAAAAAGACACGGCTAAAACGGCGAATGCACCGCCGCCATGAGATAATCTAACATTCAATCAAAGATAGATTCAAAAATAGAAAGGAACCTATGCGCGTAAAAGGCGACACCAACTACTCAACCCGCGAGAAGAGACTAATTGCTCAAAACAAAGTTCTGGAGGCAAAAGTCAAAACTTTGAAGGAAGAGCTCAAAGTTAAGAATGTGCGGCTTAAAGAGCTACGCCACAAGGTGAGCAACGCCGGCACCTAAATCCAAATCCGCTCGTACTCATCGAGCGAGGTTTCATCGTTGCGCCGGTCACAGAGCTGGGTGCGGGGTGCTACCCCCGCCTGCTCACGCTTTTTCGTGGCAATTCTGCTACCGAAACTCCCGCCCTGCCTGTCTAAAGTGGTGACAGGACGAGCCTCGTCCGCTTTCCGGTCGTCCCACGGAACAAAGTCCGGGTCCCACACGTACCAATTATCAGAACGAAATCCTGCCCAGTTTGGGAGGTCTGCAGTGGCAAACGGCAACGGCAACGGCAAGAAGAAGAAAAAGCGCTGGATCATCATTTCGATTGTGTCGGTTGCGGTGCTGGCGCTGGTGATCGTCGCGGTGGCAGCGACCCGCGGAGGCACCAAGATCGACCCCACCAAGCTGGCAAAGGTGGAAAAGGGCGATCTCGCCAAGAGCGTGGTGGCGACCGGCAAAGTCACGCCCATCACTAAGGTGGAGATCAAGTCGAAGGCCAGCGGCATCGTCAAAAAGCTCTACGTGGATACCGGCGACAAAGTAAAGCAAGGCCAGTTGCTGGCGGAACTCGACAAGATCGAGATCGAGGCCCAGGTCAACTCGGGTCGCGCGCAACTGCTTTCCTCGGATGCCAACCTGAAGGGCGCTGAAGCCGACCTGAAGCGCGCTGAGGTGGATGCCCAGGGCGTGGACATTCCCACCTTGCAGCGGGCCTACGAACGTGCCCAGGAAATGTCGAAGGACGGCGTGGTGTCGCAATCGGCCCTCGACGACGCGCAGCGCAGCTATATCATGGCGGTCAACAAGCGCGATCTCGCGCGGGCGCAATACACGGTGAACCGGGCCAAGGTGGCGCAAGCCCAGGCGCAAGTAAAAAAAGACCAGGCCAGCCTCAACCAGCTCGAAGAGCAGCTCAGCTACACCACCATTACGGCCCCGATTGATGGCGTGGTGCTGTCGCGCGACGTGGAGGTCGGTGACGCCGTCAGTTCCATCCTGGTGCTGGGCTCAGGCGCCACCCTGGTGATGACCCTGGGCGACACCAGCGAAGTGTACGTCAAGGGCAAGGTGGACGAGAGCGACATGGGTAAGGTTTATCTCGGGCAGCCGGCCCGCATCCGGGTGGAGACGTTCAAGGACAAGACCTTCACCGGCCACGTAACCAAGATCTCGCCGATGGGCGTCGAGAAAGACAACGTGACCACGTTCGAAGTGCGGGTCTCCATCAACAATCCCGGCGGCGAACTGAAAGCCGAGATGACCGCCAACGCGGAAATCATCCTCGACGAGCACAAGAATGTGCTGATGATTCCCGAAGGCGCCATCCTCTACGACAAAGACAAGAAGGCGTCCGTGGAGGTGCCCGATCCCAAGGGCAAGGAGGGAAAGCGCAAGGTCGCACTCAACATCGGAATCTCCAACGGCGCCAAGACCGAAGTGCTGTCCGGTCTTAAGCAAGATGATCAGGTTGTGCTACAGCAATAGCATGGGTTAGTGCCCCCGGGGCTGCCGACAACGGCAGCCCGATTTCTGCAACGCAGTCACTTCAACATCCCGGCGAGGCAATATGAAAAAGCATTGCACTGCCCTTCGTCTTCTTCTTGTTACTCTCCTATTAGCTCCGGTGCTGCTGCACGCCCGCGCTGAAGGTCACTTTGATCGCACTTTGACGGTTTCGGGAACCGTCAGCCTCGATGTCACCACCGGCTCAGGCGACATCACCATCAAGGCCGGCGGCACCGACAAGGTCGTGGTGCATGGAACGGTGCACGCCAGCAATGACTGGTTCTCCAACGCCGAAAGCGCGGTAAGGACCGTCGAATCGAATTCCCCGATTCAACAGAACGGGAGCAGCATTCGCATCGGTTACGACCTGCCCCCGGATGTGCGCCGGCATGTTGCCATCAGCTACGAAATCACCGTGCCTGCCGATACCACGGTGCAAGCCCACAGTGGCTCCGGCAGTGTTGGAGTCCAGGGAGTCCGCGCTGAAGTGCAGGCCCAGACGGGATCGGGCGAGATTCGGGTGCGGGAGGTCGGAGGCCGGTCGCACTTAGAGACCGGAAGCGGCAGCATCCGGGCCGAGAACGTCGCCGCCCCGTTTTACGCGCATACCGGCAGTGGCGACATTGAAGCCGATCTCACCGGGTCGGGCGACGTGGATGTGCAAACCGGTTCAGGCGGAATCCATCTGCGGGGCGTCAAGGGCGGCCTGCACTCCCGCAGCGGTAGCGGCGATCTCACCGCCGATGGCAGTGTGGGCGGTCCCTGGAATTTGCACACCGGCTCAGGATCCATTCGCCTGGCAATCGGCTCGGGCAGCGGCTTTAATCTGAGTGTGCACACCAGTTCCGGTTCGATTCACTCCGATCTCCCGATCACCGTGCAAGGCACGTTGGGCCGGCACGAATTGAAAGGGACGGTGCGTGGCGGCGGCCCCGAAGTGGAAGTTTCCACCGGCTCGGGAGATGTGGACATACGGTAAGAACACAAGCGCTCGTCTTGCGCATTGAGACGCGGTAAGCGGCGCGTCATCGGTGACCGCTTGACTCTGGCGGCCGCTGCGAATACTTTGCCAGTGCATGTCCGACATACGCATCGTCACCTTCACCACCGACTTCGGGCTTAACGATCCCTTCGTAGGCATCATGCATGGCGTGGTGCTCAACATCCATCCTGAGACGTCCCTCGTTGACATCAGTCACGCCGTCGCTTCCTACGACGTGTTCGACGGCGCCTGGACGATCGCGCAGGCGTACCGCTTCTTTCCGCCGCGCACCGTGCATGTGGTGGTGGTCGATCCCGGCGTGGGCAGCACGCGCCGGCCCATCATCGTGGAAACCGACGACTACGTCTTCGTCGCACCCGACAACGGTGTGCTCTCGCTGGTCGAGAGGCGCGAGCAAAAATTCACCGTGCGTCACGTTACCGCCGACCGTTACTTTTTGCAGCCAGTGAGCCAGACCTTTCACGGGCGAGACGTCTTCTCACCGGTGGCCGGATGGTTGAGCAAGGGAATCGCGCCCGCCGAGTTCGGTCCCGAGATTTCCGACTATGCGCGCCTGGCGCTGCCCGCGGTGGAGCGCATCGGCGAGAACAGCCTACGCGGTGTGGTGCTCAAGGTGGACAAGTTCGGCAACCTGATCACCAACATCGGCGAGCAGGAGGTGCCGCCACTGTTCACCATTGCGCCTCCGGCGGTAAGCATTCTGATTGCGGGCCAGACGGTTACGCGCGTGTGCCATTCCTACGCGGAAGGCGGTGAGGATGAGTTCTTCGCCATCGTCGGCAGCTCGGGATATTTGGAGATCGCGGCCAGGCAGGCGTCGGCCGCTGAGAAGCTCGCGGGAGGAGTGGGAACGCCGGTAGGGGTGGTGCTGGGAGGTTAAACTGGCTTCTGTAGTATTTGGAGAAATACCATGAAGGAGATTCCCGCAGAAAAATTCAAGGCGCATCGTCTCGCCGTCATGGACGAAGTACAAGCTACGGGTGAACCCGTCGTCGTCACCAAGAACGGCAAGCCGGTGGTTAAGCTTGTGCCAGCCGAAATGAGGGACGAAAACGTTTTCGGCTACATGGCTGGGAAGGCGAGGATCGTCGGGGACATTGTCTCGCCGGTGACACCGCTCGAAGATTGGAAAGCGCTGAAGTGATCTGGTACTTCACGGGTTCTTCGGCTTGACGCGGGCATAGCGTTCCATTTCGCCTGTCCACTTCAAGAAGCGAAACAGCTCCACGCGTTCGCGCCAGGTGAATCCAAAAAATTCCAGAAAACCGATGCTCTGCATCTTGATGCCGGTGTAGGTTTCAATTCTCCAGCGCAAATAGGGACTGCGCCAGGGGGCGAGACGATGGCCGCGAGTCGCATTCCACAGGAAGCGCAGGATGTAATGCATGGCTGTAATCAGTATATCGGCGAGGTGGCGCCGCTCCCTGACGCCGAACATTTTTCGCTTCCCATGCTGGCTTCGCCAAGCTTGGCGCGTCCTGCTAAACTCAGGGCCGGAGCCGCGAAAACGCCGGATGACCGCCGACCAATCCCGACAAGCCGCGGAAGAGCATTACTACGCGGCACTCGATTTGTACGCTGAGGGGCATCACCAGGACGCCATCCGGCAGTACGAAGCGGCCATCGCCGCCGATCCTTCCTTCCTCGACGCGATGCACGGCCTGGCGCGGGTTTACCAGGACACCGAGCAGTTCGACCAAGCGATCGCGGTCGCTAATCGTATTGCCGAGCTCGATCCTGACGATGTGCTGGCGCATACCAGCCTTTCCATTTTGTATCAGCGCAAGGGCATGGTCCCGGAAGCCGAGGCGGAGGCCAACAAGGCGCGCATTCTGGGATGGAAGCAACAACTGAAACAAGGCAAGCAGTCGCCCTAGTGAAGCCCCGATCAGCCAGGAAGCCGGAAGCTACTGTGCGCGCGATCTATCGCAAGCTCGCGCGCGCATGGGGACGGCAGCATTGGTGGCCGGCGGAGACTCCGTTTGAAGTGATCGTCGGGGCCATTCTCACTCAGAACACTTCGTGGAGCAACGTCGAGCGCGCCATGGCCAACTTGCGCGCGGCGGCAGCGCTCAGCATGGAAGGCATTCGCCAACTGCCGCTGCCGGAGCTGGAAGCGCTGGTCCGTCCGTCCGGTTACTTTCGGCAGAAGGCCCAGCGGCTGAAGAACTTTGTCGCATTCCTCGATGCGCGCCACGGTGGCTCGCTGGAGCAGATGTTCGCTACTCCCACGGAACAGTTGCGCGCTGAACTGGTCACCCAGAACGGAATCGGACCGGAGACCGCGGACTCGATCCTGCTGTATGCGGGCGGGCGCGAAATCTTCGTGGTTGACGCTTACACTCGGCGCGTCCTGGAGCGACATCTGACCGTGAGTGCCGGCGCGAAATACGACGAGATTCGCAATCTCATCGAGCGCGCCCTGCAGCGCGAACAGCCAGTGGAGTCGCACCGACCGGGCCGGCAAGCACAGCCGCGTGCGCACGAGGCGTCGGCGATGAGTACCGCGCAACGCAGTCCGCTGGCGCAGGTTTACAACGAGATGCACGGACTGCTGGTGCAGGCGGGAAAACACTATTGCCTGAAACAGCAGCCTAGGTGTGAGGCTTGCCCGCTGGGTTCGATGCTGCCGATTGCGATAGAACAGAGTACGGCTTCGCGAAAGGTCAGAAAACGGTCGCCGGAGTTTTCGAGGGGCAGGCGTTCAAAGTCCACAGAGCGGCGGACAATTATCTAGCACAATCAAGACCGGGGAGGCTCAAAGCATCTTTCTGGTCTGGTAGTACGGCGCGGTACCCTGTAGAACTTCAAAATGTTGTGCGAGCGCATCTGCGTGAGGGGTGACACGCTCAACGCGCCAAGTTGCCCAAATCCGATAAATTATCTTGAGGTCTTCTTTTGTGTACGGCAGATGGAGCCGCTGCCGTCTCTTCAGCGTCGCGATCTCTTGCGGCAAAGTATGTCCCGTAGGCACCAATGATCCCAGCACCCACAGCGCGACGATGACAACTATGACTGCAAGCTCCACATAAGAATTCTACGGCTGGAATCTCATGCAAGCAATGAGTTTCACTTGTTCCGCGCCAGGGCGCGCCGGATGGTTTCGTCGAGCGCGGACTTGGCCTTGGCGTATTCCTCAGGGCTGATCTTGCCCTGCTGGCGATCGATCTCCAGTTGGAACAGCTCTTCCTTCATCGCCTCCAGCAACTGCGCGTTACGATCGCGAACCGGCGTGGCCGCCTCCTTGAAGTCGGCGAAATCGGCGGGCGCTTCTGCCGCATCAACTGCGCCGCGGCCCGATGCCCCCGCACCGGCGGTCGCGGCATGAGAACTGACGTTTGATTTCGACACCACGTACGCGCCGCCCATCACCAGCACCAGCGCGAATGCGCCGAGGATGTAGGCGCGATAGTCGTGCAGCGGATCGGGCGCGTCAATGGGAGCGCCTAGCCCGCCGCCGGGACGATTGTCGTTGGCCGCGGCTGGCGATCCGCCCATGGCGCCGCCGCCGCTGGCATCGCCTCTGCCTGTGGACGGTGCGCCTTGGCCTTCCGCCTGAAACTCTCCTGTGCCCGCCACGCGGAAGCTGAGGTCCTGCCCGGGCTTGACGTTGGTGACCACCATGATGCCTGCGCCGGTTTCGTCAGGCATGGATTGAAACTGCTGGGGATTCTTGGGTGTGAAGGTCATGCCCTTGGGCGTCATCACGACAAAGTGCTGCACCTCGCCGAGCGGCTTGGGCGAGATGTTGGCCTCGCCGCTGTAGGGCATGTGGTACGAAACTTGGAACTGCGTCTCACCGGGGCGCAGAGGGTAGTTGAAGGCGTAGCGGTTTCTCTGCGAGCCAGGCGCAGCCTCGACGGCGATAGGCTGCCCGCCGGGACCTTTGGCCTGCGCCGATTCCAGTTCAGCGCCCTCGGGCAACGCGAACTCAAACGTGCGCTTGTCGTCGGCCACGGTGCGGGGCGGCTGCGACTGGTTGCGAATCGCGTACAGCGCGATTGCCTCCAGTTGTTTGCCGTCGCTTTGGTAGCGGTCCACCTCGACCGTCTGGCTGAGGCCGTCAACCTTCTTGGCGGAGTCGTACACCGTAAGCTCGGCCGTGGTCGTACCCGGCATCAACGGCCCACTCGCCGGAAAGTAATTCACGCCTTCGTGAGTGACGCGCACCATATGCGGCGCGTGATCACCAGCGGGCGCTGGCAACGAGAATCGCCCTTGCGCGTTGCTCTTCGTGCTCGCCACTTCCTGCATTCCCTGCGACAGTGAGAGGAGGGTGACCTCGTCTCCGGCGGAAGGCTTGCCCGTCGTGGCGTTGATGACCGTGCCGGTGATGTTCTGGGCCGCAGCGAAGGAGGTAAGCAAGAGCACGCAGAAGAGAAGCATGGTGGAAGCCCTTAAACGGCTCACGCGCGGCCTCCGCTCGGCGGAACGCTTCCTGGACGCCGCGTGCCACGCCGGACCACGGCGCGCGCCTTCTCGATGCCGTCCATCTCGGCGAGAATGGCGGCCGCTTCGTCTTCCAGCAAGGCGCGCTGGACCGCGTAATCCGACTCGCTCAACTTCCCGGCCTTGTACTCGAAGCTGAGGTCACGCAGATTTTCGTAGGTTGCCTCTTTGCGTTCCTGCAAATACATCAGGCGGGTCTTCTCTTCGCTGGCTTCCACTTCGCCCGGCTGATAGAAAACGTAGAAGAACAGCAGCGCCGCAAACAGCGCGCAGCCAAACATGACAAACGCGGTCTCCTGTCCGGCAGTAGCAGAGACAATCAGTGCAAACATCAGTAATCGGTCTCCTGACGGGCCTTCTTACGAAGCTCGTCGAGTTCAGCGGCCTCGAGATCGGGAGGCGGCACCGGGTGCGCGATGGCGCGCGACTTCCACATCCGCACAAACCAGATGGCCAGCGCCAGCGCCGCCGCGAAAACTGCGAACGGCATGATCCACGCCACGCGGTTGAAGCCGGTCGTGGTGGGCGCAGACAGCACGGTGTTGCCGTACTTCTGCACGAAGCTCTGCAGCACGAGCGAATCGCTGTCGCCGCGCTCGATGGCGGCGGTCAGCTCATTGCGCATGCGCTCGGAGTAGGTGCAGCCGACGTGGTTGCACTCCAGCAAAACCTGATTGCAGCCGCACATGCACATCAAGCCGTGTCCCAGCTTGTTGAAGCGGGCGTCACCGTCGGCGCCCAGGAAGACGATGGCCAGCAGCGCGATGAGCAGGAGCTGGGCGATGCGAAGTTTCGAGTTTCGAGTTTCGAGTTTCAAGTTGAGGCGCCTTGGCGGCGTCTGAGCCGCCAGCCGAAATCCTGAGCGAGCCCGCCGCTGCGGGCGAGTCGAAGGATCTCTAAAACTAGAACGAACTTTCATCACTAATACTCTGTCATCCCGGGCGAGTCGAGGGACCTGCTTCTTGTGCCGTCCCTGCGGGACTCGGATTCACATGAATGCCCTACCCAGGGCTTACGCCCTGGGCTAATTTTGTTTCGCCCTCCGGGCTCATCGCAGACTCACTAACCACTATCCACTAACCGCTAGCCCTTGCTCTTCAATCTCCACCAACTCCTACCACACCCGACCGTGCCGCCTCGGCTTCCAGACGCTCCTTCTCTCTCACTGTGACCTTCGCCGGCTTCAGGTTGGGCAGCAGCGCAATCAACGTCCCGATAACGACGATGATTACGCCCGACCATATCCACATCACCAGCGGATTCACGTGCGCCTTGATGATCGGCTTGCCGGTGTCCTGATTGCGTCCGGTGTACACCAGGTACAAGTCCCCGCTGGGGCGCGAGCGATTGGCGACAATGGTCGATGTCTGCTCGCTCGCCTTGTAGAAGCGGCGTTCGGGGAACATGGTGTCAATCTTCTTGCCGTGCCGGTAAACGTCGATCACGGCCCACTCGCTGGAGTAATTCGGCTTGTCGTCCTGGGTGTAGGAGTCGCACACCAAAGTGAACGAGCCGATCTGCATCTTGTCGCCGAAGCCCATCTCCTGCTCTTTATCCAGATTGAAGGGCAGGCCGGCGAAGCCGATCATGATGACGATGAAGCCGAAGTGCACCAGGTAGCCGCCGTAACGGCGCGTGTTGCGGCGCGTGATGGTCACCATGCCGTCGATGATGTTCTTGC
>Ga0116130_1000539_pt1 | contig 23494 bp, 20 predicted proteins | sample June2015DPH_17_5_FD_89733 | JGI IMG/M metagenome (GOLD analysis project Ga0116130, IMG submission 89733) | Peatland microbial communities from SPRUCE experiment site at the Marcell Experimental Forest, Minnesota, USA - June2015DPH_17_40 | ecosystem: Environmental > Terrestrial > Soil > Wetlands...
AGTATGGCAAACGTCCTAAATACCGACAAGCAAATCGCGGTCATCGGAGCGCTGACGGAAGGCTCTAGCATTCGGGGAATTGAGCGCATGACCGGAGTGCATCGCGACACAATCATGCATCTTGGCGTCCGCGTTGGGCAGGGATGCGCAAGACTGCTAGATGGTAAGATGCGTGATCTTCCCTGTAACCGCTTGGAAATGGACGAAATCTGGGGTTTCGTGGGTAAGAAGGACAGGAGCCTGCGCCCCGGAGATGATGCGGTTGGCAGCGTGTGGACGTTCTGTGCGATTGATGCGGAGACAAAGTTAGTCCCCGCATTCAAAGTTGGCGACCGTGGGATTGCGACCGCAAAGGCGTTCGTGCAGGACGTGGCAAGCCGGATGAGAACACGTGTGCAAATCTCTACGGATGGCCTGAGAGCATACGTGGAAGCCATCGAAGGTGCCTTTGGTTCGGAAGTAGATTATGCGCAGATCGTGAAAACATACGGCCACGAAGAGGTAAGCGACAATCGCCGCTATAGCGCCCCTGAGTTCGTTTCCTGCGAGAAGAAAGTCATTACCGGGAACCCGGACGAGCGGCTCATTTCTACCAGCTACGTTGAGCGACTGAATGCTACAACGCGCCTTCACATGCGGCGCTTGACTCGGCTAACGCTGGCATTCAGCAAGAAGCGTGAGAACTTCGAGGCAGCGGTTGCGCTGCACTTTGCCTACTACAACTTCGTAAAGCGGCATAACACTCTCCGCTGCACTCCTGCAATGGCCGCTGGCGTTGAGCGGGACTTCTGGAGCGTTGGCGACTTGGTGGATGCAACCACATAGGGACAGGAGAACAGAACAAGGCTGATGTACGGACAGCCAAGCAACTGAACGGGAGGCAGGAAAATGATAACTCGCAGGCTAGTGATTATCATCGTCGCCGCAGTCGTGCTTGGCTTCTGGATTTCCAGTCGCATCACTGACCATACTTCGAGTCAGTCCGCTGGCTTAGAGGATAGCGCGGCCTGCACGGTGTCCAAGATCGTGGTCGATAAGCTGAGGGCGCAGTCAAAAGGCTATGGGTACTTCCGTATCACTGGTCGCCTAACAAACAACTGCGATCAGCCCACGGGAGTGCAAATCAAGGTCACGGTCTGTGACAAGGCCGATAACATTCTAGCTTCGCCAGACCTCTGGCCCGCAAGCGTGAGCAACATTCCGGCGCATTCCGAGTATCCCTTCGAGTGCCTACAGGAGGCTCCAGGGTTTCACAGATTCACAGTAAACGTTATCAACGTCAGAACTTGGTAGCTAACTATGACCGTCGAACACAAAATCGTGGTTGGACTGGGCGACATCAAAGCCCTGATATTTGAATGCCGCAAATGCCTCACTCGCGTTTCAGTACCAGTGGAAGAGGCTAAAACCCCGCACGCTTGCCCATGTGGTCACCAATGGTTGCCTGACTATATGGAAGGCACAAGCGGGCCGAAGTTGTCCGCGTATCAACGCTTCTGCTCCGCTCTAAAGGAATGCAGAACACTTCAGGCGAACGGCTCACCGTTCACCGTTCTGCTGGAATTTGAAGCGCAGCAATTTGAGGACAAGCCGATGCGGAGGGAAATCCCTGCTTAGGCTGCCGAAGGCGGAGAGTTAAAGAGAACAATCGTGATAAAGGCCGACTATATTGCGGAACTAAGGGATGTCATCCGGCGCTTGCATGGCGCTGAGGCGTCCCACATTGAAAGCGTGCCAGTGAAAGAGACATTCCAAGGTAAAACGGTTTGGGAAGGCATCGTAGAGGTCTTCAGCTTGAAAGATCATCCGACGGCGCACAGGGTATATGCGTGGGCGCACGATACAGGCGATCCTAGCAATCCGCGCCATCACGTCACGGTATTACATCTCCATCCAATCAAATCGGCTCAGGATGCAGTAAAAGCCGCAATCGTACAGGAGTTCAGAAGCCTTGAAACGGCAGAGTAAAGTCAAGAAAGCGGGACGCCCCCCCCTCCCTAAGGGAGACGCCAAGGTCGCAACCTTGCGCATCCGAGTGACGCCAGACGAACTACGCGCAATCGAATCGTCGGCCAAGGCTGCCAAGCAGTCGGTGTCTGAATGGATTCGGGGCACGCTGAGGGCCAACGGCCATGCTTGAGGATTTCAAATTAGGACACTACCGAAAGTTCCTAGGTCAATTCGTGGGGGTTTACCGCCTTAGAGGTTCTCACTCGCGAGAAATGGCTGAAGGCTGAGTGCTGACTGCTGAATGCTGCCTCACGACCCGATATAGCGCGCGTACAAACTGCGAGCGATGGCCGTGTCGGTGGTGCCTTTGATGATGGCCCGGCCGTCGGGAAAGAGCGTTAGCTCGTAGGGATCGCGCCAGAACTTGAGAATGAACTCGCTGTGCCGCACGGTGCCGTGAGGGGTGAGGCGGCGGGTGAGTTCGTCGAAATCAACGGGCCGCTGCCGCTCATGTATCTGGACGGAATTGCGCCCGCACAGCGTGATGTGCGGCCGTCCTTCGCCGGCGAGATGGACAAAATCGTGCTGGTCGCACGCCCGGCAACCCGGCCGAGGCTTGGCCGTCTTGATCTCCGTGAAGTCGTTGGTCCACACGTCGTAAGACAGAAGCGTGCGCCGGACCTTGTCACGGGCGCCGACCAGCAGTTTGATGGCTTCGGTCGAGGCAATCGAGGCGACAAAGTTCACGGCTGAGTTCAGAATACCCGCGGTGTCGCAAGTCTCGACCATGCCACGGGGGGAATCAGGAAAGACACAGGCCAGGCAAGCCGTTTCGGCGGGAAGGATGGTCATGGTGACCGCGTAGCTGCCCACCGCGGCGGCGTAGATCCATGGCAATTTTTTCCAGATGGCAAAGTCGTTGATCAGGTAGCGGGTTTCGAAATTGTCGGTGCCGTCGAGGATGAGGTCAACCTCGCTGAGCAAGGCTTCCACATTGATGGGTGTGAGGTCCGCGGCTCGCGGCTCGACCGCAATCTCCGAGTTGAAAGCCTTGATTTTGCGGGCCGCGGCGATGGCCTTGGGCAGCGACTCGGCAGCATCGGCCTCGTCGAACAGCACCTGCCGTTGCAGATTGCTGGGCTCCACGTAATCGCGATCGATGATGCGCAGGGCGCCTACGCCGGCGCGGCAGAGCAGGGAAGCCATGGCTGAACCGGTAGCTCCACATCCCACAATGGCGATCCGCGCCGCCGCAAGCTTCTTCTGTCCCTGGGGCCCAATGGGTGGAAAGAGGATCTGGCGGGAATAGCGTTCGGCGAATTCCAACGACGGTACCTGCTCCGGGGAAGGCTTCCTTGTTTATTATAGGGATTCGAGATTAACTTCGCCGTGAGGACCGGGTTCATGTTCGCCGGCATGGCACACCGGACTGGTCCCTGTCGGACGAGGCCCTCCGGGCAGGCGGAAGTGCTGAAGGTCAGAGTTTGACGGAGCCGATCACGCCATCATTCCATAAAATTGCGTTGGTCTGCGCCTGGCTGGTGCTGAGCGTGCCCTTGGCGCGGCCGCAAACCGGGCCTTTGTCCACGGGCCAGAATCCTGACTCGGCTGGTTCCCAGGCGCGGCCGCAAAACGGGCCTTTGACCACCGGTCAAAACCCCGGCCCGGCGGCTTCCCAGGCCGATCTTCCCACGGCGCTTGGCGAACTGAGTAAGTACGAGGGCGCGAAAGTTCAGGCCATCGAGTTTCGCGGTATTAAGGGCACAAACCCGGAGATGCTGCGGCAATTGCTGGTGCAGAAAAGCGGTGAGCCGCTGGACCGCGACAAAATCCGCGCCAGTCTGCGGGTACTCTACGCCACCGGACGCTTCGCCACGCTGCAGGCTGAGGCCGAGACCAGTCAAAAGAACGAGTTGTCGCTGGTCTTCGTAGCCACGGAGAACTACTTCAACGGCGACGTCAACGTGGACGGAACGCCTACCAAGACGAATCCCAAGCCCCACCAGCTGGTGGAGTCCAGCAAGCTCGATCTGGGAGATACGTTCTCGCAGGCGAACGTGGACCGCTCCGTCGAACGCATGTTGAAGGTGATGGCCGACAACGGCTACTACAAAGCCACGATTACCTATGACCTCATTCCCCACGATGACACCCGGCAAATGGACATTGATTTTCATGTAGTCCCGGGGGAACTGGCGCGCGTGGGAGAGGTCACGATCGAAGGTGACACCGGCATTCCGCCCGACAAGGTCCGCAGCCTTACCAAGCTGAAGGCGGGCGACAAAGTGAAGCAGGAGCACGTCACCCGCGCCCTGGAGCGGCTACGCCAGAAGTATCAGAGGAACAATCATTTGGAGGCCCAAGTCTCGCTCATCGACCATCGCTACCATCCCGATACCAACCGTCTCGACTATGTCTTCAAGGCAGACGAGGGACCGACGGTGGCGATTACCGCCGAAGGCGCCAAGATCAGCAACCGGGAACTAAGGAAGCTGGTTCCGGTTTACCAGGAGAACTCGGTTGATGACGACCTGCTGAACGAAGGACGCCGCAACCTGCGTGACTACCTGCAGACGCAAGGTTATTTTGACGCCACGCTGGAAGTGGAACGGCAGCCCTCACCAGAGAAAAACCACCTCAACATCGTTTACAAGATTGATCCCGGAGTGCGGCACAAGCTGGCCGCGGTGCGGCTGGAGGGCAACAAGTATTTTGATGGCGACACCATCCGCGAGCGCATCGCACTACAGGCGTCGAGCATCATTTTGCCGAATGGCCGTTTCAGCCAGCGACTTCTGGCCGACGACGTGACCGTCATCAAGAACCTCTACCAGGCAAATGGGTTTCTGGATGTCAAGGTCACCGCCGACCTGCAGGACGACTACCAGGGCCGGGAGGGCCAGATGGCGGTGGTGATCAAGATTGAGGAAGGCCGGCAGACGCTGGTGAATTCACTGCAGGTGACGGGCAATCACAGCTTCACGCGCGACCGCTTGGCCCCGTTAATGAGCGAAGTGGAGGGCCAGCCCTACAGCGAACTCAACGTTGCCAGCGATCGCGACGCCGTGACCTACTTTTATTACAATCACGGGTTTCCCAATGTGCAGTTTGAAGCGACCGCATCGCCTGTGCCGGGCGAGCCGCAGCGCATGCAGGTGACGTACACGATCACCGAGGGGGAGCAGGTCTTCGTCGATCGGGTATTGGTGAGCGGGCGAGAGTACACCCGTCCTTACATTGTGAATCGCCAGATGCGGATTGGCGACGGCGATCCGTTGAGCCAGGCCCGCATGGTGGATTCACAGCGGCGACTCTACGACCTGGGCCTCTTCAACCAGGTGGACATGGCGGTGCAAAATCCGGATGGCCAGACGCCTTCCAAAGATGTGCTTTTTAACCTGCAGGAGGCCAGGCGTTGGACCTTCCGCTACGGCGGCGGCGTCGAGTTTGCCACGGGCAATATTCCCACCACCAACAACCCGCAAGGCAAAACCGGCGTCAGTCCCAACGGAGTACTGGAAGTCACTCGCCTCAATATGTTCGGACGGGACCAGACCCTCACCATGCGGGCGCGCGTCGGTTTGCTGACCCGCCGCGGTTTGGTCGGCTATGACGCCCCCCGCCTGTTTCACCGCGAGAAGTGGCGCCTCAACGCTACCGTCTTCTACGACAATACGGCCGACGTGAATACCTTCACCTCGCAGCGGCTCGATGGGACCATCCAGGCCGAAGAGAAATATAGCCGGGCGACGACCCTGCTCTACCGGCTGAGTTATCAGCGCGTGTCGATCGATCCCAATAGCCTGGTCATCGATCCCACTCTGATCCCGTTGTATTCGAAGCCGGTGCGGCTGGCCATTCCGAGTTTCACGTATGTGCGCGACACGCGCGACAATCCCATTGATTCGCACAAGGGAAGCTATAACATCGTGGATTTAGGTCTGGCGACCAGCGCGCTGGGTTCGGAGGCGAACTTTGGCAAGGTGCTGGTCCAGAATTCCACCTACTACAGGATTAAGAAGCGCTGGGTCTTCGCGCGGAACACGCAAATTGGGATCTTGCATGCCTATGGCGTCAACAACTTCCTCAGTTTGCCACCCTCGGGGAAGCTGCCGACGGAGGCCACTTCCGTCCCCTTGCCCGAGTTGTTCTTCGCGGGCGGCAGCAATTCGCTGCGCGGCTTCTCCATCAACCAGGCTGGGCCTCGCGACTTGGTTACCGGCTATCCCATAGGCGGCCAGGGACTGTTCGTCAACAACCTGGAAATTCGCACTCCTCCCGTGGCCTTGCCCTACGTCGGCGACAATCTGGGATTTGTTTTCTTCCACGATATGGGTAACGTGTTCGACACCGCAAACCATATCATCAGTGGGATGCTGCAAATCCAGCAGCCCTCGATCGCCAATTGCTCCTCGAAGACCAGCAAAGCAACATGCAATTTTAGCTATGATCCCCAAGCTGTTGGTATGGGATTACGCTATAAGACGCCGGTCGGGCCGGTGCGCTTCGACATTGGCTATAACCTCAATCCGACGCGGTACCCGGTCCAGGGTCAGGACACGGTGGAAACCCTGCGTCATATCAATTTCTATTTCAGTATTGGACAGACATTTTGATGAAACGAATGTTCCATTTAGCGATTGGCTTATTGTTCTTGCTGCCCACAGTTGCGCCTTTCGCCTGGGCGGGCGAAGTCATCGATGGAATCGTTGCCACTGTGAACCGCCAACCTTTGTTCCAGAGCGATTGGGAAGAGGCGATCTGTTTCGAGGCATTCATGCAACAGAAGCCCATCGCCCAGGTGACCCAGGCAGATCGGCTGAAGGCGTTGCAGCGCCTCATTGACCGCCAGTTATTGCAGGCGCAGATGGGCAACGAGACCTTCCTGCAACCGTCGCAAGAGGACATAGACAAGGATGTCGCCAAACTCCGCGCGCAGGTTGCGAACGGCGACGACGATCGCAGCTGGCAGAAGTTGCTCGCCAACTACGGTCTCACCCCGGATGCATTGAAGGACCATTTGCGGACGCAGGTGCGGGTGATGAACTTCGTGGATGTGCGTCTGCGCCCCAACGTGCACGTTCAGCCCGAGGAAATCGAGGCGTACTACAAGAGTCAGCTGCTGCCCGATTTGCAAAAAAATGGCGGCAAAGTAGTTGCTCTGGACGAAGTGGAACCCAGGATTCGCGAGCTGCTTGTCCAGCAGGGCATGGATGAGATGCTGGACGTGTGGCTGCATAACTTGCGTCAGCAGGCGGAGATACACAGCGCCATACCGATCCCCGCCGAAACTGTTCCGGTCGAGCCCAACCGGGCCTCGGGCGCCAACTGAGAATGACCGCAGAAACCCAGCTTCGCCGTTCGCACACTCGCTTGTGGATTGAGGCCGCAATCGGCGTGGTGGTGTTGGCGGTCGCTATTGTCCTGGTGTGGTATGTGCGCAGCCCGCGGTTCGCGGATTTGGTGCGGCGCAAAACGATTGCCACCTTGGAAGAGGCCACGGGTGGCCGCGTCGAGTTGCGTGCTTTTCGCTGGAACCTCTCCCAGCTCGAGTTCGACGCCGACGATCTGACCATTCATGGCTTGGAAGCTCCTGATCAGCAGCCGTACGCGCACGCTGACCGCATCCACGTTCGGTTGCACATCATCTCCTTCGTGGAGAAGCGGATCAGCCTCAAGGAATTGACCCTGCACCGCCCCGTCGTCCACTTGATTGTGAATCCCAATGGGACGACTAACGCTCCGGAACCGAAACTGCGCCGCAATGCGACGCCGGCGCAGCAGCTGTTCGATCTGGCGATCGCCCGCCTCGATCTGCACAACGGCTTGTTGCTGGTGAATGACCGTTCGTTGCCACTTGATTTCGCCGCCGATGATGTCACTGCAGCCATGACCTACGATCGCGGCGATCACCGCTACGACGCGGCCGTGCAAGCAGGCAAGATGGACGTAAAGTACCAGGACCTCCGCGATGTTGCGGCGCGGGGCGAAGTGGCATTCAGCCTTTGGTCCAACCGGCTGCAAATCAAGTCGCTGAGTCTGATGTCCGAGAATTCCTCCCTGCAGGCGACAGGAGAGCTCACCAACTTCGAAAACGCCAAACTAGATTTCAAGTACACCGGTGCGCTGGACGTGGGGCAGTTGGGATCGGTCACCCGCGTGTACGAGCTTCGCGGTGGCAGGGTAACGCTCGACGGGTCGGGCACCTATTCGACCGCCGCGGGCGTCGCCACCCGAGGGTATGCCGCGGCGCGCGGCGTCACCTATCTGGACAACGGAGTCGACGTGCGCGATGCGGGTGTAAACGCGGATTTTTCGCTGGCGCGCGATAATCTGGCGCTCACTCGAATAGCCGGACGTTTGCTGGGCGGAGGAGTGACCGGCGACGCCGAAGTCAGAAACCTTTTGTCAGGCTCGACCCGTGGCATGAAACCGAGCATGGAACAGACCACGGAACGCGCAAAGCCCGGCACGAAACCCGGCGCGAAGAAACGCCCCAACAGGCGTAAATCCACTTTTCCGCCAATCTCGGGCCCTGATCTGCAGCAGGGGACGGCTCACTTACGGGTGACCGGCCTATCTCTGACCGAACTGGCGCGCATGTTCTCCACCAGGGACGTGCCGTACGAGAAGCTGAACCCAGTGGGCAGCGTCGGCGGAACGGTGAATCTGGCGTGGACGCAGTCCGTGGCCGACGCCAGCGCCGACCTGGCGCTCGACGTTACCCCTCCGGCGCAGCCGTTGGGCAACCAGTTACCTGTGACCGCGACAGTTCGGGCCCGCTACAACCCCAGAGCGCAAGTGATGGATTTTTCGGCCCTGACCATGACGACCCCGCACTCCCATGTGAATGCGACGGGCACATTGGGCTCGACCTCGGCGGCTCTGCACGTAGTGATGAACACCACCAGCCTGACCGAGTTCCAGCCGTTGCTCACGGCCAAGGGCGGCCCGCCACCGCCGCTGGAACTTGCGGGCGGGGCAAGCTTCAATGGCACCCTCAGCGGCCGGCTGAATGATCCGCAGATCGCGGGCCACGTGCAAGCCTCTGACTTCACCTACATCTATACCCCCACGGTGCAGGGTTCGGCGCCGCCAACTCAGGCGCCCGCGAAGAAGAAATCGCTCTTCCACTTCGCGTCTACGCCTCCGCCTCCGCCACAACCAACGGCACAACCCAGGCGCATTCACATCGATCAGTTTTCCGGTGACGTGCAGTACTCGTCCACGAGCGTTGCCGTGCATCACGGCGTCGTTCAAGAAGGTAGCGCGCGCTTGGACGTGGATGGTTCGGCAACACTGCAAAGAGGGAGTTTCACCGGGAACCTGCCGTTCCAGGTGCAGGCTGCCATTCGCGATGCGGACGTCGCGGAATTGCAGCGCGCTGCCGGTCTGAATTATCCCGTGACCGGCACTCTGAATCTCACCGTGCAGGCCGCCGGAACGGAAGCCAATCCTCACGGTGCGGGACATTTCTCATTGCTGGCAGGGCAAGCCTATGGCCGTCCCGTCAAGTCGCTTACGGCGAACCTCGCGTTTGCTAATCACGAGGCGCAACTCGACGACATCCAGATGCAAGCCATGCACGGCGAGCTTGCGGGTTCGGCTGCCTACAACTTCGGCAACAAGGAAGTGCGCTTCGACCTGGCGGGCGAGAACATCGATCTGGCGAATATCCCCGAACTGCAAATGCCACACGTGCAAGTAGGAGGCGTCGGCAAGTTCACCGCAAAGGGATCGGGCACCATCGAACAACCGCTGATCAATGCCCACGTGCAAGTAAGTGGCCTGGTGCTTAACGGGGACCGTCTCGGCGGCGTTATGGTCGACGCGGTGACTCATGGCTATCATCTGCAACTCACGGCGCGATCGAATTTCCCCGCGGCCAGCTTGGCGGTGGATGGAGGGATTGAACTGCGCGGCGACATGCTGTCCGACCTGAAGCTGGAGTTTTCCGGCCTGGACATCGATCCTTTTCTGCCGGCGGAGGTTCGCCAAAGGGTTACCCACCATGCGTCGCTGGCTGGACATGCCGAACTGACCGGCCCCCTGAAGCAGCCCAGGCTGCTGAACGGCAAGTTCAACCTCGACCAGTTCGCTGTGGAAGTGGAAAAGGTTGCGATCACCAGTGATGGGCCCGTGCAACTGGTGATGGCGAACCAAGTGGTCACGGTACAACGCTGCACGCTGGCCAGCGGTGATTCGCGCTTCACCTTGACCGGCAGCGCCAGCCTGAAAGAGGATCGCCGGCTGGCGCTTCGCGCCAATGGCCATGTCGACCTGAGTCTGGTGCACACGCTTGATCCCGAGGTGAGTTCGTACGGCGTTTCCAACCTGGACCTCACCGTGAATGGTCCGATGGCGCAGCCCGCGATCTCGGGGCGCATCGATATCCAACACGGTGGTCTGTCGATGATTGACCTGCCCGCCGGACTGGGCGATATCAACGGAAGCCTCGTCTTCAACCAGGACCGGCTGGAAGTGGAGCACCTGACAGCGCGTACCGGCGGCGGGCTGGTGACTTTTGGCGGTTTCATCACCTACGGCCGGACCGTCGGCTTCAACCTGACCGCCAACGGTGCTGAAATTCGCTTTCGCTATGCCGGGATCAGCGTTACCGCGGATGAATCGCTTCGCCTGGTGGGCACACTGCAAAGTTCAGTTCTGAGCGGAGACGTAACCGTTACCCGTTTCGCGCAGATCCCCTCCAGCGACCTGACCTTCGCCCTGGCGCAGGTAGGTCCGGCGCCCATAGCCGTGGCAAATTCACCGCTGAATAATCTGCGTCTGGATGTGCGCATCCTCTCCACGCCGGAGTTGACGGTACAGACGGCGCTGGCGAAACTGGCAGGCGACGTGGATCTGCGGCTGCGGGGCACGGCGGCCCGGCCAGTCTTGCTGGGGCGTATCAACATTGCCGAGGGCGACATCAAGCTGGCTGGCGCCAAGTATCACCTGGAGCGCGGCGACATTACCTTTACCGATCCAGTGCGCATCGATCCGGTGCTGGATATCGAGGCCTCCACTCGGGTCCGCGATTACGACATCACCATCGGCTTGCACGGCACCATGGAGCGGCTGAACACCACCTATCGCTCCGACCCGCCGCTCTCCAGCGAAGACATTATTGCTCTGCTGGCCTTCGGGCGGACACAGCAGGAAAGCGCGATGAACGCGGCGCCGCAGTCCGGGTTTGCCGAGAGTGCCTCGGGCGCCCTACTCGGACAGGCGATCAATCAGGCGGTTTCCAACCGCGTATCGAGGATATTCGGCGTCAGCTCCATCCGCATCAATCCTTCTTTGGGCGGTCCCGACAACAATCCCAATGCCCGCGTCACCTTCGAGCAGCAGGTCTCCAACAATGTGACCCTCACCTATATCACCAACCTGACCAGGTCGGCGCAGCAGGTGATTCAGTTCGAATACAACATCAACAGCGAATATACCGTGGAAGCGATACGCGACGAGAACGGGGTGGTCAGCTTCGACGTTCTTATTCGTAAGCGGAAACGATGAACGGCCACCAGACCCCACAGCATCAGCGCGCTCGCATGGTGGAGGAGCAACTCCGCGCGCGCGGCATTCGCGATCCCCGCCTGCTGGCTGCGATGGGAAAAGTCCCGCGTGAGGAGTTCGTCGCCCACGAAGACCTGGGCAACGCTTATGGCGATTACCCGCTTCCCATCGGCGCCGGCCAAACCGTTTCCCAGCCCTACATCGTGGCCGCCATGATCGCGGCGCTGGAGTTGCGTCCAACGGACCGCGTGCTGGAAGTGGGCACGGGCACGGGATACCAAGCCGCCATCCTGGGCGAGTTGGCGGCTGAGGTATGGACGATCGAACGGCACGCCGAGCTGGCGATGAAGGCGGGCGCGATCCTGGCCAGGCTTGGCTACGTCAACGTTCACGTTGTGGTGGGCGATGGAAGCGTTGGCCTGCCACAGCACTCTCCATTCGACAAGATATTGGTTGCGGCCGCGGCGCCGAAAATTCCCGAGAGCCTGGTCGCGCAGCTCGCCGATGGCGGCAGGCTGGTGGTGCCGGTGGGAGGCCGCTTTGAGCAGCAGGTGCAGGTCGTGCGCAAAGTGGGACCAGAAACCTTCGTGGCTTTGCATGACCTCTGCCGGTTTGTTCCGCTGGTTGGGGAAGAAGGATGGGAGCCGTGAGCAGCAACTAGCAGCGAGCAAACAGCAATTAGCAACTAGCAACTAGCAATTAGCAATTAGCAATTAGCAATTAGCAATTAGCAACTAGCCTTCACCAGATTCTCTTGATGCCGTAGATGTCGAAGATTCTTTCGTTGCTGACCAAGGGCAGGTTCTCGCTCTGCGCCTGGGCTAGTAGCATCAATGGCCCCAGGCATCCAGTTCGTCGTCTGGTAGCGGCTGCGAAAAATCAGCCGGGACGGTGAATTTGCCCTTGAAGAGATCCAAGCGCCGGGATTTCGGGGCTGCGTTGATGGGTACAATCTTGGCAACCACCTTCTTGCCGCGCGCGATCAGAACTTCTTCTCCGTGTTCGGCCTGCTCAATCAACTTCGAAAGACTGGTCTTTGCTTGATGAATGGTGACAATGGGCATCGCGGTTCCTTAGGTAAGGATAGCGTAGCTAAGACTGGAGATGGCCCCGCTTGAGTGACTCCCGCCTCAGTGCACCATATGTCCGCTGGCGGCGGCGACAATGCCTACCGTCGCCAGCACACATCCGAAGTACCAGTAGCCGCGCTTGTCCGTCAGCAACGTAATGGAAGTGACGACCAGCGCGATCTCCAGAAATACCTCGCCCAGGTCGAAGCGATCGGCGCGGCGGCTGGCCAGTCCGACTTCCGCCTCCAGGCTGCGCGCCTCGTTCTGGATGTCTTTCTGCTGGTCGCGATATTTGTCAATCTCATCGTGGAAACGTTTCTGCACCTCCTGGGCGCGTTCGGCCTTGGTGTTCTCCAGCGCCGTGAGCACGTCGTCGAGGGCCTCCAGATTGTTGCGGCGTATGTTCTTTGCCTGGTAATAGGCCCACTGGTCGGTGGCCCGGGTCTGCAGCAGAATTTCTTCCGTATGCGCCCGATGGCCGAGCAGCGAAACCGTGGCCACCATCACGGCCAGGATCGCCATAGTGAGGCTGACCGGAGCCAGGTGCTTCCTTTCTCTGCCTTCTTCGGCTGCTTCCTTCGCCTTGTCGATCGCTTCCATTTCCGAGCTCATGAGGTCTCCAGTTAGCAATTAGCGTTTAATTAGCCAAAGCTACAGCGTCCCTGCCGGCCCAAGGGTAACTGCGAACTGCCAATTGCTAAGTGCTAAATGCTATCTGACTTTCCAAAATAGCGCAGAATCGCGTCGGCTTGGGGACGGCTCACCACCGAGGCCAGCGCCGCGGCATCGGCTTCCTTCACCGCCTGCAAGCTGCCGAAGTGCTGCAGCAGGCGGTTGGTGGTCCGTTCACCCACGCCGGGAATGTCCAGCAATTCGGTCTTGCGGTCACGCATCTGCCGCCGTTTGCGATGGAAGGTGACGGCAAAGCGGTGGGCTTCATCGCGTACCAGTTGCACCAGGTGCAGCACCGGCGAATGGCGGTCGAGCACCACCGGCTCGTCTTCCTGACCCAGGACGTAGATGATCTCCTCGCGCTTGGCGATGGAGGCCAGCGGCTGGTTGATGATGCCCAGTGCCTCCAGCGCCTGCGCGGCGGCGTGCAATTGCCCGATGCCGCCGTCAATCAGCACCAGGCTCGGCACCGTCTGCTTTTCTACTTTCACCCCAGGGAGCGCAGAATCGGCGCTTCCTGGGGACCCCGAATCCTGGACGCGCTTGTAGCGGCGGGTCACCACCTCGCGCATCGAGGCAAAGTCGTCCACGCCCTCGACACCCTTAATGATGAACTTGCGATAGTCCGACTTCTTCATCTTGCCGTCTTCCCACACCACCATCGACGCGACGGTTTCGGCGCCCTGGATATGCGAGATGTCGAAGCACTCAATGCGCTTGGGCAGCTCCGGCAGCATGAGGGCGTCCTGCAAGGCTTCCTGGATCGCCTTCGCCGCCGGCTTCATGACACGGAAGCGCTGATCGTACGCCTGCTTGGCATTCTGTCCCACCAGATCGATGAGCGAGCGCTTGTCGCCGCGCTGCGGCACGTGAATCTGCACTCTCCGCTTCTGCCCTTCCGAGAGCACTTCCTCCAGCGGGACGCGATCTTCGAAGTCCACCGCAACGTAGATGGTGTGCGGCACATACTGCTGGTCCAGGTAAACCTGCTTCAGCAGCGCGGAAAAGAATTCTCCCGGCTGGAAGCCCGCAGTGCCGACCATACTGCTGAGGTCCTCCCAGAAGAACTCGCGTTTGTCCACGATCTTGCCGCCACGCATGTGGAACAGGTTCACCGCTAGCATCTCATTTTCGTAGTGATAGCCAAAGACATCGGCATCGTCGCCCTCAACCGCCGCGATGCGCTGTTTTTTGTCCAGCAACTCGATGGTGGAGATGAGATCGCGATACTTGGCCGCCAGCTCATACTGCTGGCGCTCGGCGGCGGCGGCCATCCGCTGCTGCAACGAGCGGGAGAGATCAACGCCCCGGCCTTCGAGGAACAGTCTCACGTCATGGACGGCTTCGGCGTAACGCTCGGGGGTGGTCAGCCCTTCGACGCACGGCCCCAGGCAGCGCCCGATGTAGTACTGCAAGCACGGCCGCGGATAGTAGCGATTCAGATCGAGCTTGCACGAAGGAATCAGAAAGTGCCGGTGGATGAGGTCCACGATGCGATAGGCCAGGCTGGTGGGAAAATACGGCCCGAAGTAGAGCGATCCGTCGCGGCGCAAGCGGCGCGTCGGATACACCCGCGGATGGCGTTCGCCGATGGTCAGTTTGATGTAAGGATAGGTCTTGTCGTCACGCAGAAGGATGTTGTAGCGCGGCTTCTTCTGCTTGATCAGGTTGTTCTCAAGCGCCAGCGCTTCCTTTTCGTTGTCCACAACGATGTAGTCGAGATCGACCGCTTCGCGCAGCAGCGATCCGGTTTTGGCGTTGTCGGCAGCGCCCTCCAGAAAATAGGAACGCACCCGCGCGCGCAGGCTGTTGGCCTTGCCCACGTAGATGATCTCGCCCTCGGCGTTCTTGTATAGATACACGCCGGGCGAGGTGGGAAGCGTCCGAATTTTCTGGTGCAGGTCCATTTAGCCTGTTGTGATTCCCCAGTTCCTTATGGAAGGGCTCGAAAGAAAGACTATTGTCGAACTGTTGGTGTACGGCTCCGTCGCAGGAACTTGGTGCTCAGCCAGCCGAGCGAATAGGCGGAGGACGTATAGAACGGCACCGTCACGAACAGCTTGTAGAAACATTCCGAGCTGCCGCAGTCGGCGAAGTAGTTGTTCCAAACGTCGATCCAATAAGAACGCATTGTCAAAGTCCCGGCACCCTCCCAAGTAAGTAAATTCCAGAGAAGGATAAGGGTGGCCGGGACCCAGACAAACGCCGATGACGAGGAACGAAACACCCGGCATGCGAAAATGCCTAAAACAAAGGCGCTGGCGACTATTACCAGATCGGACTTATCGGCCCATACAAAGAAGCGCTGCTCGATCATATGATCAATAAAATTGCCTCCGGAGGAGTTTTTTGTAATAGCCGCGAACAGCGCCGAAGGAATCAACGCGGCCAACGTACCCAGAACCATTGCCCCACCCGTTGCAATGACCAGCTGAATTAGAAAGCTTAGGGGTGCCCGGAGGCCGCCTCGCCTATGATCTTCGCGGCTATTGTCTATGGTTGCCATGCATCCTCAGCCACATCTACCGTTCCACAGTGTCTTGCCGTGCTTCGAATCGGCAGAACGTTCAACCCGGTAAAAATTCTACTCCTCGCGTCAGGATTATCCGGTCCGTTAAACCGACCCCAAAGGAGAACCTCCCACCCGTTCCTAAACCATTGAAACTAATATGTATTTCCCCCCGCGGCAACTACGCGCAATGGCAGCACGGTTGCTCATTTGTTATCAGGCGGCCAGTGGTCGAACGCCGCCGCCTGAGGTTTGCAAGGAGTCATTCTATGAATCGATTTACCCTCATCGCAGCGCTGGTGGCCGGCAGCCTGCCGTTTACCGTCGGCTGTGCTACCAAAAACTACGTACGCAACGAAGTCACGCCGACGGTCAACAAGACCAATGAATTAGATGATCTGACCGCGAAAAATACTCACGACATCCGGGACACCGACGCGCGCGCCCAACAGGGCATTCAGCAGGTGAAGTCGCAGGCTGACGCCGCCGACCAGAAGGCGCTGGCTGCTGGTCAGGCTGCCGACCAGGCCAATCAGAACGCGACCCAGGCCTCGCATCGCGTGACCAGCCTGGCGGGCACAGTGGAGAATCTGGACAACTACAAGCCGGTCAACGACACGACGGTTTTATTCGGCTTCAACAAGGCGGACCTTACGCGCAAGAACAAGCAGGCGCTGGACGAGTTCGCCGAGCAGTTCGGCAGCCAGCGGCACTACATCGTTCAGGTGGAAGGCTACACCGATTCGACCGGGTCGGCCGACTATAACTACCAACTCAGCCAGCGCCGCGCCGACGCCGTCATCCAGTACCTGGCGCAAAAACATAACGTCCCGGCCCACAAGATTTTCCTGATTGGTCTGGGCAAGGACAATCCCGTGGCCACGAACGCCAGCTCCGGCGGTCGGGCCAAGAACCGCCGCGTGGATATCACGCTGATGACGAATAACGCGACGGAGTCGGCTTCATCCGCGCAGCCGAGTTCCTCTGGTCAGACGCAGCAAACGCAACAGCAGTAATGACCCGGGGAAGAGGCGCGGTCGAGGGGGATCGACCGCGCTGAAAGTTCTTTCCTTGAGGAGTCGGTGGACAAAGCCGCCCATCCGAAGGAAGGCCGTCCATGGTGGACGGCCTTTTTGCTTTTCTCCGGTACAGACCAATCTCACCGCGACGCACTCGATCCCTCTAGTTTGGTCATCCCGAACGGGCTTTAGTCGGGAGGGATGTGCGGTTGAGGCCAGCATAAAACCCTGAACGCGCTCGACGGTCTATCATCGTTCTAATCCATGGCTACGAAACTGCAACGATTGATGCTGCGCGCCATCAACATCTGGCCGCCGTTCTGCGGCGCCGGAATCCGGGTGCGCTGGCGCTCCAACCGGGCCGTCGATGTCGAAATGAAGCTGCGCTTCTGGAACCGCAACTATGTCGGCACGCACTATGGGGGATCGCTGTACTCCATGGCCGACCCCTTCTACATGCTGATGCTGATGGAAAACCTGGGTCGCGATTACATTGTCTGGGACAAAGCCGCCAGCATCCGCTTCCGCAAACCCGGGAAGGGAAGAGTCAAGGCCGAGTTTCGCTTGACCGACGCGCAACTCAACGACATTCGCGAAAAGCTCAAGCTCCAGGAAAAGTACGAGCCGACATTCCTGGTCGAGGTGAAAGACGAGGCCGGCGAGGTGGTCGCCGAAGTACAGAAGGTGCTGCACATCCGGCGAAAGTGAGTGGCCATCCGATCAGCGAGTCCTCAACAGGGATTCCGGGTTGCAATAGAATATGGGAGTGCGTTTGCGTTATCTGATTCTCGCCCTACTGTGTCTCTGGTTTTCCGGAGTTGCCACCGCGCAAGACCAGCAGCCGGTCGAACAGGTCCCCACCGATAGGTCGGCGCCGCCACCGAAAGACAACCGCAAGAATCCGCCGCGGTCCGACAACGTCCCTGCCGGAGAAAGCTCCAGCAAGCAGACGCGAATCGACATCTCGCCTCCCGCCGACGATGCCAAGAAGCATCCCGAAGCCGACCTGGGAAACAGCGGTAGTGATGTCGATGAATTCACACCCTACAGTCCCATGCGGGCCATGAAAGACGTGGAGATCGGCGACTTCTACTTCAAGGTCAAGCAAAATTATCCCGCCGCTATCAGCCGCTATCGTGAGGCGCTGGAGTTCAAGCCTCACGATGCCGAGGCCACGTTCAAGCTGGCGGAGGTGTTGAATAAGACCGGCGACAAGGCCGGTGCCGTGGAAAATTACCAGGCCTACTTGAAGATCCTGCCCGATGGACCTTACGCCAAGCGGGCCAGGGAAGAAGTGGACAAGCTGAAAAAGCAGTAGGCAGTCGTCAGTCGCCAGTTCCAATTGCCGTTTTACCAGGCGGCGACCGGGTGATCTTGCGGTAACCGGGTCCTTCCAATCCGCCCCCTGACCCAGGTGCACGATTCCAGAGAAAGCCGTTGTATGCGCTGGCTTTTGTGGGATAATATCGCCTCTCTTCCCTCAGGCTACTTTCGCACAGGAGACCTCGGTCGCTATGAAGAACATGTGTTTCGGTGTATTGCACGGTGGCTGCTTGGCCGCGTGGTTGTTCTTAAGTTCTACCGTCGTGATGGCGCAGGTTGCTGTCCCCACGTATCACAACGACAATTACCGCTCGGGTTCCAACTCGCAGGAAACGGTCCTTACTGTGTCGAATGTAAGGACGCAATCGTTCGGTAAGCGCGCGACGTTTGCGGTGCAGGGCTTCGTTTATGCTCAGCCGCTCTACGTGCCGGGCCTCACGATTGGCGGGACCTCGCACAACGTGTTGTTCATCGCCACCGAGCACGATCAGGTTTATGCCTTCGACGTGGCCAGTGGACAGCAACTTTGGCACACCAATCTTCTTTCCTCGCTTGGATTCCGCTACGTGATCAGTCCCGTGTCCAGCGGCGACGTGAATTGTGGCGACATGGTCCCCGAGATTGGCATCAGCGGGACCCCGGCAATCGATGCCACCAGCGGTACTATGTACCTGGTTGCCAAGACGAAACAGTATGACACCGTGACCCACATCACTTCGTTCTATCAGACCTTGCATGCACTCGATATCAAGACGGGCCAGGACAAACTGGCGCCGGTTCGCATTACCGCTACGTCACCGGGCAACGGTACCGGCTCCGTCGGGGGCATTCTCACTTTTGACCCGCTGGTGGAAGGGCAGCGTTCGGCGTTGCTGGTGCTGAGGGGACAGGTCGTCATTGCCTGGGCCTCGCATTGCGACCTCGGCAGTTATCACGGCTATGTGATGTCGTTCAGCGAATCGAATCTGGCTCACACCGGCCTTTATGTGGACACCCCGAATGGTTACGAAGGCGGTTTCTGGGGCGGCGGCGCCGGTCCGGCTGCTGATTCCGGAGGATCGATCTATGCTGCGACCGGCAACGGTCACTTCGACGCAGGCACAGATTTCGGGGACAGCGTTCTCCGCCTGGCTTGGCTGAGCGCCGGCGGATCATTTTCTCTGCGCGACTATTTCACTCCCTGGAACCAACACACCTTGGATCAGAACGACTCCGACTTCGGCTCCGGCGGCGCCCTGCTTCTTCCCGATCAGGCGGGTACGCCCTATCCCCACCTGCTGATACAGGTCGGCAAAGAAGGCACTATCGATCTGGTGAACCGAGACAATATGGGACACTTCCACGCGGGCAACGACAGCCAGATCGTGCAAACCATCCCTTACGCGATTGGCGGCATTTGGGGCGCTCCCGCGTTCTGGAATAACACCGCTTACTTTGGCGGCTCCAACGATCACCTGAGAGCTTTCGCCTTCGATCCTCACGCGCAGCAGCTTTCCACCGGTTCCACCTCCGCCTCTCCGGAGTACTTCAACTTTCCTGGGTCCACTCCGTCGGTCTCCTCCAATGGCACAAACAATGGGATCGTCTGGATCATTGAGAATGACACTTATGGAGGAGGCAACGCGGTACTGCGCGCCTACGATGCTACCAACCTGGGGACCGAACTGTACAACTCCGAGCAGAACCCAAACCGCGACCGCGTGGGGCTGGCCGTGAAGTTCACGGTCCCGACCATCGCCGACGGAAAGGTCTTCGTCGGGGCCGAGAACCAGGTTGTCATGTATGGGCTGTTGTGACGGTGAAGTGGACCGCCTGCGATTCGGTAGAGCAGGCGTTTGACAACTGACGACTGACAACTGGCTACTACTGGCTACTGTTTCTTCTTCTCCGGCTTGATGACGATGCCACGCCGCAGCGGCACCAGGGCCCCGCGGCTGGGATCGGCGTTTTGCGCGCGCGCCATCACCTCGTTGCGCACGTAGCTGACGAAGCCCGCCATCTGGCGCTGCATTTCGTCCATGCGCTCGCGCATTTGCAGAATGATGGCGATGCCCGAGATGTTCACTCCCAGGTCGCGCGCCAGCGACAGGATCAACTCCAGGCGCTCGATATCTTCGTCGGTGTAGAGGCGCGTGTTGCCTTCGGTGCGCGACGGCTTCAGCAGGCCTTCGCGTTCATACAGGCGCAACGTCTGCGGGTGGATATCGTACATCTCCGCCACTGCGCTGATCATGTACGCGCCTTGTTTTTTACGCTTGGCCATAATCCTCTCGATAGCTGTCAGCTATCCGCCGTCAGCTTTCGGCCAGATCCTCGTTCTTCGTCCGAGGGCCTACATGCTGCATACATCAAATGCATCAACCCGAAGTGCATCACCTGGCGCTCCACGCGCATTCCATTGCGCTCCGCCACGCGCCGTGATGGCAGATTCTCCTGCCGGATCAGCGAAATCACCTTTGCCGCCGCAAGCTCACGAAATGCATAATCCATGCAGCCGCGCGCCGCCTCAGTTGCATAACCGTGACCCCACTGGTCGCGGCGCAGATGATAACCGACCTCAAGCTCCGGCCGGCCATCAATCTGCTGGGTGACCAGTCCACAATCGCCGACCACGTCGCCGCTCGTCTTCAGCACTACGGCGTAAAGCCCGTGTCCGTACTCGGTGTAGCGGCGAAGATTGCGCTCGATCCACTCCTCTGCGTCTTTGCGATCGAACGTGCGCGGATAATATTGCATCGCAATTGGATCGCCGAGCACCGCGAATATCGCATCCGCATCCTCGGGACGCAGCCGCCGCAGGATGAGCCGTTCGGTTTCGAGCATTAGATCGGCGAGCGGCATTTGGTAATTAGCATTTGGCACTTAGCGTTTGGCACTTAGCTACAAAATCTGACGGACATTTTGTAGAACTCGATAGACCTAAGAACCCGCAACCACTAATTGCTAATTGCTAATTGCTAATTGCTAATCTTCTTCCACAACTCTTCCCGCGGATCTTCGGGATTCAGCTTTGCCAGCTCGCGGAGGATTTCCTTCGAGCGCTCGTCGCTGACCTTGGGAGGCACCAACTTGATCTCGACAATCTCGTCGCCGCGTGCGCCCTCCTTGACCGCCGAAGGAACACCCTTTTCCCGCAGGCGCAGCTTCTGTCCGGATTGCGTGCCCGGCGGAATCTTCAGCAGCGCCCGGCCATCGATGGTGGGCACCTCGATCTTGGCGCCCAGCGCGGCTTCGCTGACGCTCGCCGGCACGGTGAGATAAATGTCGTCGCCCTCGCGCTTGAACACCGGATGCTCACCCACGCGCACGATGATGTAGAGATCGCCTGCGGGCGCGCCCATGGTCCCGGCATTGCCGCGGCCCGGCAGACGGATGCGCTGGCCGTCGCGCGTTCCCGGTTTGATGCGGACCTTCAGCACGTCACTATGCTCGATGCGGCCGTCACCGTGGCAAACCGGGCACACGGTGCGGTCCTTGCCGCTGCCGCCGCAGCGCGGGCACACCACGTTGAACTTCATGCTGCCGCTCTTCTGCGTGATTTGTCCCTTGCCGTGGCACTCGGGACACGGGCCCGGGCGCTCAAGGAAGCCTTGGCCGTGGCAGTTGGTGCACAAATCGCGGCGGGGAATCGTGAGCTGCATCTCGGTGCCCTTGATCGCCTGCCAGAAGCCGACGTTTACCTGGTATTCCAGGTCTTCGCCCGCTTCGGGCCGCGTCATCGGCGCCTCGCGCCCGCCGCCGAAGATGCCAGAGAAGATGTCGCGGAATCCGCCGCTTCCGCCTTTGCGGCCGGCTGCACCCGCGCCCTCGGCGTAGTCGTTGAAGTCGAAGCCGCTGAAGTCGAACGGAACTTCCTGAGTATAGGTGCGCGTTCCGCCTCCGCCCGCGCCGCCACCGAAGGGGTTCGCTGCCTGGCCACCGCCGCGCGCGTAGGCTTCCGCCGTCGCCGGGTCGATGTTGTCGGAGTAGAACCCCAGCTGGTCGTAGACCTTGCGCTTCTTCGGATCGCTGAGGACGTCGTTGGCCTCGGAGAGCGTCTTGAACTTCTCCTCGGCAGACTTGTCGCCCGGATTTACGTCGGGGTGGTACTTGCGCGCCAACTTGCGAAACGCCTTGCGGATGTCGTCCGCCGAGGCCGTCTTCTTCACCCCGAGGATGCCGTAGTAGTCTTTGTCTTTGTTGGCGGTGGTGGGCATGGTTGGTTGTCAGCCGTCAGCTGAATCTCAGTGATCGCTCTTCGCTAAATCCTATTTTCGTATTGTCATCCTTCGACTCCGGCGGCCAACTTCAGGCCGCCTCCGCTCAGGATGACAACTCATGGGGTACTCCACTCCTCGCGTGTTAGTTAATGCTTGCCTGGCCGCCGTCGCCCATCGGAATGACGTCGCGCGGGACGAAACCAAATTCGTCGCTAATCACCGGAATGGCTTTCATCCGGCCGTCGACGCCGGCGGTGATCAAGTACCACCGTCCGTCGTCGTTGTTGAAACTTAACATGTAGGACTGACCGTTCACTTCGAATCTCATTATCGCTCTTCGCTTCTCGCCCTTCGCTTTTCGCTACCCGTTGTGAGCAGGGGCGCTTGCGCGCCCCATACTCGAAAAACTAGCTGCCAATTGCTAGCTGCTAGTTACTTCTTCTCGTCCACGTCCACGTACTCGGCGTCGATGACGCCCTCGTCCTTCTTCTTCTGCTCGCCACCCGCGGCGTGGCCGTCTCCACCCGGAGCCGGGCCGCCCGTTGGCGGTGTTTGCGCCGAGCTCGCCTTGTACATGGCCTCGGCCAGCTTGTGCGAAGCGGACGTCAGGTTCTCGCGCGCCTTGTTCATCGCGCCCGCGTCGGTGCCTTCAAGCGCCTTCTTGGCATCGGCCAGCGCGTTCTCGACGTCGCTGCGCTCCTGCCCGGAGATCTTGTCTCCGTGTTCGCGCAGCATCTTCTCGATGCTGTACACCATGCCGTCGAGCTGGTTGCGCGCTTCCACTTCCTCGCGCTTGGCCTTGTCTTCGGCAGAGTGGGCATCGGCGTCCTTGGCCATGCGCTCGACCTCTTCTTTGCTCAGACCCGAAGACGACGTGATCGTGATCTTCTGGTCCTTGCCGGTGGCCATGTCCTTGGCATTCACGTTCAGGATGCCGTTGGCGTCGATGTCGAACGTCACCTCAATCTGCGGGATGCCACGCGGGGCCGGAGGCAGTCCGGTCAGGTGGAACTTGCCCAGCGTGCGGTTGTCGCGCGCCATCGGCCGCTCGCCCTGCATCACGTGTACCTCGACCGACGTCTGGTTGTCGGCCGCGGTCGAAAACATCTCCGACTTCTTGGTCGGGATGGTGGTGTTGCGCGGGATCATCTGCGTGGCCACGCCGCCCATGGTTTCGATCGACAGGGTCAGCGGAGTCACGTCGAGCAGCAGCAGGTCTTTCACCTCGCCGCCCAG
>Ga0116130_1000546_pt1 | contig 23285 bp, 21 predicted proteins | sample June2015DPH_17_5_FD_89733 | JGI IMG/M metagenome (GOLD analysis project Ga0116130, IMG submission 89733) | Peatland microbial communities from SPRUCE experiment site at the Marcell Experimental Forest, Minnesota, USA - June2015DPH_17_40 | ecosystem: Environmental > Terrestrial > Soil > Wetlands...
GATCACCAGCATCTGGTGAACGTATTTGCGCACCCGTTCGATGCGTCCCTGCTTCCACGCCCACAGTTGCGGGCTGACATAGTAAATGACCGGCACGCCCAGTTTGTGGAGTTCGCGGGCTAGGCGCAGGTTGAAATCGGGGAAGTCAATGAGCACGGCCGCGTCGGGACGGCGCCGCTGGGCCTCGCGCACGACCTGGCGAAAGCGCCGGTAGATGGTAGGAATGTGCTTGATGACCTCGACAATGCCGACTTCGGCGATCTCACGCGCATCCACCAGAAGATCGCAACCGGCGGCGCGCATCTGATCTCCGCCAACGCCGAAGAAGTCCAACTCGGGCGCCGAAGTTTGACGCGAGAGTTGGCCGCGCAAAGCTTCCATAAGCTTGGCGCCATAAAACTCGCCGGAGGCCTCTCCCGCGGAGATGAGGATTCGCACATTGGGATTATGACAGGAGGGGGCCGTGAGGCGCGGTTTTGGGGCCTCCGTGGTCAGCGGGACTTCAACCAAGGAGCAATTTTGCGGCTAGCGCACCTCGCTGTGGTTTCGCGGGCAATGAGCAATTGTGACCAGATTAAGGAGTAATGAGACCCATACCATAGGGACTGACCAACGTAATCAAGGAGAATCGAATGAATTTCAAGAAGCTATTTGCTGTCATCCTGGGGTCGCTGGTTGTGCTCGCCCTGTCCCTGCCGGTACTGGCACAGAGCACCACACAAACCAGTTCCTCCACGACGACACAGAATCCACCTCCCGCCCAGACGCAGAGCACCACCACCACGACTTCGCAGGATGCGGCAACTGCGCCGCCGGCCCAGACCACTCAGACTACTGATACCACTACGAAATACAAGCATCACAAGGTAAAGCAGACCGACAAGACAACCACCAGCACAACCACCCCACCGCCTGAGGCGCAGAAGAACACCACCACCACAACGACCACAACCCCGCCGCCGCAATAGACCGGCAGCCACAAAGACCCAGATTCTTTGCTCCCACTCTTTTAGTTGCCGACATAAAGGGTGTGGAGCATTTTCTGGTCTAACGCAGTTCCGCAGTAGATGTGTCCGGTGCGGGCGGACACACTAATTCCGGAATCGCTCTAGAAGGGCAGGCTCGGAATGGATCGCCAAATCCGCAGTCCGTAAGGTTAGTTCAGGATGTGGGAGCAAGGGTTACTTCACGCGAGCGCCTGCTGCTGACTTCTTATTTCGGTTTGACGCTTTCGGAGTAAATTCTTTTGTCGAGACAGTTTTGATCTGCCTAAACTGCTTATAAATCGCATTCACAGTTGCTGCGAGGTGCTGTATGTTGACGACCACTATCCAGTTCGGTCTCCCAGCTAACAACGAAATGCGCTCCTCGCAAGCCGGATATCTTTGCAGAAGCTCCGACTCGTTTTCGCGATGCTGGTCAATCAAGTCCCATTGTTCTTCCAAGAGCGCTCTCGAAGCATCGAAGTAGCACCACGTCCAAGGTAATTCATCGGCGACATCTCGAGGTGATTTCGCGGAGCGAATAGCTGTGAGGTCGCTAATGGACGGACGTAATCGAAACAGCGCGGCATTTGTGATGATCATTGGAATGTATGCCGTGACAATTGGAGAATATCCTCGCTTTACGTCCAGGTTATACGCGAATCCGTGTTGAAGTACCAACGGTACGAACGCGTGTACGACCTGTTGAATCGCTGTGTATAGAGCATCATCTTGCCGTTGGCCGTCTTGGGACACGACCACCCCGCGTGTGGAAGCGGGTGCGATGCGAAGTAAGGTGCTGTCGCGTCGCGCACGCAAAACTCCAAATGGGGCGAAATTCAGCAGACGATCTTCAAAATGCCACCTCAAGGGCGTGTACGGCAGCATCATCCAGAATCGACTTGGGTCGTGGTACTTGCATTCCACTATGAAACGGAGATCAATGTCACCTTCCGACTCCCATGGCGATTCAGCTTCAAAGTCAACCTCGAACCACTCGACTTTGTCCTCCCTGTTGGGGCGCTGATATTCGGTACTAGGCTCACAGTGCCAGCCCATGTTCCTAAATGTGGAGACGGCAAGGTGCTCCAGAGGAAGGCCGGACTTCAAGAAGCTCTCACCCCATTTGCCAACGGCCATTGCTAATCTCTCCTAAAGACGTCGGTGTGCATCCGCGAAGGTGTCTTCCGCTCCAAATCGGTCATCCAGCGCTTCCAGTAGTGCTCTTCCAACCGATCACGGTAGCATAACTTCACCTGTTGCACGGTCTGCATTAGTCGTCGGCCGAGACGTTGACGCCGGTCGCGGAATATTCGTTCGCCGCAATGGCTGCGGGCGTGGGAATCTCCTGATCTTTGTATTGCAGTTGATACAGCTTCCAATAAATACCGCGATTGGCCAACAACTGCTGATGCGATCCGACCTCGCGCACCTTGCCCTTGTGCATGACGATGATTTTGTTGGCGCGCTGAATCGTGCTCAGGCGATGCGCAATGATGATGGAGGTGCGGCCTTCCACCATGCGGGTGAGCGCCTCGCGGACGCGGAACTCGGTTTCGGTGTCCACGCTCGAGGTGGCCTCGTCGAGGATGAGGATTTTGGGATTGTGCGCCAAGGCGCGCGCAGACGAGATGAGCTGTTTTTGTCCGGTGGAAAGCGTGCTGCCGCGCTCGCGCACCTCTTCGCCGAAGCCGCCCGGCAGCGAGCGAATGAAGTCGGCAACATTGACTTGCTCGGCGGCATTCTCGACCGCCTGATCTTCAATCCAGTGCGAGCCCAGGCGAATGTTATCTGCAACGGTGCCGGAGAACAGGAACGGGTCTTGCAGCACCACGCCATAGCGCCGCCGCAGATCGTTCAAGTTCATGTCGCGGATATCGACACCGTCAATGCGGATAGCGCCCTTCTGCACGTCATAGAAACGCAGCAGCAGCGAGATGATAGTGGTCTTTCCGGCGCCGGTGTGGCCGACGATGGCAACCGTCTCACCTGGCTCGATGGTGAACGATACATCGCGCAGCACCCAGTCGTATTCCAGCGCGAGATCGCCGGTTCCCGCGACGGTGGGCGTAAGCTTCTCCCCCTTGCTGGCGGCCTCTTCCGCGGCCTGCGCCAGGGTGCGATAGGCGAACCACACGTTGTCGAACTCGATGCACCCCGGTCCGGCGGGCACTTTAGGCGATGCGGGAGTGACGATCTCCGGGGTGGTATCCAGCAGCTTGAAGATGCGTTCGCTCGAGGCCATCGCCGACTGCAGGATGTTGTATTTCTCGCTGAGGTCCTGAATAGGGCGGAAGAAGCGTTGCGCGTATTGCATGAACGCGACCAGCACGCCCAAGGTCACCAGGTTGCGCATCACCTGGCCGCCGCCGAACCACACCACGCAGGCGATTGCCGTCGCCGACAGGACTTCCACCACCGGGTAGTACACGGCGTGGGCCATGATCGCGTCTTTGAAGGCGTCCATGTGGGTGCGGTTGATCTTCTCGAAACGCTCGTAGGCTTCCTTCTCGCGATTGAACAGTTGCAGCACCACGATGCCGGTCACATGCTCTTGCAGGTAGGCGTTGATCCTGGCGATGGCGATGCGAATGCGCCGGTAGCTCTCGCGTACCTTGCGGCGAAAAATCGAAGTCGCGTAGAAAATCAGCGGCAGCACGGCGAAGGTGATCAGCGCCAGCCGCCAGTTCATGTTCAGCATGATGACCAGGATGCCCAGCAGCACGAAGATGTCTTCGAAGATGGAGACCACGCCGGCGGTGAACATCTCGTTCAGCGCATCCACGTCGCTGGTGACGCGGGTCACCAGCCGCCCGACCGGGTTGCGGTCGAAGAAGGCGATATGCAGGCCCTGCAGGTGGCGGAAAATCTGCGCCCGCAGATCGAACATCACCTTCTGTCCCGTCCACTGCATGATGTAGGTCTGGGTAAATTCAAGCAGAAAACTGAACAGCAGCAAGCCGATGTAGATGCCGGCGATCTGCGCGATGCCGGTCAGCGGCCGGGGGCTGAGAAAGCGGTCCAGCAGCGAGTGCGATTCGGTGTGGCTGGCGAGATATTTATCGATCGCGACTTTGGTGAGATAGGGGCCGAGCACGTCGGCGCCCGCTTTCAGCACGATGGCGATCAGCGCGATAACGACCTGCATCCGATAGGGGCGCAGATAGGTGAGCAGGCGCTTCATCAGCCTGCTGTCATATGCCTTGCCTAAAACCTCTTCGTCGTGGATGGAAGCCATGTCCCTTATGCGATTGTAAACAAATGCCGGAGGTCATATAGGCGAGAAGGGGCGGGGGCGGGATGGAAAAGTTGGGGAGAGGGCCGATCTCAGCGGAGTTTGCGGAGCACCAGGGCCGAGTTCTTCGATCCAAAGGCGATGCAATTGCAAACTGCATGTTCGATCTCGGCGCGTCTTCCTGCTTCAGGGACATAATCCAGGTCGCACTCGGGGTCAGGCTTCTCCAAATTGATGGTCGGCGGAATTTGACGGTGATGCATGGCGACCAGGGTGGCGGCAATGCCGGCTGCGCCGCAAGCGCCCTGGGGATGGCCAATCTGCGACTTCAGGCTCGACATCGGCGTCCGGCGCGCCTTTTCGCCCAGCGCCAATTTCAAGGCGCGGGTCTCGATGCGATCGTTCAACTGCGTGGAGGTGCCGTGCAGGTTGACGTAATCGACGGCTGCGGCGTCGATGCCGGCGTCTTCCATCGCCATCTGAATGGCGCGGGCCGGCTCTTCTCCACACTCCTGTAAGCGCACGCGATGGAAGGCCTCGCAGGTGGAACCATAGCCCGCGACTTCTGCGAGGATTCGCGCCCCCCGCGCGCGCGCATGTTTGTATTCTTCCAGCACGAACATCCATGAACCTTCGGCGACCACGAATCCGTCACGATCAAACGAAAATGGCCGCGAGGCGCGCTCCGGTGCGTGGTTCCACGACGAGGTCATGATCTTCATCAGGGTGAAGCCCTTCATAATTCCCGGCGCGATGGGCGCATCCACGCCACCAACCAGCATCACCGGCAGAAAGCCGAACTGGATTTGCCGCAGCGCGTAACCGAAGGCGTCGGTGGACGATGTGCAACCGGTGGTGATGACGTGACTCATGCCACGCAGGCCGAAACGCATGCTGACTTCGCTGGAGAGCGTGCCCATGGTCCCGCTGGGAATGCAGAACAGGCTGACTTGTTTCACCTTGCCGGTCAGCCACAGCCGGACCTGCTCTTCGGAAAACTCTTGTGCGCCGCCGCCTGAGCCCAGCACCACGCCGATCTCACGTTGCTGTTCCAGCGAGAGTTTCGCAGGATCGATGCCGGCCGCGGCCAAGGCTTCGGTGGAGGCGGCCAGCGCCAGCGGCACCGCGCGCGAGACGTGTTTGCGCTCGTGCGCGTCAACCCAGGCCAGCTCGTCGAAATCCTGCACCTCGCCGGCGATCTGCACCGGCAGGTCGCTGGGATCGAAGCTGCGAATGCGCTTTACGCCGCTGGTCCCGGCCAGAACAGCGCGGCAGAAGGCTTCGTTGCCGATGCCATTGGGGCTGACCACGCCCATTCCGGTGATGACGACGCGTTGTTTCATCAGGAGCAATTAGCACTTAGCAATTGGCAATTAGCAAAAAGCGAAAAGCGAATAGCCAAAAGCAAATGGCGAAAAGCGAAAAGGAAAAGTCTGAGACCCTCGTTCTGTTCGCAGAGGCTGAAACCATTCCATGCTAACAGCTAGAGGCTTGTTGCTGATTTCCAGTTGCTAATTGCCAAGTGCCAAATACTAAGTGCCAAATGCTAAGTGCTAGTTCCTTCCTGCTACTCTAGTACGTGACAGACCTTTCCGCGAGCCAGTTGTCACAAGGAATTTACATTTCGGTGCCGTTCTGCCGCACGAAGTGCAGCTTCTGCAACTTTGCTTCCGGGGTATTTTCGCGCGCGCTGTTCGGCCGCTATGTCGAGCAGGTGTGCGCCGAGATCGAGGTCGCTGATCAAATTGCGCGGCGACTCGGCGGACAGTTGGACCGCCGCGTGGATTCGATCTATCTCGGCGGAGGCACGCCGTCGGTGCTCGCGCCCGATCAATTGCAGCGCTTGTTTCGGGCGGTTCGCGAGAACTTTGAGGTCGAGCCAACGACCGAGATTACGGTCGAGTGCGCGCCCGGCACCATCTCCGGCGAGGTCATCGACGCCCTGCTGGGCTGCGGTGTAAATCGCGTCAGCCTGGGCGTGCAGTCGTTCGTGGACAAGGAGTCTTCGTCGGTCGGCCGCCTGCACACGCGGGCCATCACGCTGGATGACATAGCGCGGCTGCGCTCCAGCGGCATCGGCAACATCAGCATTGACCTGATCGCGGGCCTGCCGCACCAGACCGAGGAGAGTTGGCAGCTCTCGCTAAGCGAAACACTCGCCAGCGGCGTGCCCCACGTCAGAGTGTACATGCTGGAGGTGGATGAGGACTCGCGGCTGGGCACGGAGCTGCTCGCGGGCGGCAGCCGCTATCACGCGCATTTTGTTCCCGACGACGATCGCACCGCCGACCTCTACCTCGCAGCTTGCGAGCGCCTGGAGCAGGGCGGAGTGCAGCAATACGAGATCTCGAACTTTGCGCGGCCGGTCACACACGGCATCGGGCTGCGCGACTCCAAACATAATCTGAAGTACTGGACGCGCCAGCCGTATCTCGGATTCGGTGTAGATGCGCACTCCATGCTGGCGGCGGGCGGCGATCTGCACGCGACGGGAGTCGAGGCGGTGCGCTTTGCCACGCCCGATTCGCTGGAGGGTTACTCGGTTAAAGAGTTGTCGGTTGTCAGTTGCCAGTTGTCAGCAACCGTGCGTTCGGGGGGTAATGTCGCAACTCGCATCCAGCAGCTTCAGTCCTCGCGTCGTCTCATTGACCAGCAGGCAGCGTTGGAAGAGTCGTTCTTCCTGGGACTGCGGCTGAACCGCGGCGTCTCGCTTGCGGCGTTGAAGGAACAGTTCGGTGAGGCGGCAATCGAAGGCTACAATTCAATGATCGCCGAACCTGTACAGGATGGACTGCTGGAGTGGGAGGGTGATCGGCTGTGTCTTACCGCGCGCGGCCGGCTGCTCTCCAACGAGGTCTTCGTGCGCTTCCTGCGCGAAACAGAGACACAGAGGCACAGAGAAAATCTTGAGTCTTGAATAGTTCCAGTCCACAACTTGAAACTTGAAACTTCAAACTCGAAACTTCAAACTCGAAACTTCAAACTCGAAACTTCAATGCGTCTCTGTGGTGAATTCGTTCTTGCCTCGTTACACTAAGACCATGCACACCTCCGCTACTGCCATTGACCTGCGCAGTGACACCGTCACCAAGCCTTCGCCCGAGATGCGGCGGGCCATGTTCGAGGCCGAAGTCGGCGACGACGTGTACGGCGAAGACCCGACCATCAATCGTCTGGAAGCGATGGCGGCCACTACTTTCGGACGCGAGGCCGCGCTGTTTGTTCCCAGCGGAACCATGGGCAACCAGATCGCGATCAAGCTGCACACCCATCATGGCCAGGAGCTGATTTGCGAGGAGCGTGGCCATGTCTTCAACTACGAGATGGCGATGATGGCGCACTTCTCCGGCGTGGTGCCGCGCACGGTGTGGGCGGAAGACGGCATTCTCACCTGGCGGCATGTGCAGTCCAAACTCAAGACCAAGAGCTACCACGCCGCCAAGACGGGCCTGGTCGCGTTGGAGAATACCCACAACATGGCCGGCGGGACGATTACGCCGCCTGACATTTTCGACGAAGTCTGCGACCGGGTCCATGCCGCGGGCCTGGCGGTGCATCTGGATGGGGCGCGCGTCTTCAACGCCTCGGTCGCCCTCGGCATTCCGGTGGCGCAACTGACGGCCAAGGCCGACACGGTCATGTTCTGCCTGTCCAAAGGACTGGGCGCGCCGGTGGGATCACTGCTGGTGGGCAGCGCGGAGTTGATGGATCGCGGCCGCATTTATCGCAAAGCGCTGGGCGGCGGCATGCGGCAAGCGGGAATCTTGGCCGCCGCCGGCATCATCGCGCTCCAGCAGGGGCCGCAGAAGCTGAAGCAGGACCACGTCAACGCGCGCTTGCTGGCCGAAGGGCTGGCGCAAATTCCAGGCATCAAAATCGATCCCGCCAAAGTGCAAACCAACATTTTAATCTGCGACATTTCGGGCACGGGCATGACATCCACCGAGCTGTCGCGCCAGTTGGCGCAGCGCAATGTGCTGGCCAACGGAGTCAGTCAGCAAATCATCCGCTTTGTCACCCATCTCGACGTGGACCGCGAGCAGTGTGAGCAGGCGCTGGATGTCATCGCCTCGACCTGTGGCGCCCGGGCCCAGCGCACCTAGCTCAATCGGGCACCCACCCAACCTACACCTCGCGGTAGTTCAGCAAACCGACGCCGATCAGCGCGAAGCAGACCGGCCAGATCCACGAGGGAATCTTGCGGTCGCCCACAGGCAGGCGCAGTTCCAGCCAGCGCGCCCAGCTGGCAAACGCCGCCAACAGGCCCATGGATACGTGGGTCAACTCCACCAGCAGGTTTTCCTTCACATTGGTAATGGCATGGGAGTGGGTCAGCAATACCACTCCGCCGGTGGCGACCATAAGCGGGAAGATGAGTGCCATGCGATCGTTTTCCCATTTGCGCCGGCGGACTCGTAATTCAAAGACCGCAAAGGCAACGCATACCAGCGCGGCCAGCCGGTGTTGAAACGCCTCTGGGTTGGCCCAGCACGCCCAGAAGCCTTTGGCGCCCACCGGCCAGCACTCGGTATCCGCTTGGACGAAGATGAAGATGGCGATGCCGACCAACAGCAGCGGCCAGTATTCCGCCCAGCCTGCCTTGCCGGTGCGGGCCAGCAACGCCAGTAATCCCATGGCGAGCACGACCAGCCCCATCCAGTGATGGTTCGACTCCGACTCCATCGCCCATGCGATCCTCTGTGGCGGGAGCGGCTCGCCGTCGGCGTTGTAGGCAACCGGAAGCTTGTTCGGGACGTCGCTGACGGTAGCTTCCCGTCCGGAAGCGGAGATGCTTGCATCCGCCACCTGCGGGTAGGTGAGCCGAGGCAAGGTTGGCTTCATCCGCTGCATGATCTGGTGAAAGGTGACCGTGTCGTTGGGCTGGTCAACCGCGGGCGGTTGTGAGGTGAGCGAGGCCGCTGTCAAAATCACCGTGATCCCTATCCCAACTTCCACTTCGATGAGTCGGCGCAAGCGGGGCATCACCCGATCTTTGCTGGTACTGCGCAGCAGCCAAAAGTTGATGCCGCCGAGCAGCATCAGCGCTGCCAGCATCAACACCTTCGCCGTTACCATCACGCCGTAGGCGGTCCCCAGAACGGCCCGCCAGGAAGCGATGTAGCGAATGCTCATGCCCATACCGCTAAACACAATCGCGCCAACGCTGACCAGCGCCACCCGCGAGAAGCGCTCGGTTATATGCCACCGCGCCTCTTCTTCTTTGTCGCGAAATAGCGCAAGCACCAGAAATGGCAGCCCGCCGATCCAGAACGCCGTAGCCGCTTCGTGGATCGTGGTCAAAATAATGAGCAGCGGGCGGCCGTCAAGGCGTGAAGCGGCGTGGTTCGTCATGACCGATGCGCCCAGTACGGTCATCGCCAGCACCGGTAACAGCCAGTGTGCGACCTTCCACTGCTGGCGTGCCACCAAATAGGCCGCCACCGCCGCCGCCAGCACAATACTCCCCGAGAGGAAGAAGTTCGCTCCGAGCACGGCGCGGAAGCCGATCTCGGCCGTGGTCATCAACACAGCCGAGTTCACGTACAGGTACAGTCCCTGCATGACGATTAGCCCAATTGTGCTGCAGCGCAGAAGCGTCCACGAACCCGATTGCATCTTCTCGATGGATTCGGGATTGCCCGGCATGTCACGCGCGATCCACAGAACGAACACGATGCCCCCCAGTAACAACGATTGGAAGACGAGCGTCCCGGCTCGCAGGACAACGGACAAGAATCCGAAGAGATCAACTAGTTGCTGCATACCGCTGGACTATTTCACCGTGAAGGAAACGTCGCCACTGCTCATATGGCCATCAGAGGCAAGCACGCTCCACTTCAGTTTGTAGGCGCCCGGTTTGAGGCCTGTGGCCTGCGATTGCAGAACGTCGGGAGTCGATTGTCTGGCCAGAGGAAGGGCTTGTAACGAGCCGTCAGGGGCAAGCAAATGCAGGCGCGATCGGCTGCCGTCAACGCGCACGTTGAAACGCAAGCGAATGGGAACGTCGGGCCCGGTGACCGTGGCATGGAGTTTGGGCGTCGATTCCATCAGGATCGCGTGGGCCCAGGCCAGGTGCGAGAGCCCGGTCAACAAAAGAAGAGTTAGGAGCATCGACACCCATGGCCTGGGAAGCGCGCGAGGCAATTGGCATTCCTCCTTACGGGGAGCAGGTTGGATTGCGACGAAACCGATCAAGATTTTACTACGGCAATCGCGGCTTTCTTAATAGACAGTAGGAATCCATTCCTCAGGAGACCACAACAAAATGGGCTTTTCGATTCCCCTTTTGTTGGCGGCATCAATCGCTGAGTCAACGGTCTTCCCGCGTCCCACCACTTCGGTTTCCTCGTCTTTGAAAGCGATCCAGCAATTACGAGGTGCATTTCTGACGAGCTCAGAAATATCGGCGGAGTGCATGAAAGGTCCTTCCGTTGAATGCAAGTTTACAACGCTTAGAGGTTTGGCAGGCCGCAACGGGCGAAGAAGGCGAACACTCGCGGCCAAGAAGAATCATCCATCGCCGGAAGCAGGCGTGTTTGCATTTGAAAAATAGCGCTCGTGCACGCGGAAGACCCCGTGTATGTTGGCTTGGTTCCGGACACAAATCTGGATGTGGGTCTTGCGGCGGAACCCCGAGTTCGGGTAGACGTGTTCGCCCTCCGTGAAGACGCCGCGAACGGTATTGAAGGGTTCTTGGCCGGCTTTCTCTCGCGCGAGATGGAGAAAGTTGATAACGGCGCAGTCGAGCTTGCGGAGAAGAAGGTCATTGCCGCCGACGTTCTCAGGCATCTGGGCGCCCGAGGCGGCAACGACCGACTGAAAACTTGCGTATGCCTCCTCCACGGCGTGGATGCCATTGGAGCTGATGAGATCCAAGCAAAATCCGGGATCGATCACGGCGCCGACGACAAAGGGCTCGACGTTCCGGGCCTCTTTTTTCATGATTCGATCTGCGCGGTCCTGAGCCCATTCCAGAGCTCGGTCGGGGTTTGATTCCCAGAAATAGATTTCCGATCCGAGCCAGTCATAGGAGTTTTCGCTTGGACGGAAGGGTTCGTTCAGAAGGAGACGTTCACCCGTCTCCCGGTCACAGCCGTGGTACCCAAGAACAAAGGATGTGGAAAGGCTATGCACCCTGCCGGTACGGCTTGGTAAGCTCCCCGGAGGTAGTGACGATGCCGGCCTCAACTAGGAATGCCAAGGCCTTTTCTTTGGAGGTGGTTAGGTCGTTGCGGAGGTTCTGCATGGCTTCGACGGACTTCTTTAGTTCCTGCTCGCTCATCTCGATCCTCCTCTCAACGAACTGCTATTGAGTTCATTATACAACTGAATGCAATTGTTTGAGGAGTGCCAGAGGTTTCGCATTAGGGGTGAGCCGAGCAGACGTGCGCGCCAGTGGCCGGCGAGTTCTGTGGCTTCGGTCTGCCGGAGCAGTTCGCGCACCATCGCGCGCATCCACTCCGGGGGGGCCCAGGCCAGCGCGTAGGTCGTCGCGGATGGCCCGCCCGTGATCTGAGTCTCGGAGACTAGAGATAAAGCCGGCGGCGAAGCCGTCCGTCATCGGTGGGCAGCATGTCGCGCAGGCAACCTGATTTTCGGCTTGCAACCGCTGGCTCCTGCCTGCTTACCTGTTTTGTCCTGAAATCGCCGCCGCCGAACCTTCTTGGTAAACCCAAATTGTTGGGTCTGGAGAATCGGGCGCCTACTAGGAATTGTATTGGGTCGTTCCGAATCGAGCGGGTCGCCAAAAACCCCAAATTCCTCTTGACATGCAACAGTTTAGGAGTAGCATACGTCCAAAGTGGTACGAGGTGGGAAGTAGTGGTATAAAGGTTGCCCCTAGTGGGAGCTTGTTGCACGCAATGGCTTCATCGCCCAAGACGCCATGCAACCGGATCGTAGCTGCCAATTGGGGTCGTTAATGTTCACCTCCGTAGTGAAAGCCCCGCATTTCGGGGCCGAACGTTATGTTTCGCGGCACGCACACAACTCGACTGGACGAAAAAGGGCGCCTCAAGGTGCCGGCGGACTTCAAGCGCCAGATCGACGAGAACTATGGCGTCCAATTTTACATCACCAGCCGCACCGGGACTGTTGCCGAAGTTTATCCCATGCAGGAATGGGAGGAGATCGAGCGCAAGCTGGCGGCCGCACCGGACTCGCATCCGGTCAAGAAGAAATTCCTGAAGGTCACCAACTTTTACGGCCAGGTGGTGGAGATGGACGGGCAAGGCCGTTTGCTGCTTCCGGCCGCGCTGCGCGATACGGCCAAGCTCAAAGGCGAGGTGGCGGTGATGGGCAGCCTCAAGCACCTTTTGGTGCGCAACGCCGAGGAGCTTCGCAAGGAAATCGCGGCCGAGCCGTTTACCGAGGAAGATGACGCGAGCCTCAGCAGCTTGGGTATTTAGAGCGACGCAGGTTTCGGGTTCCATTCGCGATCTCGGAATGGGAGTGAATGGACAACGGGTTTTCAGACGCGAACAGCGCCCCTGGGCGCGGACATGGCGAGAGCAAAGCGTTGGGCCATGTACCGGTTCTTTTAAAACTAGCGATCGAATTCCTGGCCGTACGGCGCGGCGGGACCTATATCGATGCAACCCTCGGCTTAGGCGGGCACAGTTGGGAAATCGCAAAACTCCTGGGCCCAAAGGGTCATTTGATTGGCGTCGATAAAGATCCGTCAGCGTTGGAACGGGCACGCGAGCGGTTGACCAACCCGCCGCCGGAGAAGGCTTCCGAGTGGCCGAAGGTGGAGTTGGTGCATGCCTCGTTTGCGGAGGTGGCGCAGCACGTGCCGCCGGCAAGTGCGGATGGGCTGCTGGCCGACCTGGGCGTCAGTTCCATGCAGTTGGAGAACGCCGCGCGTGGATTCAGTTTTCAGGCAGATGGTCCGTTAGACATGCGGATGGACCCGCATTCCGGGCTGACTGCCGAACAAGTGGTAAATCGCTGCGACGAGCGCGAGCTGGCCGACGCGATTTACGAATTCGGTGAGGAAAGGAGGTCGCGGAGAATCGCCAGAGCCATTGTTCGGGCGCGGCCGATTCACACTACCGCACAACTTGCGGAGGTGATTTCGGCCGCGGCCCGGCCAATGAACCAGGCTGAGCGGCGCATTCATCCGGCGACACGAACTTTCCAGGCACTCCGAATTCTAGTGAACCGTGAACTCGAAGACCTGCGGAAGCTGCTGAGTACGGGCGCGGCGCCGCAGGTGCTCAAGCCGGGCGGCAGGTTGGTGATCATCAGCTTCCACTCGCTGGAAGACCGCATCGTGAAAGATGCGCTGCGAGATGGAGCGCGCGCCGGGGTCTGGCGCGTGCTGACTAAGAAGCCGATGACGGCCGATGAGGAAGAAGTCGATCGCAATCCGCGTTCGCGCAGCGCGAAGCTGCGGGCAGCGGAGCGGCTCTGAGGCGATTATGCCGCCGGCTGAAGCCGGCTCGGGATTTTGATGAGCGGAACGGCGTACCTGAAGGTATGCCCCTTCAAAGTGTTGGTGTCGGAGCAATGGTGGAGATCGCGACGCCCGAGTCCCGAAGGGACGAAAGAGTTTAGCCCAGCACGGAGCCGCAGGCGGAGTGCTGGGAAAGCTGGAACATAGATCCGAGTCCCGTAGGGACGGCACAGGTTTCCGAAGTGTGGCACGGTTAAATGGTTTCGAAAGTTCGCAACTCTTCACAGCGTTGTTGGTGAGAGTTGCGGAAAAAGCTGTGCAGAATGTGCATAACTGCGGGCCCTGAAATTCTGCTGGTGTCTAGAAAATGCAGCCGGACCAAGGCCGATGACCTAAGGCGGTTTGGCAGGAGAGAGTAATGGCAGCCGGAGTTCTTTACCCGACCATGGCGCAAGTTGGCGATTGGAATGGGCCGTCGGCGGAGCAACCGCGCGGCATGTTCATTGGCACGCCCGAAATCTATTTCGCCAAGCGTATCGACAACTCGCGGGTGGCCAAGGTGGCCGACCCCAAGCGCCGCCGCGAGATGATTTCGTTCGGCATCACCTTGAGCGTGCTTTTCCTCTTTGTGATGGTGTATCTGTGGCAACACTTCAGCGCGATCGAGTATGGCTATCGCATCGAGCAGTTGACGGTGCAACGCAACGCCATCACCGAGTCGAACCGCGCGCTGAGCCTGGAAGAGGCCTCGTTGAAGGACCCGGCGCGCATCGACAGGCTGGCCAAACAGATAGGTATGCAGCGGCCGGCGGGCGGGCAATTGCAGCCCATGGATTCGGCGATCGCCGATCCCTCCACCCCGGTTATGGCGCAGGCCAACGGAATTACCGTGATTTCGGCGCAACCCTAAAATGAGGCCGGCTCAAGACACCACACGAAACCGGCTGAACCAGGCAAGGTGGAAGCAAAGCGGCGGTCCGCCAGTAACGGACCGCCTTCTGCATGTAAGCGCCAGCAGCAGACATGATCTTTGAGCTTCGGCGACGCCGGAGCAAAGCACAGCGGAACGGAGTAAACAGGGAATGCGGGCCAGCGCTCCCAGAACGCCAAGTCGAAGGCTCTACATCTTTGCCGCGCTGCTTTTCATTTGGATATTTGCCATCGGCTTTCGCCTGGTTCGCCTGCAGGTGGTGAAGTTCGGCTTCTTCGAAGATCTCGCCGAGCGGCAACGCACCCGCACCGTTCCCGTCGAACCGCGCCGCGGCAACATCTACGACCGCTATGGCCATCCGCTGGCCATGTCCATTGACGTCGATTCGGTGTTCGCGGTGCCGAGCGAAGTCCACGACAAAGAGACCACGGCGGCGATGCTCGGCAAGGTGTTGGACCTCGACCCCCAGGACATCCTGGTGCGGCTGAAGATGGCGCGTCCCTTCGTCTTCATCGCGCGCCGCATTGACGCCGAGACCAGCACCCGCATTCGCCAACTCAATCTGCGCGGAATTGCCTTTCGCAAGGAACCGAAGCGCTTCTATCCCAAGCGCGACCTCGCCGCGCAGGTCTTGGGATATGTCGGCATGGACGGTGACGGGCTGGGCGGCCTGGAGCGGGTTTTCGACGACGACCTGCGCGGAATTCCCGGCAAAGAACTGGTCTCCCTCGACGCCCGCGGCAAGTGGTTCAGCCGGGTGGAGAAGCCGCCCGATCCCGGACAGAACCTGGTGTTGACCATCGACCAGACCATCCAGTACATCGCCGAGCGCGAGCTGCAGCAGGGGATGGAAGACACTAAGTCGATCGCGGGAACGGTGGTCGTAGAAAATCCCCGGACCGGAGAGATTCTGGCGCTGGCCAATCGGCCGACCTTCAATCCCAACGTGTTTAACAGCGTTCCCGCCGAGTCGCTGAAGAACCGCGCCGTCAGCGATATCTATGAGCCGGGTTCGGTGTTCAAGGTCGTCACCTATTCCGCGGCGCTCGATCAGCATGTGGTGACGCCGGACGACAAGGTTGATTGCCAGCACGGCTCGATTGATGTGTTCGGCATGAAGATCCACGACCACGAGAGCCTGGGCGTGGTGACCATCGCCGAGGCGCTGGCGCATTCCAGCGATGTGGCCGCCATCAAGACCGGCATGAAGCTGGGCGACCAGCGTCTCTACCACTATATTCACGAGTACGGCTTCGGCCAGCAGACCGGCATCGAGCTTCCCGGCGAGACCCGCGGAATGGCCAGACCGGTGAGCCGCTGGTCCAAGGTCTCCATCGGCGCCATCTCGATGGGGCAGGAGATCGGCGTGACCCCGCTGCAAACCATTTCGCTGGTCTCCACCATCGCGAACGACGGAGTTTACACGCCCCCGCGCATCGTGGCCGGCGAGCTGCCTCCCGACGGGACGCCCAAGCCGGTGGTGTTTCACTCCGCTCCGCAACACCGCGTGGTTTCGACCATGACCGCCGCACAGATGAAGAAGATGATGGAAGGCGTCGTGTTATTCGGCACGGCCAGGAGAGCAATCCTGAACGGCTACAGCGTTGCCGGCAAAACCGGCACGGCGCAGAAAGTTGACCCGGCGACAGGCGCATATTCCAAGACCAAATATGTCGCGTCCTTTATCGGATTTGCCCCGGTAAACAGCCCGGCGATAACCATTGCCGTGATTCTCGATTCGCCGGTGGGACTGCATCAGGGCGGCCAGGTTTGCGCCCCGGTGTTTAAGCGCATCGCCGAGCAGGTGCTGGAATACATGCACGTGCCGCACGATGCCGATGTCAAGAACCCGCAGCGACAGAACCTGCAGGCATCGGCAAAGGATGAGGATTTGGCCGATGAATCGTCCGACCGTCTTAGCCCGCCGCTGCAGATGGCTGACGCGGATGCAACCAGCAACGCCGGGACGCAGACAAGTCCGCAGGCGAGAGTGGTGGGCGTGAAGGCGCCGGGCGGAGCCGCTGCGGGCGTTTCGCCAGCTTCGGGTATGCCAATGCAGCCAGGCCAGCACTCGACTGGAACCGAGATTGCGCAGGCTTTGCCTCCGCCGCAGCCGCCCAGCCCGGCCGAGCAGGCCGCCCCACAAGGCACCGTGGTTCTCGATGTGGACAGCGGAGTGATCGTGCCGTCTTTCCTGGGCAAACCGCTGCGGTCGGCGGTGGAAAGCGCCCAACAATCCGGACTGGAGATCAACGCAATCGGCAGCGGGGTCGCGCGCCAGCAATGGCCTGCGCCGGGTAGCCACCTGTCTTCCGGACAAAAGATCACAGTGCGCTTCACGCATTAGCTGGAGGCTTACAGAAGCTCGAATCCTGGAAGCCGCAGCGCTTTGCGGTCGAAGGTAACAGTACGTGAACAGCCGGCCTTCGCATTCAGGGCCGCGATGAGGGCATCGGCAAATGAGCCTCGGCCTTCCCATACCGCAGTCAAAGCGGTGGCAACCTCTGCTTCGTGTTCCACCAACAGCGCGTCGGCCCCAAGTATCCGCTCGATAACAATGGCAATTTCTTGTTTTCTGAGGCGGTAGACGCGCTCCAGTACCCATGTCGTCTCTGCGAGTGCAACAACACTAACGAACCCTGGGGTTTGCTCCGTCAGGTGCTGTTCCATAACCACAGTGGCTTTGTGCGACTGCACTGGGTCGTCCTGCGCAAAGTACCGAACCAAAATGTTTGTATCGGGACCAATCATTTTCGCGTGGCGGCCCTATACCTTTCCGTAATACCGGCTGCGATCGCCTCGTCCATTTCCTTAAGAGTTGCACGCCGCGAGCTCTTAACGATGCCGCGCAAGGCCGAAACCGGTATCTTGGGCAATAGGAAGACGGTGCCGTTGGGGTGCACGAAGAACTTGACCCGATCGCCCGGCTTGAGATGGAGGTGTTCCCGAATGGCTTTCGGAATTGTCGCCTGACCCTTAACCGTGATTGCAGATTCCATGGCGGCTCCATTACATTTCTTAGAATGTAATACTACATTCGGCGGGAGTCAAACCGGATTGCTCGCTCGCCAAATTTCTGATAGGTTACATGTAACTAATTCTTGCGAGGAAACATGCCACGAACTCCCTCGAAGTCATCGCGCGACAAGGTCAGAGCCCATCGGGAAAGGCTGCGCCGCCAAGGGCTGCGGCCCATCCAAATCTGGGTCCCCGATGTTCGCTCGCCGGAGTTTGCGCGGGAGGCACACCGGCAGTCCCTTCGAATTGCCAATAGCCCCCACGCGAAAGAAGATCAGGACTTCATCGATGCGATATCCGATTGGGGAGACGAGTGAAGCGCGGCGAGATTTGGACTGCTGCAGGGGCCAGGGATTACGCCGGTAAGCCACGCCCCGTTCTTATCCTCCAGGATGATCGCTTCGACAAGACCGATTCAATCACTACATGCGGACTTACCACAGATCCTGAAGCTGCACCCCTGTTCCGGGTGCGGGTTGAGCCCGATGGTACGAATGGGCTACGAGCGCCATCCCAGGTGATGGCTGACAAAGTAACTACCCTTGCGCGGACGAAACTTGGGATCCGTGTTGGTCGGCTCACTGATGAAGATATGCTACATGTGAACCGGGCTCTGCTGGTTTTTCTAGGCATCGCGGGCCCGGTTGCCAGCGCCAACCGGGTGAACGTAACCAGATGAACTTCCTCGAGCTGTTGGATGGCGCCGAATATCTCGTGCAGCAAGGCAATTCGCAGATCGAGGGCCTTGACTACGACAGCCGACGGGTGCGGCACGGCTGGTGTTTCGTGGCCATGCGCGGCGAAACCACCGACGGCAATGGCTACATCGATGCCGCGCTTAGCGCAGGGGCCGTTGCGGTTGTCAGTGACTCGTTACCGGCCCGGCCCGATGTCGCTTGGGCGCAGGTCCCACATGGGCGTCGAGCGCTGGCGCGGCTGAGCGCAAATTTCTATGGCCGTCCTGCGGAGCGGCTGGCGATTACTGGAATCACTGGCACCAACGGCAAGACGACGACAGCGTTCATTCTGAATGCCATGCTGCGCGCCGCTGGACGAAAAGCCGCCCTGGTAGGCACGGTGGAATATCGCATTGGCGACGAGGTCCTGTCTGCGCCCCACACTACTCCCGAGGCGCTGGAGTTGAATCAGCTCTTTGCGCGTGCCGTGGAGGCAGGCTGCACCGAGGCCGTGATGGAGGTCTCTTCGCATGCCTTGGAGCAGCAGCGGGTTTATGGAGTGCCGTTCGATGTTGCCGTGTTCACCAATGTCACTCGCGACCATCTCGATTACCACGGCACCATGGAGCAGTATTTCGCTGCGAAGACGATCCTGTTCACCGGCCTCGGTACCGAGCCGCCGAGAGCGGCGGTGATCAATGTCGAAGACGAATACGGTCAGCGCATCGTCAAGCTGCTTAAGAAGCAGCAGGAGTTGATTACCTACGGCATTAGTAGCGGCGATTTTCGCGCGAAAGATGTCAGCATCGAGAGAAACGGGACCAAGTTCACCCTGGTGACGCCGGACGGCCAATATCCCATTTGGAGCCCGCTGCTGGGGCGGGTCAACGTGCTGAACCTGATTGCCGCCTCGGCTGCTGCCTATGCACGCGATGTCGAGCCGCGCCCTATGGCGCTGGCGGCTGATGAACTCGCCCAGGTGCCGGGGCGCTTTGAACGAGTCGATCTGGGCCAACCCTTCACGGTGATTGTGGATTACGCCCACACTGACGACGCGCTGCGTAACCTGACCGCGGTTGCGCGAGAATTCCTGGCGCAGCGCGGAGGGCCGGGACGAGTCATCACCGTATTCGGATGCGGCGGCGACCGCGACCGCAGCAAACGTCCGCTGATGGGCGAGGCCGCCGGCGCCGGCAGCAACTTCGTGGTGCTGACCAGCGACAATCCCCGAAGCGAGAATCCCCTCGACATCATGAACGACGCGCTGCCGGGGTTGCAGCGTTCCGGCACTCGCTACACCTTGGAACCGGATCGAGCCAAAGCCATTGCCTTGGCCATTCACGAGGCGCTGACCGGCGATGTCGTTCTCATCGCTGGCAAAGGTCACGAGAAGGTCCAGATCTCGGCCGCGGGCGCCATCCCGTTCGACGATATCGAGGTGGCGCGGAATGCGCTGCGGAACATCGGATACGCAACCTCTCAACCAACGCAGTCAGCAAAGTCATGAAGCTAAGCCTGTCGCGAGCCGCCGAATTCATGCAGGCCACCGGCGAATTTGATTCTGCCGCGGTCGCCAGCGGCTATTCCATCGATTCGCGCAGCCTGCTGCCGGGCGATCTGTTCTTTGCGGTGCGCGGCGAGCGGCTAGATGGCCATGATTTTGTCGAGGCGGCGCTGGCGAAGGGCGCGGTAGCCGCGGTCATTAGGAACGACCAGCGAGCGCAGTTCACGCAGAAGAACCAGATTTTGGCGGTGGACGATCCTCTTCTCGCATTGCAAAAGCTCGCTGCCGCCGTCCGCCGATTGTGGGGCAAGCCACTCATCGCCGTGACCGGATCGGCAGGCAAAACGACGACCAAGGAAGCCATCGCGCATGTGCTGGCGGCAAAGCATCGGGTGCTGAAATCGCAAGGCAATCTAAACAATCATTTCGGCATGCCGCTGCAATTGCTCAAGCTGGAGCCGGAGCACGACGTTGCGGTGGTCGAGATGGGGATGTCGCACGCCGGCGAGATCACTGCACTCGCCAGGCTGGCGCAGCCAGATTGCGGTGTCGTGACCATGGTCGCTCCGGTGCACTTGGAGTTTTTCGAGTCCATCGCGGCCATCGCGCGCGCCAAGTACGAACTGATCGCGTCGCTTCCCGCTGGGGGTATCGCGGTGTTGAATGCTGACGATGAGTACGTTTCGCAGTTTGGGCGCGACTTCCACGGGAGAGTCGTCACCTTCGGATTGCACAAACCGGCTGACGTGTCGGCGCGAAAGGTTGAAACCCGCGGCCCGCTCGGCTCGGTGTTTGAAATTGTGGCGGACGGCGAGCATGGCCCGGCTATGCTGCCGCTGTTGGGCGAGCACAGCATCTACAATGCGCTGGCGGCGGTCGCCGTCGGATTGCAGTATGGAGTGCCGCTGCGCCTGGCCGCTGAATCGCTTGCGACCCTGTCGCCCGGAGACAAGCGCGGAGAAATCCTTAACTACGCGGGCGCGACTATCATTAACGATTGCTACAATTCCAATCCGAAGGCCCTCGACAGCATGGTCCGGTCGCTGGCCCAGATTCCCGCCCGGCGCCGCATCGTAGTCGCCGGCGAGATGCTGGAACTCGGTCCTGCGGCTGCCGCCATGCACTGCGAGTCCGGACAAAACATGGCGAAGCGCGGAATCGATAGGTTGCTGGGAGTTCGAGGATTGGCGAAGTCGATGGTGGAAGCCGCAGTCGAAGCGGGGATGAACGCGGAGTTCGTCAACACGCCGCAAGAGGCCGCCGATTGGTTGCGGCGCGAGGTCAAAGCCGGCGATGTAGTTTTGCTCAAGGCGTCACGCGGAGTGCGCCTGGAGCGCGCGCTGGAAGCCTGGGTCGGCAAAACGACGGAGGCTGCACATTAGGATTGCAGCTCCTGCATAGTTTTCAGAACGGGGAAGAATTTGCTCTATTGGTTGCTCTACCAGAAGGGTTTTCTCGTCTTTCATGTCGGCCCGTTCCGAATCTTTCGCTATTTGACCTTCCGCACTGTGTTCGCCAGCCTCACCGCGCTATTCATCGGCCTGATCATTGGCCCGGCGGTGGTCCGCCGCCTGCGTGAATTCCAGATCGGCCAGTACATCCGCGAAGACGGCCCCAAGGACCACCTGAAGAAAGCGGGCACCCCAACTATGGGCGGCTTGCTCATTGTGGTGGGCATGATTGTCCCAACTTTGTTGTGGGCCGATCTCAGCAACCGCTTCGTGTGGATTGCCGTTTTGGCGACGCTGGCCTTTGGCGCCGTCGGCTTTACCGACGACTACTTGAAGGTGGTGCACCGCCGTAACCTCGGCCTAACCGCGCGCGCCAAGCTGTCGTACCAGTTTCTGGCGGCGCTTGTGATCGGCGCGATTTTCGCTGGCCTGGAAACCCATGGGCTGTACTCCACCCGCCTGATCGTGCCCTTCCTCAAGCATTTCCGGCCAGATTTGGTGATCAGCCGGCTACATCACGGCTACCTTTCGCCACTCGCATTTCTGCCGTTCCTGGCGTTCGTGGCCATCATCCTGGTGGGCTCCAGCAATGCCGTGAATCTCACCGATGGTCTGGATGGATTGGCGATTGGCTGCACCGTGATTGCTGCCGGAGCGCTTACTGTCCTCACGTATGTCAGCGGCCACGCCGTGTTTGCCGATTACCTTGAGCTTTCCAAGATGCCGCAGGTTTCGGAGGTGACCATCTTCTGCGGCTCGATGGTCGGTTCCGCCATCGGTTTTCTCTGGTATAACGCGCATCCCGCCGAAATCTTCATGGGCGATGTGGGATCGCTGGCGCTGGGCGGCGCGATTGGGACCGTGGCCGTCATCATCAAGCAGGAACTGCTGCTCCCGTTCATCGGCGGCATCTTCGTGATTGAAGCGCTGTCGGTCATTCTTCAGGTGGGCTCCTACAAGCTGCGCCGGAAGCGCATTTTCAAGATGGCGCCCATCCACCACCATTTTGAGCTGATGGGCTGGAGCGAGTCGAAGGTGATTGTGCGCTTCTGGATTGCCTCGCTGGTGTTTGCACTCTTTGCTCTTACCACCTTGAAGTTGCGCTAGAAGCCCGGCAAACGTGGCACAATGGCGACGCGAGCAGAATCTGTGATGGACGTCAACGGCAAACGCGTGCTGGTGGTGGGGCTGGGCAAATCAGGCGTAGCCAGCGCGCTGTTCCTGGAGAAGCGCGGCGCGCGAGTCACCGTTTCCGACGCCAAATCGCCGGATCAGCTTCGTCACGAGATTCCTCTGCTGCTCGATCATGGCATCGCCGTCGAAACCGGACAGCATGGCGAACGCACCTTCCGCGATCAGGACCTGATCGTCATCAGTCCGGGCGTGCCCTTCGATGTTCCGCAACTGGTGCAGGCGCGCGCACTGGGCATCCCTGTGATCGGTGAGGTCGAACTGGCTGCGCGCTTCCTGAAAGGCAAGATCGTCGCCATCACCGGCTCCAATGGCAAGACCACCACCACTGCGCTGGCGGGCGAAATTATTGCGGCTGGAGGTGGTAAGGCGCTGGTCGGCGGAAACATAGGAACGCCGGCAATTACTTTCGTCGAGAGTTCCACCGACGACACCTGGGTGGTGCTGGAGATCAGCAGCTTTCAACTGGAGACCGTCGAGAACTTTCACCCTCGCATTGCCGTGGTGTTGAATGTCACCCCCGATCACCTGGACCGGCACCATTCGTTTGAAAATTACGCCGCCGCCAAGACTCGCATTTTCGAGAACCAAAACGCGAACGATTTTGCCGTTCTCAACGCGGACAACGCGCCTTGCGTCCAGATGGCTTCCGCTGCGAAGGCCCCGGTGTACTGGTTTAGCCGATTGAAGGAAGTCGCAAGCGGGGCATTCGTTCGGAGAGAGCGCATAGTCTGGCGCGACAGCCACGGCGACCGCGAGATCATGCCTGCCAAGGATATTTCGCTGAAGGGCGCGCACAATCTGGAGAATGTGCTGGCGGCAGTCTGCGTCGGAATGTTGGCCGGAGTCGAACCTGCACAGATCCGTCGTGCGGTCTCCGAGTTCAAGGCCGTGGAGC
>Ga0116130_1000548_pt1 | contig 23237 bp, 21 predicted proteins | sample June2015DPH_17_5_FD_89733 | JGI IMG/M metagenome (GOLD analysis project Ga0116130, IMG submission 89733) | Peatland microbial communities from SPRUCE experiment site at the Marcell Experimental Forest, Minnesota, USA - June2015DPH_17_40 | ecosystem: Environmental > Terrestrial > Soil > Wetlands...
ATCTCTGAGTTAAATGACAATTTAATTTATCATTGTTTACATTAAAAGCAAAACTGTAATGGCAAGGAGGCAGCTTGCTCTTAGATGCATTCCCTGGTTCCCAGGCAGATACGACCAATCTGCGGCTGTATGGTTTACGTTTAAGCTCTTCAATTACATATTTAATTTGATCCACTTCTCTAACCTGCCAGTTTCCGGATTCATCTTTTTCCGCACTTGGAAAGTGTCTCCAGTAATAACCGTAAGCTGTTTCCAGGTTACCTTTCTCATCAGCCCACGCATCCCAAATTTTTGTATGTTTTTGCAAATTACGGATATGATTTTCACCGGATAAATACCACAAAACTTCATATAAAAGGGATTTCCACTCCATCCTTTTTGTTGTCAGCAAAGGGAATCCTTTTGAAAGATCTACTTTGTAGAATGCTGCAAAGTATGACATTGTATCAACACCGGTTCTTGAAGGCTTTCTAATGCCTTCATCTAATACCAGTTTAACCAGATCTAAATATTGCTTCATTATTCTTCCCGAAATTTCCCGATTAAATTATGACTATATATTATTTAAACTTAATAAAAAAAACGAGGTGATAAAATTGCATCTATATTTATATCACAAGGTTATTTAGTTCCGGAATAAATTATCAAACCACCAAAAGGAAACTATTGCCTACCAATCTTTTGCTTGTTTTTAAACTTTTTTGTTAATTATTTATGATTTGAAGAATTTCAATAGACGCTAATTTTATCCCTTTACGAAAGTTTTTTATTGATTCTTTTTCAGATTTAAAATATTTCTTTAATTCAACTACTGCTATATTCTTAGGAAGTAGTTTTTTTACAGATTTATCAAATTTACCACAGCACAAAATAATTTGGGAGCCTTTTTTGCTAAAATGCTCCATTAAGCAGCCGGCAGCTTTACCCATAATACTCTGTCCGTCAAATGCTCCTTCCGTGAGTACGACAAAAGCAGTCTTTTTAATCTTTCCAAGTCCCAGATCCTTCAATAGGAATTGTTCGGATGATTTTACATTTGCATTTAGGAAAAGAACAAATCCTGCTGCAAGTCCGCCACCTGCCCCCGATATTTGTTCAGGTATTTTCTTTAACTCATTATATTTCAATATATTAATGATTTTTTCGAACCCTTTTTCTACATTAAACATCTCTTTTCGTGTCAAACCTTTTTGTTTGCCATAAGTAAAAGTGGCTCCGTCTTTGCCTAACAGTGGATTTTTTACATCAAGTATTACTTCTATCTCAAATGGAATATTAATCCTACCCCATAGAAAACTTGAAGCATACTGAAAATTCTCCGGTATAATTTCCATTTCATTACCATTTGAATCAAATAATTTTAAGCCTAATTTTGAACACATTCCTAAGCCCAAATCATTTATCCCGGTTCCGCCTATACCGACTATCATTTTCTTAACATTAATCTTTTTTGAATTGACATCATTTAAGATGGCTATCAATAAGTCCCCCATTCCTTTAGAACTAAGCAAGACCGGATGTCTATTAGCTTTAGGAATAACTTTTAACCCCAATATATCTGCCGATTCAATATAAATAACTTTATTTTGTCCGTCATACCCAGCTTTACATATAAATTTTGAATCATTATATGGAGTACTTACCCTATACTTTAATATTTCAAGTTTATGATATTCCCGGCAGACATTTAAGAACCCATCTCCTCCATCTGATATTGGTTTGAAAATAAGCTTTAATTCCGTGCTGCTGCCTAGTTCTCCGGCAAAATACTTTGTTACAGTTACCGAATCGGCGCATTCTTTAAAACTGTTCGCAGCAATTAAAATTTTTTTCATTTTGTAAGAATTATTCCGTTAAACTGTTTAGTAAAAAGAAGATTGCCTATTTATTTTCTTAATAAAGCCACAAATCTGCATAATCATTTTTTAAACCTACCATGTTAAACTATACTATTTACGTAAATTTTATCTTCACCATAAAATATAGAATTAAAATATATACAACTATTAACGTTAAATGGACTAATATATTTTGAATATTCAGACCTAATAATAAGAAAATAATAGCTATAAATATGATAATAAAGAGCTCTTTTACCTGATAATTTATTTGAATCTTACGCTTTGATATAAGGAACATATAAGCAGCGCTAAATAAAAATGCGATCATAGTTGCAAATGCCGCACCGAGTATACCAAACCTTGGAATAAGGATAAAATTAATTAAGATATTGCTTAAGAACGCAATAAAATCGGCTATCAGGAAATGAAAACTTTTATTTGATATAAAAGGGTAAACAGAATAAAAAGCGGAAATAGCGCTAAAAATATATCCTATCATTACGAATGGGAGTATTATCATCCCGGGGCTATATACCGGATTAAATAATGAAATATTTGATATATGAATCTTAAAAAGATACTGCGCTAATAGGGACACGCTGAGAAGAAGGATACAGCTAATTGCCACTAACTTAGTAAGTATTTTACCATAATAATTTTTATAATCATTATTATAGTACATATTTATAGAGCGTGGACTCCAGGCAGTACCAAACGAAATTACTAAAACATTCATTATCATGGCAATTCTGTAAGCAAAACTATACAGCCCTACTTCTTCTATGCCTACAAAATAATTTAAGATGAACCTGTCTCCAAAATTTACTCCTGTTGTAAATAAATTGGCTGCTAAAAGAGGAAGAGAAAAGAAAAGTATGGTTTTAAAAACTTTAGATTCAATCTTTAATACATATTCCTTTTTAATAGTTCCGATTAAAACAGCTAACAATAAAACACCCGAAGCTAATTGAGCTAAAAGAATACCGGCGACAGACAGTCTTAATATATAAACAAATATTATATTGAATATAAAATTGCTGATAGCTCCAATTAAAGAATAATAAACAGATTTCTTTGCCAATTCTTTAGTCTTTAAAAGAGAGATTACATAAACACTTAAGGAATCAAAGAAAATAGAAGAATAGACTAAAAGTAATAACGGCGAAAAATCTGTAGTACCGAAAATCAGAAATGATACCCGGGTTGACGTAAATGATAGTATCAGTGTAAGCGCCAGCCCTAATATTATAAGCGAATTTAAAATTGAAGAAAATATTATTTTTCGCTTTTCTTCACCAGATTCTTCAATATAAAATTTGTTAAGTACTCCCTGAGTCCCAAATTGATAAATTACAGCAACGATTGAATAAATAGACATTAACAGTGCATAATTACCAAATTCAGTTGTCGTGATAAGATGAGAATAAATCGGGAGGACAGCAAAACTGAGAAAACGAATAAATATATTGCCTATTCCATACCAAGCAACAGATCTTGATAGCCCGGCATTTTTTATTAAATTATTTGAGATTGGGATTTTAAATTTTATCATCTTTACTTACATATTAATAATATTTAAAAGCGACATCAAAATAACTAATATAGAATAAATTGCTTGAAGATGAATATTTTTTCATAATATTTCATTGCATATTATAGTTATGTACAAAAAGAAAAATATTTTATTTCTTGTATTCGATCAAATCAAATAATTTATTGATTTCCCTTTTCCAGTTTAATTCCCCTGCTGCTATTTTGCAATTCTGTTTCAATTTATTTCTTAATTCATTATTATTAAGCAAATTATTAAGCTGTTTAATAATCTCATCTTTATCATCCGGGTCGACATAGATTCCGACTTTATAGCGATCAACAATCGATTTCATTTGCGGAAAGTTGCTTACTAAGACAGGTACCCCACAATATATATATTCAAACATTTTATTAGGCAAAGCAAAATAATAACTAAGGCTGAGGTTTTCAATAATTGCTAAGCCAATATCTGCCCCGGAAGTATATTTTAGAAGTTCATTTTGTTCAATCTTCCCGAAGAAAAACACTTTCTTGTCAATATTATTGTTGTGTGCAAGAGTTTGATAATATTCTTTATATTCACCGTCACCCAAAATTATCAAAACACAATTATTCAGCCTGCTAATCACATCAAAAATAATTCTTAATCCCCTACCGTGTAAAATAACTCCCTGGTATAGAAGTATCTTTTTGTCTATATCTAAATTAAAGTATTTCCTGAAATCAAACGATTCTTTGATTTCAGCCGGAAACGGCAGGTTACGGATAACGACAGTACCTTTTAAATCATATTCCTTTTCAATAAATTCAGAATCCATCTCGCCGGACGTCATGATTAAATTAACGCTTTTAATACATTTTTTTTCGATCCATGCCCAAAGCGCCTGCACATTTTTCTTTTTGTTTAACCCGGCAAGATGTCCGAATATTTCTCTTGAGTCATAAAAAATCTTAGAATTTTTAATTTTTGAAAATAACACGATAAAAGGAAGAGTATAAACATCCTCGGCAAAAATGAAATCAGCCTTTGTAAATAATAACCGGAAAGACAAAAGCAATGAGAATTTTAAATAGAAACTAATACGAAAAGAACCTTTCTTCAACTTATAAATCGAAATATCACCTTTTTCAGTTTTAAAATCTTTTGTCATCCAGTCAAATGATATGGCTTTGACATTATATCCTCTTTCACAAAAAGAATTGAATAAATTTGTAGCCCTGGAATCATAGTGGATATTACCAAGAAAAATAATTAAGACAGATTTACTGTTCATAATATTTATATTAACAAATTGATATTGTATTCAAATGATTAAAAATTTAAACCGTTTATTTAAGCTTATATGCCTTATCGATAGCAAAATAGATACTCTAAGTTAAATATCTTTATAAAATGTATCCCTAAAAATTCCTCTTGCGCCAAAGTTTTCTTTGAATCTGCCGAGTCCCCAATTCGGGTCCATATTAACCGTAAAGATTCCGAAATCCAGGAATTTAAACCCCTCATCTTTATATCTCTTCATAATTTCATAGAAAAGTAAATTCACAGCTCTATATTCCTGGTAATCTTCATCGTGACTAATATAAAATGCAAGAACCACACCCTTGTTTGCACTAAAGTTACAAACACCCGCAATTAATTTTTCACCGAGGAAAGCGCCCCACAAACTAATCTTGCCTGGAAACATTTTTTTTAATTTCAACAATTCATCCAATGTATGCGTTGGGTCTACATTATGCCGCATTTTTAAATTCTTCTTCAGGATTTCATAATAATCGGCAAATCTTTCGCATTCAGCTATTTCCACACCCTGTTTAATGGCTTTCTTAACTGCAGTGCGGGCTTCTGCACGGTAAGTGGAAAGCAGTTCATCTTTTGGCACATCCAGTTGAACAACGCTGGATACTTCTCTTTTTAAATAACCAAAGTTATTTTTTACAAGGGCAAAGTCTATGTAATTGGAGTATTTAGTCTGGTAAATCATCGGAGGAGGAGTAAGCTGAATCCGGTCACATTTTAGATCTTTGGCATAGTTTAAAAGCGATTCAACTAATTCAAAGGCTTCTTTTAAATTTAAATTTTGCTTATATATAAATCCGCCGTAAGAGGCTCCGCTATGCGAAGAAAGAATTTTTAATCCGTCTCGTTTAATCACGACTGCGGGAAATAAAGCGAGTATCTGGTTGTCTTTTTTAACGACTAAAGACGCATCTTCAAACCTGTCTTTAGGATGATAAGACAGGAATAAACGTGTATGGAAAATAGTTCCGTTATCGGACGAATCAACAAATGACTCCCACTCCCCGGTAGAAACTCCTGAACTTTTTAATGAAAAATATTCAATCATGTTATTACACTTTATTAATAAATAATTTTGAGCCTGCTAAGTACCGGCTCACCGGCTGCGAAACAAACAAAATAATAAACAACATATAAGGATACTTATATCTGGCGTCACCATAAGCAATTATGGTAATAAACAGCCCTAAAAGAATGAATAAAATAATAGGAAAAAATTTACTATTAAAAATCCGGTACACCCTTATCTTTATTATGCTAAACAAAAATATAAGCATAATATAAAAATAGTATATATAATTAAAAATTAGAATAATGATATATATTATTGCCAAATAAAATGGTTTACCTGTAAATATTTGAAATAGCTTACCCTGTATAATCATTTTAGCTAATTTTGGCAGATACAATCCATCTATATGTGAAAGATAGGGAATAGTAAAGTCGTCGAGGATGAACATAAAAAATATTTTACGGGGAATTAAGCTTAACCATTTGAATGGATGTGCCAAAATCCAGCCTTCAGCATTTTCTTGCCAATATTTACCCTTTTCTACATAAGTCATTGCAGCCGGATTTCCGATATAACCAATTTTGCCCTGATTAAATACTTTAGTATTGAACGCGCCCGTTGCGTCGTCATTTGCGCCGATAATTAAATTTACAGGTCCGTTTGATGAACTGAAGATAAAATCTCCGAAAGATATTTTTGTAATTGTACCGTAAACAAGGATAAAAATGCTCACGCCCAAAACAACTGCAGATAACCCTTTCAGCATTTTTTCTTTTTTGATAGTCCTAATAATCAAAATTATAAAAAAAGCGGATGCAAGTCCCCATCCCATCGGCCGAACAGCAATAGAAGCTGCTGCAAATAGACCGGATAGAAAGAATGATTTCACTGAATTTTTATAAAAGAATATTATAGCAATTAAGATAAGTACTCCGAACAGCAACTCGGTAAGATTCATCAGTACCATACCCACCGTATTTAAATAAAGCATATACAACAAAAGGCCCACAAGTGATGTTCTTCTGTCAAATAATTTTTCACTTAGATTAAAGAACAAATACATCTGCAGTGCATTTAATAGAACGTTCAGAATACCGATTGTTTTTAGAGAATTACATATTAAAAGAGCTATAATGGTAATATTAACATATAAAGGAGCGCTAATATAATCCTCGTAGAGTTGAGCTTTAGCCGGGTAGATACAATGATATTTTAAACAATCCTGCGCGAGTTTATAATAGTAAAGAGAATCGCTTGTAAACGGCAGTTGCCAGAATATTACTAATAAAACCTGACTTACAAAATAAATTACTAATATCTTAGATATATTTTCAAGAAGGTAGTTAAAAATTTTATTCATCGAAAAGAACAGTTAAGATTTTAAGCAAATTTCCCCGGCAAATATTTTATTTGGCTAAAACTTAAACCGGAGCGATATAATGTTTGCATCTCCCAGCCCGTCATTAAACGGCTGGTAAGCATAATCCAAGCCGAAACCTCCCCAAATTAATCCAAAACCTGCGGTAAAGCCTTTTGATTCATAATCCGATTGATATCCGCCTCTTAGGGCTATTAAATTATCATATAAAATTTCAGCGCCGTAGTTAATGTGTGAGTCGTCTTTGTCGGGGGTATATTTCTGAAATTCAGCGGCGGCTGTAACTGCAAACTTTTCAAATAAATTTATTTGATATGCGGGACCTATCCTAAATTCAGTCGGCAGTTTAGTACTTTCATTTTTAAGGTCATTCATAGAGCCCAAATTTCTTAGTACCATTGCAGCACTTAACCCCTCAACAGGCGTTTTATAGTTCAACCCGAAATCAAATCCCCAGCCGGTTGCTTCATCAGAATATAATCCTTCATATAAATATTTAATTGTGGCGCCAAATGCAATATTGTCATAAATATTAAATCCAGTAGAAACACTACCCGCAAAATAATTTGCATTAAAAGTTGCAATGGGGTTGTCGGTAGCCGCAGTTCTCACCTGAATGTCGTCAATACTAGTTACATCAACGCCGAAAGCAAGCGGTACATCCCATACGGAAGTTTTAACGCCGAGAATTTCACTTGTTGTTCCCTGTATCCATGAGTTGTGCATAAGCATAATTTCATTATCATCATTATCAGCAAGCCTTGCAGGGTTATAGAAGAAAGCGGATACATCATTAGAAGTTTCCGCACCGACATCACCCATTGATATATTTCGTGCGCCAAAGCCTAACTTTAAAAACGCCAGCCCGCTGTTTCCGGCAGATTGAGCAAATATTGTTGTAAAGGAAATTAAGAAAATGAAAATAATTTTATTCATATATAAATTGTTCTATAAAATCAGAAATTAATATTTAAACCGACAATCTGCCTATCTTGAGGAGAATAGGGCTCAACAACAAATGCATAGTCAACGCCAACCTTTATATTACCAAAACTCTGAACGTATGAAAATCCAAGAGAAGGATTTGAAGGGAAATCATAGTTACTAAGGTTAACCTGGTCAATTCCTCCGCGTAAATATAAGTCTTTGAAAATATTATATTCAATGCCGCTCCTAAGAATATTTGTCCCGCCGTTACTGCTTTCCAATTCGGCTGAGGCAATTATTCCATATTCATTATTGGTATAACTAACGCCTATTTTTTTAAGTGTCGGGAATTTATCTGTCGAAGTAGTGCCCTGTTCATCATAAACCGGCGAAGTATCCCATTTGTATTGGCTATTTAAATCGGTAATTACAAATGAAATATTCCAGTGCTTATTCAAAGAATACAAAGCGCCAATATCCAGACCGACACCGGTGGCTGATATTTGTTCATATAATTTGTAATAATAAACTTTAAAGGCAATACCAAGCGCGAACTTTGAGGAAAATTTATTTGCCAGAGCTACAAAAAACTGATTTTCCGAAGTGGACAGGCTTCCGGTTGGATTACCATTGTTATCCCTGCCGTCTATATTGCTTACCCCGGAATTAATAATTCCAATACTTACTCCTGCAGTAGCTCTTGGTTCATTGGATGAATCCTTTGATGAATAAAAATCAAACCGTCTCGTAAAGTTTAAAAAGTTTAACGAACGATCTAAAGATAAAAAAGAATATGACGTCTGGAATGAATTATCCTGCTGAAAAACCGAAAGAGCTGGATTATAATAAGAGACAAGGTTTCCTTCCGTAACAGCGGAAAGGGCATTTCCCATACCCATACCTCTTGCGCCGAAACCCATCCGTGAAAAAGCTCCCGGCATACTGCTTATCTCACTGGATTGAGGCTGCGAATATACGCTTGCCGTTAAAAGTAAATAAATTATAATTAAAACTTTTTTCAATTTTTTCCTTTAAACCATAAGCTTATAATTAATGCAAAACTAAAATTTTGCCGTAAACGGGTTTCCCCGAACCTGCATCTACCCTATAAAAGTATACTCCGTTAGGTACAATACTTCCTCTATCATTTCTTCCATCCCAATAATCAATGGTTCCGCTAGAATTATCAACTACGTGAGTGGGATTTCCGCGCTGTGCATCCTGAATTACCGTTTTGACGATGTGCATACTGAAATCAAAAATCCTAATTGTAACCGAAGCGCTGTTTCCATTGGTACTATATTTAATTTTTAATATATCCGTATTCGGATTAAAAGGATTCGGGTATGCATAAGTATTGTTTGAAGAACTTAGGGTCTGTGATGCAGTAAAGACTTTCCACGTTCCGTTCCATCCGCTTGTATTTCCGGTTAATTCTGCTAAACCTTCACCCGAACCAAGCCAGATATAACTTCCCTGGAAAGCTGCAGAGTAAAATGCATTTATCTTGATTGAAATTCCCGTATTAGCATCGATAACTGTGCCGGGTGAAATCCAGTTTGCACCGTTGTCGCTTGTCATGAAAATGCCTTCATCTGCAGCGGCAATTACCCGGTTACCCTGAACTGAAAAATTCCAAATAGTTTGTGTAGGTAAAGTAGTATGCCAGTTTAATCCGCCGTCTGACGAATAACTAACAGCAAAAAATTCTCCTGTTCCTTGAGCGCTTCTTGTTGCAGCCCATATTGTATTATCAAAAGGGTTGTAAGCTAAAGCAACAACCCAGTTTCCGCTAATCGGGTTATTTTGGTTTGTATGATTAAACTTTGTCCAGCTAATCCCGCCGTCGGTTGATTTATTTATTCCGCCTGCTGTCCCCACGTAAAGCGTAAGGCTATCCACAGCTATTACAGAAAATCCTTCCAAATTCAGATTCCCTGTATTACAAACTGTCCCCGCTACAGGCGAATAGCAAAAATTCAAAGTATCTGTTGGTTTTATAGAATCGAGATCGTCAGGTGGAAGAACGACTCTCTGCCAAGTTTTCCCCATATCTGTACTTTTTCTTAAACCGCCTGACCAGGTCGCAATCCAGACAGTATTTGGAGTAAAAGCAATATCATAGATTACATTTTCTTCCGGGACAATAACAGGCAATGCACTAAGCTTATTATTACCATATATTAATACTGAATCAGATGCACTATCCATCGGTTGTGAAATCGTAGTCCATGTTTTCCCATTATCGGAGGTATATATTAATCCACTTCCTGTTGTAACACTGCCTGAACTAGTATTTGTGTCATAAGCAGCAGCAACCCAAAAAACTCCGTTATATTTATCATAGCCCAATGCAGAAGCGCTTCCGGAATTAAAAGGAGGCGGGACTGTAAAATTTGTCCAGCTATTTCCGGTATCAGTTGTAAGACTTACACCCTCGTCTATGCCAAGCCATACGGTATCACCCAAAGCAACTATATCGGTTATACTGTTGCTGTTAGGTGCTGCATATGCAAGGGTTTTGGTAATCTTTTTATTTCCGTTAAGATAAAATGTTCTTGGTGAAATTTGTGGAAATAATATTTCTACAAAAAGAAACAAAACTATTAAAGTAATTTTTATTTCCAATTTCATTGAACAACTACCTTATGAGTGATTATATTGCTTGTAAGCCCTTCTCTATTTACAGCTATAAGTTCAAATTTCCATGAACCGGTTGGCTGTCCTGAAGGGAAAGTCAATTTCATTGTATAAATTCCGTCTCCCGCCGTTACATCTCCGCTCACACCTGTATCGCCGTTATCAGATAATGGAAACTTGGAAATTCCCTGAGCGTTTACTATCAAAGTGCCGTCAGGTTTATATAATATATAATAAACCGAATCTATATCGCTTAATCCGTTTCCATCGGTTACTTTTACGGAGAAAGTAAAACTCGTTCCTATTGATACTGTATCAGGCATGCTAAGATTAGAAATTACAGGAGCTATAGCAGTCTGTGCATTATTATATATAAATGAATGTACTGCCGCCATTTGGGTATTATTGCTATTATCAGTAATAAAATACAGTACCGTATAAGTTCCATTAGGGTAATAACGGCTTAAAGGGAATTTATTAGAAAAAATATTATCGCCTTTCGTAGTATCTCCGTTATCAGGAATATCTCCGTTATCATATAATATTAGAGGAGAATCATTAAGCTGGGTTAAATCAGATGCAATAATATTTGCCGATACGGATTTTATTCCGGACGAAGAATTTAATTGTATGCTAACCACAATTAATGAATCGGTTTGCTTGTAAGAAATAGAATCAGCCATAGTTACTTTTATAACCTGGGAATTTACAGATTGTGTATCAATTACCGTATTAAAATCCTTTTGGCATCCCCAAAAGACGAAGGGAATAAGTATTAAAATATATTTTTTCATCAATGTAAATATCTATTATTAAATGACTTCCCTCAAGGGGAAAAATAATACATATAATTTTTTCATCCTGCCAAAATCATAAAAGGAGCAGGCGAAAAAGAAATAATAAGAATAACAAAGCTTAGATAACCGAGAAATTTTCGATTAGAATCAAGCTCGCTGTCATCAGGGACAACAGGATGTTTTAACTTTATAACAAAAAATAAAAGCAATGCCCAAATAAGCCAGCCAATCCACCCAAAGTTAGTATTCAGATTTAGAACAGCTTCAACAACTCCTAATAATCCTATTACAACAAGAATAGCAAAGGATATTATTGCAATTTTATAATGTTTTATTTCTCCAAACATTGTATAGGCAATATGTCCGCCATCCAGTTGTCCTACCGGAATCATATTCATAGCCGTAACGAACAAGCCAAACCAGCCTACACATAAATACGGATAATGATATATTTCAGACATAGGCGGGAAAAATTGATTGCCGTGAATAAATATAAGCTTAAAAAATGAAAATATAATCGTATTTCCAAAAGTTAAATCGATAGCATTTTTCCCAAAGTTAGGCGAAAAAAAATCAGGATGTATAGCCAGTAAATAATTTATTCCCGGCACATGAGTAAAGCCGTAAATCAATACAATTAAGCACGCAACAAATCCTGCGAACGGTCCGGCAATGCCGATATCAAACATAGCTTTCTTTGAATGAATAGGCGACTTTGTTTTAATTACAGCCCCCATAGTCCCGAAATTAATAAACAAAGGAATCGGGGGGAAAGGTATATAATAAGGGAAGGTGGCTTTTACCTTATGATATTTCGCTGCAAAGTAATGCCCGAATTCATGGCATGAAATGATAAACATAATTGAAATAGAATACGGAAGTCCCCTTAGCAGAAATGAAAATTGATATGGACCCGGTTGGGCACTTATCCACTGCGCTCCAGCAAATGTACATGTAATAAACGTTAGTACAAATAATCCTATATGCAGGGCGTAATTCTTCTTATCCTTGCTTATTACAGCATCTCTATCATGTCTTTCATATACGTCGTTATAATATTCCGGCATTTTACAAATCCAAATTTACACCGATTGATGAATAGTTTTCATTTAAATTGTAATATTGACCATGAATACTTTTACCTGATTTGTAAGAATAAAAAATGCTAAACCCTTTTTTATCATATTTACCAAACTTAATACCCGCATCTATTACATTATTTCCCGTGTACTTATTTATTTGGGAAAGTTTAAAATCATAAGCGATATACGGTGAGAATACTTTTATAGGGAGAGTAGTTATATAATAATCAAAACCTGCCTGATAAATTTCCTTTCCAAAAACATCCGGTATTACATGGAATAAGTAAGTTAAGCCAATATATCCTCTAAAACTCCCCACCTGGTAAAACGGGAAAAAATCAACAAATTCCCTGCTGTAAACAATCGGTTCTGTTGCGTTTTCCCATTCACCGGTACTTTTATTATAACTTCCATCAACCATGTGTGTGCTGATATGGCTTAGACGAATTCTGAAACCGTATTCCGAACAATCATTTACAACTTTATACCCGCTGTTTATCCCGAAAAAATAATCGATTGTCTGAACGGGAAATTTAAAATCATTCTCACTCATCAATCTTGTAAATGTAAACATATCGGCGCCAAACGATAATGTGAAATTATCCGTTTTTATCTTATAAATATCGCTTGATGTTCCAATATTAAGTTCCAGCTTATCAAGATTTGTCAGATAAGAAAAACCCGCTCTTGGTTCAAGAACGTTGGCAGTGAATGGTCTTATATTTAAACCCTCGGGAAACCACGCCTCCTCTGATTGTGACATTGCTGTAGTTATAGAAATTAAAAAAATAGAAATAAAAATAAAAAACTTTTTCTGCATTTAGAGTTACCCAGCTTTAGTATTTAGTCTTTTTAGAAATTTCTGTTTTAGGAGTTTATTGTACCCGTATTTGAATTTAGATGACAAGCTTGCCAAAGCATAGAAGTTAGTAGGAAAAGCAAAAGAAGGCTCAAAATAGCAGTTAACAGTACATCCTTTGCAAAAATCAAATCTCCCTTCCATCTTTTTGAGGTATTTTACTCTCTCTGATACCCTGATTTCTTTTATCGGTTTATCAATCGGAATTTTTTCATTTCCGAAATGATAGCATGGCAGAATAATTTCATTGTAAGGTGAAATTACAACAACTCTTGAAACTGCCTTGCACAAGGGATTGTTAATATCGTTTCCTCCGTCCCTCCGCAGCTTAATAAACCCTTTATTCATATATACATCAATCTTGCCGCTAACATATTTTTCAAGATAATCAAGAGCATTTTCCGACAAGCCCGGGTTTCCGAAATATGAAAAGACAGGATTTATTATTAGCAGCAGTCCCGCCTTTGAAGCAATTTCATGCATCCTGGGAAGTTTTAAATAAGTTTCATCCGTAACGGTGAAAAGGATATCAGGGAACTCACCGAGTGATTTGGCAATTTCTAAACTCTTAAATACATGGCTGTAACAATTTACTTTTCTAATCCTGTTGTGCTCATCCTCATCAGGGGAATCAAGTGAGAAATGAAGCAGATTAATTTTGCCTGCAAGTTTATCTGCAAATTTGGGATACAGCAGCGCATTACTTGTAATGCTCGTCTGCATATTAAGATTTTTTGCAAACTCAGCCATTAAATGAATATCTTTATGCAAAAGCGGTTCGCCGCCCGTCAGGTCAATAAATTTAACGCCAAGTGCGGCAAGCTGTTTTACGTTTGATTTAAAATCTTCAAGTTTAGCATAAGGGGTATTATTGAAATTTTCGTGAATTCCGAAATGGCAGAATCGGCAATACGCATTGCACCTGTAAGTGATATAATAGTTACATAATAAAAGCACTAATATTTTCTCCCCTTCCAGGTGACTTTCCTGTTAAGAGTTAAAATACAAGGCAATACAAGCACGTAAAGGATATAATAAATTTCAAAATTCAAATAATATCTCAGATTTTTTGTTATTCCAAGCTGCTTATGAACAAAATAAAGGACAAAATAATCTATTGCTAATTTAAACACTGTCAAATATAAACATCCGGCTGTGAAAAATAAAGGCGTTAATAAGATGCAAAGATTTGCTGCGAATGCTGTTGCCATTATAAATTTACCGCGTAGCGGTACTTCAAACCCCCCTAATCCCCACCTTTTCTTCTGGTGATATAAATTTTTTAAATTTTTACATGGTATAGAAGTTATTAAGGCTTCTTTCTCAAGCGGGAAAATTATTTTATACTTATTTAATTTGTGTATAGACAATAGAAGGTTAAAATCTTCAGTTACACTGAACGGAAGCTTTTCATATCCGCCAGTCTCCTTATAGGCGCTTTTTCTGTAAGACATGTTATTGCCTATACAGCTTACCGGTTTATTCAGATTAATAGCGCCGGAAGCAACAGTTAATAAATAAAGGAAATCAATTGCCTGCATTCCGCTGAAGCCGTTATAAGCAAGCTGGGTTGTAAATCCGTTTACAGCACCGATGTTTTCCTGATAATATGAAGTCATAGTTTTAACCCACATAGGATGAACTTCACAATCCGCATCCGTAGTCAGAATTATGGCGCCTTTTGCTATATCAATAGCATTTGCAAGAGCATTGGTTTTCCCCTTAAGTATTCCTATTTCTTTTTTGGTAACTATTTTTTTGAACTTAGGCTTATTAAAAATAAACTCATCGATAATTTTGCCGGTGTTGTCGGACGATTTATCATCCACTAATATAATTTCAAGTTTATTTTCATCATAAACAATATTATCAAGAGACTTTAGGCATCTCAAAATATTATCTTCCTCATCTCGAGCAGCTACTATAACAGTAGCGGCAGGGAGTTCATCATCATTTAGTCTATCAAATTGCTTTGAAGCGCCTATTACAAAAGCAACAGACAAAATAAAATATCCGCTCAATACTATAAGGAAAATTATTTCAAACATTCAGCCGGCTCCCCGATTTCGAAACCATTCTCAGCCGCTTGCTCCACAATAGTATTTATCGAATCCAATATGATTCCTTTGGATTTCATGCTATCATGCAAAACAATAATCGAGTTATTTTTTAAGAATTTTGTGGTTATAAATTTAACAAGATTAAAATCATTTTTATAATCATACGTCAACAGAGACCACATAACAACTGATTGATTCAGCCCTGTTACTATTTTATTTGTCATAAGATTAAATCTACCATAGGGCGGTCTGAAATATTTCGGCTTATAATCCAATTTATATTCAGTAAGATTAATAAATGATTTTATTTCATTTACTGCGGCAGTCCTATTTAAACGTGTAATTATTTTATGATTATACGAATGATTGCCTATCTCATGTCCGCAAGATAAAATTTCCTTAGCCAGCCCCGGATTTTTGTCAATATTATTTCCCACGCAAAAGAATGCAGCTTTTATATTTAATTTATCGAGAGCGTTTAAAATCAACGGTGTAGTTTCAGGAATTGGCCCGTCATCAAAAGTTAATAAAACTTTATTGTTAGACGTGTTCCATTTCCATTTGTGGAAGATTTTCTTGATAAGCCCTGGAGGATTATATAAATATTTTATCAAACTTTAATTACTCCGATAGAATTAAACTTTTTGTTATTATTTTCCGGTAATATAACTTTATAAATATGCTCGTTTTGCGAACATTTCATGTCATTTATCTCAAATTTTTATCAAAAAACCCCCACTTATTTACATCAAATATTTTGTAATTACTTATAATATATAAAGTTAACATCTACCCCCCCCTCCCCCCATAATTTGGGCAGCGGTTGTAAATATCAATAGTAAGATTGTTAAATAATCCCGACAGACCGGTAATTGCTAAATTCTCATTCAAATTTATCATTATAGGATACTAACCTATACAATCTAATTTTCCTAATCAACTGTTTTTTTTACCAGAGTTCTGAATAATATATTTCTGTTTAAAAAAATTTCATATTAGGGAACTACAGATGAGACAACCGGCTTATTCCATAGGAATGTCTATGCCGAAAAGTCCGGACAATTTTAAATCTCTTTTGCTTGACATGCATTATTAATTCTTAAATTTACATATCAGATAAAAATATAAGTAGTTATTTTGTTAATTAAGCATCTACACGAACATCAAAAAGGATTAATTGCGGTTTTTACTGCGGGGGTAATGTGGAGTACCGGCGGAATTTGCATTAAGCTTATTACTCTGAATGCACTGCAAATATGTTTTTGCAGAAGCATCCTGGCAGCATTGGTATTTATAGTTATTTTCAAAAAAGAAATATTCTATGCAAATGTTTTTACTTTTATAAATGCCCTCTTGTATACCGGCGTTTTAATTTTTTTTGTAAGCGCTACTAAAATAACAACTGCGGCAAATGCTATTTTCCTGCAATATACAGCGCCTATTTATGTTTTAATTCTTGAACCCCTCATTAATAAAACAAAATATGAGAAAGCGAATATCATTACAATCATCGTCTGCTTTGCAGGAATGAGTTTGTTTTTTATCGGCAAACTTTCACCAGGCGATATGTGGGGTAATACGTTAGGGTTACTCTCAGGGATTGCCCTTGCAGCTTTTTTACTCGGTATGAGAATGAATAAAAAGGAATACCAGTTCAGTTCAATATTTTACGGCAACATACTGGTAAGCCTCTTCTGCCTGAATTCAATGTTTGGCAAATTGGATTTATCGGTTCCTAACATTCTGATGGTCTCCTTCCTGGGAATATTTCAAATTGGAATTGCTTATGCAATCTTCAGCTACGGCTTAATACGCGTCTATGCCATTGAAGCTTCTATTATAGCAATGATCGAACCGGTTTTAAATCCTGTCTGGGTGTTTTTCGGTTACGGTGAGGTTCCTTCAGTTATGGCAATTGCAGGCGGAATAATTATTATTGCAGCAATTATAGTCCGGGCTTTTATTTATGAGTCACCAAAAGTCATTATTCAGAATAATCCGACCTGATTTTTAACCGCTCATCCAAATTTTTAACCTTTTTATAAAAATCAGTTGACAATTATTAAAACGGACTATATATTTGACTATTAGATAATTTGATATATATCTAAATATCGAAATGTAAATTATGTCATTAAATCAAACATTATCAGCATTAGCCGATCCAAACAGGCAGAAGATCCTGGAATGCCTGAGAAAAACTGAATTACCGGTAGCCGAAATAGCTAAAAATTTAAATATTACGTTAGCTACGCTATCGCATCATCTTGATATCCTGCGTAGGGCCAACTTAGTAAGTTCCCGGCGTGAGGGCAGGCAAATTTTTTATCAAGTGAATTTAAGCGTTGTTGAAGAAATTCTTGAAGCGATAACTAAAATATTTAAGTCCGGAGAGTAATAATTATGCTCTCCTATTTCTAACTAACTAAATTATAAGATTATATGAAAAATCCTATTAAATATAGTTTTAAAACGGAAATCTGGCTGTTCATTATCATTTTAGCAGCAGTTTGCCTTAGTATATGGTCATTTCAGTATTTGCCCGAAAGAATGATTACACACTGGAATTTAGCGGGTAAAGCTGACGGTTGGAGCAGCCGCGAATTTACTGTAATTTTCTTCCCTTCCTTTTTAGCTGCGATTTATGCCATTTTGACCATTTCCCCAAGATTCGATCCCAAAAGAGAGCGTTACCAGGAATTTAGCCGGGTATATTTTATACTCCGTGCTGTGGTTTTATTATTAATACTTATTGCATTTGCAATCATAATTTTCAGTAATCTGGGCTATAAAATAGATATCGGCACCACATTAACTATTGTAATGAGTATAGTGATAATTATTATGGGGAAAGTGAAACCTAACTGGTTTTTAGGAATTCGGACTCCATGGACACTATCTTCAGAGAATGTATGGAATAAAACCCATCGCCTGTTTTCACGCCTTTGGGTTTGTGTGGGGATTTGTGCACTTATTGTTGTATGGATAAATCCTGCCGCAGCTATTATTATATTTTCAGCAGGCGTTGCCGGTTCATTTATATATGTATGCGTTTATTCTTATATTTTATATAAAAATGAAAAGAAAGAATATAAAGTTTAGGAATTAATTTATTTTAATAACAAAAGGGATATACTAATATGAAATCAACATTAAGTTTATTTAGTTCAATACTTTTCGTCTTATTCTCCTGCTTAAGTTCATTTTCTTACCCAGCTTCACATTTATCTGTTTCTAATGATGATATTAAAGGAACATGGGAGGGAACGTTGGGCGGTGTACTGCGAATCGTTATCAGGATCTCTGCAAGTGATAGTGGTTATCTAAAAGCCGAGATGGATAGCCCGGATCAGAAAGTGTATGGCCTGCATTGCGATACGGTAATTTTTGACGGAAGTAATATAACTCTTAAACTTAAAATGGCATCAGCCTACTTTGAGGGTAAATATAACCCGGATAGTATCTCTTTTGTCGGGATCTGGTATCAGAACATGGCCACAACACCGCTGACAATAAAAAAAGTCAATAATGTTAAAGAGATTAATCAACCACTAAAACCCAAATCTCTATTGCCGGATGAAGTTTCAATTGAAGTTAACGGCTTCAGGCTCGTAGGAACTCTGAAAGTTCCTAAATCAGATAAACCTGTTGATGTAGCGCTTATTATTGCCGGATCGGGCCCAACCGACAGGGATGGCAATAGTCCATTGATACCCGGTAAAAACAACTCATTAAAAATGATTTCAGAATTACTCTATAATAATAATATTGCTTCCTTACGATATGACAAAAGAGGTATTGGTGCAAGTGATAAAGTAGATGAATCCGGGTTAACATTTGATACATATATTAATGATGCGGTTGAATGGGTTAAATATTTAAAGAACGATAAGCGTTTTTCGAAAATAATTATAATCGGCCATAGTGAAGGTTCACTAATCGGAATGATAGCCGCAGAACAGACTGGCATCGATAAGTTTGTTTCTTTATGCGGACCCGGTGAACCTATTTATTTAACATTAGAAAAGCAATTCAAGGATAGTAAAATGCAGCAGGGAACGTATAATTATTGTGCAGCAATAATTGACAGTTTAAGAGCCGGCCATCCGGTGATTAATATTGATTCAAATTTATCCGCATATTTTAGACCCAGCGTGCAGCCATACTTAATATCGTGGTTTAAATATGATCCTTCTATAGAAATTTCGAAATTAACAATTCCGGTATTAATAGTTGAAGGAACAACTGATCTGCAGGTTACCGGAAGAGATGCGGAGATGCTTTCTAAGTCAAGTAGTAATTCGAGTTTAAAGATAATTGAAAATATGAATCATATTTTAAAATATGAACCATCTTTAGATAGAAAAGTTAATTTTGAAAGTTATAGTAACCCGGATTTGGCTTTACCGGATACGCTTTCTAATGTTTTATTAGAATTTATTAAAGAATAAAGAGTTATATACCAATTATAAGCTCTTGTGTTTACTTTATGAAGAATCATCATAATGTAGTTAGAAAAATAAATATTAATATAATAGCCATGATTTTTGGCATGGCCATTCCTATGGAATAAGCCGGAAAGAATTATTAAAAAATTATTCCTGGCTTTACATGCATCTTTGCAGTAAAGATGCGGCTTGGCATCCATCCTTTGGGAAAAGCCAAAGAAGTTTTAGAATTCTTTCCCCACAACCAACCACACGGTGGTGCCTTTGGCAAAGGTCGTGGCAATGCTAATAAATGCAAGCAATGCGCGGGGAAATATTCCAGATATTAAATCAATCTCCCCAAATAGATAGACTTTTTATAACGTATATTATAGGAAAGAAAATAAAGGAAGTTTCATGCTGAAATTAAAAGTATGCTTGTTTATTGTCATATCGTTTATAGCTTCGGGATTAAATGGTCAGACCCGGACTAACCTAACCGTCATTGCCGTTAGTGAAGATCTGTCGATAACGAAACTCCAGGATTCTGTCTACATCTTTACACATTCATTCCCATGGGCTTCAAATGGTATGTTTGTTCTTTTCCCGGGCGGTAAGGGGCTTCTAATTAATACGCCCTGCGAAAATTCAGGTACCGAATCTCTTCTCGGCTGGATCGGGAAAAACTTTGGTAATCTGAATCTAACGGCAATCGTAACAGGCTTTCACCAGGATAACTTGGGCGGTGATGAAGTGCTTCTTTCGAGAAAGATCCCGGTTTACGGCGCGGATCTTACCGCCGAATTGGTGAAGAATAAAGGTAAAGAGTTTAAGAATCTGTTATTAAATTTGGTAGCTTCTTCCCGGTATAATAGATTTTACGAGGGCTATAAAAAATTAAATCTGATTCCCCCTGACCGGCTATTTCCCCTTAATGACGGGTTGAAACTTAAGTACGACGATGAACTTGTTGAAGTCTATTTCCCCGGCGAGTCCCATACTATAGACAATACTGTTGTTTATTTTCATAAAAGAAAAATACTTTTCGGCGGATGCATGATTAAAGGTCTTGAATTCGATAACCCGGGCTTTACTGAATATGCTAACATGATAGAATGGCCCAGATCAGTTCAAAGAGTGATGAAACGGTTCGGCGACTCTATTGTTGTTATTCCCGGCCATGGTTCGGCAGGGGGAATGGAACTGCTTTCCCATATGATTGCTGTCTTGAACAAATGGAATAACCAGAAAGCAAAAACAACTGAATAATAAATTGATATATACTTTTATTTTTGTTTTCTCTTTTTATGCTCATTCTTATTCACAAACAAAAATAAAAGCTAATTATAAGTATCTATTTTATGCAGAAGGATTACTTATAACGTATATTATAGGAAAGATATTTTAAATAGCCGTTAACAATTTCTATTTTTTAAGAAAATCAAAAGGCGATAAATTCAAATGAATAAATTATTTAAATTGATCGAAAGAATATTCTTTTTTTATATTTTTCTAACCATAACTTATATGCAAATTTCGAATATCCCGGCCTGTCAGAAAAGTTTTTTTTCAGATAAAGTATACGCTCAAAGTTCAGACAAAGAAAACCAGTCGGAAAAAGAAGTTGCCATAACTATAGACGACCTGCCATTTGTTGCAATGCAGGACTATGAATTAAGCAGTTTGAAATATTTTACATCCAAGCTCCTGAATTCAATTAAAGAGAAGGGCGTTCCCGCTATTGGATTCGTTATAGAGAACCGGTTGTATAAAAATGATATCCAAGACTCCGGAATAGTTTCACTTTTAAATATGTGGCTTGATGCAGGAATGGAACTCGGCAACCATACTTATTCACATCCGGATCTCCATACAATCAGCCTGGAAGATTATGAGCAAGATTTTCTTCGAGGAAATAAAATTACAAAAATGCTTATGGATAAAAGAGGATTAAAGGAAAGATATTTCAGACATCCTTACCTACATACAGGCAGAGATATAGAAACGAAAAATAAATTTGAAAATTTTCTTCATGATAACGGCTTTACGGTTGCCCCGGTAACAATTGATAATTCAGACTGGATTTTTAACACCGCATATGAAACCGCCGCCCAAAATAAAGACACATTATTAATGAATAAGATATCGGGATCTTATATTCCATACATGAAGAATAAATTTCAATTTTTTGAGAAAGAATGCCAGGAATTCTTCAACCGTAATATAAAGCAGATATTATTGATTCATGCAAGCCGGCTGAATGCGGATCATTTCAGCGAACTGGCTGAAATGATACAACAGCTCGGGTACAAATTTATCAGCCTTGAAAAGGCGCTCCAGGACAGCGCTTATAAATCGCCCGATACTTATACGGGACGTGGGGGAATAACATGGATTCACCGGTGGGCAATTACTGCAGGCAAAAAAAAGGATTTCTTTATGGGGGAGCCATTAACGCCCGATTATATAATGAAACTAGCAGGCGTTACCGAAGAATAACAGCATTATTTTAGTTTGTTTTTATTTAAAATTAAGGCGCAAGCCTTACAATTTGCCATGCATTATCTTCTTTAAGATAACTTATCCTATCGTGCAGCCTGTTTTCTCTTCCCTGCCAAAATTCAAAGCTATCTGCAAACAGTTTAAAGCCTCCCCAATGCGGAGGTAATGGTATTTCTTTGTCGTGATATTCTTCTTTAAATTCGTTAAACTTTTTCTCAAGAAAATCCCTGCCCGGAATAACTTCACTTTGATTTGAAGCCAATGCCGCAAGCTGACTTTCACGGGGCCTGGAATGGAAGTATTCCTCCGATTCTTTTTGAGAAATTTTATTTACCCTTCCGGAAATTCTAATTTGTCTTTCAAGTTCCTTCCAGAAGAACAATGCTGAGGCATTTGGATTCTCCACAAGATTCTTCCCTTTTTTGCTATTATAATTTGTATAAAATATGAAGCCTTCATTGTCAAATCCCTTAAGGAGCACAACTCTAACGCTTGGGATAGAATCCTTGTTTGACGTAGCTAAAATCATTGCATTAGGATCAATAATATTTGATTTTACCGCCTCTTCCATCCATTCGGAAAACTGCTTAAACGGATCATCCAAAACCGTTGATTCATTCAATTCCGTAAGCGAATAAACCCTTCTAATTCGTGCTATTTCTTTATTTTCCATCATATTATTTTTTAGTATTAAATTTTAGTTTAATAGTAAACTTTTTAATATTAATTGCGGATTTATCCAATTTTATACTAATATTGTTAATTCCGGTTGAAAATTGACCAAGTTTCCGGTGAAAATTGACCAGCCAAAGTTAATTATTTTTTATAATATCTTTCAACCTAAAGCTCTTCCCGTTAATTAAAAAGGGATAAGAGTGA
>Ga0116130_1000558_pt1 | contig 23029 bp, 17 predicted proteins | sample June2015DPH_17_5_FD_89733 | JGI IMG/M metagenome (GOLD analysis project Ga0116130, IMG submission 89733) | Peatland microbial communities from SPRUCE experiment site at the Marcell Experimental Forest, Minnesota, USA - June2015DPH_17_40 | ecosystem: Environmental > Terrestrial > Soil > Wetlands...
GTGTAATAGCCAAAGAGAAGCATTATCCTCTAGATATGGATCAACTCCATTCTTACCAAAAATATATTCTGCAATTTCCGGAAATTTATTATTTTTTTTTGCTAAGCCAAATGAATTCATCCAGTAATCAATAGATGAGACCATATTCTTACCAACACCTAAATCAACAACCGCTGATGGCTCAGAAAACTTATGATTTTCCCTTAGAAAATCGTACCCTTTTTTTAGCCAAAGATTCCTGCAATGAAAGGATTCGTGACCTGAGAAAGTTAATTTTAGCATCAATTTTAATTATTATGAATTGTTAGAATTTACTTGTTTTATAAATTCATTTTATTTAGAACGAATGAATTGATAAAAATAGTTATGTTAAAACAAACACCTGCAATTTAGAAAATATAAATAGTATCATTAGAATTAGTTTTACATGCCGAATCAGTATAACAAAATTTAAAAAGGTAATATTACAGATAATAATGCTCAACCACTCTTGAACAAAGAAATTTCCTACTATTCCAGGATATAAAATCTTAATTAGAAATATAGCTAATTCATCACTATTATTCACTTATCGAAATCGTCATTATTACATATCAGTTCCCAATTGAACAAGGTAATTCAACTTAAATACCTTCGCAGCAAAGATAATTACATTTTTGACAACTTCTTTAATGTGTAATTACTATAGGGAGCGGGCATGGATGGTTGAGGGCTGACATATTCCCCAGCGGGGTAAAGTATCGCCTTTATCTTCTCTGTATAGATCATAAATAAAACTTGTCTGCGGGTTTTATTTTTCTTTTCCGGAGCGGGGCTGATTAATTACCTCAATTCTCTGAAAATAATTGTTGGACTAAAATTCCTACAATATTGCAGAGGTAAAATACTGTCTGCTGGCTTTCATTTATCTTATCCATCCAGTCATAGTGATACTTATAAAGATAGAGCTGCTTAACACATTGGATACCTTTTAAGAAAGAAGATTTGCTTAATGAATGCTGACCCATATCGCTACAAGTCTTTCAGAAATATAGTGTAAATTACTTTCTAAGAGGTTCAGGATAGGTTTATTTTGGGGATCGTTTTTCTAATATACCGGGGTGAAGAAAAATTGAACAAATGTTTTAAGCCAAAGCCTGCCTACCCGCAGGCAGGGCTTACTTGTATTATTTTATAAAGGTCCGGATTTTCGTCATCGCGCCGCCCTATCACGTGATGGCTTTGCCAAAGGGCGTAGTGATTAATTCTTATCTATTATATGATGCGATCGGATTTTGCATTATTTAAAGTTAAAACTTGTTTATATTTGGACAATTTAATTTGATTAGTATCTCATAACCGGTTAAGTAAAGTAAAATATTCCATAAATAGATTTACGTAAAATGGGAACCTATCGCTATGCGTGAAGAATATCATAAATGGCACTCAAATGATCTCGATAGAGAATTCGAAATGCTCGTTTTCGGGCATTACGGCTACCCTATTATTTTATTTCCTACATTTAATGCACATTATTGGGAAGCTAAAGATTTTGGATTGATTAATTCGGCATCATATCTAATTGATTCAGGGCAAATTAAAATTTACTGCCCGGATGGGGTAGATTGTCTTAGCTGGGATAATAACTCTATTGAACCGGCTAACAAAGTAATAACCCAGATAGCTTATGAAAAGACTATTCTAAACGATGTAATAGGTTTTGTAAAGCACGAAACTTCATTGGAGCGGGTAGGAGTGGCGGGCTGCAACTTCGGCGCCTATCATGCGCTTAACCTTGCATTTAAGCACCCGGATAAGGTTGAAAAATTAATATGTATCGGCGGTTTTTTTGATATTAAGCAATTTATTTATAATTATTATGATGACAACTGTTACTTCAATAACCCGCCAGATTACCTGCCAAATCTGACAGACAACCGGTACTTAAATCAATTCAAAACTATGAAAATTATTCTTGGTATAGATGAATCGGATCAATATTTGGAACAGAATAAAAATATCTCCGGAATCCTTCGTTCAAAAAGCGTAAATCATTGGCTGGATGTTCGTCCAAATAACGGTCATAACTGGGAATTCCGGAGAGAAGTTTTTCCCAAATATTTGGCTCAAATTTAAACGATAAAAAAGATTTATTATATTACTGTTTTAAAGCAGATAATTTATTAAGCTTAAGCTTATTTACTATAAGTAGGATTACAAAGTGACAAGGTTTTTTCACTTTTCAAATATTGACTAAATACTATGATTAAATTCGATTTTCACGTTAGAAAATACGCACGGGATAAATATCAATTTGATAATTCACTTTTTTCAATCACGGGCGATTTAATAATTGCAAATTTTCACCAGGCAAGAGTTTTATCCAACAAAATAAATTTGCAGAGGAAAGCTGAGGGAAAGGCTGATAGGCAGGTTTCTGCCAGTGAGATTAACGCCTTTGGGCTTATTCATGAAATATTTCACTTTTTAATCAGGTATTACGAAGATAAAGAAAATCCCGGTGTTCTTTTAAGAGGAATAAATTATCTCAATTCTGGGCTTGGTGAGAAAGAACTTAATAAAATTTTTATTGAATATTTAAATGAGTTTCCGCCGCTTGAAGTTTATACCGGTAAATTAAAACCTGAAGAATTTTTATCGGGACACACCGGAAATAAACTTAATACTGAAATTATCCTTGAAGAAATCCTGCTTTTGTATCTTGAAAATATTAATCAGGCTGCATCAAAATTGGATGAGCTTTACTCTGATAAAAATTTAGCGCAGAAGACTAAATACGCGGCTTTATTAGAATATTTGGAGAGTTTTTTCTCGAAAGAGAAACCATTCGGCGCAGAAAATCTTCCGTTGATTTCTTTTCTCAAGAAACCTATTCTAAATAGTCCGCATAACATAGAAGGACAGCTTGAATATATCCGTCAGAAATGGGGAATCTATATTTATGATAAATTTAATCAGCGGCTGTTAAGCAGTAAGGATTTGATTTTAGAGGAGCTAGGGCTGTTCTTTCATTTCGCCGGAGGAAATCCTACGCCGCCCGTACCGGATTATAAAACTGATGAAGAATATCTACGGCAGCTAAAAGCAAAACTTGCGGCGGGTGAAAAACTTACCGAGGAAGAAAACCGGTTTTATCATTCCGAAATAGAAAAGTTTACCGAAGATATTGATTGGATGCCGAAAGTTGTAATGATTGCTAAGAATGTTTTTGTCTGGCTCGATCAGCTTTCAAAAAAGTACGGGAGGCTGATTAACCGGCTTGATCAGATTCCCGATGAAGAACTTGATACACTTGCACGATGGAATTTTTCCGCCCTATGGTTAATAGGACTCTGGGAAAGAAGCAGCGCATCAAGAAAAATAAAGCAGATTACCGGCAACCCCGAAGCAACTTCCTCCGCATATTCTCTTTATGATTATGCAGTTGCAAATGATCTTGGGGGTGAAGAAGCTTTTCAAAATTTTAAAGAGCGTGCATGGCAAAGAGGGATAAGGCTTGCAAGCGATATGGTTCCAAACCATACCGGGATTTATTCCAAATGGGTAGTTGAAAAACCTGATTATTTCATACAATCAGATTACCCTCCATTCCCGGGATATTCTTTTAACGGCCCTAATCTTTCGGATGATAACAGGGTTGAGGTCCGCATTGAAGATAAATATTACACAAGGGAAGATGCTGCTGTAGTTTTTCAGAGAAAAGACTCTTATACAGGCGAAGTAAAATATTTTTATCACGGCAATGACGGTACAAATATGCCATGGAACGATACTTCACAGCTTAACCTGATGAAGGCGGAAGTACGTGCAGCGCTGATTCAAACAATTAAACATGTTGCAAAGAGAACTCCGATTATACGTTTTGACGCTGCAATGACCTTAACCAAAAAGCATTACCAGAGGTTATGGTTTCCGCAACCGGGAACAGGCGGTGCAATTCCTTCACGGTCTGATTTTGCAATGACTCCTTCCGCATTTGATTTAGCAATGCCGCTCGAGTTCTGGCGGGAAGTTGTGGATACAATTAATTCCGAGATGCCTGATACGCTTCTTCTTGCAGAAGCATTTTGGCTTATGGAAGGATACTTTGTAAGAACCCTTGGTATGCACCGCGTTTATAACAGCGCTTTTATGCACATGCTGATGAAGGAGGAAAACAATAAGTACAGAGATCTTATTAAAAATACTCTTGAGTTTAACCCGGAAATTTTGAAAAGATACGTCAGTTTTATGAGCAACCCTGACGAAGAGACCGCAATAAATCAATTCGGCAAGGGAGATAAGTATTTCGGCGTATCTGTTCTTATGGTTACGCTGCCCGGGCTGCCAATGTTCGCTCACGGACAAATTGAAGGTTTATCCGAAAAATACGGAATGGAATACAAGCGCGCTTATTATAATGAATTCCCGGATAATTATCTTATCCGCAGGCATGAAGAAGAAATATTCCCGCTGATGCGAAAAAGACATTTATTCAGCCAGGTAACTAACTTTGAATTATACACACTTACTGATGAAGCCGGAAATGTAAATGAAAACGTATTTGCATTTACTAATAAGGCGGGTAATGAAAAAGCTCTCGTGGTTTATAATAATGCCTATTTACAAAGCAGCGGTTCTATCAACTATACCGCAGGTAAAGCTGCCGGCGAGGGTTCAAAAAATATCAGAGTAAAGAAATTAGGTGAAGCCCTGGATTTTGAGAATAATTTTAAGAAATTCTATACATTTAAAGATCACCGTACAAAATTAGAATACCTCATATCCGGTAAAGAAGTTTTTACCAACGGCTTAAGCTTTTCATTGAGCGGTTATGAATACAGGGTACTTCTTGATTTCAAAGAGATATTTGATGAAAAAGGCGAATATGAAAGACTATCCTATTTATTGAACGATTCAGGCGTTCCGTCAATAGAATATGCTCTAAAAGAACTGAAGCTAACTCCCGTCCATGAAAGATTTAACAACCTGTTCAACTACGGAATAATTGACGAACTGAAAAAATATTGTTTTATTGAAGAGACTGTTTTATCTAAAAGTTATGGCTTCAAAAACATATTAACCAATGTAAGCATAGACAGGTTAAATAATTTCATTAATGAAGTTCGGGCAGTTTCTTACTTAGAACTGAAAAATGAAAAAATCATTGATAATCTTTTTGATAGTATTTTGGATGTAAAGTTCTTATATGAGAATTATAAAAAGCTTAATGAAAAGGGACCAGGTCCCAGCGTTTTAATTAAGAATAGTTCCTTTTTAAGTTTCATAAATTCGTTTGGGAAAAACGGTTATTCTCAAGTATTATTTGTCTATCTTATAATAAAAAATATTTTCAACAGCGGTAATGATGAAATAATTCACATTAAATTTTTCAGCGACCTACTTCTTGAAAAGGCATTGTTCGAAATAATAAAAGCTTCCTATAAGAACGTTGATGATATTTATCAAAACATATCACTGATAAAAACACTGTTAGCTAAAGATTATCTTGTTAATAAAAGATTAACGGAAAAGAATTTTCCTTCACAGAATTTTATATCTGAATTAATAAGCGGGCAGGAAGCATGTGATTATGTTTTGCTTAATGAGTTTGAAGGAAATATATATTACAACAGGGAAAGATTTGACAGCTTAATAAACTGGCTCTTTGCTCTCTCCTACATAAAAGAGGTTAACAGGATAAGAAACAACAAAACTATTGGGGTTAAATACATTCAAAAATTAAACAGCTACATTAAAAGTTCATATTTATTTATTGATAAAATTAAAAATGCTTCGGACAATGCAAGCTATAAAATTCTTGAGTTGAACAGTTTACTCGGCTTACAGCCGAAACCGGTTGAGAAGAAGCCAATCAAAAAGAAACCGGCAGTAAAAGCTACAAAAAGCGCACATACTCCAAAGACAAAAGCGGTAAAAAAGAAGGAGATGCCCGGAAATAAAAAGAAAAGAATATAGGGTTATTCTATTTACTTCCCCTTTCGTTAGTGTATAAACTCATCCCCCCGGCTCTCTTCCCTTGCGAAGGTAATAGGGAGAGTTTTTCCCGTACTAAGGATTATGGGTATAAACTCACACTCTGCGCATCCTTCAGGTAATATTGATTGTCCGGAGTATATGGCTTTGTCGGAGCCATCATTACGAAATAAGCGACTATCGAGATAAATATTATTCCGGCTATCATAAACCACAAGGGGGGATTATTTTTTTCTTCGTCTGCTTTCATTTTATCCGATAATATATTGAAGTAAATAAATGTTTTTTAAGCCAAACGCTTACTTATATTATTTTATAAAAGTTCACACTTTTATATTAGTCTTCTAAAAATAATTACAAAAAAGTTCGTATTAAAATTACTTTGCTCTGCACATCCTTCAGATAGTATTGAAAAAATATTATTTATTTAGAAATATATTTTACCGCAGCATCAGCGCAATTTTCTCCATCAATTGCAGCCGAAACAATTCCGCCGGCATAACCGGCGCCTTCCCCGCTTGGGAAAAGCCCATCTATTTCCGGGTGCATATATGTTTCCTTAACTCTGGGAATGCGGACGGGAGAGCTTGTCCTGCTTTCAACAGCAATAAGTTGAGCTTCTTCAGAATAAAATCCTTTCATCCTGCTATTGAACAATAATAATGCCCGTCTTATCCCGTTAACCATAAAGCGTGGTAAAGTTTCATGGAGCGGCGCGGAAGTGAGTCCCGGTATATAGGAAGATTTAGCTAATGTTGATGATACTTTTTTATTTACAAAATCGGTTGCGCGCTGAGCAGGAGCGCTTTGTGTTTTGCCCGCAAGTTCAAATGCGCGCTGCTCCAATTCTTTTTGAAACATCACTCCGCCAAAGGGGTATGATGATTCATATTTTGCCCAGTCCTGCTCGCTAACAGTAACCACAAAGCCGGAGTTTGCATAGATTGTATCCCTTCTTGAAAGAGACATACCGTTAACAACAATCTCACCCGGCGATGTTGCTGCAGGGACGATTATTCCTCCCGGACACATGCAGAAAGAATATATTCCCCTTCCCGAAAAATTACATGATACACTATAACTTGCAGCGGGCAGATTCTCTATTTTATCTTTTGAATGATACTGAATTTCATTTATTAACTGTTGGGGATGTTCAATCCTAACTCCCATAGCAAAAGGCTTAGGTTCCAGCCTCAAATTTTTCTGATGAAGGAGGTATGGAATATCTCTTGCGGAATGCCCTGTAGCAATTATAATAGAATCGCCAAAATATTCCGCTTCTCCATTTACAGTAAGTCCGGCGGCTTTCCCGTCTTTAAAATAAAAATCAGTAACACGGGAGTTAAAATGAATTTCACCGCCGCACTTCAAAACAGTTTCTCTTATAGCTTTGACTATCTGCGGTAATTTATTTGAACCTATATGCGGATGTGCATCTACAGCAATTTCCGGGTCTGCGCCGTGCTGAATAAATATATTTAAAATTTTTGAAACATCGCCGCGTTTTGTGGAACGCGTGAATAACTTGCCGTCACTATATGTCCCGGCTCCGCCTTCGCCAAAGCAATAATTAGAATCCGGATTTACAATGTGGTCTTGCTGAATGGTTTTTAAGTCTTTTCTCCTTCCCTGGATATCCTTACCTCTTTCAAATACGACAGGTTTGATGCCTAGTTCAATTAGTCTTAACGCTGCAAACATCCCGGCAGGTCCGAAGCCGATAATCAAAACTTTTTTATTATTCTTTACGAGCCGGTAAGTTATTTTATTTTCGGTTTTCACGGGCAGTTCGTTTACATACACATCGCAAATACACCTGTACACAGGAACTTTCCTTGCGTCAATAGACCTCTTTTTTACAACAACCGCTGTAATTTCTTCGGGAGATATCTTTAATATTTTAACGGCTTCAGAATTTAGTTCCGCTTTATCATTTACTTTACCAGGTGGTAAAATTATTTCGAGGTGTTTTATCATTTTTTCTTGTCCTTGCTCATAATCTCACCCGCTTAAAAAAACAAAATTCAATGTAAGGGAAAGACTAAATATTTACGATACTAATACAATCCCTTAACAAGTCCGCCGTCCACCTGGATTGTATTGCCGGTAATATAGCTTGCTTGTTTGGAAGCCAGGAAAACTACAACAGACGCTATTTCGTCGGGGCTTGCAAGTCTGTTTATTGGAATTTCTTTTGCCATTTCAACTAAAACTTCTTCATGCGATTTAGCAGACTGTTTCGCTTTATGTACAGCAATATCGTATATCCTGTTTGTTAATGTGTAACCTGGAGCCACACTATTAACGGTAATATTAAATTTAGCAACTTCATTGCTAAGCGTTTTTGCAAAACCTATTAAACCGGTTCTCAAAGAATTTGAAAGCATTAAATTATCTATCGGTTGTTTAACAGAAACCGATGTAATATTTATTATTCTGCCCCACTCATTTAGAATCATATCAGGGACAACAAAATTACAGAACCTGACAGCACTTAAAAGGACCTGTTCAAATGCTGCCTGCCAGTTTTTTTCACTAAGCTGCTGAAAGTTACCGGGCTCCGGTCCACCGCAGTTGTTTACTAATATTTCTATCCTGCCGAGCTGCTTAGTAACTGTCTCAACAGTGGTTTCTATATCTTTAATATTATTAAGATCGCAGACACACCATACAGGCTCCATACCGTATTTCTTTTTAATTTCTTCTGCTGTATTCAGAAGTTCATCTTTATTTCTTGAACAGATAGCAACGCTGCATCCTTCCGCGGCAAATCCCTCTGCAACAGCCCTGCCAATTCCTTTACTGGAAGCAGTTACGAGAACTGTTTTCCCTTTTATTCCCAGATCCATACCAATTCCTTTTTATCTAAATTTATTATTTAAAATTACGCAGTTATTGCAAATTTTAATGAATTACCCCGCCGCAAGCGACGGGGAATTCGACCCCGGAAAGATTAAACCTCCGAGGTTGAAGCTAAACCTCCGAGGTTGAAGCCAAACCTCGGAGGTTAAAGTCAAACCTCGGGGCTACTTTAAATATCATTTGCGTAACTTCAATTATTTATTAAAAAAGTCTAACAGACTGATATAAAATAATATAAGAATGAGAATTAAAAAGCAAATTAAAAAATTTTAGGGGAAAAATATGTGTTGCAATACTTATCTAACCGGCAGGCAGGAGTAGCTCATCCCCGCTGCAAATTTGATAACGACAATATTTTTATTACTTAATATGGAAAATATTAAGTACGCCGACCCTTATCATCATAACGGCTATTGCAGCAAGAAAAAGTGAGGCTATCTTGGCAAATGCTTTTGAGCCTCCATCTCCCATAATTTTTAAAAGCCATCTGGCATTAACAAGTACCAGCCAGGCAATGAATAAATTTAATGCCATAGACACAATTGTGGGAACATAGCCAAAATTTCTGACAAGTATAATAATTGTAGTTAATGCCGCAGGTCCCATAATAAGGGGAATGCCAAGAGGAACCACCCCGATATCGGTTGAAGGTTTTCTTAAACTCTCAGAAGAACTGAGGATATCACTTATTGAGAGGATAAGAAGTATTATCCCACCGGCAATTCTAAAGTCATCAATAGTTATCCCCATAAAATCGAGTATTAATTTTCCGCTTATTATAAATAAGTTTGCAACTATAAAAGCTGCTAATATAGCTTCAAAAATTAATTTCTTTCTTTGATATCCAGGTATTTCTTGGGTGTAGCCTATAAAGATAGGAACTGTTCCAATAATATCAATTGCAACAAACAGAGGGATAAAAGAAAGCAGGAATATATTGAAGTTCATAAACTTTTTCTTACTTATATAAATTCAATCCTGTCAGCCAAATAAAAATGTTCTCAATATTGCGGTGACAGGTTTCAACCTGTCGCTTTTTAATAGACAGTTTGGACATGTCAAGACTATTTTTCTTGCCTGCTAAGCTTTTTTAGTTTTTATTTCTTCAACTATTCTGTTAGTATCTCTTGCAATAACAAGCTCTTCATTTGTAGGGATCCGTAAAACAGGGACACGTGAAGAATTTTTAGAAATAATCTTTTCTTTATTCTTATTTTTTTGATCGTCAAGTTCAATTCCAAGAAATTCCAGCCCTTTACAAACCTCTTCTCTAACTTCGGGAGAATTTTCTCCAATACCACCGGTAAATACAAAGGCGTCCAAACCGCCCATAGCTGCGGCATAAGCACCCAAATATTTTTTAACCCTGTATGCAAATATTTCAAAAGCATACTTTGAACGTTTATGCCCTTCATTTGCCGCAATAAGAACTTCACGCATGTCACTGCTTTCCCCACTTATACCTAAAAGACCACTATGTTTATTTAAAAGAGTATTAGCTTCGTTAAGAGATAAGCCTTCTTTACCCATAATATATAATATAAGCGAAGGATCAAGATCGCCGCTTCGTGTTCCCATTAAAAGGCCTTCAAGCGGAGTAAAGCCCATTGTGGTATCAACTGAAACTCCATTTTGAACTGCCGCCATACTGCATCCGTTTCCCAAATGAGCAGTTACGATTTTTAAATCTTTCAGTTCTTTTCCTAAAATTTCCGCAGCTTTATTAGCCACATACGAATGTGAAGTTCCGTGAAAACCATATTTTCTTATTTGGTGCTTCTTATAAAGTTCGTACGGTATGCCGTATAAAAAAGCTTTTGGAGGCATTTTGGTGTGAAAGGCAGTATCAAAAACCGCAACCTGAGGAACATTAGGCAATATTCTTTTTACTGCCTGAATTCCTTTGATGTTTGACGGATTATGAAGCGGAGCAAGTTCAATATTATCCTGCAAAACCTGCATAATTTCATCAGTAATAAGAATTGAATCTGTAAAATGTTCCCCGCCGTGAACAACTCTATGACCTACAGCTTCAATATCTTTTTTATCGTCTATTACACCATGGTTTTTACTTAACATTACACCAAGTACATATTCAATAGCAATTGTATGATCAAGAATTTCACCTGCAATTTTAATCCCGTCTCCGTCGTAGCGGGTGTGCGATAAAACAGCGCTGCTCATACCGATACGTTCAACAACGCCTTTGGCTAAAGCAACTTCTTCAACCGTATCAAAAAATTGATATTTTATAGACGAACTGCCGCAATTTAGAACTAATACTTTCATAATTTTTTCTTTCGCTTATCAAAATTTATTGAACAATTTGTCCATCTTCATCATATTTATAAAAACCTTCACCGGTTTTTCTGCCAAGTTTTCTTTCACGAACAAGTTTTCTAAGAATCGGGCAGGCTCTATAACGTGGTTCGCCCAATGTTTTCCAAAGAGAATCCATCCAGGCCAAAACTTCATCCAGTCCCATCATGTCAGCCATTTCCAGGGGTCCATACTGGAAGTTGTAACCCAGTTTCATAGCAGTATCGATATCTTTAGTATCAGCTACACCTTCAAGAAGTATATACATTGCTTCGTTAAGAAGTGGAACAATTGCGCGGGTAGTAACAAACCCGGGATATTCATAAACTTCAACCGGTGTTTTACCAATTTTTGCCGCAAAGATTTTTACCGTCTCAACTGTCTCATTTGAAGTGTGCAGGCATTTTATCAATTCTACAAGCGGAATTTTAGGTACAGGATGTAAAAAGTGCATTCCTATAATTTTATCCGGACGGCTGGTTGTTTCAGCAATTTTAGTTAGACTTAATGTTGAAGTATTCGAGACAAAGATAGCATCTTTCTTTGCCAATGAGTCCAGTTCGGAAAAAATTAATTGTTTCAAATGAAATTCTTCACCGACAGCTTCAATTATTAAATCATACTCATTTATTTTTTCAAGAGTGTATTTCCAATTTATCCTGTTTAAGATTGATTTTTTTTCGGAACGGGTCATTGCCCATCTTTTAATCTCACGGTCTATTGACTCGGTCAAATCCAGCTTAGATTTTTCCAGATGTTCCAGATCTTTTTCAACAACCATGACTTCCAGACCGGCTGCAGCAATAGTATGAGCAATTCCCTGCCCCATAACTCCTGCTCCGATAATGGCTACATTATTAATAATTCCGCGTACATTGCCCGGTACATTTGTTTTTCCCAACAAATCTTCCAGCTTAAGATTTTCTTCCTGCATTTTAGTTATTCCCTGTTTTAACCAATATTAAAAATTAACTGCTAATTGTTAACCTTATATAAAAATTTCATATAAAACCGTAACCTAAGTGAAGCTTGGGAAACCGGCTAATATAACCAGTTTACAATCCGCGAGGGTTTTAGGGATTATATTATAATTTTTATATAAGACAGCTTTTTGAGCACATCAAGCCACTGCCTGATAACACTGAATTTTTCAAATACTATGCCATAAATAACATAATTCAATCATATTATCGTATATTTATTTTATTTACTAAAGTCACTTAAAGCGGTTATTTACACATCAAAAAGTAACTAATTCTAAACTTATAACCTTTAAAAATCTTTCTTTCTAAAAATTGAGATAGCTATTCCCATAGTTAAAATAAGAAAGGCAAAGGATGTTAATACAGGCTGGTAGTCTTCTATTGCCTTACCCGAAGCAAGATTTACCGTTACTTTACCCATTAACTCCGAAGTTTTAGGTATGATATAGTAAAAAGCTTCTATTAAATCTTTTAAAAATTTATTTTCAATAAAAGCATTGAATTTATCTTTCGCCGTAAAGAGCAGCGGGCTTAGAATAATAAAAATAAAATATGCTATCATCATCCCAAGTGTAGAGCCTTTTGTAATTACACCAAACAAAACAATCAATGAATATAGTACTGCAAAAGTAAATGTTATTGAAAGAATAATATTGAGAAAATAAAAATCCCAGAAGGAAAACTTTATAGAAATTATCAGCCATACGCCAAGAATTAAGAAAGTAATATTTAATAGAACGACCAAAATACCGCCTAAATATTTTCCCCATAGAAGCTGGTCCCGGGAAACAGGCTTTGAAAGGAGAAGATCTATGTTTCCTTTTTCAAGCATAACAGGTACAAAGCTTGAACTTGAAAAAATTGCAAGCAATAGACAAAGACTGGCTAAAGGCGATACTATCATCATCTCTACCATCGTAATAGGATTCCCAAAAGGAGTTGCACCGGCGGCTCCGAGCGATATATTACTTGAAAGGCTAAAAATCAAACCGGTTACTATAAGGACTAAAACGGAAATGATAAGAAAAAAAATAAATACTTTTCTTGCCATTGCTTCGCGCAATGTATACCACGTCAATATCCATAAATTTTTCATTTTACATTCTCCTTACGGGAAGCATCTGCGGTGCCTTCGGCTTCTTTAATTAATGATATGAACATTTCTTCAAGGGTATTTTTCTGCTGAACCATTTCTTTAATAATTATACCGTTATTTCTCAGCAGATCAAGTATACGGTTCAAATCCTGTGTATCTGCTACCTTGAATGAATAATATCCGCCGCCGGTGTTTGTGAAATTTGCATCCTGTTGTACTTCAGCGGGAAGACTCTCAATACTTCCTTCCACACTTATTTTGTATTCTTCTTTTTTTTCGGTTAATTCTTTTACGGTTCCTTCGCGAAGAAGTTTTCCTTTATTCAGAATGCCTACCCTATCTGTAATCATCTCAACTTCGGAGAGCAGGTGGCTGTTAAGGAATATGGTTTTATGTTTATTTTTCAGTTCAATTAAAATATCCCTGATTTCTTTTCGCCCAATTGGATCAACGCCGTCTGTAGGTTCATCAAGATAAATCAATTCCGGATCATTTAGCATTGCCTGTGCCAATCCCAGTCTTTGCATCATTCCTTTTGAATAAGTTTTCAGCTTTGACTTTTTCCACTTGGTCATTTGCACAAGTTCAAGCATTTCATCAATCTTTTTCTCCAATTCAAGCCCATCCAAGCCGCTTAACTTTCCAAAAAATTGAAGAACCTCACCGCCTGTTAAATATGCCGGATATTTATGATTTTCAGGAAGATAACCAATCTTTGATTTTACTCTATAGTCATTTATTTCTCCTCCTAAAATTTTAGCGCTGCCGGATGTCGGAAAGATTATTCCAAGCAATAGCTTAACCAAGGTTGTTTTACCGGCTCCGTTTGGGCCGAGAAAGCCGAATATCGAACCTGCCGGAATAGTAAGATTTAAACTAGAAAGCGCTTCAACTTTCCTTTTACCAAGAGATGAAGAATACACTTTCGTCAGTCCGGTAGTTTCAATTGCAATTGCACTCATAAGTATATCAGTCCTTTATTTTTATGCTCCAAATATAACGAAAGATGAAGTTAGAGGCGAAACACAAAGGGTTTAACGGTCATTCGAGTGGATGAATAATTATGTCTCATAGCTAAGTCGGCTGCCTACCGAGAGTGTTGCAGAACCAAATCAATTTTTTAAAATAGCCACGACCTTTTAAGTCGTGGGCTACATATACCACTAAATTCCGGGCTTTAGCCCAAATCAGGCTTTTTATTGCGGCTTGGCCAGCCATCCCTTTGGGAAAAGCCAATTAATATTGAGTGTTTATTTTTCCCATGACCTATCACAAAGTGATGGCTATGCCAAAAGTCGGGGCAATTTTATAGATCAATCAGTTGTGCAACACTCCCGGCAGGCAAGCATTTCACGGCTGTTCACCATTTATTGCGTATATTGTAATTTTAGAAGGAAATATAATAATGCAACAATCTCATAAGAAAGGTTTATTAATCAGGATGGGAAATGAAAAAAAAATCACTATATAGAAATTGAAAGATCGTAGTTAGTTTACCATATATTGAATGATCTTGCTGGAAGTAAAGTAACATTTTTATAATAGAAAAGTTTAATCTTGATTTTTATACCAGATAGATTTAATAAACTACTTTCGGTATTAATGGTTCACTTTCAGTTAAGTGGTGCGAAAAATAATTATCTTTTTGCCGGGATGAGAGAATAAATTTAATCTGTTGGGCAAAATTCCTGATATTAAATGGTTCCGATATAATATGAGTAAAACCATGAAGAAATAAGAAATCTTTATCAGCTATTAATTTAGTAATTGAAAATGCTACAATAGGTATGAAACTATTATTGCCGGCTCTTTTTATTGACTGAACGGTCTCTAATCCGGAACTCTCGGTTTTCATATTAACATCTATCATTATCAAGTCGTAGTTATTTGCGTTTGCAAGATTTATCCCTATTGCTGCAGAACTCGTAGTATGTAATTGGCAAAATCCTCTTAAAGTAGAGCTTATTTCCGAAGAATACTTCGCGTTGTCTTCTATCATCAACATTTTAGACATAATCGACCTCAATTAATAAAATTAAGAAATGCTTATGAAATCCGGGTCAAGTGTGCGTCATTGAAAAGATAAGCAGTGTTAAGATACTCTTAATATACCATTAAACCTAACCGGTGGGGGAAAGCGTGAATTAAAAGACTAAAAATACCTGACTGAACCATGATTTTTTTGATTAGGGGATTAATATGATTAAATATTCATGAACTTATTTTTTATTTTTAAAATCCTGCAAATCTTGCCAATTACTCTTTGGCTGAGTTCAAACATTTTTTTCGTATCTTTTAAAAGTAATTTATATACTTAACTGATGATTTAATGTCTCCAATAGACGCATTAAAAAAATACTTCGGTCACAACACCTTCCGGCAGAGCCAGGAGGAAATAATAGATTCAATTATTAAAGGTGAAAACATCCTTGCGGTTTTACCAACAGGCGCAGGGAAGTCAATCTGTTACCAAATACCGGCACTTATTTCCAGCAATTTTTCGATAATCATTTCACCTCTAATAGCATTGATGAAAGACCAAGTGGATTCTTTAAATAAAAATGAAGAAATAGCCGCTTTTATCAATAGTACTATGAGCTTTTATGAGGTTGAAGAAGTACTGAAGAAGATTTCATTTGGCAATTTCAAGCTTCTGTATGTTGCCCCGGAACGGTTGGAAAATATTCAATTTGCCGATAGGATAAAAAGCCTTCATCCGGAATTTTTATTTGTTGACGAGGCACACTGTATAAGCGAGTGGGGACACAGCTTCCGGCCAAGTTACAGGAAAATAAAGGAGTTTATTGATTACGTCTCAATAAAAAAAATATCAGGTTTTACGGCAACCGCTACGCCCGAAGTCGTTAAAGATATTGTTATACAGCTTGGGCTTGTCGATCCTAAAATATTTGTCAAAGGCTTTGAAAGAGATAATCTTGAATTGAACGTAGTGCTTACCAAAAAGAAAAAAGAGAAATGCCTTGAACTTATCTCTCAACATAAAACTCCGGCAATTATTTATACAGCATCAAGAAAGCGTACGGAGGAAATTGCTGAGTTTTTAAATCTTCACAGGGTTAATTGCAGATATTATCATGCAGGCTTAGCGCCTGAGATAAGAAAGAAAGCTCAGGAAGATTTTATAAACGGCAGCTATTCCGTTATTGCAGCAACAAATGCTTTCGGAATGGGAATAGATAAGAAAGACATCAGGCTTGTTATCCATTATAATACACCGGGCTCAATTGAAAATTATTACCAGGAAATTGGACGAGCCGGCAGGGACGGCAAAGCATCTTTCGTTTATCTTCTGCATGACGATAGAGATATTAACATCCAGAATTATTTTATTACCAACTCTCATCCGGATAAAGAATTAATTCAAAAAATATATGACGCAATTTGCGATTACGGTCAGGTTGCGGAAGGAAATTACAGCACTAAAGAAATACAACTTAATACCAGCTTTATTTCTGCTCATGTTAAACGGGAAATAAACAAAGGACTTTTATACTCCACGTTAAAGTTTTTAGAGAATGCAGGGTATTTAAGACAGCCATCCGAATTTGAAAATAAATCCTCCATTCAATTAACTTTTGAGAAAAATAAGCTTAAAGAGTTTGTTAAAAATAACTCAAATAGCCTGATAAAAGAATTAATTTTGTTTTTGCTCCGTGAATATGGCGGCAATATTTTCGCCGGGCAGGTACAAATATCCGCCGGCGACCTTGCAAAGCGATTAGGGTATAGTGAACCGGATGTGGAAGAAACACTTAACATCCTTGATAATATAAGCATCATAAAATATTCAAAACCGTTTTCAAAAGAGTGTGTTGTTTTAACTTCTCCGCGAATCAATTCAACAAGGCTCAGGCTGGATTATCATAATATAAATGAGAGCTACCTTTCACAGCAGAAAAAAGTTGAGATGATGGTCGATTATGTCTACTCAAATGACTGCAGATTTAAGTATATACTGAATTATTTCGGTGAGGATGTAAGCAATTATAAGTGTAGTAAATGCGACAGGTGCAAAATTGAAGAAGAAATCCCGGGGGAAACAATTGAGTACGTAAAGGAAATAATACTCCGCACCCTGAATGAGGAAAAAATTCCATTAACTGAATCTACCCTCATATCCGTAGTGCGCGGCTCAAGCAGGACTGCAAAATATAAATTCTACGATACATACGGCTGCTGTGTTAATTACGGCAAAAATGATGTTAAGATTGTTTTACGTGATCTCTTGACCGGCGGATATGCTGCGAGAAACCATGATAACAATAATTTATTTATTACGAAGTCCGGCATTGAATTTTTAATTTTCAAAGGTTTAGTAAAAGAAAAGGGCGGGAAACCTGCAAATTTTGAAGAGAACCTGGAGCTTTTTAATCTTCTAAGAGATGCAAGGGCTAAGGCGGCAAAGAAATTTATGCAGACGGGCTATTTAATCTGTCCGGATGAATTGCTGCGCGAGGTTGCCGAAAAGCGTCCCAAAGAAAAACACGAATTGATTTCAATTAACGGCTTCAATAACCGTATGTTTAATAAGCTGGGGGATGATTTGCTGGAAATAGTTAATGAATTTCTTAACAGAAAAGATAAAAAAGATATTCCTGAAGCTGAAGCACGCATCATACCTCAAAATATTAAAGAGACAAATAACCTGCTGCAGAAAGGATATACATTGAAGGATATAGCATCATTGCGGAAACTTTCCGAAGCAGTGATTTCCATGCAGATAGAAACTATACTTGAATATGAGCCCTCTACTGATATTAATCACCTTTTTGGAGGAAATTCTTTCGAGTTGATAATAAAAGAAATTAAAAACGGATTTATAGATTTAAAAGAATTAAAAAAACGCCTGCCTGATGAAATTACTTACCCTATGATTAGAATTGCAACTGCAAAATATAAAGCTACTTCGTTTTTACAGACTGACCGGGTTGTATCTGTTTCTTCAGAGTCTGCACATAAGCAATAGCTTTATCAAAAAAATTTTCCCATTTCTGCGGGTCTTTATTATAAGAATCCACAGTTGCATTATATTCAACGCGGGTAACTCCATATCTCTTAAATATTGTATCCTGAATAGATTTGAAATTATTAGGCGCATAGTCAGCTGTATCTTGCGCAATAATCATTTCAGCATAAATTTTTACAAATTTATTTTCATCTACAGTTTTATTGGTACAACCTGAAAGCAGAAGGGCAAAAATAATTATCATTTGAACGAAAATTAGCCCGCAAAATATATTTGTCTTTTTAATCAAAATATTAAACCGGAAGTGTATTGAATTGTCCCCATTAAACTGCATTTTTACCTTAAAGAATTTTTTTAGCAAAGCCACCCCTTCGGGGCAATCTTTTAATTTTTTTCACTTCATTCTTTTACTTGCTTCAAATAAAACTTTTTTCTCTCTTTCGGATAAGTTTTGATAACCCGACTGGCTAATCTTATCCAAAATTTTATCAATTTCTTCCTGGGATACTTCAGGATTATTTTTATCGCCATTTATATCGTAATAGTCGGCGTCTTCAACTTCATCATCTTTTTTCTTAAATACATTTGAAGCGTTTTTAAATGAATCAAAAATCTTACTGCCACCTCTTGTGTTTGAACCGAAAAAAGCATTTCCCGAATAGGAAGGCTTCCTGTTAAACAGTACAAAAATAAAACCTGCAAGTGCGCCTCCAAGATGCGCAATATGGGCAACATCTCCACCGGTAGGCAGTGAGTAAAACTCAACTACTATCAAAAAGATTATTAAATATTTTGCTTTAACCGGGATTAAAAAATAGAGATAAACGTACCTGTCGGGGAACAACATACCAAAGGCTACAAGCACTCCGAAGATAGCGCCTGAAGCTCCGATTGTAGGAGCCAGCGCCTCATTGAACAAAGCAGGCAGTACTAATTGGGCTATACCTGCAACAATACCGCAGGTTAAGTAAAAAGTTAAAAATTTCTTAGTGCCCCACATATTTTCAACTTCCATCCCGAACATCCACAAAAAAAGCATATTAAAGAAAATGTGAGAAAATCCACCATGCATAAACTGGTATGAAACGAGCTGCCAGATTTGGAAGTGGTATGGAATACCGTAATTATCGGCTCCCCCTAAAGGATTAAGAGCGAACCATTTATTTAATAAATAGCTGCCGGATGCGTTACCAAGAATAACCTGCTCACCCAACATTTGCATTAAGAAAACGATTACATTAATAATAATGAGATTCTTAATAACAGGAGGGAATAAACTGAAACCGCCGAATCCTGAAGGTTTATAATAGTCGTTCACAAAAAATCCTTTAATCCATAAATTTAATTATAAAACCCAGTTTTTACACAAAACCGGGTTATCAAGCCATTTTTCAACTGGTAAAATTTACTCAATTTTACATATAAATAATATGCTAAGCTTCACTTAATGCGGCAACTCCCGGAAGGATTTTACCCTCAAGGAATTCAAGTGATGCGCCGCCGCCGGTTGATACATGCGAAACTTTGTCTTCTAAACCCGCTTTGTTGATTGCAGCAGCGGAATCACCGCCGCCGATTATTGTAATTGCTCCTTTAGACGTAACTTCAACAAGTTTGTTAGCAATAGCAAATGTTCCTTTTGCAAAATTATCCATTTCGAACACTCCCATAGGGCCGTTCCAAACTATTGTTTTTGCCTTAGCAATTTCATCACAGAATAACTTAATTGTTTCAGGACCAATATCCAAACCCATTTTGTCTGCCGGTATATTATCCACACTAACGGCAGTAGCCGGTGATTCATTCTTAAATTCATCAGCAACTATTACATCAACGGGCAATAAAAATTTCACCTTTGATTTTGCGGCTTTTTCCAGCACTTCTTTTGCAAGTCCTATTTTTTCTTCTTCAAGAAGCGACTTACCTATTTCTTTACCCTGAGCTTTAAAGAAAGTATAAGCCATTCCGCCGCCGATTATCATGGTATCGACTTTATTGAATAAATTCATAATCACATCAATTTTCCCCGAAATTTTTGCTCCACCCAGAATTGCGCAATAGGGCCTTACCGGATTTGTAATTGCACCGCCAAGGTAATCCAGTTCCTTCTGCATGAGGTAACCAGCTGCACATTGCTTAATATATTTTGTTACGCCTTCCGTAGAAGCATGGGCGCGGTGTGCACTGCCGAAAGCATCATTTACATAAATATCGCCGAGCCCAGCTAATTTTTTTGAAAACTCCGGATCGTTCTTTTCTTCTTCTTCATGGTATCTTAAATTTTCAAGAAGGAGAACATCGCCATCTTTTAACGAATCAACCAGCTTTTTAACTTCATCGCCGACGCAATCAGGTGCAAGTTTAACTTCTTTTCCCAAAAGCTCTCCTAAACGTACAGCAGCAGGTTTTAAGCTATATTTAGGATTAACTTTGCCTTTTGGCCTTCCTAAATGGCTCATTAGAATAGTTTTGCCGCCGTCTGAAATTATTTTTTTAATTGTCGGCAGAGAGGCTTTGATTCTATTATCATCGGTAATACTAAGGTTCTCATCCAGCGGAACGTTAAAATCAACCCGCACAAGGACCCTTTTATCTTTTAAGTTCAATTTATCAATCGAAAGTTTACTCATATTCTTTTACCTTCCATTATTTAATCCCGGAAGCCGCCCGAACCATAAATAATTCAGCGGTTCTTTTTGAATATTTTAAAGGTTAATTAATAAAACAAAGACGAAGCACTTGCTTCGTCTTTGCTGTTAAATAATTTATTTACTTTGCTATTTTAACAAGTAAATCAGCTACTCTGCAGGAATAACCCCATTCATTATCATACCAGGAAACAATCTTAAAGAATCTTTTTTCATCTTTAAAATTATTCTGAAGAGTTGCAAGAGAATCATAAATAGAAGAACGATCATCGTGAATGAAGTCTGTAGAAACAACTTCTTCATTAGAATATCCGAGGATACCTTTAAGATAGGTTTCGGAAGCTTTCTTCATCAAAGCATCAATCTCAGCAATTGAAGTATCTTTTACCGAACGGAAAGTTAAATCAACAACAGAAACATCAGCAGAAGGAACTCTGAACGACATACCTGTTAATTTACCTTTTACCGAAGGAAGGACTTCGCCTACAGCCTTAGCAGCGCCGGTGCTGGAAGGGATTATATTTATGGCTGCCGCTCTGCCGCCTCTCCAATCTTTCTTGGAAGGGCCGTCAACCGTTTTCTGTGTAGCGGTATAAGAGTGAATTGATGTCATTAAACCGGTTTCAACACCGATACCTTCTTTAAGAAGAACATGAACAACAGGAGCCAAACAGTTTGTTGTACATGAAGCGTTAGAAATAATATTATGCTTCGCAGCATCATATTCATTATCATTAACTCCAAGAACGATGGTTTTTACATCGCCTTTAGCAGGGGCAGAAATGATAACTTTCTTAGCACCCGCAGTAATATGTCCTTGCGCCTTTTCGGAAGCTGTGAATAAGCCTGTTGATTCAATTACGTAATCAACGCCAAGCTCTTTCCAAGGCAACTGTGAAGGTTCTTTTGTAGCGGCAATACATCTAACTTTATTACCATTAACTACTAAAACATCGTCAGCTTCTACACCCGGTGAACTTTTTTCCGTAGCAAGCTGACCTTTAAATCTACCCTGGACAGAATCATATTTTAATTGATAAGCGAAATATTTAGCATCGGTTGTTACATCAACTACTGCTACAACATCTACTTTACTTCCTAATAACCCTTTATCAACTATTGCGTTAAATACGAGTCTTCCAATTCTGCCAAATCCGTTTATACCTACTTTAATAGCCATTCTGAACTCCTTTTAAAAATAATTAGTTTACTTTGTAAAGTTAGTTAAAGCACACCTGAATTTCAATTCCGAAGCAGGCTAAGGAGCCAATTTCCCGGCAAATATCTTTCTAAAAATGAGATTATATGCCGGGTAATGTTATTTTTTTCTTGCAATTAGTCTCAAAATTAATGAGATTATTATTGAGGTTTTTAGATACTTATATTTAAGATCAGTTTCGCATGGCAAGGGTGAGCTTTTCATGATTAACCTTAAAAGGAAGTACAATAATCCTAGAAATGATTACTATTTAGAATTAAATCGGTTGTATTCGTAAAAGGATATTGAATGCCAAAAAGTAATAATAAAATATGTTTCCTTTGTGGTAACGAGGGAGCTAATACCAAAGACCATATTCCGCCGAGGGGGATATTTTCGTTAAAATCTCAAGGACAATTAACCCGATATAAAGAATGGGATGGACAGGTAATCATTCTTCATATTGGTAAGACTGACCCGGACCTTAAAAAAGATCTTGAAAAATTATGCATAAATTCATCTTCAATAATTTCAAAAAAATATACTTTAATAGAAAAATAAAAGGAGGACAAAATGTCTGACGAGAACAATTCTTCGGTGCATGAACGCCATCATCGAAAAGTAGTAAACGTAAACCATGCCAGTAGTGCTGTTTATGGTCTTGGCTTTGTCGGCGCGGCAATATTTTTCATCCAGCATGCGGTTACGTTCTTGGCATGCGTGATTGGTATCCTAAAAGCCATATTTTGGCCTGCACTGGTCGTCTATAAATTATTAGAGTTTCTGAAAATGTAATAAATTTTCCAATGAGTACAAATTCAAAGTAGTTTCTTGAGAAATGAAGGAAGATCATGTTATATATTTTTAATATTATATCCTTGATTATTTAAATGTAAAACCCCCGAAACAGCGATGCCGTTCGGGGGCTTTTAAGCTAGCGATTTATAAGGTTAACAAAAA
>Ga0116130_1000559_pt1 | contig 23003 bp, 20 predicted proteins | sample June2015DPH_17_5_FD_89733 | JGI IMG/M metagenome (GOLD analysis project Ga0116130, IMG submission 89733) | Peatland microbial communities from SPRUCE experiment site at the Marcell Experimental Forest, Minnesota, USA - June2015DPH_17_40 | ecosystem: Environmental > Terrestrial > Soil > Wetlands...
CGTCGAGCATCATGAACGTCAGCCGCCGATAACCTTCCAGCGGGTTCTTCAGATGGAACTCGATGATTGCTTCTTTCTCCCACAGCTCCAACCAGAAATCACGGGGAACCCAACCGTTGTGCTCGTTGACGCACAACAGCGAACTTTTTGCGGCTTCGGCATCTTCTCCCAACGACATTTGGGCGGTAGGGCCTCGGTTCATCAAGCTGCCGATCGCCCAAACGTCATTCGCCGAGCTAGCGGTCATGGCGAAGACATCCGCTAGGTCTTTCTTCCCGAACTTGGGGGCGGGAAACAGGCTCCACTTGGTTCCATTCCACTGTTCGATCACCTGCCCCGGATGTGCCCCGTCAGTCACATTTCCCACCGCCCAGGCCGAAGTCGGAGAAATATCGACCACCCCCTGTAGAAAGGTGTTGTTGTCGCCTTTGATCATTGGAGCGGAAAACGCTGTCCACGTGGTGCCATCAAAGTGGATCATCGACTGCTCTCTCCCCTTTTCGAGCGAAGGCGAACCGTTTTGCTCGTCTACCGGAATGGTGTTCGGCTTGGAGCGGAATGTTTTCCACAGGCGAACAGCAGGAGGTGCGGCAGCGCTAGACAATATCCCGGCATTAAAAACTCCATAAATAAGGAGAACAGGGTGCCGAGGCTGCACTTAAGCCAACGTTTAGCTTGCGTAGCTTCGCAACCGAACGGCGTCGTGCGCCACTGACTTCATGAAACCGTCGAGTTGGGACCAGCAAATGGGGTTGGCATCGCCGCGGGAAAGTGCGGCGAGCCAAAGCGACCAAACCAATAACCCCTCTAAGAATGAGGTGGGGCTGGATGTAAGTCACCACGCCCGCATCTCTCAGAGGGGCGGGGAGAAGCTTTTTTTCTCGACATCCTTTTTCATAGGACGAGTGTAATCGGATTTAACGCCAATTATCTGGCGGAGCAGTTTACCGCCCGGCGGAGTCCGGCTAGGGTTGGGGTTTTGGCTTGTTGATGACTGGGCTGGTTCTCCGCGCCTCGATTCGGTCATATTGGCTTTTAAGAGCTGCATACTCTGTCAAGGTCTCTGCACATTGAGTCTTCGAAGCGGAGTATGCCGTCAAGACTTGGTCGTATTGAGCCCTGAGCGCGGAAGACTCCGTCAAGACCCGGTCGTATTGAGCTTTCAATGCGGAGTACTCGCCTTTACTTCTTTCCGATCGCGCGTGGGCGAGGCCCATCTCATAAGAAATCGCAGCTAGGAGCACAAGACCAATTACGTTTCGTATCTTCTCCCATACACCAATGTTTTCCTTGTTGCCGTTGTCTTGGTTAGCCATTGTATCCTCACTCAAAAGCGGGAGACACTCTATCACATGTAGACCCGCGCTTCAGTTGCGTGAGTCTTTTCCGAGAGCCGGATGCGGGAAAACTGCCAGTCCGGTTCGATGAGCGGGAAGAGGAAACAGGACCAGGCCAAACCGGACTGAGGTGATGAGGCGAAAGCCGAGTCGACTAACCACCGGGAGACTACAGTTACTGCGCCTGTTCTCGACTCTACTCGCGATAGAAGCGCTCACTGATAACGGGGTTCGATTCGTGAGCTGGGTTTTGTCTTCATGCCAGTTTCAGTGGTGGAACCGAACAAGCACTGGGGACCGTGTCATAAACGTGTCCCCGCGGTCGTCATCGAATGCGTCGAGGCCGCCATCCTCGCAGCATTCCTCAAGCACCTCTGTGCTTTGTTTTCTCGGCAAGTGGTTGATGTCATACGATTTGAAACGAAATCTCGGTCTCAAGCCAACTAATCGGCCGTCAGCTATCGACTTCTGGTATGTGTGTCGCACCTCGGGACGGGTTGAGTCCGTGATGGACTTCGAGGGAAGCGGCGGTTTAGTGATTCCCAGTTTTGTAGACCGTGGGTATACAAATCCGCGTATTTTTGAACTTTCCTCGAAGGGTTTAGTTTGCCCACAGCGCCAGACTGCTGGTAGCGCAGTCTTCCCCAAGAAGATTCCCCTATCGGGCTGCTATTAATGAGATCGGTTTTAGGCTGATGATTAACTGAATGAAGCCACGGCGGATTCCTGGTCCTCGAATACTTGGAACAGTTTCAACAACCCAATCATTTTCAGGGTCTTGATTGCAAATGGGGAAGGATTGAGAAGTTTCAGAGATCCTCCCTGCTGCTTGGTGAGAGTGAGATACTGAACCAGCAAACCGATCCCACTCGAGTCAAGCATGGCGATATCGTTCAGGTCCACGACGTAACAATACGCTCCGGTGCCCGCGAGGTCGTCAAAAGTTGCTCGCAGGCGGTCGACTGAGTCGCCCAATGTGAGCCTGCCAGTCAATTTAATTAGCTTTACTTCTCCCCGATTACGGATCTCGATCTCCATCCCAGTTCCCACCTTCAGGTTATACGTTCGCGAGGCTGTCGGGGAAGGCTTGTGAGATCATGTTGACTCTCGTATGAGCCTCTGATAAAGTGCCCGCTCACATTAGAAGAAGCTGGCGATTTTTGCAAGCTTCTGCTACTCCTCCCCCGTTGCGCTCTTTATACCGGAAGTCATGACATCACCTGGTTCGAATGTGGACCTAAACATCGCAGGTTTCGCCACGCGGCTGATTGAGGTCAGCGGGACGGCGGAGCGCGCCCGAATCATCGCCCAAACCATCGTCGATATTTTCCCGGAAGCAACCGCTATTCTCTACGTCTTGCAAGAGGACGATGACCGGCAGTTCTGGTCCGTGAAAGCAACGGCCGGGGACGGCGCCGAACCGGACCGTCGAGTGGCGATTGAGGCTGGAACCCTTGGATCCTTGGTTCAATCTCCCCAATCCTTTATTGTCGAGGGGCGTACGCTGGTGCGGGAGGAGTACGCGCACCTTAATATACGCCGGACTTTGCGGTGCCTGGCGTGTCTCCCGCTGTTGAGCAAATCAGCGCTGGTGGGAGCGATTGAGATCCTCAGTTTTGATTCCGTTCCGGACAGCGCCGTCCTGGAAGATCTCAAGCCGCTCTGCGAGATCGCCGGCCATGCTCTAGTGGCGTCTCAGGCGTACGAATCTGAGCGCAACAACTCGCTGTCGTCCATCACGCGCGTAACCCAATTTTACGACATCGAGAAAGTCTTCAGCTCCACGCTGGAGATGGACGAGTTGCTGCCCATCATCGGGAGCAAGACTCGAGAAATGCTGGAGTGCGCAGGAGTCAACCTTTGGCTGGTCCAAGGCGACGGCCGATTATTGCTTATGCATCAGTCAGGCTCTGACCCGACTTCGAGTCAAGGCATGACGCAGGGAGTGGGTGAGGGCATCGCCGGGGACATCTCTGATAACGGCGATGCAGTACTGATCGACTCGTCGGGAGACGAGCGTCTGGTTCGTCGCAACGGCGAACTTAAGGATGGCCGGGCGCAATCAATTGTCGCCGCGCCTCTGATTGATAAAGGGGCGCTCGTCGGAGTAGTGGAAGCCGTCAACCGGCTGGACGGCAAACCCTTCGATGACGACGATCTTTTTGTTCTGACCAGCCTCAACGAAACCGCCAGCATCGCTCTCTACAACGCCAGTCTCTTGCTGGCTGAGCGCAAGGTGGAAGTTCTCGAAATGCTGGTGACCGTCAGCCGCGAGATCACCTCCACTCTCAATCTGGAACGCGTGCTACAGACGATTGTGAATGCACCGCAGGCGCTCATCCCCTACGAGCGCGCCGCAATCGGCCTTCAGCAAGGCGGGAAGTACAGACTCGCCGCCGTCTCCGGCGTCACACAGCTCGATGCAAGTTCTCCGGAGATTGCTCCGCTCAATGACATTTTGCGCTGGACCATGCTGTCGGGCGAAGTGGTTTACGTTCGTCAGCACGGAGACCAGATCGACAGCATTCGGGAAGACACTGTCGCGAAGTTCAAAAGCTATTTCGAGAGCTCCGGGATGCGAGCGTTCTACGCAATCCCGCTGAATGACGATACCGGCCGCGTCGGAATCATGGGAATAGAGAGCCGCGACCCGGATTTTCTTCTGCCCGCTCATTTGGAGGTTCTGCAGGTTGTCGCCGGACAGGCTACGGTCGCGCTGCGTAATGCGCAGATGTACAAAGAGGTGCCGTTCATTTCCGTTCTCCAGCCCGTCATGGAAAGGAAGCGGAAATTCATGGCAATGGAGAAAAGACGCCGCACCTTTATGATTGCGTCGGCGGCCGCTCTCCTGATCTTTTTGGCAGCGGTTCCATTGCCCTTGCGCCTGGATGGAGATGCGGTGGTTGCACCGGTACGTACGGCCCAGGTTCAGCCCGAGGTGGAGGGAGTGGTTCGGACAATCGATGTTAGGGAAGGAGACCATATCGCCCAGGGGCAGGTCATCGCCGAGTTGGCGGACTGGGACTACCGAACACTATTGGCACAGGCGCAAGCCAAATACCAGACCGCGCTCTTGCAGATGAATCACGCCTTGGCTACCGGCGACGGAACCGAAGCCGGAGTCCAGCGAGTTCAGGCGGACTACTGGAAATCAGAGGTGGCAAGGGATGAGAACCTTCTCGACAAAACGAAACTGCGCTCTCCCATCGATGGCACTGTCGCGACACCGCACGTGGAAAACATGGTGGGAAGGCGGCTTCAGTACGGAGATACATTCGCTGAGATCGTCGACACCTCCCGCACCGTCGTGGACGTGGCAATCGACGAGAGTGATGCTTCTTTGTTGCGCAATGGTGAGCCGGCAGCAATCAAGCTCAACAGTTTCCCGGCCCGGGTTTTCCACGGGGATGTAATGCTGGTGAGTCCGAAAGGCGTGCTTCTGGGAGACTCACGATTTTTCTTTGCCCGTGTCGCTATTTCCAACCAAACCCGTGAGATTCGTGCCGGCATGGAAGGGCGCGGAAAAGTTCGAGTGGGCTGGTATCCCTCCGGATATGTGCTGTTCCGCCGGCCGTTCGTTTGGGTGTATACGCAATTCTGGTCGTGGTTGGGAGTGTAAGTTCGGAGCGTGAGAGAAATGAGCTTCAAGAAACTGTTGCCCGTTGCCGTAATTTCGATAGGACTGGCATTGACATTCACCGCATGCTCCGAGCCGATGCCCCAAAGTGTTTCTGCAGCCCCCGAGTCCATCCCCGTTGCACCGAAGCAATCCAGCACACCCGTGAGGGAAAACACGTTCACCGCTTCCGGTCCTCTGGTTGTGGAGCACCAGCTCGACCTGCTGGCGCAGAGAGATGGCGTCATCTCGAGGCTGGCTGCAGACGTCGGGCTTCGGGTGAAAATGGGAGATGTTCTGGCCGAGTTGGACAATCGACAGCTCATGGCAGATCTGGAAGCCGCGCGATCCAAAGCCAATAGTGCTGACGCCGAGCTCAAGAGCTGGCAATCTGAGGACAAAGTCTTGGAAGCCGACTACGATCGAGCTAAGAAGTTGTGGGATGCACAGCTCATTCCTTTCGAACAGTTCGAACACGCTAAATACAAAGCCGAAGAAGAGCACTTCGAAGTCCTACGTGCCGAACAGTCATTGGCCGCCGCAATTGCAACGAAACAATCCATCGCACTGGAATTGGAAAAGACCCGGGTACGTGCTCCTTTCTCTGGCGTGATCTCTCGACGATACGTCCGCGACGGACAGGAGGTCACCCGCGGCGACCGCCTATTCTGGATTACGGGCGATGGTCCGCTCCGCATGGGTTTCACTGTGCCGGAGAAATTCATCGGTCAGATTAAGAAGGGGATGGAAGTGAACCTCACAACATCCGACCTCCCGGATCGAAGCTATAAGGCCAAGGTCGCGGAGGTAAGCCCGGTCATTGACCCGTCCAGCGGCAGCTTCGAGGTACTGGTACAGGTGGAGGGCTCCCGTGCTGACCTGCGCCCGGGCATGAATGCAAGCGTGAACCTGACGATGTACCAATGAATATCACCCAAGCCCTCAACGTTGCCTTGCCTGATCTGCCAGCTCGGCTCATCAGCGAGCGCCCTCCGCGAGTACATCCTGACGTCGTGTTCCGGGAACACATCGAAGACGGCGTTCCGGTGGTGCGGGCATTCGTGCCTGGAGTGGCATCCATGTTTGTCTTTCCTCCTGAAAGCTGGCGTCTGATCCAGCTTTTCGACGGGCAGCGCTCCTTTGCGGAAATTGGAGAGCTTTACTCGGCAGAAACGGGTGCGGACTATTCCGAGGAAATCGTCCGCGACTTCGCCGCAAACATCGGGGCGATGAATTTCTGGTACCAAACACCCCAGGAAAGAAATATCAAGCTCATGCAGAAAACTGCAGACGAGCGGCGCCGCCTGCAGAAAAAAACAAACTGGGGCGACCTCTCCCTAATTACGTTTCCAGCGGTGAATCCTGATCCCTTCCTCGGATGGCTCTATCGGCAGATCAGCTTTATGTACAAGCCGTGGTGTGTGATCCTCACGCTGCTGGCGTTTGCCTTTACCGCCGGAATCTTCGTCGTGCATTGGAGCGAAGTGGGACGGGACACCATCGAGTTTTATAACTTCGCGGACAAAAGCTGGTTCGATGTCGCTAGTTTCTGGGTGATCGCATCGGTCCTGCTTTGCATTCACGAGATAGGGCACGGCCTCACCGTCAAGCATTACAAAGCACCCGTGCCAGCGATGGGATTCCTTCTCATTTATCTCACCCCCGGTTTCTACACCGACACCACTGCTGGAGAAGTGAAGGGAGACCGTTTTCAGCGGCTCATGATCGCAGTGGCTGGCGTCTGGTCGGAACTGGTAATTTGCGCACTGGTCACACCCATCTGGTGGCTTACGCCGCCCAGCACTCCGGCCCACGACTTTGCCTACACCATCATTCTCTTCACGGGAATTGCCGTGGTCTTCATCAACTGGAATCCCCTGATGAAGCTGGACGGTTATTACATCGTCTGCGATCTGATCGGGATTCCAGATCTGAAGGAAGCATCGACACTGTATCTGTCGTCATGGGTAAAGCGGAACATCTGGCGTCTGCCGGTGGAAGTTCCCTTTGTACCCCAACGCCGCCGCCCGGGGTACGTGATCTACGCGATTCTCTCGGGACTATACAGCTATTCTGTGCTTTACTTTTTCGCCGGCTTCATTGGCAACATTGCTCGTAACTTCAGCGCCGACTGGGGCTTTCTTTTCGAATACGCCACGGCATTCATGATCTTCCGCGGCCGAATCCGCACTCTCTGGAACTTTATGAAATTCCTCTATCTCGACAAGAAAGACCGTTTGGCGCGCTGGTTCAATCCGTCGCGCAAGTTTGCTGTTTTGGCAGTGGCGATCATTTTCTCGATTTTGCCGATCTGGCACGAAACCGCAGTCGGCCGATTCGTCATGGAGCCTGCCAAAGTCGCGGTGCTTAGACCGTCGGTTCCCGGAGTGGTATCAGCGGTCTATGCTGACGAAGGTCAACCGGTTCAGGAGGGCGCTCCGCTTCTGCTATTGCGGAATGTCGTTCTTTCCTCAAAAGCGGCGCATAGCCAGTCCGATTTCGAAATGGCGCAAGAGAAGGCGCAGTCCGCCCTTCTCCATTACACCGACTTTGGCGCTGCGTTGGCGGATCGTGAGCGACTCGGCCAACAGACGCGCGAGCTGACCTCGGAAATCGCAAATCTCTCGTTGAGCAGCCCCATCTCTGGAACCGTTCTTACGCCCCGCTTATCCGACAAACTGGGATCTTACGTCTCTGCCGGAACCGAACTCGCCGAGGTTGCAGACCTGAGACAGGTTCGCGCCCGTGTCTATTTGTCCGAGTTCGACGTTTACAAGTTCACCTCGAACTCTCCGGCGCGCTTTCAAGTGGATGGCTCACTTTGCAAACACGACGCCCGCATCCTGAGCATCGCTCCCTTGTCCTCAGACATAGCACCGGGCCTCATCGACCTGACCAAATACAAGGGCGAACGCCCGCCTAGATTTTATGTTTTTGAGTTGATCGGAGATAACAAAGATGGATCGATGCAACCGGGGATGACAGGTACCGCCCGCGTGTACGGAGCGCGCCGCAGCCTAGTAACCCTGGCTTCCCGGACTGTCTGGGAATTTGCCGGACGCAAAATCTGGTAACAAGAAAAGGCTGCCCGAAGGCAGCCCTATTTCATACTCCTTGAGAACTAGATCTTCTTGCCAGGGCGCGCTACGGCCGGTCTTGCCACTGCCGGTCTTGCCACTGCCGGTCTTGCCACTGCCGGTCTTGCTACAGCCGGTCTTGCTACAGCCGGTCGGGCTACAGCAGGTCGAGCAATCGCTGGCTTTACCGTGCCGGCGGTCGCTGAACCGATCGAAGGGGCGCTGGCCACGAGGGCCTTCTTGGTGGTATTCAAAGAGTTGATCAAGGATTTCTTTTGGATGGTCATTAGTTTGCTCCTCGTGGATTTTTCTTCTGTCCTGTTCCGGACATCTGACCTAGTTGCACGAAGCGTGCCAACCCACCGTGCTCCCTGCTCAAATGCCTAACTTCAAGTATGCAAAAGGTTTAGACTCCCAAAATGGTGCGACTCAGCTGAGCAGTCTCCCATGAAAGTTTAACTTTGGTCAATAATTAACCCCTCTATGGTTAATTTTTAAACCATGATCAGAGGTCGAGCTTGCGGCACAGATACTTCATGCGCTGAGGGTCGATGCGCAGGAGCTTGGCAGCTGCGGATTTCTTCCCCCCGCTGCGCCGTAGAGCTGCATTGAGGTAGGCCACCTGAATCCGGTCCATTTCCGCATCGAAATCCAACCCTTCTTCCGGGATCAGGATCGCCTCCTGGCTGGCCGCAGTCGCGGACAGCAGCTGTTGTGGAAGCTGGTAGGCAGTAATGCTGGAGCCGTCGCTCATCAGGACCCCACGCTGCACCACATTCTCCAGTTCGCGAACATTGCCCGGCCAGGAGTAATGCTCCAGGATCTCCATGACCTCCGGCTGCACTTGTTTCTGAGGTTTGTGGTTGGCTGTGCAATATAAGCGGACGAAATGTTCCACCAGAAGCGAGATGTCACTGCCACGCTCGCGCAAAGGTGGCACAAAGATCGGCACCACATTGATTCTGTAGTAGAGATCCTCACGGAACCGCCCCCTGCTCACCATCTCTTCCAGATCGTCGTTGGTTGCCGTGATGAGCCGGAAATCGATCTTTTTCGTGGTCCTTCCACCCAACCGCCGGATCGAATGTTCTTGGAGAACGCGCAAGAGTTTACTCTGCAATGCATGGTTCAGAGTCGTGATCTCATCGAGAAAGAGCGTGCCCTTGTGCGCCAGTTCGATCATTCCCGGCTTGGCTGCTTCGGCGCCGGTGAACGCTCCCCGCTCATACCCAAACAGTTCGGACTCCATCAGAGCATCGGGCAAAGCGGAGCAATTCAGGCAGATATAGGGCTGGTCGCGGCGCTCTCCACTTTGAACGATGGCTTGCGCTACCAACTCCTTACCCACCCCGCTTTCGCCCCGGATTACGACGCTAGCGTTGCTGCCGGCAACCGCTTCGATCGCCTGATAAACCTTTCGCATTGCCTCGCTGCCGCCGATCAATCCGCAGAATGCCGCCCGTTTCGCTGCCTGTTCGAGCAGCCACTGCCCTTCGGATTGCAGCGCTCGCTTTTCGGTAGTCTGCAACAGGACGCCTCTGAGCTGTTCGCAATCCACCGGCTTGCGAAAAAAATGGTCCGCTCCCGCTTGGCTTGCCTGAAGGGAAAGTTCCCCGTTCGTCGATCCCGAGATGGCCACCATGATGAGATCGTCGCGCAACCGGCGCATCTCCCGGAGCACATCAATGCCGTCGGCGGGTTCATTTCCAATGCTCTCGAGGTCGACGACGATCCCCTGCAGGTCAGTATCATCGATGACAAGCTTGATCTGAGATTCCGTGCTGGCTAGTGTGGTCCGGAAGGTGGGCGCAAAGACTCGCCGCATTTCGCGGAAGATTTGCTCTTCCAGAGTGATAATCGCGATCGAATAGCTTTCAGTAGAAGAAGTCCGGCGATCGCTCAGGTGCGGGGCATCCATGGGCTTTGCTGTTCGAATCAGCGCAGGATTATACGTGAACACGACTGCTGCCTGACATGCTATCCATCGAGGTTAGCAGATAAATCTTGGTTGGTCGGCAAACACGAGGCTTCCAGAAACGGGTTTCTAAACGACGACAACGCTACCGTCAAGGAACTGTCAAAGCTGAGCAGCATGAAGTAAGCGTCGGCCCTCACGCCTATTGGTCTTGCGAAAATGCCCTTCCTCCAGAAGGAGGAAGGGCGTCTCCCATTTGCGAGCGGATCCGCGCGGGGGGCGATCAGCGATGTTCGTCCCTACCGCGACCGCCAACCACCCGAGGCCAGGAGTCATACGGTTAACCCGCCACATGTCGGGAGATCTCGGCGTGGAAATTTCTTGTGCCGATAGCATCGATCAAAGATCCAAAACATCAGCACGATTACCACAAAGACCATCCAGCTGGCTTCAGGACCCAGCAGGCCCCCGGTTAGCCATTGCGAGCCTTGCCAGCGGGTTTCAAGAAGGTGGCCAACGGCGTACTCGCCGGCATTTTGCCCTGACCATACGAACACGTTGGCTAAATCAAAGGCGGCGTGGAAGCCGATGGCGAAGGCCAGCGAGCCGGTGCGGCGCAGCGTAAGGCACACGAACAGGCCCAGCAGACCGGTGGAGACGAAGTCTTCCCAGCGCTCGTGTGGCTTCAGGAAATAGTGCAGCGCACCGAAGCCTATGGAGAGCAAAATGCATGCTGGCCAGAATCCGATACCATCGGCGAGCGTGGCGAGGAGATAGGCACGGAATTGGAGCTCCTCCGAAAATCCGATGAGCAGATTGGCAATGATCCATAGGCCAAGAAAGTACCAGACCGCGCCGCCATGGAGGGCGAGCCCGAGGATGCGATAGCCGCCGAAGGCTGCAATCAAGCCCACGAGCAAAGAAGTGGAAGCCGCGCCCCAGGCAAGTCCCACCCGGAAATCGACTCCGAAGGCGTTGCGAGCCGGAATGCCGTAATTGGGGAAGCGACGGCGCTCGATGCGCGCCATAATCCAAGTTGCAATCAGTACCTGGATGAGCGCCTGCAACTCGTCGACGATGGTGCCCACAGGATCAAGGAACGGCCGCTCCTTGGGATGGAAGATCTTCGGAATGATCCAGTTCGCCAGGAATCCGAGTCCCACGAAAATGGCGACAAAAACGAGGAGGCGCCAACCGGCTCGTAAGCCACGGGAGTTGAAGAAGGTTCTTCTCATATCGGGGCAGCCACCGGCTGAGACTTCTTGGTCCCCGTTTTGAAACCGTCACAGGCAGGCCAATCGGACGCAGCGGTTTGACCGGTATCTTAATACGGAAGTTGACCGTTGGCGAAATCAGGCCATCACACGTTGAGGATTGGCCGTTGGGCTCGGTGAGCGTAATGGGGGTTTTGCAACAAACTATTACCGAACATGCCTCGCCATTCCATTTTCTCCGATTGCTTCGCGTGTGTTCCGTCGAATTAAAAGAGCTCGACGGGCGCCGCATGTCCCCAAGCAGAAGCGAGTCGAGCATCCCTTGTAACCAACGCGGCTCCGAGTTTCTCGGCAAGCACGATGTAAGCAGCATCATAGGCAGAAAAATTGTGACGGAGTCGCCAAATACGGGGCAAGAGCACAAGATGAGGATACCGAGTAATACGGAGATCCAGCAGATCGCGGACCGCCTCGTCAACACGATGTACCGGGACCACTCCTTGCAGTGCTAGACGCCTCAGTACCTGCGTGACCTCAAGATCTAGGAGGTGAGGCGCGTGTAGGCTTTCGTTACGCGAATAAATTCGCTTCTCGATGCTCTGCCCCGCAGATGTCTGAAGAAGCCAGTCAACTACGGCAGACGCATCCAGGACGATCATCGCGCCTCGCGCTCTTCTCGTACCAGGTGAGCGGTATCGATCTGCGCTGAAACCGGCTTACGTTTATGCAGCCGCTCCCGCAATTCTGCGAGCGTTGGCCTCTCCGCGATTTCCTTGATCTCAGCTAACAGATAGTCCGAAAGCGACATACCTGCCATGGCAGCGCGAGCTTTCAAGCCACGATGTAGGGCATCGGGTACATTACGAAGCTGAATCATCTTGGACATGCTACAAGCATACTTTCATGTCATTCACATGTCAAGACGAATGTCTTTCCCAACCCGGTGCCGCGCTCAAGGCCAAATCCAACATCTCTGGCTGCGCGGGCTATGACTTTTTACAGTGTGCCAATTGTGTGCGAGAACTACGCCGCACCGACAAGCCCGCTGCGACCACATGAGTGATTAGCCGCATTACGGCCGATTAGTCACCTTCTCTTGAATCATCTAATGAATACCTCCATCACGATCGGGGTGTGTGCCGGATGTGGGTCTCTTTTTGCAGGCTAGGAGGAAATCTCTATGGCTCGCAAAGTTGGCCAGATCAACGCACGCGGCGGAGATGGCTCATCCGGGTCTATCTCGGCCGCGATCACCGGACCAAAAACGTAAATACCACAATCGAACGATCCACGGCCCCATGCGAGAAGCGCAAGCATATTTGACAAGAAAGTTGCGCGAGCATGAACCTTGATCGCTGGCTTGTGACAGCTGTAAAGCTACGGGTACGAAAGAAGATGTGCCAGGACGATGACGGCATGCTGCAGCGCCACATCCGACCTCACCTGGGTGAAAGAGTATTGGCTGCAATGCGCGCCCTATGGACGGTCAAACTACTTATCAGAAAATGATCGAGCGAGGGCTGTCCGTTCGAACCGTCCGTTACACACATGCTGTGTTAAGGTCTGCGATCCGGCAGGTATTGCCCGCAGCAGCCCAGAGGCGAAATGCGTTCGCTGACGGTGGAGCAAGCGCAGACATTTCTTAAGACCCCGCATGGTCCAGTGCTTGCGGTAGCGCTCACAACGGGGATGCGACCGAGTGAGTATTTGGGTCTGAGGTGGACTGGGCACGGCAAACAGTCAGCGTAGTCCGGAGCGTTCGGAGACTAGATGGGGGATCGTGCTTCTGCGAAACGAAACGTTCGCGAAGCCGTCGGCCGATCAAATTGCAGCGTTGGATTGTGGTTCACGAGGACGTTCTCAGTACCGATGAACAAAGGATGGACACTGTCTCAGTTTGCTTTTTCACCTGACAATTTTAGATATTTCGCGGTTACATCTCTTCGCCGTTCTCTCCTGCTTCGTTTTGCCCCCAAGGTATTTCACTGCGAGTCTGGATCACTTCAGTCATGCATTTCTTGTCGAATCAACAATGAGAGTGAGCTCCGCAGTCGGGGATGCGATTGCCCGAAAGATTGCAGAACCGAACCCGTTATAACATTAAGGAGTGAATCTTCCCGTCAATCCGCCGGTGCTGCCGATGCTCGCCAAACGTGTAGACGATTTACCGACTGATGGACATTGGATTTTCGAACCTAAGTGGGATGGGTTTCGCACCTTAGTGTTTCGCGATGGCGATGAAATACTGATTCAGAGCCGCGATCAAAAGCCTCTCAATCGCTATTTCCCTGAACTGCTCGATCCTTTGAGCCAGAGTTTGCCAGAGCGTTGTGTGCTGGACGGCGAATTGGTCATTGTGAAGGACGATGAACTGGACTTTGATGCTCTGCAGCTCCGGCTACACCCCGCCGCCTCACGAGTGAAGCTTCTGTCAAAGCAGACAACAGCATCAGTTGTGTTTTTCGATCTGCTTTGCCGTGGCGATCGTAACTTGTCCAGTGAACCGTTTGAACTGCGCCGGCGGGAACTGGAATCACTGCTCGAGAATACTCCGGTGCCTATTCACCTCACTCCGGCTACACAGGACCGGAACATTGCAGAGGATTGGTTTCGGCGCTTCGAGGGAGCGGGCCTTGACGGTGTAATCGCGAAACCCGCCGACGGAATCTACGAGCCTGATAAACGTGTAATGCTCAAGATCAAGCATGAGCGGGATTGCGACTGTGTGGTTGCGGGTTTTCGATGGCATAAAAAGGGCGACCGCACCCTAGTTGGTTCCTTGTTACTTGGACTGTTTGATAACTCCGGCGCGCTACAACATGTGGGAGTCTGCGCCAGTTTCAGCAATGCAAAACGACTCGAACTGGCAGAGTTTCTCAAGCCGTACCGTAAAGATGCGCTGGTGAATCACCCATGGAAGGCTTGGGCCGAGGCCGCTGTCGCTCTAGCCGACGGTCCCAAGCGCATGCCCGGCGGACAGAGCCGATGGAGTCAGGGGAAGGACTTGTCTTGGGAGCCGTTACGCCCCGAACTGGTAGTCGAAGTCGCCTATGATCACATGCAAGGAGATCGCTTCCGTCACACGGCACAGTTTCGCCGCTGGAGACCTGATAAGACGCCCTCAGACTGCACGTATGCTCAACTCGAGGTCGTCCCACCTCAGGAGCTGGCCGCAATCTTTCCTTGCGGACATTAGCTCTTAGTTTTCCGCTTCCTCATGCGCGTCTGTTCTTTGCTCCACTCTCGCCACTCGCGCGTGGGATCATCATCCGGGTCGGGCTCTTCTTGTGGTGGTCGAAGACTTGCTGGCACATGTTGCAGATTGACTCGAATGCGCGTCCATGTGGACGACCTGCCTCGCATGGAATCGACCAAAACGTCTTCCGGCTCGAGCAATTCAACTATCCCAGCATGTCTCGCTTTCCAGCGCTCCAGGCCGGCAAGAGCTGCGCTCTTGTCTGACGAATTGGCAACCACGATCAAGGGCATTTTGATTCGCGGAGGCTTCGGTTTAGATTTAGCTCGGGAAGGCGCAACCCTCGGTCCTTCTGATTCCATCTTGCGGAAATGCGGAGGCCATGGAGCGTCGCCCAGGCCTTCCGCTTCATCACGGGCGGCGAGTTCCAGCAGTGGTTCGAGAGATCCAGGTGCGCCGTTCATTCCCGCGTGGGGATCGCCGATTTCCGTAAACCGCTTGGGCATGGTGAAAATCGTGAACTCGGCCGGGTCGCAATCGGGCACTTCGCTCCAGCGAAGTGGCGCTGAGACCCGAGCATCAGCCACCGGACGCACCGAGTACGCCGAACACGTGGTGCGGTCTCTTGCGTTCTGGTTGTAATCGAGGAACACACCGTGACGTTCTTCTTTCCACCATTTCGAACTTGCAATTTCCGGAGCTCGCCGCTCGATAGCCCGAGACAGCGCAACCGCCGCGCGCCGCACTTCGGTGAAGTCCATCGCGGGTCAATTCGAACATAAATATGCATGCCGCGTGAGCCGCTGGTCTTTGGCCAGCTATGCAAACCTGCCTCCTGCAGAAATGCCTTTACCTCAAGCGCTACTCGACATACATCAGACCAGCGAACCCCTGGAACCGGGTCAAGATCAATCCGCAATTCGTCTGGATGTTCCAGATCGCTGGCGCGAACGGGATGGGGGTGGAGTTCGATACAACCGAGGTTGATGATCCATGCCAAGCCCGCCGCATCATCAATCACTATTTCTTCCGCAGTTCGGCCGGATGGAAACGACAGCGTTACAGTTCGCAACCAGGGCGGACGCTGCTCGGGCGCACGTTTCTGGTAAAAGGCTGGCTTCTCGCCACCGTTTACAAATCGCTTCAAAACGATTGGCCGATCCTGAATTCCGGTCAGAGCGCCTGAAGCAACCGACAGGTAATACTGCACAAGGTCGCGCTTGGTAAGGCGCACCTTCTCCGAGAAGTACAGCTTGTCCGGATGAGTAATACGAACCTCCCGCCCTCCGACCGCGAGTACCTCGCCGGCTTCCTGCTTTCCCATGGATCTAGGCTACCATTCACGCACGACGTGATCTGCCCATCTCGCTAGGAACGGTTCGCGCCTAGAACTCCCCAGAAGGCTCGACTGACATTCCAACAGTCGAGCCACTCCTTCAGGACCGCATGGCAGCGCCCTGCAGATTGCTCTTTTCTTCAGCAGTCTGCAGGCGCCTGTAGAAAGCCATGATTGCTTCCAGATTGTCCGAGCGAAGCTCCGCAGCGTCCGGGTTTTCGCAAATACGCTCGTTTCTCGGCCGATCCATGAATCCCGCTAGATGACCCAATAAGAACGCGTTGTTCCACTCGCCTTCCTCAGCGTCTAAGCAAACCCACGATTCCCCAATCGATTGACTGTCGGACACCAAGCGGCCTTCAAGGCTGCTGGCTCTTTAAGAGGCTCTAACAAAACCCTGTTTCAGGAGCAACTACTCCCCCGGGACACTACTTCAGCTTCTCGTGCTCCGCCTAGGCTGGCTTCAGCATGGGGAATATCGGGGTCGGCGCCTTTCCAGGCCAGGGCATCCTGATACGCCCCTGAACCGAGAATCAGAGCATTTGGGGTATTACGAGCCGAGAATGGACTCGGAAGGGAGGCGAGAGTATACTCCGCCTCGATTAATTAATCCTGGGACAAAAAATGGCGCCGACGCGGGATGAGTTTTATCCTCCTTGTGGCGGCCACAGCGCATTCTCTCAGAGGTGGTCAATGCCGAAGCGAACGCTCGCAATGGTTCTCGCTGTTCTGCTCTCCATCGGTCCTGCCTGCTATTCACGAAAAGTTCAAAAAGTGGCGACTGTAGATGTGCCGCAGCCCAAGAACGAAAGGATCGTTGGGATCACAACCCTAAAGGGTGAGGACGTCTCTTTCGACCCGCCGGGCGCGTCCATCAAGAATGGGACGCTTTCCGCCTCCGTAAAAAAGACTCCCTACGAAGTTCCGCTGGACCAAGTACAACGGTTTTGGGTGGAGACAAAAGAACTTCAAAAGGGGCGAACCATCGGCCTGGCCGCGGCAGTGACAGTTGGCACGCTGGCGCTCATCGTGGGCATCGCGGTAGCCCTGAAGCAATCCTGCCCATTCGTTTACTCCTGGGACGGTTCGCGATACGTGTTTGACGCCGAACCGTACGGGGGAGCCATCTCCCGTGGTCTGGAGAAGGACGACTTTTCGCAACTGGAACATCTCCGCGAGCAGGATGGTCTCTACAGGCTGAAGGTTACCAACGAAGTCGATGAGACTCAGTTCACGAACCTAACTGAGCTTTGGGTAGTGGACCATGCTGTGGGAACCCGCGTAGCCGCAGATGTGCGGGGCAAACTGCATACTCTGGCGGCGCCGCAGGCCCCACTGTCTGCGTGGGACTCTGCCGGACATGATCTCCTTCCCTGGCTCCGTGCCACGGACCGTGTGATTTGGGAACCGCCCGCGGTGCCGGACGCCAACGGTAAGTTGCAGAGTGACATTGTTATGACTTTTCCAAAGCCGGCAGCTGCGACCCAGGTGAAGTTGGTGGCCAACGCTGCGACCGGTCTTTGGGGCTCGTACATGATCAAAAAAATGGTCGAACTACGGGGGCGCGATGTCGGTGCGTGGTATACCTCGATGGACGAAAGTCAGTCGGCCCGCGACGCACTGTTCGCCTGGGAAGTGCGCGAAGAACTCTTCGCGTTGAAGATCTCTGTTGAGGAACCTACAGGCTGGGAGGTGCGCGGGATTCTGCCGGGGACAGGTCCGTTCATCTCGAAGGACCGAATCGTCCTGCTGGACGTGAGCCGCGTGCACGGGGATCAATTGCGCATTCGCATTCAACCTCCGGCTGGCTTTTGGGCTCTGAACTCGTTTGCCGTGGATTACACTGCAGACCGCCCAGTCAATCTTGAAAAGATCGAACCAGCGACGGCGAAGGATCTGCAGGGAAAAAATGTGCTGCCAGAGTTAGCCGCGAACGACGATCGCTACCTGGCGATGCCTAATATAGGCGACACCGCTGACCTCACCTTCCACGTGCCGCCCCAACATGCAGGGACAGACCGAACCGTATTCCTGCACAGCCGCGGATACTACAAACTGCATATAGCTGCGACAGGCGAGCCCGATACGAAGACTCTGCAAGAGATCGAGAACGTGCCGGGAGCTGCTGCTCGCTACGCGGCAAACCAGTTCGCACAGTGGCAGGTCGCCGGTCTACAGAAACAATGAGCCAACGAGTCTGGCAGTGAACGCATCCCTCGACTGTGCCACGCCTAGCGGTAAGCCATGAGCACGCGGCGAGTGGCAGTGACAGGCCTGGGCGTGATCTGTGCTCTGGGCAACAACACTTCTGAAACCTGGAATGCGGTCTGCGAAGGCAGATCTGGAATCGCTCCGATTCATTCCATTGACGTTTCGAAGCTACGGTTTCGGTACGGCGCCCAAGTCTGCCGCTACGACCCCAGCAAATACTTTGAAGCCGACTATGCGCGCTTGCTTGACCCATTTTCTCAATTTGCGATCATTGCAGCCCGTGAAGCCGTGAAAGATTCTGGAATCACACTTACCCCAGCTCTTTGCGAGAAGGCCGCGATCGTGACCGGTTCGGGCATGGGTGGCCAGTCTACCCAAGACGTAGGGTTCGCGAAACTTTACCAAAGCAATCAAGGTCGAGTCGATCCTCTGATCATTCCTCGCGCCATGGCGAATGCCGGCGCCAGCCATATCTCAATGGAGTTTGGCATCACGGGCCCAGCCTACACGATCTCCACGGCTTGTTGTTCCGCTAACCATGCCATCGGTCAAGCCTTCTGGATGGTTCGCAATGGCATTGTGGAACTGGCCATTGCCGGTGGCAGCGAGGCTCCTTTCAGCTTTGGATTATTAAAGGCCTGGGAGGCCATGCGAGTTATTTCACCGGATACGTGCCGACCTTTCTCCAAAGATCGTCGCGGTTTGATTTTGGGGGAAGGCGGCGCAATGCTGATATTGGAACCTCTCGCTGCGGCAAGGGCACGAAAAGCGAGGATTCATGCTGAAGTGGTGGGTTTTGGAATGTCATCGGACGCCCATCACCTCACACATCTCTCCATCGATGGTCCGGTCCGCGCAATGCGAGCGGCATTACTTGGTGCTCGGCTTCGGCCCGAGCAAGTCGGTTACATCAACGCCCATGGTTCGGGCACGCTCGTCAATGACCCCCTAGAAACGCGTGCCATTCGTGAACTCTTCGGAGCGCATGCCGAACGGCTGGCCGTGAGTTCCACAAAGTCACTTCACGGCCATGCTCTAGGTGCTACCGGTGCAATGGAAGCAGTGTGTACAGTCCTGGCGTTAGAAAATGGCTTACTTCCGCCCACGGCCAACTTTACGGTGCCTGACCCAAATTGCAATCTGGACGTCGTGCCGAATCGCGCTCGCCCGGCCCAAGTGGAATTTGCTCTCTCCAACTCGTTTGCTTTCGGGGGTCTCAACGCCGTTCTGGCGTTCCGCGGGCCGGACAATTAACCAAGCTAGGCAACTGAATTCTCAACCGCGCGCCGGGTGAGTACCACCTGAATGCCGTGCCTAGGCCGGAGTGTTATGGTGGGTAACGGCTCGACCGGGTGATCTTGCGCGACCCGGATCTGAAACCTCTGCGCAATCGCCGCCAACACTAAAGCAGCTTCCATCGCGCCAAAGGAGGCGCCTATACAAGTGCGCGGTCCCCCACCAAAAGGAAAGTAAGCAAACTTGGGAGCAGTTTTGGCTTGCTCATCCAACCAGCGGTCTGGATTGAACCTCTCGGGCTGTTCATAATATCGAGGGTCGCGGTGCATCACCCACTGGCTCACCACCACAGTTGCTCCGGCGGGCACTCGATAGCCGCCAATGTCACAGTCTTTCAAAGCGTTTCGAACCACAGCCCAAGCTGGGGGGTAAAGACGCATGGCCTCTTTTACTACTCGCTCTGTGTACGGTAGTTTGGACAGATCTTGCATTCCTGGGCTTTTGCCGTTCAGTACCCCGCGAAGCTCTGACCACAGCTTTTTCTCCACCTCTGGATACTGCGCCAACAGATACCAGATCCACGATAACGAAACCGCAGTGGTCTCGTGGCCGGCCAAAAGCAGGGTCATCACTTCATCGCGCAACTGCTGGTCCGTCATCCCACCGCCTTCGTCCTGAGCCTGCAGCAATTCAGACAGGAGGTCGTCGGCAATCTGGCCACTCGCTCGCCGCTGGCGAATAAGACCGTACACGATGTCATCCAGCTGGCGGGCTGCACGCCGGTAACGCAGGTTGTCGGGCGTCGGCAAGAGGCGAAGAATTGGAGGCAGGAGCATACGTCCGCCCGAGCCCAGCTCCATCACCGTGTTTAGTGCCTCAGCAACTCGGTCTCTCTCGGCAGTGACCTCGACATTGAAGAGAACCTTGGCCACAATTTCCAGCGCGAGACGCATCATGTCCTGATGAATGTCTCGCACTTCGCCATCCTGCCAGGCCGCTATCATTCGCTCCGTGTAGGCCACCATGGTGTTGCCGTAGGACGCGATTCTGTCCCGGTGAAAGGCCGGTTGGATAAGGTGTCGCTGCCGCAACCACGAATCTCCTTCGTTGGTTAACAGTCCGTTGCCAAAGATCCGGCGGTTGAATTGGAGAGCCTCACCCTTGATGAAACTTCGGTAGTCATTGACCAGAACGTGTTCGATAAGATCAGGGCGGTTCAGGAAATAAATGCGGCGGTTAAAGGCCCGGTAGTAGAAGATGTCGCCATATTGACGCGCCCACTCCGTATACAGTCCGAGCGGGTCTCGGCTTCCCAACGGGAAGTTTCCGATTATCCCGCGATTCCTAGGCCCGGGCGGACGAACAAAAGGCATCATAAGCTGATTGCCAATACTTCTCTTACCGATTTTGAATGATACGGCACAGCTGCCTACCTAACGGCTGAAGGTGAGGAAATGAAGCTGGCATGATTCCTGAAAGACATCACCGCACGCGTGCTCCCCGCCACGGTTGTTAACAAATGGAATGGGGGTGTGGCACTTTTGCCGTCGCCATACACTAACCCGTCGATGCATTTCGGGCAAAGCTAACTTTTCAAGCCGCCACCCAATCGACTCGCAGGAAGCGCCGGCAGATCAGTGCACACCTCAAAGACAAGAATGCCTCATGAATGTCCGCCCGCTTTTCGTAGCGAACGCGCAGGCGGCGAAACTGATTGAGCTAGGCGAAGGTTCGTTCCACGACCCACCGCCACCGGCCCAGTCCGCTGTCGTGTTCGGTCTTCCGCTTCGCAAGAAAAGGGATGATGCGTCTGCCACGCAGACCTTGCCGGATCGTCTCAGCATCATAACCGCGGTCGCCCAACACGCAATCAGGACGACGGCGGGGTCGTCCGCGTTGCCCCTGTAAGAACGGGATGGCGTCAACGAGTGCGAGGGCTTGCTGCGAGTCGTTACGGTTGGCCCCGGTGAGCCGGATTCGGCCCCGTCAGGCGCCCCCAAAAACTGCCCGGATCGAACTTTCGTCCACGACTGCCCGTGACCAGTCGATCTGTCCGTAACGTGCCAGCCAGTCCAGCAAAACGAAGTGGAGCAGTTGCCAGATACCAAGCTCCTGCCAGTCACGCAGTCGTCGCCAGCAGCTCATTCCAGAGCCACAGCCCAACTCTTGCGGTAGCATCTCCCAAGGAATCCCACTGCGCAGGACGAATACAATGCCCGTGAGACATGCCTCTCTTCTAAGCGCGGTCTTCCGCCCTTGGGCTTCGCCTTGACGACTGAGATAAACGGTTCGACCACTTCCCACAGCCCCTCAGGCAAGAGTTCGATGGTCAAGAGACAACCCCTAAGGAACTTCTGCGTGCCAGGTGTGTGCCCGGTGCCACGGAAGCGAGGACCAGCGCCCCAGTTTGTAGCACCTTGGGCCTAGCCCTCTTCGTCTGGTGGTCCTCCGGTTCCCGCCAAATCCTGCGGCTTGATCTTCTCGACATTGAATTTTGCCGCACGCTCTCGCATCGTCTTAAGCACCTCTTCGAGTGGAGGCGGTTCGCCCTTGATCCAACGCAGCGGGTTGATGCGCGCTACCACGAAGGAGCGCAGGTACGGGCTGACGAGACCACGTTCTTTCAGCTTCTTTACCGCTGCCGCCACTTTCTCTTCTAGGTCGAGCACCATCGTGGCCTGCTTCTCGTGATCCTTGACCGCGGCGCGGAGCGGTTCATTAGTAAAGCTCTCCAGTCGCCGGAGGATTGGATGGTAAGCACCACCGCCGAAGCGAGGGAAGCGTTCATAGCAGACGCCGAGAGTGACTAGGGCGGGTTCGTCGAGGTAGAACGAAAACTGCGATTCGGGACGAGCGGCATCTTCATCCACCAGACCACGGTAGATGCGTATGACCTCCAGGGAGCGTTCCTTGAGATTGTGAGCCTTCTCCGTATTCAACGCGAGGATCTGCCAAGCTACCTCGCGGTCAGCCACAACGAGCGCAGTAATTGATTTCGCCCCAAGGCGGCGCATGGCTTCGAGTCGGTGCCGGCCGTTGGGAGTCCAGAAGCCTCCATTCGGTGCGACCACAGCGATAATCGGGTCGAGAAAACGCCCGGTTTTGTTGATAACGTCAGCTAGTCGTCTGTGATGAGCATCGGAGAGATCTCGCTGGAAAGGGGTGGGCTCGACGGAATCGATCGGCAGAATCGAAAGCGAGAGAGGATGTCCGCCGAGCGGATCCTTGTACGATCCCACAACGCAGCCGCCGGCTTTCGCGATTGCCTCTGCAGCTTCCGCTGCAGCTCCTGCCGGCTGCTCTAGTCGGCATTCGGTGGGGCCCAGACCTTTCGTTCCGGGCTTCGCTTTGCGAGGACGCCTCCGGGCTGGTGCACGCTTGACCATAGTAGCGACTCTATTCCAGTTCTGGATGGATTATCTCTAAACACCGATTACGGTCACAATGATGGTGCGCTCGCGCCCACGCACGTCGCATTCCAGATGAAAGATTTGCTGCCAGGTACCCAGAGCGAGTTTGCCATCAGAAATGGGCACGGTCAGCGATGGCCCGAGCAGTGTCGCCTGTAAGTGTGAATGCCCGTTGCCGTCATGCCACGCCTGCTCATGACCGTAGTTGCGGCTGGGCGGAATGAGCTTGTCCAAAACGGCGGGCAAGTCGTGTCGCAGTCCAGGCTCGAACTCAATGGTGCCGAGGGTGGCCGTGCTGCCGACGTTGAAAACGTTGACCGTCCCCGTTTGGATTCCCGAAGCGTTCACGACAGAAGCCACTTGCTCGGTGAGGTCGTGCATGTCGCCGTGCCCCTTAGTGGTGACAGAAATCTGTCGCTGATAGCTCATAAGCTTGGACAACCGAAGATCGCCCC
>Ga0116130_1000560_pt1 | contig 23003 bp, 26 predicted proteins | sample June2015DPH_17_5_FD_89733 | JGI IMG/M metagenome (GOLD analysis project Ga0116130, IMG submission 89733) | Peatland microbial communities from SPRUCE experiment site at the Marcell Experimental Forest, Minnesota, USA - June2015DPH_17_40 | ecosystem: Environmental > Terrestrial > Soil > Wetlands...
CGGAACCTGGTGGTCGATCACTTTCTGGCGGATCCGCAGCGCCAGGTAGTTTTTCCCTTTCGCGACCACGCGCGGTGCGCCCGGAGTGTTCATGCTGTACTTCAGTGCCACGGCGTAATGGGTTGGGTTTACAATGACGGCGGTAGCGGTCGGGACTTCCTGCATCATGCGGCGGCGCGCCATGTCGCGGCGCAGTCTGCGAATGCGCTGTTTCATGAGCGGGCTGCCTTCTACCTCTTTGAATTCGTCGCGGATCTCCTGCTTGCTCATCTTGAGATCCTGCTGGTACCGGCGCTTCTGCCGTACTAGGTCGACCGCCCCGAAGCACATGAATACAAAGGAAGCCTTCCAAAGCAGGGTCTGGATTGAGGCGGCCGCGTACGATGCGCCCGCCGGCACGCTGCGAAGCGGAAGGGAAAGAAAAGTTTGGAAATCATCTTTGACCAGAAAGTAGACGGCTGCGCCGAAGGCCGGGATCATGATCATCGCCTGCAGCAGCGAAGGCAGGTTCTGTTTCGGCAATTCGCGCAGCTTGTTCAGAGGGTTGAGGCGCTTGAAGTCGGGCGCGACTTTCTTGAAACTGACCCCTATCCGCGTGACGCCGAGTTGCACCCCGACCGTGATCGCCATCAGCACCGCACCGAGAAAGGCCAGAGGGATCACGGTCTGTTTTATCAGGCTCAGCGTGAGCGCAATGACGTCCTGCCCGGTCAGGCGCGGGTCCAGACCGTGCTGGAACACGGCCGCGGTATTGTCGCGGATGGTGAGGAGCCAGTTCAGTCCCCAGGCGTGAATCAGGCTGACGAAGGCGAGGAACTGGAGTGCACCCACGAAGACCCGCGCCGTAGGAAAGTTGCCCTCTTCGCGCGCCTTCTTCAGGCGCCGTTGCGTAGGTTGCTCTGTCTTTTGATCTTTCTCCGCCATACTCTACCGGGCGATGAGACCGCGCATGACGGTGAAACTGGTGTTCATCCCAGCCCGGTAGAGGGTGGGTAAGAGCAGCGCCAGCCAGCCCAACACCGCCAGGCCGATCATCATCTTCACAGGAAAAGCGATGGTGATAAGGTGCAGTTGCGCGTTGACGCGGCCCAACAGCGCCAGCGAGATGTCGACCATCACCAGAATGGCGATGATGGGAAGCGCCAGCCGCAGTCCGGTGCTGAACATGGTCGACCCCAGGGAAAGCACCTGCCCCGCAGCCCCGCGCGTGAGCACGAACGTGCCGGCAGGCCAGGTCTCCAAACTGCGTGCGAAGACACGCAGAACCTCGCGGTCGATTCCAGTGGCGAAGAACAGAAGACCGGCGGCAACCTGCGAGAAAGTGACCAGCACGGTGGTGTCGGCTTGGGTATTCGGATCGACGACGGTGGCAAATCCGTAGCCGGCCTGCAAACCCATCACCTGCGTTCCTACAGCCAGCGATTCGCTTACAAACGCGACGGTCAACCCGATGCCGATTCCCAAACCGGCTTCGGCCAGCACCCACATCAGGAACAACCCCGCGGAAGGCGTCTCCGCGACCCGCGGCCATACGGGAAACAAAGCGATCGTGACTCCCAGCGACAGGATTACGCGTGCCGGGCTGAGGACGGCGGTCACGCCGGGAAGGGGCACGAAAATGAACACGCCCCCAACGCGGATCAGCGTCAGGACGAACCCCAAAATCGTCGATATGGAAAGGACCAGCTCACCGCGCATAGCGGCTGAGATCTCCCAGCGTAAGGACCGTGTATGCGGTGATTTTTTGCAGCATCCAAGGCAGAGCCAGAATAAACGCGGCGAGGAACGCCATGAGCCGCGGGATGGCGTTGAAAGCCGAATCCTGAATCGAGGTGAGAATTTGAATGAGGCTCATCCCGATGCCGACGATAAAGCCCACAGCCAGAAGCGGCGCACTCAGCCAAAACGCGGTCATCAGCGCTTCGCGGAGAATCTGAATTACGAATTCGGGAGTCATGCGTAGAAGCCTTTCATGAGAGATCCGATAACCAGGTTCCAGCCATCGGCTAGAACGAACAGCAGGATCTTAAATGGAGCCGAGATCATCACCGGAGGCAGTTGAATCATTCCGATCGAAAGCGTGACGGATGCGACTACCATGTCGATGATGAGAAACGGCAGGAATAGTACCGCGCCAATCTGGAATCCCGCCTTGAGCTCGGAGAGAATGTAGGCCGGGATGAGAACCTTGAGGTCGAGATCGGCGGGGCTATGCGGCGCGGGCGCGTGTGAGATCTCCACGAAGAGCTTGACGTCCCTTTCGCGGGCAAAACGCGCCAGAAAGGTCTTGAGCGGCTTCGCGCCGGCGTCGAACGCCTGGTCCGTGGTCATCTGATTGTTCTGCATGGGCTCCCACGCCTGGTGGTAGATGTCCGCCGCCACCGGCGACATGATCAGCAGAGTCAGAAACAGCGCGATGCCCACCAGCACCTGGTTGGATGGCGTCGTCTGCGTGCCCAGGGCCTGCCGCAGAAAATGCAGAACGATGGTGATGCGCAGGAACGGGGTGATGCACATGACCATCGCCGGCAGCAGAGTCAGCGCCGTCATTAGAATGACGATCTGTAGCGGAACGCCTAAGGTCTCGCCGGACTTGCTCATGTTGATCCCGAGCAGAGCATTGGGCTCCGTCGCTTTGGCGGCCATCGCGCAGCCTGCGCTCAGAACCACCAGCAAGCTGCATTGGAGCGTGCGGCGGATCATCGATGGCACCCCGTGCCTTCCGGGGAAATCGGCGACGAAACCTGGTCCACCACGGTGCAGCCGCCGGGAGAAACCGCAACCAAGAGGGTGCGTCCGCAAACGCTGACGAGATGGAGGGAATGGTGAGGCGTGAGGTGCAGGCGTTCGATCGATTGCATCTGCTTCGCGCCCTGGCGTCCAAACCCTTTGCCGTTGAACCGCGCCAGCCCTTTTGCGCGGAGGAAGAACAGGCCGCCGCCGAGTAGTCCCAGCACGAAGAGAACGGCGAGCGCTGATTGCATGGTTTCCATTAGCGGCTTCCGGTGTAAAAACGTAAAATGCGGAGTTCGCCGGCCCGCCACACCGGTCCTGTCAAGACCGCCTCCATCCGCACCGGGACGTCGAGAACGTGCTCCAGTTTTGAGGGGGTGGTCATGGCGCGGTTACGGGTGGATCAGATTCATCGTGTCCTGCAGCAATTGGTCGCTGGTGGTGATGACACGGGAAGCGGCTTGATAGCCGCGCTCATAGGTGAGCAGCTTGGTGAACTCGGTGGCCATATCCACCGTCGACGATTCCAGCGAGCCCGCCAATACCTGGCCCCGGCCGGCGCTGTTCGCCGCGCCGACTGAAATCGCACCAGTGGAGGCGGACGCCTGGAGGCAGTTATCTCCGACCGAAGTCAGGCTCTCCGGGTTGGGGATCGACGCCAGGGCGAGCTGGCCGACCGTGGTCTGCTGGCCGTTGGAATAGTTGGCTACCAGCAACCCGCCGTTTTCGAGGCTTACGTCCGTAATCTGGCCCGCCGCGGCGCCATCCTGCGTGGTGCCTCCCACACCGGAAGCTTCGGCGTATTGAGTGATCGTGGGAGTGCCGGCGCTATTGTTCAGGTTCCAGTTGATGTTCATGGCTGCGGCGCCGTCGGCGAGCCCCGTGATAGCAACGGTCTGTGCGGTGGTCGGAGATGTCAGGACCCCGCTCGAGTTGAACGCCAGGGTGCCGCTTCCGACCTGGGGGGTGCCGCCGGTTGCCAGGTCCGCGGCCGGAATCGTCACGGTGTAGCTCCAGGCGTTGGCTGCGGTCTCCGTGAAATTCACCGAAAGGGTGTGGGCGGTGCCAAGGGAATCATAGACTTGAACAGGAGCCGAGAAAGTTGCGCCAACCGCCGACTGGGCATTCAAATTGACTGTGACGCCCATGTTGGCCGTGGCGACCGCCGGAACCGTTGTCCCGAGAGGCACCGTTAGGTTTCCGACCGCCCCGTTCGCGTTGACGACTCCGTTCACGGCGGGCCAGCCCTGAACGTTTTCGCCAGTCGCGGTTTCGACGTTCCCGGCGGCATTCACCTGGAAGCTTCCGTCCCGCGTGTAAAGGGTCTGGCCCGCGGCATTCTGCACCACGAAGAATCCGTCGCCCTGGATGGCCGCATCCATCGGCCCACTGGTGGTAGTAATCGTCCCCTGGGTGTAATCGGTGGTAGTGCCCACCGAACCAACGCCCATGCCGACCTGCGCTGAATTCTGACCCACTCCGAGGCTCTGCGCCATCAGAGTTTCAAAATCCACGTTGGTGTCTTTATAACCGGTAGTGTTGAGATTCGCCAGGTTATTGCCGACCACGTCGATGGCGGTGCTATTGGCCTGGAGGGCCGAAAGTGCGATAGAAAATGCTGCGGACATTCTTAGTCTCCTTTTACGATTGGGTCTGCGCCGTGGATGGCGTGCTGCTGGTGGAACTTGGAGTCGTTTGCGTCTGTCCCGTGGACGACGTGTCGCTGGTGGAACTTTGCGTCGAAGATGTGCTGGATGCCGCACTGGCGGCGTTGGTTGCGTCCGTTGCCAGCGTGTCGGTATCGCCGCGGATGGCCATCACCTGTTCCAGTTCGCTGAACTGGGCGAGCTGTGAAACGAATGTGGTGCTGTCGGTGGGATTCAGCGGATCCTGGTTCTGCAGTTGCGCCACCAGCAACTGCAGGAACATCTGTTCGGTCGGAGCGGGCATGCCGCTCGTCAACGACGATGATGCTGACGACGCGCCGGCGGAAGCCGATGACGCGGTGATTGGATTAACTGCCGATGCCATAAGTTGCTCCTTGAGATTGTTCGCCCCCGGTAATGCTACTTTCCAGTTCCTCGACCCAAGCGGGCCGCTGCGAGTGGCTCTGTCGCCGCCCGTCTTGCTGCTGTTGCGAACCGCCGGAGTACGATTGCGAATCGTCTTTTTGAGAGCCGCCGGGGCTGCTGCGGGACTCGAAGACGGGACCGGGCTGTACCACCGGTCCTCCGGGGCGCCACGCCTCGGCGCGGGATCCGTTTTCCTGGAGGCGGCCTACCAGGTCGGATAGGCCCTGTTGCAGGCCGTGGGCCAACTCGGAATCGCTCGTCCGCACGGCGACTCGAAGCTCGCCGGATTGCTGCGTCAGGCGAACCTCCACTCCTTGATTTCCGGACTGCGCCACTTGCAGCGAGATGTCTTTCAACGGAACGGCGGCTGGTTTGGGCGGCGTTTCGAGAACCTTGGCTTCCACCGGTTTGGAAGGCGCGACAGGCGCGACAGCCGCCGCCGATGGAGGCGCGGCAGTCTCAGCCTGGGCGAAGGATTGTCCATGAGACCCCAGCAACGACCCGGTGCTCGCAGCCATAGGCTGGACCACTGTTTGGTCTACAGTGCCATTGTCGTTGGTCTTCTTCGGCAATGGTTGCGCTGAAGCCGCAGTCTCGCGTTGCAAGGGCAACTGGGAAACGCCTGGCTCGGCGCCAGTCGGCGCCGCCGGCTGCACCCTTACGGCAAACGCCATTTCTACGTCTGGGGCGAGGGGCGGATTCGCCAGTGCAGGCGGGTTCGAAATTTCGGGTGCGGAATCCGCGTTTGCACTCTGGCTAACTCCCGGTTCGGCCGTATCCTCGGGAGATTCGGCGGCGTTGGCACGCGCATCCTCTCCGTCCGGAAGCGGCGGGGCGAGAGGGGTTGGCATGGAGATCGCGATGGGGGCGGGCACCGCGCGCTTGCCCTGCTCCTTGGGCTGCTGCCTGGTGTCCTTCGCGTTTCGGCGTGAGCCGCCGGCGACGAGCATTGCTTGCGCGAACCCCGTGGCCGCGAAACCTTCGCCGGTCCTGTCGTACGCACTCGGACGCACAAGAGATGCTTGAGGCGTCGCCTGTGTCGGGGGATGCACGGGAGACGCCTCGGGCCGCGCCTGTGTGGATGCGGAGGAAAGCGCTTGCGCGAACCCCGCAGTGGCGGACTCGTCGTCGCTCCTGCCGTGCGCGGCGGGATGCATGGGAGGCGCCTGAGGCGCCGCCGTTGCTGCCGAGGAGATCGTCACGGCCCGAGAAAGGGCAGATCACGCACCACCGAAGGATGGCAGTCTTTTCAATCGGATGCAGCTAGCGAGACGGTGTTGGCGTTTTGACAGTGAACCCGGTCAGTCAAAGATTTGACAAGTTAGAGGTCTTCTTATATGTAAATATCGGCTGGATACGCTCATTTTCTAGTCTTCTTACGGTTATCTTCATCTTTAGTTGTTGGAAGGCGGCGTGCTCCTATTGCCGTCCGTAGCGTATATGGATCCTTTAACCATCGCGGCAGCGAGCGGAATCCGCTCCCGAATGCAGTCGTTGGATCTGCTCGCCAACAATCTCGCCAATACCGGCACCGCTGGATTCAAGCGGGATCAGGAATTCTACGGCTTGTTCACTTCCGCTGACGCGACTGCCGGCACTGATGGTTCCTTGTCCACGCTGCCGGTCGTCGAGCGACAGTGGACGGACTTTTCGCAGGGAGAGATCCAGGTCACCGGCAGTCCCTTGAACGCGGCTATCTCCGGCAACGGGTTCTTTGCAGTGAACGGGCCGAGCGGACCTCTTTATACGCGCAACGGCAATCTGCAGATTCTGCCTTCGGGCGAGTTGGCTACGTCTGAAGGGTATCCGCTGCGCAATACCGACGGAAATACGATTCAGGTTTCCTCCGGCAAACCGATCGTGATCGCGACGGACGGCACTGTGCAGCAAAACGGCCAGCCGCTGGGCCAATTGGCTGTGGTGACCTTCAAATCCACGGACTCGTTAACCAAGATGGGCAACACCTGCTTTCAGAACAGCGGTCCCAAAAACCCGCCGGTCGCGGCGGCGAGTGCGGAAGTGCAACAGGGAAAGATCGAAGGCTCGAACGTGCCGGTGGCAGAGGCCGCGATGCGGCTGGTCGGCGTCATGCGGCAGTTCGAAATGCTGCAAAAGGCGATCGGAATCAGCAGCGACATGGATACGAAGAGCATTCAAGAGGTGGCGCGTGTCGGTTCGTAAGATGGCTCTGGCCTCTGTTCACCAGCCGATTGATTCGGAACGATATTCAAGGAGTTCAATATGATCCGTGCTTTGTTCAGCGCCGCTAGCGGAATGGTCGCGCAGCAACTCAATGTGGATAACATTGCCAATAACCTGGCCAACGCCAACACCACGGGCTATAAGTCCCGTCAAGCGCAGTTTCAAGACCTGCTGTACCAGAATATATTGCAGCCGGGCGCTTCCGCGGGCCAGCAGACCACCGTGCCTGCCGGCCTCCAACTCGGACTCGGGACGCGGGCGTCGTCCAACGAGATCATCTTCTCACAGGGCAGCCTTACACAAACCGGCAACCCACTGGACCTGTCGATTCAGGGCAACGGCTTCTTCCAGATCCTCCAGTCCAACGGTCAATTGGCCTACACCCGCGACGGATCGTTCCAGCTCGATATGAACGGCAACGTTGTCACGAGCAATGGCAACCAGTTGCAGCCGACGATTACAATTCCGTCCAGCGCGCAGTCGGTGACGATCGCAGCCGATGGCACCGTGAGCTACACCCTGCCGGGCCAGACCGCCGCGCAAAAGGCAGGGCAGATCCAGCTCGCCATGTTCCAGAACCCGGCCGGCATGAACAGCCTCGGCACGAATCTGTATCAGCCCACCACTGCTTCCGGAGATCCCGTCGTGGGGCCCCCCGGCGGACAGGACGGGCTGGGCACGTTGATGCAGGGATACACGGAGCAGTCCAACGTCAGCGTCGTACAGGAATTCATTAATCTGATCACGGCGCAACGCGCGTACGAGGCAAACTCCAAGGTGGTTAAAGCAGCCGACGACATGTATCAACAGGTCAACAACCTGAAGCAATGATCTTGCGAACTCTACTTGCGCTCTGTTGGCTCGCGCGATTCGCTCCCGCACAGGAACTTGCATGCACACCGGTGGAGGGCGACCGGATCCTGGGCGAGCACCTGGCCGCCGCTCTCCCCGCATTCCGCGCACTCCCGCCCGAGACAGTGCTGGGCAGTATGCCACCTCCGGGCTCCAAGCGCACGTTCCATGCCTCCGAGCTGGCTTCGCTGGCGCGGCGATATTCCATAGGACTCGATTCGCCGGCGGACGTGTGCTTCGGATGGCCGATGGAGTCGCTGGATCGCGGCCGCATCCTGCAAGCCATGCACGAGTCGCTCAAAGACGCCGATGCACGCATCGATATTACCGAAACGAGCTTGAACCTCGTGCCGCGAGGCCGCCTGGAGTTTCCACTCGAAACGCTAGGAAAGCCCGCTTTAGCCACGCAAAAAGATCCCGCGTTATGGCGCGGCGAGGTAGTTTACGGTGGCGATCACCGTTACGCGGTGTGGGCCAAGGTCCGGGTGAAGGTGTCGTGCGAGCGGATTATCGCGAGGGAGGCGCTGAAGCCTGGACAACCGATCGACCCCAAGGAGGTCCTGGTGGAGCGGGGCGAATGTTTCCCGTCCCTGGACAGGTCCGGTCAACCGCCGCCAGCGGCATCTCTTCTCGGCATGGTTCCGGTCCGCGCCATCGCAGCCGGGAGCGAAGTCCGCCCCGAGTTTCTGACTCGGCCCAACGACGTCAACCGCGGCGACGCCGTCCACGTCGAGGTCCAGAGCGGCTCGGCTCACCTCGCGCTGGTCGCCAAAGCGGAATCGGGCGGACGTAGCGGCGATTTCATCACTGTACGGAATCCGTCCAGCAACAAGACTTTTCGGGCGCGTATCAAAGACAAGGACCAGGTCGTCGTGCAAACCGAGTTTGCCGCGATGGGCCAGTAAAGGTTTCGGTTATGCTTTCGAGAATATTCATCCCGGTCGCCGTTTTGGCGGTTTTCGCCGCCGCCGGCTATGGCGCGGATAAGAAAAAGAAGTCGGCCGAGCCCAGCGCGCTGGACAAGTATCTGCAGGAGGCCCTGAAACAGTCGACGGCGCCGGCGCAGCCATCGCCGGGTTCTCTTTGGTCGCCGGCCTCGCGCATGACCGATGTCGGCAGCGATGTGCGCGCCGCGCAAGTGGACGACCTGGTGACGATCGTGGTGGCCGAGCAAGCTTCGGCCGTGGCCACCGGGGCCACGCAATCGTCGCGGACCTCGGCGGCCACCAGTCAGATCGCCGCCCTCGCCGGTCCGAAGAGCCCCGGCGGCGCAGCCCAGAACCTGCTGAACCTCAATAGTTCCTGGGCACTGAATGGCGCCGGAACCACTTCGCGAACCGCCTCACTGAGCACCACATTGAGCGCTCGCGTCACCAACGTTCTGCCCAACGGCTACCTTGTGATCGAAGGAACCAAGCAAGTCCAGGTCAACTCCGAGCATCAGTTGGTTACGGTCCGCGGTGTGATCCGCCCCGCGGATTTGACCACGGGCAACATGATCAGCTCGAACCAGATCGCCCAGATGGAAATCAAGATTGATGGCAAGGGCGTGGTGAACGACGCGATCCGGCGACCCAACCTTTTGTACCGCATTATGCTCGCGATTCTGCCTTTCTGAGAGCTGTCATGAAACACTTGTTCGCAGTGCTGCTGGTGTTGCACTCGGTTGCCGTTCCGGGCGCGCATGGCGCGGCGCGGCTCAAGGAACTGATTTCGCTCGAAGGGGTACGCGACAATCAGTTGATGGGCTATGGCCTGGTAGTCGGCCTGGCGGGAACTGGCGACAGGCAGCAGACCGTCTTCTCCGCCCAGAGCTTGACCAACCTGCTGGAACGCATGGGGCTGACCGTGAACCCCACCGCGATCATGGTGAAGAACACCGCCGCGGTGATGGTGACCGCGACGCTGCCTCCGTTTGCACAGGCGGGGTCTCGTATCGACGTGACCGTGGCGGCGCTTGGCGATTCACCCAGCCTGCAAGGCGGGATCTTGCTCATGGCGGGACTGAAGGCCGCGGACGGTCAGGTTTACGCGGTGGCGCAGGGCCCGCTGGTGCTGGGGGGATTTCAGGCCGGAAGCGGCGTTAACACCACAACTCAGAATCACCCCACAGTGGGCCGTATTCCTAACGGCGCGATCGTGGAACGCAGGTCGCCGAGCTTGAACCTCACGACGCATCTGCGCCTGCAACTTCAGCGCGCCGATTTTGTCACGGCCGCGCGGGTCACCGAAGCGCTCAACAATCGATTCGGCGCCATCGCACACGCCGAAAACTCCGCCGTGATCGCCGTCTCTCTTCCGCCGGAATACGAAAAAAAGACCACCGAATTCATTGCGGAAATGGACCGCCTCACCGTGGAGACGGATAGCGAAGCCGTCATCGTCGTCAACGAACGTACCGGCACCATCGTGATGGGGAAGGACGTGCAGATTGCGCCGGTCGCGATCATGCAGGGCAATCTTAACGTCGAAATCCAGACCGTCCCGAAGGTCTCCCAGCCAAATCCGATGAGTTCCGGCACGACGCAGGTAACCCAGCAGACCAACGTGGCGGTGAAGCAGGAGCAGTCCCGCAGTGTGCTTCTGAAACAGGGGGCAACGGTCGAAGAGCTGGTGCGCGCGCTTACTGCTATCGGCTCGAGCCCGCGCGATATTATCTCGATTCTGCAAAACCTCAAAGCCGCCGGCGCGCTGGATGCCGAGCTGAGGGTGATTTAGGAGGCGAAGATGCTGGATGCTCTCAAGGCTTCGCCGCTGGCGGAGTCGGCCCTCGCGGCGCGCAAGCCGGACGACCCCGCTAAAGTGAAAGATGCCGCCAAACAGTTCGAGGCGCTGTTGATCGGGCAAATGATGAAATCGATGAACGATTCCGAAGGCGGCTGGTTGGGCACCGGCGACGACGATTCGGCCTCCTCCGCCATGGAATACGGGCAGGAGATTTTTGCGCAATCCATGGCGCAAAGCGGCGGTCTGGGGTTATCGAATCTGATCACAAAGGGATTGCAGAAGGCGTCGGGCAGTTAATCCCATTCAGTTAGGCGCTCCAGCAATGTGCGGCGGCATCGGCGACGTAACTCGAGTACAGCAACTCCGCTGGAGCGGACTCGGCATGCTGCATGGCGGTCCAACCTTCGTCGAGCGTCCGCAGGAGCGATTCCACTTCGGCGACCGGCCCGGCATCGCGCTTCATGGTTGCTTCCAGCAGCCGTTTCCGCATGTACTGGTAAAGTCTGGCCAGATTTTGGCTGATCGATCCGGCGTCCAAATTGAGCGAGCATTCCAGTTCGCAGAGCGCCGCCAGCGTTTTCGAGATGGCTTGGCAACGACCCGGGATGTTGTTTTCAGCAAAGGCGACGCGCGCCAGTTTCACCTGCGTCAGCGCGTGTTCATAGAGGATATGAATCAACTCAACGGGATCCGCCGCCAGTATGCGGCTTTCCAGATAGGGATCTATCGGCATATCGCTTACAGCTCCTCTTCTCTTTCTTTTTCTAATTCTGCCATCATGCGCAAGACTTCGTCGGGTGGAAATTCGTCGAGCACATCGCCGGTTTCCAGGTCTACCAGATCCACTACCAGCCGTCTTCCCGCCGCATGCCGCCGCAGCCTATACTCGCGCCCTTGCTCCAGAAACTCCGGACGGTTCAGCCCGCGGATCGCGACAACCAGTTGGCTCATCAGCGCCGGATTTTCTTGCGAGGCATCTGCGGCCACCGGGACGCTCATGGATGCGCGACTTAAAGGCCCTATCTCCATTGCCGAACCGCCTTACGGCCCTCACCAATCACATCGGCGGGAGAGGCCAACGATTCGAGAAGGATTATGATGGGAACCACTCACGTACGACTAGCTTTGGCCGTTATCTCAGCCACCGTAGCGTTGTCCGCACAGACCTCCGCAGATGCGCGCACCGCAATGGAGACGTCGTTGGCCAAACAGCGCTCGGCGGCAGCTTCCATGGAGGCCTCCCTGGCTCGCCAGCGTGCTTCTCTGGAGAAACAAACCGGCAAGGCTGAGCGAGGCTCCTTCTTCCTTCTGGCCCCCCCCGCTGGGTTGGGAGCAAATGTGGCTGCACCCGCGCCGGGCGCTGCCGACTGTGAGTCGCTGCCATCGTCCGAGGTCGATTCCCTGGTGGAGCACGCCGCCAAACGCCAGGATCTGGATGAAGAGACGCTGCGCGCCGTCATCCAGCAGGAATCCGCCTTCCGCCCTTGCGCGGTTTCGCCGAAGGGAGCCATGGGACTGATGCAACTGATGCCCGCCACCGCCAGCCAGTTCGGCGTTCCGAACCCCTTTGATCCGGCCGATAACGTCGAAGGCGGCGCTCGATTCCTCAAGCAGTTGATGGTGCGTTACGGAGGCGATCTGACGCTGGCGCTCGGCGCTTACAACGCCGGACCGGCCAAAGTGGATGCCGCCGCAGGCATCCCGAACATTCCGGAAACGCAGGACTACGTGAAGCAGATTCTCGGCGCCTTGCCGGTCAAGCAGTAACCGGCACCGGCAAATCTCGCCGCGAAGCACTCAAATTTCCGCGAAAAAAACCGTCGCGCGCCGATAAGTCTGGTGTGAACCCATTCTTCCGGCGCGCCGAAGAGATTCTGGAGATCGCCACTGCCGATAGCGCCACTTTGGGCGACACGCTTATGGTTCTGGACCGTCAGGGCGGATTTCGAATGCTCGAACCCGCCGGATGGTCGCTCCCGGGGCTGGCCGCCGAGTTTGGCGCAGAGGCCGTGTACAAGGTGGAGCGCCGGGGTTCCTCGGTGCGCGTGGAAGGATGGAACGGTTTCGAGCGCTGCCTTCTGCAGGGCCAAACCAGCGGAGGACGGGCGCGCAGCATGCTGGGCGTCTCGTTAGCTCCTCAGGCAACGATGCTCCAGCTGACTGCGCTGTCGCTGACCTGATTGAAAGATCTTGACCCGCAAGTGTGGAATTCGTACTCCGTCATTGTAGCCACGGTCCGCTGCTGGTCGCTCCTCAGCACCCGCCCCCACATCCGTAGTTCCAACGGGCAGACGCCTTGCAGCAGGAACGGCCACTCAATATGCAGCTCCACTTCTGCGCCGTAGGGAAGCGGATTGTCCGAAACGAAGTGAACTTCCCTTCGGCCCAAATCCGCGGTACAGCCGCTGCCCGTATACTGCGTTCCGCCGCTCTGGCACACGAAGCGTAACGGCATTTCGCACTCATAAAGCCGGGCTGGCCGGCGGTCGCCTTGAATCAGATTCTTACCACGCATAGTTCGTTACATGTATGATCGTCGGGTTCAGCGCAATCGGGTAGTGCTGAAATTCCCAGTACGGTGAGAGTACCCGCAAATGGGTCGTTCAGTTAGGGTTTACTTTTTCTCAGCAATTCACACCTGTTTCTCGTCTAAACGGCAGTTCTGGGCAGGCCCTGTGCTGTCGGGCACGGGCGCCGTAGTGCTAGAAGGGGCGTTGTCCACGCGCTCCGAGGTGCCAGTTGGTGCGGCGCTAGAATTGGCTCGGAGTGACTAGTTCCCAAATGGGGCCGGCTGGCCCGTGACGTGCGCTTGATCCCTAATGCCTTAGGCGATCTTGGAGAGCACGGTATTCGAACGCGCTCCAGACCGCAGAGTTCGATACCAGGACTGCATCCGGTGCCTGATGCGCCCATGCAGACCGTAAGGTAGTAAGATGTGGATACCATCCAGGAATCACCCAGGCCTTTGCAGCCCGATCGCGGAGTTTCCGGAGTGTTGGATTGAACTATGAGCCTAGGCGCAGCCAACCCGACGAAACGAGTCCTGGTGGTCGACGATAATCCGGTCAATCTCAGGGTTACTGCCATCCTGATCCGCAAAGCCGGTTTTCTGGCCGAAACGGCGGAAGACGCCGAAGACGCACTCGAACAGCTCGCCGGGAACCCGCCCGATCTGATTGTCACCGACCTCCAGCTGCCCGGAATGGACGGCCTCGATTTGACACGAGCCGTCAAGAAAAACCTAGCCTGGAGAACCATCCCGGTGATCCTGCTCACGGCCGCTCATTCGAAAGAGGGGGAGGCGGATGCGCAGCGAGCTGGCTGCGAGTGTTCGATCGGCAAACCCGTCGACATGGACGTGTTTCCCGGATTGATTCGGGCTTTCCTGGGCGGACCCGCTTCAGCTCCGGACACGTCTTCGCTCGAAGACCTGCCCCTCGAGGAATTAGGCAAGCAGTTTCTCGCCGCTGGCGCCTCTGAGTGCCGCGGCTTCCTCTCCCAGTTCACAGTCAGCCGGATGATCGTGCCCGAACTGGATTTCGTTTCCATCCGCAAGGCGGTCCACAATTGGGCCGGAGTCGGAGGCACCCTCGGGTTGCCTGAGATCACCCGCCAGGCGCGCGCATTAGAAGCCCTTCTCGCGACTTTCGATCCTAGCAAGCGGGGCGACCTGCGTAAGAAACTGATTGAGTTGCACCACCATTTCATGCATGCCGTGCCTACGCCACAACCTGTTGCGGTCCCGCGCAAGGAAGTGATTCCGGATGTCGAGGGCACCGCCACAGTCAAGCCGGTGATCCTGGTGGGCGACGATGATGCTGCAATTCGAGCAGTGATCAAGCTCTCCTTGCAGGCCGCCGGGTTCGAATGCCGGACTGCTGCCGACGGCATACGAACCTTCAGCATGGCGCTCCGCGATCCGCCTGACGCCATAATACTGGACCTTAACATGCCCCGGATGAGCGGCCTACAAGTGCTCTCCTGCTTGCGCATTCAATGGTCCATGCACAAGGTCCCCGTGATACTCCTCACCGCCAGCCATGACGAATTGGACATCGTTCGCGCAGCTGCACTCGGTGCCACCAGCTACATGATCAAGCCGTTCGACGTCAATGATCTGTTGGCCCGCCTTGATCAAGCGCTGGCGGCCAGGAGCCGCTGATCTCGATGCTGCCGAGATGCCCCGAATCCACCTGCGCTTGTCTGTTATGGTACGCGTACCATAATGAGGATTATGGTGAGTCCCGCGTCATGTTGAGACCGGCGTCGCGGGTTGCGCGTGCTCATCGACGGGCAGCCTATTTTGCGGCCCCGAGCTTTCCATAACGCCGACTGTTGAAATAGCTGAATTCCTCCCCCGGTTTCAATCCAGGAAAGGAATTCACGATGTTTTCGAACTGGTTCTCCGGTGACGATCTCGAACGCTATCGAACGTCAGCACACAAACGGCGTATCGACGCTATCGCACGCAGTCTGCTGCGACTGCAGTACGCGAGCGAGGTGATACGCCAGCATCTGCATGAGTGGTTGCGCTTCTCTCTCAGCCTTGACGCGAAGGCAGGCACGCCGTTGCCAGGGCCGAACGCGGAGATTGTGCGGCAGTACGTAGCCCAGCGCGTGGCGGGTTGCAGCGCCAGCCGATCCCGCGTTCTTCGGGCCTCCGTCAGGATCTTTCTGGAGGCAGATGAGCAAGGGCGCTTTCGCCGTCGCCTTGGCTGCCCGCCGTTTACCCCGCCGTGGTTCGGCCCGATTCTGACACTGTACCTGCAGTTCGTGCGGGACCATCGCGGGCTGGCTCAGAAGACAGCAAGGAAGTACATCCAAAAGCTGTCGGCGTTCGCTCAATACCTGGAGGGCGCCAGTGTGACCCAACTCAGTTGCATCACGCCCGGGCACGTTCGAGAGTTTTATGAAAACGCCGGCCACGGCGGGCCGCGGCGCTCGTATGGTTCGACCCTCCGCGTCTTCTTTCGCTGGGCAGCCGTCCAAGGCTGGGTCGCGGACTCCCTGGGCGATGCAGTTCCACGGCCGCGACAGTATCGCCATGTGAACCTTCCGGATGTGCTCAGCACAGCAGAGGTCGAGCGCATTCTGGCCGCGGTAGACCAATCGACCGCCCTCGGCCGCCGAGATTACGCGATCCTTCTTCTGGCGGCCCGCTATGGGTTGCGCCCTTGCGATATTCGACAGCTCACGCTCGATGATATCGGCTGGCGCGCCGGGCGCATTGATCTCCGGCAACTCAAGACCGGCAGACCTCTTGCACTTCCGCTTTTGCCTGACGTGGCACAGGCACTCAGCGCATATATCCGCGACGGGCGCCCGGCTTCATCGGTCCGCACCATCTTTATACGGCACTGTGCACCTTTCGAACCGTTCGCTCCAGAGAACAACTTGACGGTGAACATGCGAGGAGCCCTTCAGCGTGCTGGCCTTGCCGGACGGTCTGGCCGGCGGGGTCTCTACCTGTTCCGCCACACACTTGCCACGCGGTTGCTGGCCGCTGGCCGTCCCCTCAAAACAATCGCCGATGTCCTGGGCCATGCTTCCACCGAGACCACGTACGGGTACGCCCGGGTCGACCTGGCAGGACTCCGTGGGGTGGCCATCTCCGAAGAGGAGGTGAGCCGATGAGCGCGCCACCGGGAGCGTCCGATTGCGGACTCGTCTCGCCATTAGCATCACAGCTCGCGCGGTTTCTCGCCCTGAAGCATGCAATGGGTTACCGCTATCGAGAGGAAGGTCGCGTCTTGCGCGACCTGGACCGTTTTCTCAACACTCGCCTGTCCGCAGTCGATCCGCTCGTTACCCCCGCAATTGTGCACGACTACGTCGCCCGAAAGGGCACTGAATCGGAGACGACACGCGCGCACCGCCTGACGCTCATCCGGGAGGTCTGCCGCTTCCTGCGCTTGGACGATGCCCGCGTGGTCGTCCCGGATCGCAGGTCCTTACAAATTGTGCGACAGAAGTTTGTGCCGCGCGTGTTCAGCCGAGATGAGGGCAGGCGTTTCCTGCAAGCCTGTGCCCAACTGCCGCCCGGGCAGGGGTCTCCCGTACGTGCTGCGGTCCTTGGCACCGCGTTGCGCCTCCTTTACCTGGCCGGGCTACGAGCGGGAGAACTGCTGCGGCTTACGCAGGACGACCTCGATCTCGATACCGGCGCCCTGCATATCCGTCACAGCAAGTTCAATAAATCGCGGGTGGTGCCCCTCGCACCGGATCTGGTCCAGCGCATCGTTCAGTGCCGCATCTCTGCGGCGCAGAGCTACGGGCCCTGCCGCCCGGACACACCGCTATTCCCCAGCCCGCGCGGAGGTCGGTATTCCATCACCGCGCTCCGCGGGGCGTTCCATGATGCACTGAAAATCGCCGGCATTAAACGGACAACGGATAGCCGTATTCGGCTCCATGACCTGCGCCATTCCTTTGCGGGTCTTCGACTTCTACTGTGGTGTGAACAGAATGTCGACCTCGATGCTAAGTTGCCACTCCTGGCCGCGTATCTTGGACATGTTGGGTTGACCAGCTCGCAGCGCTACCTCCAATTGACTCGGGACCTCATGGGCGAAATCACCAGACGACACCAGGCTCGGTTCGGCTATCTCATCCAGGAGGGGAATCGCTGATGAAGGTCACACCGCTAGCCACCCTGTTGTCCACCTTCTTCCTTCGGTATCTAGCCGTCGAGCGGGGCGTCAGCCCTCACACAAGCACCTCATATCGGGACGCAATAAAGCTGTTGCTCCAGTTCTCAGCAACCCGGTGCAGACGCTCGGTCGACCAACTGGCCATCGATGATCTCAATGCTCCAGTGGTTCTGGACTTCCTGAGCCATCTGGAAACCAGTCGCGCCAACACGGTCCGCACGCGCAACGCGCGACTGGCCGCCGTACAGACGTTCTTCCGCTATGTCGCCGGCCAACAGCCGTCACTGGCAGCTCTGTGCAGCCCGATTCTGGCTATTCCGGCGAAGAAGGCGCTCCGCCCAGTGCTGGGTTATCTCAGCGAGCAGGAGCTTGGCCATTTGCTGGCGCAGGTTGATCGCACGGCCAGACACGGAGAACGTGATTACGTGCTTCTCAGCGTGCTCTACGACACCGGCGCTCGTGTTCAAGAACTTCTTGACCTGAAGCCGCGTCACTTCCACCTGGATACGCCACCATTCGTCCGCTTACGTGGCAAAGGACGACGTGAACGGCTATGCCCCTTGCTGCCGCAATCGGCTCAACTCGTTCGCAAGTTCCTGGTGGCCCGCGGACGTCGTCTCGATGACCAAGAGCCCTTGCTTCAAAACGGGCGCGGGGCCACCTTGAGCCGACATGGCGCTCGCTACATTCTCCTTAAGTACCTGCGCCGAGCTGCGAGTTCCATGCCCACCCTGGCGCGTGCGGGCATCAGCCCCCATACCATGAGGCACACCAAGGGGATGCACCTGCTCCAATCCGGTGTTCCGCTCGTCATGGTGAAGGATTTCCTTGGCCACGTGGACATGAAGTCCACCGAAGTCTACGTGCAGGCTGATCTCGAGATGAAGCGTAAAGCGCTCGATCTAGCGAACGGACCGCACGCTACGCAAGCACCAGAACCTCGACTTCCCTCGGGTCTCATCGAGTGGCTCGAGTCTCTGTGAGGGCATTATGTAGCGTCAAGGATCGTCTTGTGAGCGGCCGTGCCCGCGCCAAAAGCCGGTCGCCACCGGGTTCTTACCATGACGCGGGACTCACCATAATGTCTGCCCGGCGGAGTCTCGAATCTCCGCACCGCCACCGTCTGCGCGGAGGCGCGCTGGGGATACAGCCCAGTCCTTGAGGATCCCGTAGCCGCCTCCGTACGCGCGAACGCGCAACTCCCGCAGCAGCACCTGCGCGTTCGATACGCCGGCCTTCAATCGTTCTTCCGGGCACGGCTTGAACGCGCCTGGCTTGCCCGGCCGCGCCGGTCGCGGACCGCACCGTCGGGCCTTCCGGTTTGAGTAGGTATTTTCGGATCGTCTCAGGATCGAATCCGGTCAGCCGGCTGATCGCCCGAATACTCAACCCTTGTCGCTTCAACTCTTCGATATCGCTCACTTCTTTCCCCCTGAACAGGTCTCGGCACCTCGTCCGTTTCCAGAGTCGGTGCCCGCTTCAGCCTCTGCCAGGGGGTGGGGAATTTCACTCAGACGTTACGGGGATTTTACGACCGGCGGTGACGACCTCAATGGAGAATTGGAAGACTGGTTGCTCAGGCGAATACGGCGCCAGAAACTCCAAGAGCGTTCCCTTCCCTGCTGTTGTGGCCGCATGTCGGTATCATTGGGGAATACTCTAGCATGAGGCCGAGCGAAGGCTGCTGGACTTGAAGATGGGATTTCGTTTTCGGTGACGCCAGTTCGTTTATAGCAGGCAAGCGCCCGCAAACAGCCCGCAGCGTTTACGAGACCGCTCAACTTTTCGTCGGCTCGCGGAAGTGCTGCTATCGGTGCGTGGCCATCAGCAGCGGGTTATCGCCGTGTCTGGAGCAATCCAAACGAAGCATGCCGCCACTATGACCTATAATGCTCGGGCGGGAAAAGGCGCGCGAACTTGCCCGATACACCACCATGCGGTGGCAGCAAAAGTCTGGTTCAATCTGGGGCAAGCTGGGAGATTCCTTCGAAACTTCCAAGAAAACACCCGATATGTCAAGTTGGGGGATGTTATCCGGCCCTCGGTGCGGATGCTGATCGGCGAGCGAGTCCCCGTCGCCGAAATCTTACCAACGCCCCGAATCCTTGGAAAGTGTGCCCTGCATGATCTCAGCGACCACCGACGATTCCCGAGTTTCCACCTCCGACGCCTTTGGTAAACTCCGCAAACTTCCGCCGTTCCGTACGGCTGCCGTTCGAATCCTGGCCGTGTCAGCCGAGGATGACGACGCGATGGAGCGTCTGGTCGGCATCTTCGGTTCCGATCCAGGGATGGCTGCCGAGTTGCTCACGGCCGCAAACTCTGCGGAGTTCGGTTTTCGCAGTCGCATAGCCGGGATTCGCCACGCCGTCAGCATTCTCGGCGTTGGCCGCACCAAGTCCTTAGCAGCCACCATTGCTGTCGGCGGCTATCTCCGTACCAATCTTCCCAGCGAGGCCGTGCGTCTCCTCTGGGACCATAGCATTGCAACCGCCGTGATTGCGGAGCATCTCGCTATGCAGTCTGGCGGTTCCAGCAGCCTGCTATATACGGCCGGATTGACCCACGACGTGGGGAGGTTGGGTCTATACGCCAGCTCGCGGAAGACTTATGAGCCTCTGCTCAACCTGGAGTTTAGCTCGATCGATGAGCTGAATTATACGGAGCGCAAGGTGCTTGGTGTCACCCATTGCGAAGCAGGCGGCTTTCTCACCCACACCTGGGGTTTCCCTCCGATATTGTCCGAATGCGCCCAATATCATCATGTTTTGCCGGAAGGGGCGTCGGTCGAAAGCTGTATCGTGAAAGAAGCGTGCCTCATGGCCGACTCTATGGGCTTTTCGGAATTTCACATGCAAACGGAAGCAGCCGCCGGGAATGCGGCCCGGGTTTGGGAAAACGACCCCCGTTTCGAGAAAGTGCAGCGTCGTATGCAGCAGTTCTCCTGATGGATCTGATGCAAACTGCGCGGAACAGTCTTTCGCTGTAAACTGAATTAGGGATAACCGGATAGACATTCCGGCTGGAGTGATCATGAAGGATACAGTCCACCCCCAGGCACCTTGGGCGCTACGGCTGGTGCCGCCGTTCCCAGCCATTGCACAACGGGTGCTAGGCCTCGTTAGTCAGGAGGACGCCAGCGTCGGCCAGGTCTATGATCTCATTAAGATGGACCCGTCCTTTTCTGCTGAGTTGCTCCGCTTCGCCAATTCTGCGCTTTTCGGCACACGCCACGAAGTCAACAGCGTCGCGCACGCCATCAGCCTGATCGGCCTAGACCGTGTCAAAACCATAGCGACTTTCGTGGCCGTGAATCGCATGGTCCGCTCCTCGGTAAGCATCGGCGCGCTCCGCAAGGTTTGGACCCACAGCCTGGTCACCGCAGTGATTGCCGAAGAGGCTGCCCGCCTCGGCCATGTAGCCCGCGACGCGGCTTACACCGGAGGACTGCTCCACAACCTGGGAACTCTCGGCCTGATGTCGGCGTATCCGGACGAGTACTCGCGCATGCTCGAAGTTTCCAACGAGTTCGGCTTCGACCTCCTCCAAACCGAGCGGGACCTTTTTGAGATCGACCACTGCCTCGCCGGCGCCTACCTGGCGCGGGATTGGGATTTCCCCGACGAGCTGGTCGCCGCCATTGCGGGCCATCACGACGAGCCAGTGCCGGGTGACGTCACGCTGAACAACCTCGTTCGAGTGAGCTGGCGGCTCGCCGATAGTCTCGGCTTCACAGCATTCTCATCCAAGAAGGAGTGGGCCTACGAAGAGCTGATCGCCTTCCTGCCCAAATCTACCTCCTGGCTTGGCGAGTCCGCCGAAATCGCCCGCGGCGAACTGGATGCCCGCCTCACCTCGCTTCCGGTCTAGTTCAAGCGCCCGACAACGCCGCAAAGCCTAGCCGCGGGGGGGAATCTGCCCTCGATACCGTCGGCTGGAGATGATCGCAGTTATTGGACAAGGGGTTAGGGCCGGCAGCTATTATGCTACCCTGCGCTGAATCAGAAACGGCGAGTAGAGCATATCTGTTCCTGAGATATGCTTCTCGAGCCAATTCTTCAGGAAGGTCATCAGTTCGACCGAAATGAACGCGTCTCCCTTTTGAAACGCGCTTTGGAAGTCCAGCACCTGCTTCGTCAACGCCTCGTGTTCTGACTTATGGGCAGCGAGATCCGGGTAGCTGTGCAACTTCATCAGCCCTTCCTCGTGTGCGAAGTGGGTGATCGTGTATTGCACCAATCGATCCAGTATCCTGGCTAATACCGGCCTCGCTTGGCCGCCACGCATGGCTTCGTGAAGTTCATCGGCGATGGCGAAGAGTTTTTGATGCTGCGCGTCGATGGACGTGATGTTAACGCTGTATTCCTTTTTCCATTCAAACATATACAGTATATCGGCAAAAACACAGCGGAGTTTGAGCAAATCTGCACGCCCTCAAAGCGTGCCCGCAGACGATATCATTCCGCTGGTCACTGATGGCAGCGCCGACTGCGAGCGTCCTGCAAATCTTCGTCTGATTGGCCGGCGAAGGAAGGCGGCTCAACGGAACTTCCCTTAGAACCGCGTGGCCAGGACCGTGACCCAAAAGGCGCCCTCGGCGCACCGGAAGGCGAGCCGCTCGCGAACGGCAGCTCCACAGATCCGCAGGCTGTAGTCGCTTCCATCCACGACGGAGGGCATAGACAACTGGATCCCCCGCGTCAACACACACTTCATGTTGCCGCCGATCATGTTGACCAGTTCGCCGAGCACGTCACGCACGACGTCATCCACACTGTCGGGAGGGTCCATGGAAAGGAAGCGGCCAGCGAACTGGCAGGCCTGCCGCCGGTCGCACTCCAGCAGGATCGCTCCGTTCCAATCTCCCGCCATATGGAGCGCCGCAGTCAGGCGGTCCACGCCTGAGAACCAGGGAGTCCCGTCCACGCCCGCTTCCAAGTTCAGCATGGTCGCGAATACGGACTCGACGATCTGCGCCAGTTCGCTCGGCAGTATCTCCGCGCTCGACTCGGTTAATCCAAGTGTCTTCTCAGCGGGCGACATAGACGATCGCTCCTCCCACGGTTTGTCTTTCAAACCATTCCTCGACGCCGAACGCCGTCTCGGCGCCGCCCAACAGCAGCCAGCCCCCTCGGAATAACGTGCCGTGAAGTTCTTTCAATATGTTCTTCTTGGTTTCGCTGTCGAAATAGATCATGACGTTGCGGCAGAACACCAGATCAAAGGGTCCGAGGACGCGCATACTGTTGCGCAGGTCGATGGTCTCGAAGCGAACCATCTGCCGCACCGGCTCGCTCAACTGCCAGTCCACGCCGGTACGGCGGAAGTGCTTCACCAGGAGGGCTGCCGGCAAACCCCGGTTCACCTCAATCTGCTGATACTTGGCGGACCGGGCGCGCTCAAGAACCTGCGTAGAGAAGTCGGTGCCCAGAATCTGTAAGTTCCAGTCGCTGAAGCCTTCTTGCAGGAGAAGCATGGCCAGGCTGTAAGCTTCCTGCCCGGTCGATGCCGCGGCCGACCAGAACCGCAACTTCTTCATATCCCGCCGGTCTTCCTTCAGCCGGGGCAGCAGGACCGTCCGGATGGCCTCATAATGCGCGGGGTCGCGAAAGAAGTAGGTTTCGTTGGTCGTCATGGCCTCGACAACCTGGCGGCCGACGTCTGTTTCGCGGGTGGCCTGGAGGAGCGTGCACAAGTCGTTGATCGAGCCGAGGCCGAGCTGCCTGACGATCGGCGTGAGGCGGCTTTCGAACAAGTAGTGCTTGTC
>Ga0116130_1000562_pt1 | contig 22983 bp, 27 predicted proteins | sample June2015DPH_17_5_FD_89733 | JGI IMG/M metagenome (GOLD analysis project Ga0116130, IMG submission 89733) | Peatland microbial communities from SPRUCE experiment site at the Marcell Experimental Forest, Minnesota, USA - June2015DPH_17_40 | ecosystem: Environmental > Terrestrial > Soil > Wetlands...
GGATTTTTGCGGCGCGCAATTCCAGGACGACGCCACCCTGGTGGTTCTCGCCGTAAATTAACGGTCCCAAGACGCGCTCGAAACTTGGGCGGAACAACCGATTTCTGACAGACCGACAGTCAGCTGTCTTGCTACAAGTTTCCATCAACCATGAAGGTCGAAGACCTGGCCAGGCTGGTGCAGATGAGTGTTTCTTCCTTCCACGAGCACTTCAAGTCGGTCACTTCGATGAGCTCACTGCACTATCAAAAGGTGCTGCGCCTGCAGGAGGCGCGGCGCCTCATGCTGTCGACCATGATGGACGCGGGGAGTGCGAGCCGGCGTGTGGGCTATCTGAGCGCTTCGCAGTTCAGCCGGAATACAGCCGCTTCTACGGGAGTGCGCCGAGCAAGGACATCGCCAGACTGCGGCAAGAGACACGACTCTGGGCGTGAAGCAATTCGTAGCGAGCTGCGCCACAGCCTTTGTCATCCAAAGCGAAGGACCTATGCAGTCCTCGCGGGTTGCATGGGTCCTTTCTACCGCTCAGGGCAGGCTTTTCGGCCCGCAAAAGGCGCAGGTCTCAGAATAACAGCGTCATGAGGACGGCGGCGCTACTCAAGAGACTAGCGCAATCCGGTGGCAACGTATAAATCCGAAAGATTTCGAGAGTAGTCGTAGACGTAGGATTTTGCATCGGGCGTCATGAGCACCGGCCCCACGACCGTAACTCCGGCAGTGTCGGAGGGAGCCAACTGAGCCAGCAGCTTGCGCCGGCCGGTGGCGATCTCAATGCGGTGTACTTCGGAAGGCACGGCGTACTTAAATACTAAGAGGGCGCGACTGTCGGCGCTCCAGCAGATGATTTCCTTGCCGGACGCGAGTTTCGAGATGATTCTAGGCTGACCGCCGTCGAGCCCCGCACTGCGGGTCTGTGCCGCGGTGAACCAGCTTGCCACATGGCTCCACGGCTGCCCACTGCGATGCCCTTAGAATCCAGCAACTCGCGGAACTTCGCCATTTTGAATACTGGCGTAGGCTTTTTCTGGGTCGTCTCCTTGCCCTCGATCGCATACACACCGTACTGGTGTGTCTCTTCAACCTTGTGGGCGATGCTGAGCTTGAGCTTTGAGGATTCGCTTTCGATGGCACGGAAGGGTTCGGCATCCACGGGGACGCCGTTGTGCTCGAAGTGGGCATTCGCTTTGCAGTACTTTCCCCGCCAGAGGGCCTGTTCGATGTCCAGTTCAGGAAGCATCTGGCGGCCCAACCAGACTCTCGTATTTACGTCCTCTTCGCAATAGGTGAGGATCCGCTTCTGGTGTTCTTCCATCGTGACGCCTTCAGGCGTCGGCGTGCCGTTTTCGATGATGTAGCTACGTTCCTCGTCCTCTATGGATTATGACTAGGATGCTTCGATCTGGAGACGCGTGTGTTGGAACCGCTGGAAAATCCCTTCGGCCCAAAACTGTTACCTATGTAGCCGGTACGTTGTGTTACCCATGTCTCCGGGCCGGACCGTTGCGAAATCGGCGCGCCGGAGGTAAGATTGTCTTACCATGCAGACCAAAGTTTCCACGAAGGGACAAGTCGTTCTACCAGGGCCACTTCGGCGCCGCCTCGATATCCGGGCAGGCGATCCGCTGGACGCCAATATAGAGGATGGGAGTATTGTATTGACGCCGCGCAAGAAACGGGCTCATCGAGCAAGACTTGTGACGGACCCGGTTACCGGACTACCGGCTCTGAGCGCGGGCCCAAACGCGCCGACGTTAAGCAGCAAGGAAGTTGAAGAGCTCTTGGCAACCTTCCCATGATCTACTTGCTCGATGTGAATGCTCTGGTCGCCCTCGGGTTCATCAATCACGAATTCCACGCTCGGGTTGCTTCCTGGGTCCAATCGAGTCATTCACCGCAGTTGGGGAGTTGCTCGATCACCGAGCTCGGATTTCTGCGTGTGCTAGCCCAAGCCCCGGCCTATGGATTCACCGTCGCTCAAGCGCGCACACTTTTGCTGCGTCTTAAGAAGGGCCGCACCTCTCGCCTCACATTCATTGCCGACGAACACGATGTTTCTCATCTTCCGGGTTGGGTCAGAGCGCCTATGCAAATTAGCGATGGTCACTTGAGCAAGCTTGGGACCGCGAAGGGTGCGGTCCTAGCAACGCTAGACGAGAGCATTCCTGGATCATATCTGATTCCAAGATAGTGTTTGCTTTGTTGAATCGGATTGCGGCATTACGCATTCCGTTGACTTTGATCTACGTTCTCGGGATTCTCGCGATCCCGCTTAAGGTCACGAAGTATTGGGCTGCAGTTTTGTGTTTCGCAGGCTTCTGCTGTGTGCTCGCATGGTGGCTTACCCTCAAGCCCTCGAATGATGGCAATGGCAACCCGACAGTGCTCTAACAGCCCGGGCTGAAATCGACGGAGATCACAATTCACAATTTACGCAACTGCGACTATCGCACCGAAGCCGACTAGGCGAATTGCTGCAGCGAGCGGACATTCTTTAAACAGATTTGGTCGGGGAGAGAGGATTTGAACCTCCGACCCCTGGTCCCGAACCAAGAAAGTCCAAAATTCCAAATGCTTCATTTGGTGTCGCTTAGGAGCCAGCGCACCATTTTTTCTCTCCCTCAGTTGCACCGAAGTTGTACCGAACTGGACACGATCGGAGGCGACCGCTGCACCAGGCATCGGCTGACAGGTTCCGGGCCCAAGATAGTGTGCCTCTCGAAAACCTCAAAGTGTCTCAGCGGATGGGAATTGTACTGTCTGTCCTAATTCTCCTGTGATGCTCATTTTTCTTGCGACACTCCTTGGCACTCTGTCTTCAAGGTTGCATTCTCCGGTGGCGCTTGAGCTAGAGAACTTGGCTCTGCGCCACCCAGTCGCTGTGCTGCAACGCTCCGCGAGAAAACGCCCGAAATTGACCCCGGCGGACCGCCTTTTATGGGGCTGGCTGTCCCGCCTCTGGAGCGACTGGCGTTTGGCCCTGGTCATCGTCAAGCCCGAAACGGTCGTGGCCTGGCATTGTGTCGGCCTTCGCCGGTTCTGGACCTTAGTTAGGATTTAACGGCTACGCGAGGGGAGATTTGTGCAAACATCTTGTCGCTAAACACTGAGGATGTAATTGCGGTCCTTTGACGTTGGCCGACATCGCCTATCCGAGCGAAGCTTCCATCGCCACGGGTTTGGCGACAGTACAACGATCACGTCTCGGTAACGGTGAACAGGGCGGCAAGTGAGCGGGCAAGGCTCTCGAGCGCGGCTTCGTTCGGCAGTGTGACAGTGAGTCGCGGGCGGCCCTGCTCGTCGCGCTCCAGACACTCGGCGAGACGAGCTTTGAACTCGCTTGCCTTTTGCTCTGAACCGTCCGTTGGCCGACGCTGCGGGATCATTTCGCCGAGGAATGCGAATGCGGCAGCGACGAGTTGGCCTCCAGCCTCTGCCACACGCGAGCGGCGAGCGAGCCGCTCTGCCACTTGCTGCTTGCGCTGCTTTTCCGTCTCGTCTACCGCGGCGTGTGCCCTCGCGCCGAGCAGCACCTCGAGGCGCTGCTTCAGCTCGTCGATACCAGATGCGAGTGCGACCTCCCGCACATTAGATTCCATATCCAGCGCGGCGAGAGCCAGGTCATGTTTGGCTGAGAGCGTCGCCAGCAGCTTCTCCTCAATCGTCCCTTCCGTCACGAGCAAATAGACCTGCACCGGGTTCTTCTGCCCCATCCGGTGCGCGCGGGCGATGCGCTGCTCGAGAACGGACGGATTCCACGGCAGATCGACATTAATAACGGTATTCGCCGCCTGAAGGTTGAGCCCCGTCGAGCCCGCGTTGGTGGTGAGGAACACGCGACAGGTCGGATCGCGCTGAAACTGGTGCACCAGCTGCTGCCGCTTCTTCTGCGGGACGGATCCGTCCAACCTTACGGAATCGAGCTTGAGTCGCGTGATCTGCCGCTCGATCAAAGTGAGCATCGTTGTCCATTCGGAGAAGAGCAAGATCTTGCGATCGTCCTCCGCGGCCAGCTCTTCCAACAGCTCCTGCAGCCGCTCCAGCTTGCTCGAAAAGCCCGGAGCATGCTTGTCCACGAGAAAGGTGCTGTCCGCATTCATCCGTGCGAGCAGCAATGCTTTCTGCAGACGCAACAGGTCCATCTCCGAGATATACGACTTACGGACGATGGCGCTCACAATCTGCATCTGCGCGAGTTCGATGCCCGCCTGCTCATCCGTGGGCGCAATCCGCACAATTTCCGTCGTGCGCGGGGGCAAATCCTTCATCACCGCGCTGCGCGTCCGGCGCAGCAGTACCGGCTTGAGTCTTTCGCGCAGCAGATTGAGATCCTTGTAACCCAGGATCTTGCCGCTCTCGTCGGTGACGCGGTGACGGTTGAAGAATCGAAATGCAGGCCCGAGACGTCGGTCGTCGATGAACTCGACGACGGAGAAAAGATCGTCGAGCCGATTCTCCAGCGGCGTGCCGGAGAGAACGAGTGCGAACGGCGAACGCAGGCTCTTGATGGTCTGAGCCGTCTTCGCTTCCCAGTTCTTGATGCGCTGGCCCTCATCCAGAACAATTAGATCCCACCTCACGCGTTCGATCGCGATAATGTCACGCAATACCTGCTCGTAGTTGCAGATGGTGAAAAAGCATTCGTTCTCGTACTGACCGCTCCGCCCCGCAGCGCTCCCTAACACGATCTGGCAATCGCGCCCTGAGAAGCGGAGAACCTCGCTGCGCCATTGGGCTTTCACGGACGCGGGGCAAACGACCAGGACTTTGCGGATGTCTGCTTCGCGCGCCAGCAGCTCCGCCATACCGATACCCTGAAGGGTCTTCCCGAGTCCCATGTCATCAGCCAGGATCGCGCGCCCAGCGCTTGCTGCGAAAGCGATGCCGTCCAGCTGATAGGGAAGGATCTCCACCTTCAGCAGCGTCGTGCGTAGTGGATGAGATTTCGGATTGCGCCGGATCTCGGCGACCTTTGCCGCGATGCGCTGCAGCCGCAGACGGGTCTGGATGTACTCCTCCGCATCGGGATAGACCGTCACGGTGACGTCGTGTGCTTCGAGTTGACGGATGCGTTTTAGCAGATCCGGGAGATCGGTGATCGGCCTATCGCGGATCGGGCGCACGATGCCGCTGGTCACGTCATCGAGGTGGGGCGGCAACAAGATACGCAATTCCAGCTCCTCCCCATATGACAGATGCACACTGATGTCCCGGCGCCGATACGGTCGATTGCGCTGCGAGTCTGAGAATCGTCTTCGGACTTTTTCCAGCGCATGAAGGATATGCTTGCAGGTGCCGAGCGTGTTCTTACGGAAATCCGGGCACGAGCAGTACGACTGTCCCGGCTGCCACCCTCGCAGAGCGACCCGGTACGACTTGCCAGAGGCCGCATTGGTCAATGTGTAGTCGGTCCAGATCTCCTGACCGTCGAGAGACGTGAGCCGCATTTTCTCGGTGCGGGCGCGCTCTGCCCGCTCCGCGAGCGCTTGCGCGACCAGCGCCTCCTCGCTCACGCTTTCAGCTGGGGCCCGCGCGGGTGGCGCTCCGGCCAGTCCCAGCGCGAGCTTCTCTTCCAGAATCAGAGAGAAGGCCGCCCCGGCGTGCTCACACGGCACCTCGCACGCGTCGCAGCGCCATTCGAGACCATGGCGGGCGGCCGGACTCAAAGTCAGCGTGACCGCCGCGCCGTCCAGAGTCAGCCGAAACATGTCCCGATCGAATTTGACCTGAGTGGTGAGGTCAATGTCGAATTTGCCGCCTGTGGCGATGAGGCGGTTACCCTTGGGGCCGAGCAGCTTCGCCGCTCTGGTGAAAGTGAGTCGCGAAAGTGTGTCGAACAGCGTCAGCTCGGCGCTCGGTTTCGTCAACATGAGGTATAGGGAGTCATAGGGTGATTATTCCATTGGAGGGGCGAAATCCACCTCACAGCCGACGGCTTGCACTTCCGAGATCCGGCTCGGATCCACTATCTTTGCTTCCCACTCACCCGCGAAGAACGTCGTGATCCGGATGTTGCTCAGGGGGGTCTTGACGACGACATGGTGGGGACCGAACTTCACTACTCCCATCACCCGTTCGAGCGAATACGACTGCTGGGCGGCGTGCCAAAGATCCCTGGCGAAGCCTGGTGATTGAATGTCTAATCCGGCCTGCGTGGCCAGCTCGTCGCCCACCCGAGTCCCGTCGCGCCGGCCTGCGGTCTCGCAGCGCTTGAGGCGGTCATGAATCGTGTTGAAAGACAGGATGGAGTCCGACAGCATGTCTGCCTGGACGCGCAGGTACTTTCGCCATATTTCCCCGTCAGCGGGCGAGAGTTCTTCGGGCCGGAATCGCAAGCAACGGAAACGAGTGGCCTGTCCGATGCCCCGATAAAGCGAGACCTCTCCGACCGGGATGCTCGGCTGATCCTCCAGGGAGACCCACTGATAACTATCATGTTGCATGAGCAAGGAACCGGGTGTGTCGCGATAGTCGCGGATATGATGATAGGCCGCCGTCGGCGTCCTCAACTCGTGGTCTGAAAAGAATCCGAACTGGCAGTATCTTTGCAGCGCGGGTCCATCTCCTCTACGGGCATTTGCCCAGAAGTCGAAAAGGAAGCGTGCGCTGTCCTTGAGGGGACTGCCGAAGTAGCGATGCTCGCGCAGATTGCCCTGCGGATTGAAAATTCCCGAGAGGATCCAGGTGTACTGGAAGAAGTAGTCTCTCGCCGGCGGCTTGGCGGGGCTGTAAGCCAGGGGTCCTTCTGCGGACAGCCACGGGACGAGGTATTCCGAATCGATGACGGTGGAGGTGGAAAAGCGAGACCGTGCAGCCATATGGAGCTTCATCCTGCACCGACCAGCATTTGAATGGCACCGCGCGTTTCTGGGCTCAGACTGGAAAATTCATCCCCCGTGAGCAACCCCTGCGAGCGGATCCGGGCCAGCATCGTTAGTGCATGAGAGCGCCGCGGATTGTCGAAGGGACGTGCCATCTCCCGATCACGTTGTTGGAGAATCCTGAAGATTTGGAGGTAGCGCGCATGGTGACTCGTCGTGCCATCGCGCGAGACGCGGTCGATCTCGGCAAGGACACGCTCGCAGAAGCGTTCGAGCGCAAGCGGATGCACGCGCCTAAGCACTTTCCAATCAGGTTCCTTAATCTCCCGCATAGGGTTTCCGTGCACTGGGGCAGTGCAAGTGTAACGCGGGAAGCTGCGGCTCGTGGAGGTCCCCGCGACGTCCGTGTTGAAACTCTTTGACAATGTCCCCTCGCGGATTCGTTAGAAATGACCCCCTTAAACTGAGGCCCCCAGCCAAAGAGGTCTTGTTGAAGAGGACGGCGAGGAGCACTCGTGACCTGGAGGCGAGTGGAGGTATCGGGACGAGTTGCCCAAGAGGGAAGGAGTTGGTGGATGCAGCAGCCATGCTGCAGTTGAGTTATCGCAAGATGAAGCGTATGTGGCGACGTTATCAACAGGTGTGGCAGGCAGGGAATAAAGCACGCCCATGCGGGTCGGCCCTCAAACCTCAAATCGCGGTAAGCCGATGAAACTACGGTGTCGAGTGCTGAACTTAATCAAGAAAACTCAAGAAAAAATGTTCCGGTTCGGAGGAAGAGCGATTCGGCCCGACCTTAGCCGCTGAGCACTTGGCTGATGAAGATGGGATTGTGGTCGATCACGAGACGTTGCGCCGATGTTGGCGGAGCACCTCTGGATTCGGCGGAAGCGCTGGAAGCGCTTCGCGACTGTTATCGGCAAAAAAAGGCGGCGTCCATTCCAATCTTGTGGCGAAATTTGAAACAGTCGGCCACCTCACGAGAATTGTGGAAGGCAGAAAAACATACCCTTCGGTGTCAAGCAGAAAATCCCTATCGAGGCAACGCTTTTCTTAAATCGTCCCAGCCCTCCCAAGTCGCCAGTTTCCTAGACAGCACAATACCCTAGAGTGAATGGCTTATCGGCCTCGTCATAAGCACCGACCTTAGAGTTGACGGCGGCACTGAGGGTAGGATCTCCGTAAGGGAGTGGAGTATTTCAAGAAGAAGACGGCTTTTCATTCTTCTTGACAGGGCTCGCTACTTTTTCTAACCTTGCGGACTTATAGTAATGTGTGTGCTGCAACACGCAGCAAATCTCTGCTCCGCAATACTGGGGAACTTTCATGCGGGTTTTGATGTGCCTGTTCATGTTGTGGCGTCTTTGGTTGCCCCAGCCTTGGCCCAAGATCGCGACTACGGTCGCTCCATGGTAGTGACTGACCGCGGTATTGTGGCTACCAGCCAAGTTCTAGCTTCCCAGGCAGGCGCCCACATCCTTGAGCGGGGTGGTTCCGCTATCGACGCGGCTATCGCCGCCAATGCCGTGCTGGGCGTAACTGAGCCCATGATGAACGGCATCGGCGGTGACCTGTTCCTTCTGTACTGGGATGCCAAGAGCGGCAAGCTGTACGGGCTAAACGCAAGTGGGTGGGCTCCGCAAGGCCTCACGATAGATTTCCTGAAGAAGCAGGGCATCACGTCGGTGCCTGACGATGGAATCCACAGTGTCACGGTGCCGGGAGCCGTGGATGGTCGGGCGAAGGCTCATCAGCGTTTTGGAAGATTGCCTTGGAAAGCTTTGTTTACACCCGCAATTTATTACGCCGAACATGGCTATTCCGTACCTGAAATCATCCACGATTTCTGGGGTATCGGCCGCGCGAAGTTGAAGCAGACAGAGGAAGCGCAGCGTGTCTTTCTTCCCAATGGCAAGCCGCCTACCGTGGGTGAACAGTTCTCCAATCCCGACCTGGGGAAAACCTTGCGATTATTGGCAGACAAGGGACCTCGTGAATTCTACGAAGGTGAAATCGCGAAAGCAATCCTGAAGACATCAAACCCTCTGGGCGGGACCATGCAAACGGGCGACTTGGCGGAATTTTCTTCGGAGTGGGTTGATCCAATCTCGATTGATTACCGCGGGTGGAGAGTCTACGAACTTCCTCCTAATGGGCAAGGGATGGCTGCGTTGGAAATGCTGAATATCATGGCTGCCTCGCAGCCAGACAACCACGGCCCAGAAGGGACGGTAGAGCTACACAAGATCGAAGCGATGAAGCTCGCCTACACCGATCTGTATCGCTACAACGGTGATCCTCGTTTCGCGAGTATCCCGGTGCGAGGCCTGCTTTCGAAAGAGTATGCAGAACAACGTGCCGCCCTAATCGATCCGCAGAAAGCGAATTGTGCCGCGGTCAATGGTACGCCGGCAAAAAGCGACACCACGTACCTGGCCGTGGTCGACAGAGATGGCAACATCGCTTCGATGATCCAGAGTGTGTACGACTATTTCGGCTCTGGCGTCGCTGTGAAAAGCATGGGTTTTCTGCTTCAGGATCGAGGAGGACTATCTGTGCTCGATCCCAAACATCCGGATGCGCTCGCCCCGCACAAGCGTCCCTTTCACACCATCATTCCTGCATTTATGGAACGGGGAGACCAACACATAGGATTTGGGATTATGGGCGGTTCCAATCAGCCGCTTGCGCATGCGCAATTCGTGTCCAACGTCGTGGACTATAGCTGGAACATCCAGGCAGCTCTCTCTCCGCTCCACGCTTCACCATCCGCGACACAGGAGAGCCAATCAAGTGCACCATTCTTCTGGAGTCGCGAGTCTTGCCAGAAGTGCAGAGTCAGTTGCGCCAGAAGGGCCATGACCTGGTTCTGCGAAAGGATTATTCCGCATTGATGGGACGGGGACAGGCAGTGCTTCACAATTCCGCAACCGGCACGAATTTTGCTGCCTCTGACCCGCGGGCTGATGGCTCCGCTGAGCCGGAGGCGATGCCAAAAAAGTAGTGGGGGCTATTTTTGTGGGAGAGGGCATCTTTGCGTACCAAGCAGCATGGTCTATGAATACTGAATGCTTCGTCGTTAATCCATGAGCGAAGAAAATCGCGACCGGCAGTTGGGAATGCGACGCCGCATCACACGGCGCGATTTCCTCAATGGTGTTGCGGTAGGCATCGGAGCCCTAGGTTACGCCAGCCTGCCGGACCTGGCTTACGGCACCGAAGCTTCATCGCAAGCTGGTGCCGATTCCGCCAAATTCTTTCCGCCTGCTTTGACCGGAATGAGAGGCGGCGCGCCGGGCTCATACGATGTTGCGCATGCACTGCGCGATGGGGACTTCTGGGAAACCGCCGGAAGCCCCGCAGACACGCACGAAACGTATGACTTAGTCGTCGTCGGGGGCGGCATCAGCGGGCTTGCTGCGGCTTACTTCTACCGCAAGAATGCCGGCAAGGGTTCACGCGTTCTGGTTCTCGATAACAATGATGATTTTGGCGGGCACGCCCGGCGTAACGAGTTCCGCGTGGGAGGACGGCTGCTGTTGAGTAACGGTGGAACCCAGTCAATTGAGAGTCCCTCGGAATACAGTGAAGTCGCCAAAGGCGTTCTCAGTGATCTGGGAGTCCAAACGAAGACCTTTTATAAAGCCTACGATCAGAGGTTGTACTCGCATCTCGGTACAGCCTGCTTCTTTGACAAGGAGACCTTTGGTGAGGATCGCCTAGTAACTGGAATGGGCTCGACTCCCTGGCCCGAGTTTCTCAAGAAGAGTCCGTTGCCGGAAAAGGTGCAGCAGGTGATTGCCCGTCTCTACGACGAGAAGAAGGAGTATCTTTCCGGCCTCTCGAAAGAGGAGAAGCATGCGCGGCTGGCAAAGATCAGTTACGCGGCATTCTTGACTGAGATTTGTAAAGCCGATCCTGACGTCTTGCCATTTTTCCAGACCTATACACACGATTTGTATGCAGTCGGAATTGATGCGGTCTCTGCTCTTGCCTGTTATAGAAATCCCGACGACTACGGGGCATGCCACTATGCAGGTTTTGCAGGGATGGATCTAGGCGGAGACGAGGAAAAAGAAGAACCCTACATTTTTCACTTTCCCGATGGGAATGCGTCCATCGCCCGCTTGCTTGTGCGGAGTCTCATCCCTGAAGCGGTTCCAGGGCACACCATGGAGGACGTTGTTACCGCACGTGCCGACTACAGCAAGCTTGATCAGCCGTCATCTCCAATCCGAATTCGCCTGAACTCGACCGCGGTTCGTGTGCTACACTCCGGGCGACCAGAGTCGGCGAAAGAGGTGGAAGTCTCGTATGTCCAAGAAGGAAAGCTAAAGAAGACAACAGGGAAATCCTGCATCCTCGCCTGTTACAACAGCATGGTCCCATATCTTTGCCCTGAGCTGCCTGAGAAGCAGAAGGAAGCTCTGCACTACTGCGTGAAGGAACCGTTCATTTATACGCACGTTGTCCTTCGTAATTGGACGGCATTCCACAAATTGGGGATACGACAGATCGTCTCGCCAGGAAGTTATCACAGCTTCACCATGATCGATTTTCCTGTCAGCCTCGGTGCGTATCAGTTTCCCAGCAACCCGCAAGAACCAATGGTGCTCTTTATGTTGCGGACTCCCTGCAAGCCGGGGCTGCCGCGCCGGGATCAGTACCGGATGGGCAGGTTCGAACTCATCAGCACGCCATTTTCTGAGTTTGAACGCAATATCCGTGAACAGTTGAATCGCGCGCTCGCGCCGGCTGGATTCGATTCCGCCCGCGATATTGCTGCAATAACGGTAAATCGGTGGGCGCACGGTTACGCCTACGAATACGATTCTTTGTTTGATCCGCACTGGGCGCCGGAAGAGCGACCTTGCGTCATTGGACGGAAACAATTTGGACGAATTTCGATTGCGAATTCCGACGCTGCTGCTAGTGCGTATACGAACGCAGCAATTGACCAGGCCTATCGTGCGATTCAGGAGCAAGTGAAAGGTGCGTAGAGCAATATGACTGACCTCAAGAATGAAGACGGCGGTCGATCTCGCGATCGCGAGCTTGGTATGCACCGCAACATCACGCGCCGGGATTTCTTGAACGGCATGGCGGTTGGTGTGGGTGGGATGCTCGCCAATCCATGGATTGGCGGACTGCTCTCGGCCCAAACGCCCATAGCCTCCGCGCAAGATCGCCCAGGCTACTATCCTCCGACGCTCAACGGAATGCGGGGAAGTCATCCCGGGGCTTTCGAAGTCACACACTCGCTGCGTGACGGAACCTTCTGGGAAAAAGCAGGCAAGCCTGTCGAGACTGGCGAGGAATACGATCTGGTGGTGGTCGGGGGCGGCATCAGCGGCCTCGCGGCGGCCTATTTCTATCGCAAGCAAGCCGGACCTTCAGCCCGCATCCTGATTCTGGACAATCACGATGACTTTGGGGGACACGCCAAAAGAAACGAGTTCCACCTCGGTGGAAGGTCATGCACCTGCATTATTCGCCGGCGCCCAAGAGGAAGTAGTCTGCCGCTGCTCTCGGAGGGCATTTCGTGAGCGACTCTTACGATCGCTATCTAGGGATGAATCGGCAGATCACGCGCCGGGATTTCATGAACGGCGCTGCCATGGTGATCGGAGCCGCCATGCTTCCGACTGCTCCGGCTTTCGGCGTGGCCAATCCCCTGGAGCCGCAGAACGAACCCGGATACGATCCACCAGTAAAGACAGGCTTGCGCGGCAGCCATCCCGGTTCGTCGAGATTGCTCACAGCTTGCGCGACGGCACCTTTTGGGAGAGCGCAGGCAAGCCCGTCGAGAGCGGCGAAACGTAGGATCTGGTGATTGTCGGAGGAGGAATTAGCGGGTTGGCCGCCGCTTATTTCTTTCGTGAGAAAGCAGGAAAGTCAGCTCGCATTCTCATTCTTGAGAATCACGACGACTTCGGAGGTCATGCCCAGCGGAATGAGTTTCACTTCGGTGGTCGACTCCAAATCCTGAATGGCGGCACCTTCCTCATCGACAGCCCCACTCCCTACAGCAGGGTGGCAGATAATCTGCTGAAAAAGCTTGGAATCGATCCACCACAGTTTGATGCGAAGTTTACAGACCATAAGCTTTATCGTTCTCTGGGCCTGCAGTCTGCTGTTCTCTTTGGTAAGGAGACGTTCGGTGAAGATCGCCTGGTGGTGGGTGCGCCTGGACGTGGCTGGGACGATGAAGTGCCTGAAAGCCAAGTAGGGGAAGCGCTCACTTGGACGATCTTTGGCATTACGCGGCTTTTGTGATGATGACCGTGGGCGCACTCCTTTGTTTCTGGCTGCGGGTTATGGCGATATACCGTGGATGGCATTTGCCCGTCGCCCAGGCGCAGAATCGGCGGGATTGAATCATCGCTTACCAAGTCGTTCTAGGAGTTGGCAGCCTAAGAAGGCGACGGCTGACATGCTGTTGGTTGGTCGAGGGCGAGCCGATTGTGCGCCATCTTCTATATGCGATGCCAAATTTTGCAGATTTGATAACAGAGCACAGTCACCAAACACAAGTGGGACCCAGCTTGATCGTTAAAAAATGGTCGGGGAGAGAGGATTTGAACCTCCGACCCCCTGGTCCCGAACTATGAAAGTACAAACTCCAAGTGCTTTATCTGGTGTCACTTAGGGAACAGCATTCCGTTTTTTCTCTCGCTCAGCTGTACCGATGTTGTACCGAAGGGCCTGAACTGCAGACTGGAACAGCTGGGTCGCTTGGAGTCTGACAAGTGGAGAACTTTCCGTTGCCAAGCGGCTTTTGAGTTATTACAATAGTAATAACATATTGGAGGTCAGCTGTGGTCGAACTCAAAGTCCGCAAATTCGGGAACTCGCTCGGAGTTGTCCTACCGAAAGAGGTCATCAATCGTCTCCACACCGGCGATGGTGAACCGCTGTTCCTGATCGAAGCTCCGGAGGGTGGTTACCGGCTCACTCCTTATGATCCCGGCTTCGAGGAAAAAATGACGAAGGCGGACGACATCATCAGCCGCTACCGCAATACACTCCACGTTCTCGCCAAGTGAAGGAACCGGTCTGGATCGACGAGCGCGATGCGCTCGCCCTGCACGATCGCCTGCTCGCGCTGCACGGCGGCGCGGTGGGATTGCGCGACGATGCCTTGCTGAAATCAGCGCTGGCCCGGCCGCAACAGCATTTCGCCTATGCCGAATCTCCTGATATTGTCGACATGTCCGCCGCCTATACAGGCGGCATCGTGCGCAACCATCCTTTTGTCGATGGCAACAAGCGCACGGGATTTGTGGTGGGAATCCTGTTCCTCGAACTCAACGGTTATCGCTTCAGCGCCCGCGAGGAAGACGCAGCGCAGGCGGTCCTGAAGTTGGCGAGCGGGAACCTCGACGAAACTAGCTATATCGCTTTTCTTCGCGCTCATGCATCGCTTGGGGAAAAATGAAACAGCATTTCTGTACCCAAAGACACCGCGGAAACGGAGCTTCTTTCTCAATTTCTGGATCACCGCACATCAAGATGTGAGCCGTTCGACTTGACAGGACGCCCTCCGTTCGTGTTGCATTAGCACGTCAGTTGTTCCCTCCGGACAAACACTAAACCGGCACGCGATGCGGAGGCAACATGCCGAAAACACTAGTGAACCTTTCACTCGTGTTCTTTGTGGCCGTCGGTGTCATTTTGGCGGCCCAAAACTCATCTGCTCAGACGACTGTGGCGGTCGGGAATTGTCGGCCTCCTCTGGTCAGCTATTCGACCATCTCCGAAGCGGTTGCCGCCGTGACGCCGAATTCGACCGTTCTCGTCTGTCCCGGCACTTACCCGGAGCAGGTCACCATCACGCAGGCGCTGAAATTGAAAGGACTGAAGGATGAAGCGGGCTATCCGGTAATCACCGTACCCAGTGGTGGGTTGGTGGGAGGGCGCAGCTTTCGGTTCCAGGGACAGATTTCGTCTCGATCGGTCCGGTAGATATCGCCAACCTGGTTGTAGATGGAGCCAATTCCGGTGTCGACTGCTCTACTAATCTTCTCATCGGAATTCAATATAACGCCGGCTTTGGTTCTTTAGACAACGTGGACGTGCGCAACCAGAACCCGGGCGGTTGCGGATACGGAATCATCGCCGGAGGGTTAGGGGACAATCTGGAGGTGAACATCCGGAATAGTAGAATTCATGATTTTGACTATATCGGCGTCTTTGCTGGGGCCGTTTACGCCGAGTTCACATTGAATCTCGCTTCAAACTGGATCGCATCGGCTAGCACGACGGTGCAAGCAGGGGTTTCTTATGGCTTTTCGTCTGAGGGACGAGCCACGTACAACATTATCGAGGTAGCCGGCCGAATCGGCCTAGATGCGGCGCCTTACGTCGGTGGTGTAATAATTGTTGCCGACAATTTGGTCATTGGTTCGAATGTAGGAATGTTTTTGGGTTGCTGCGGAACGACTGTCACGCGCAACAACTTATTCAACAACGGCACAGGCATCGTTCTCTACGGGGAGGGCAATGTCATTAAGTCGAATGCCATTGTTCAGAGTAGTACTGCGGCGATTGATGCCGATTGTTCCTCGCCGAACACCGTCGAAAATAACATCATTTTCGGCGCTCCCATAGGAATCGCAAATATAGCCTCGGGAGACACCGTCAAGGGAAACACTTTTTACAGCGTGACTACTTTGACTACCACGTGCCCCTGATCTTTTCGTCCCCTTCCTTTGGGTTCGCCAAGGTGACGCGGACCCCGATCACATTTCGACCAGTTTTGTTGAGCGGCAGAACCTCACGATGCGGATGCAGCTCCGCCGTTTTACGAGGCTGACGAATGCTTTCAGCAAGAAACTTTCGCACCTGAAAGCCGCTGTGAACCTGTGAGCCTGCATTTCGCGTGGTACAACTTCGTGAGAGTCCACAGGAGCTTGAGGGTCACTCCCGCAACGGAGGCGGGGATTGCCGACCATGTGTGGGCAATCGGGGAATTATTTTATTGAGGCTTGGCTTCTTTTTAGCAAATCATCCAGGTAATCAGCGGCCCGCTTAGCATCGAAATCTGGGAAGTTGCCACATCTATGCTCGAAAGTGGAATGCCGAGTTTATCGACCTGCCCGTGGTCGAGAAGGAAAAACAGAACACACCTTCTTTCTCCTCGCGAGGTGATGACGGGTCTATCACAGTGGAAAAAGCAAAAGGAGCGGATGATTTTCATTCTGTGTGGTGCCGGCGGTTTTCGAGCAGGAGAGGCACTAGGCATCGAAATTGACAAGCACATCTCTCCAGATTTCTTGACCATCTCCGTCAAACAGAAAGTGCATCATGGCAGAGTCGAACAACGTCTCAAAACAGCGAATGGGCTTCGACAGGTTGACCTTCACCCTGCGATAGCCGCTCTCCTTAGAGAGTTCGTTGGCGCGTTGGCGACCGCAATTCTGGTTTCCTATTCTGCACTCGAAACGGAAACCCACTCTCGCCATCGAACATCATCCGTCGCCATCTGCACAGGGCTCTCAAGGAACTGAACTATGTCAACCCGTACATCGGAACACACAAGGCGGGAAACCATGCGTTCCGTCGCTTCAGAAACACGTACCTGCGGAACTACACCGACTGCCCCGAAGGTCTTTACAAGTACTGGATGGGTCATGCGGGAAAGGACATGAGCGACCTCTACGACAAAATCGAAGAGGACGTTGCCTTCCGCAGAAAGTGGGAAAGTGGGCTGAGCAGTGTGGCTTCGGCTTTGAATTGCTTCCGTTGTACCGAATGTACCGAAACTCGCCGAAAAGACTCAAGGGCAGAAGGCAGCGTAAGCAACTAAAAGAGCGAGAGAAATTGGTCGGGGAGAGAGGATTTGAACCTCCGACCCCCTGGTCCCGAACCAGGTGCTCTACCAGGCTGAGCCACTCCCCGACGGCGCAGCGGGAAGAACAGATCATCCGCCCGCGCGTATCTACTTCTCGATAGGCATTCAGATTATAGCATCGCTTCGTTGGACTGATCCCGCTGCCTCGCCAACATCTTTCGCGCTACACTGATGGCGCACCGACTTCGCATGCTTCATGAGCTAACGCAATATGATCGTCCTCCGCGCTCGCCGTCTCTATACGCCGCTGGAAGAACGAATGAACCCGCTCGTGTTTATTGAGGACGGATTCATTTCCGCGGTTTCGTCGCAGGCGGAACAGGAAATTCCGAAGAATGCGACGGTGATTGATTTTACCCGCGAGGACGGCGACGCCATTCTCGCGCCGGGTTTTGTAGATATCCATATCCATGGGGGTGCTGGAGTGGATGTCATGCGAGCTGCGCCGGCAGAACTGTCACGGCTCAACAGATTTCTGATAATCCATGGCGTAACCGGCTACTTCCCTACTACAGTCGCCGCGCCGCTGGACCAGACCTGCGACGCGCTGGAGCGAATCGCCGAAGCCATTGAAACAACTCCGTCCCCCGGAGCCAATGGCGACTCAGTGCAGGCCCGGCCGCTCGGCATCCATCTGGAGGGTCCATTTCTCAGCCACAAACGGCGTGGCGTTCATCCTCCGGAAAATCTCGTGGAGCCTACGCTAGAGATTTTTGAACGACTCTGGCAGGCCGCGCGAGGACACGTACGCATGATGACCATCGCGCCGGAGCTGCCCGGTGCGATCGAGGTAATCGCGGAAGCCGCGCGCCGCAAGGTTTGCGTGAGCATTGGCCATTCGGACGCGAGCATGGAGAGCGCTCGTGCCGCGGTGAAAGCTGGCGCTCGCCACGCCACGCATACCTTCAACGCCATGCGCCCGCTCGATCATCGCGAACCCGGCATCATTGGCGAAACGCTCACCAATGAGGAACTCAGCGCCGACATCATTGCCGATGGAATTCACACTGCTCCGGAGGTGGTGAAACTTTTTCTGAAGGCGAAGGGCATCGAGCGCGCCGTGCTTATCACCGATGCTATCGCTGCGGCTGGCATGCCCGACGGGACCTATCAACTCGGGCCCATCCAAGTCGAGGTCAAGAATGGCCGGTGTACTTCCGATGGAAAACTTGCTGGGAGCGTCCTGACCATGGATCGGGCCGTCCGCAACATTATCCAATTTGCCGATTGGAGCTTGCAGGACGCGGTCCAGACCGCGACTCTGAATCCCGCGCGAGCCGTGGGACTCGCGCACCACGGGCACCTGACGCCGGGCGCGGAAGCAAATCTTGTGGTGTTGGGTCCAGATGGCGAAGTAAAACGAACACTCGTCCGAGGCGCAACCGTTTAGTTCGGCTTGCGTTCCTTAGCTTCGGCCATGTAGCGCAACAGCAAGGCCTCATCGGCGCGGGTGAGTTGATCGAGGAAGGACGAATCCACCTTGGCGTCTTCGATACTCTTCGATGCACTGGACTGGCGCTGTTTGTCGCCGAGTTCGGGATCGTTGATCATCACCTGGGTGTAGAACCAGAGGAAATGGCGCATCTGGTCGAGCGCTTTGCACAACATCTGGATGGCTTCCGTCTCCGGCAGCGCACTCAGAGCCTCCATCAATTCGGGATCGCTGGGAGCTTGCATGGCGGCGCAATTCAGTTCGCGCTGAATCACGCGCAAATCTTCGGTAACTCGCGTCATCCGTGTATGAAGATCGTCCATCTGTGGATCGATTCCCGTGGCCATGGAATGGTTGAATTGTGTCGTTTGAAGATCTCATCGGCAAGGACAAGCGGATAGATGTCCCACGATCATGCGCTTTGGTAATTCGTGCAATTACTTTGGCCTGGTAGACGGTGACCTTTAGCGCGATGGGCTCAGAATGAGCTATTGGCAAGGCTTTTCACGTGCTCGTCCGCTCGTGTTACCCTCGCGTAATAGCTTCCTCCCCCCAGTACTTCTGGCCTCGTACCGCGGCCAACAGTACAGTTGCGATCTGCTCGAAAGTCACGCGTCGGGCAGCGTCATCTAGGACCGCACTGTCCGCAAATCCAGAATCTGTGATACAAACCTGCGGTGATGGAATCCTCCGCCCCGGTTAGCGCCACTGGGCCCGGGCTCATCCGCGCCATCGGCCGCTGGAGCCTGGCCGCGCTGGTCGTCAACTCCATCCTTGGCAGCGGCGTGTTCGGACTGCCATCGACCGTGGCCGGTCTCCTTGGTAACTACAGTCCTTATGCCGTGCTCGCTGCCGGAGCCGGAATGGGCGTGATCATGGGCTGTTTCGCCGAAGTTGCATCGCGCTTTCAGCAGGCCGGCGGCCCTTATCTCTACGCCCGCGTCGCTTTCGGACGCCTCATGGGCATTCAAACCGCCTGGCTGCTCTGGCTGGGACAAATCGCCGCACCTGCCGCGAATGGCAACTTATTTGTCATTTATCTGGGCGAGTTTTGGCCGCACGCCAAAAACCCGCTGCCCCGGGCTCTTATCCTCACCGTGCTGGTCGGCCTTCTGACGTTCATCAACATTTGCGGCGTGCGCGCTGCAGCGGAGGTGAGCAACCTGTTCACCGCGGCTAAACTTGTTCCGCTTTTGGGCGTGATCGTTCTCGGCCTGTTTGTGCTTCGCAATCACCACTGGGCCATCGCGAACGCGGCGGTTGCGTCCCCGGGCGCTACTCAGTGGATGAAAGCCGTGCTGCTCCTAGTCTTTGCCTTCGGGGGATTCGAGACCGCGCTGGCGCCCATGAGCGAAGCGAAGAATCCCCGCCGTGACGCTCCTTTTGCACTCTTCGTGGCCTTATTGCTCTGCACCGTGATTTATGCGCTGATCCAGTGGGTGGTCGTAGGAGTGTTGCCCAACGCCATGGGCAGCCAGCGGCCTCTGGCGGATGTGGCTCGGGTGGCGATTGGTCCCATCGGCGCCGCGCTGGTTGCGGTGGGGGCGCTCATTTCTTTCTACGGATATCTGAGCGCGAAAATCCTTGCCATGCCACGTGTGACCTTCGCTTTGGCCGAGCAAGGGGATTTCCCCAAAGCCTTCGCCGCCATCCATCGCCGCTTTCACACACCCTATGTCTCAGTCCTCGTCTTTGGGGCTTTGGTGTGGGGATTCGCGCTGATGGGCGAATTCAAATGGAATGTAACGCTCTCCGCGGTAGCCCGCCTTCTCTACTACGGCGTAGGCTGCGCAGCTTTGCCCATCCTGCGCCGCAAGCAGCCCGAAGGCGCGCTCTTCCGCCTACCCGCAGGGAATTTCTTCGCCTTAGTGGGTGTATTGCTATGCGCAGCTCTGGTAACCCGCGTGGACTTCGGCCAGTCGCTGATTCTGATTGCGACCATCGCGCTGGCCCTGCTGAACTGGGCCCTGGTGGCTCGAAGCGCCACCGGCTGATAGCCATCGAGTAGATGTCCTAATCATGAAAGCCTGTCAGGGCTGCCAATCCAGGGCGTAAATCTCGGGGCTGCCGATGTCGCGCGTTACCAGCAGAGAATCACCCGGACCCAACCCGCTCCATTCTCCGTTCGGCCCCCAAAGCCGGTGAATGTCTTTCAAACTGGTCAGGCGCTCCAGTTGGCGATCAGAAATTCGCACCCGGAAAAATGCCGGATCGTCCGTAAGAATGGAATCGAAATACAAGTACTGCCCGTCATGCGACCAGCTCGGGAATCCAATTCCCATACGCGCCAGCACAGTCCACTGTAGCTTCGTACGATCGAACAGCATGAGCGTTTGAGAATCGGTCGTGATCGCCGCGAGGTAACGTCCGTCGGGAGACCAGCGTGGCGAGAACAGATTTTCTCCGCCCGGAACGGGGGCAACCGTCTGCGTTTGCAGATCGAGAATGCTGATTTTGTTGCTGGTCAACCCTAGGTCACCTACCGCGAGCAGGATCGACTTGCCGTCGGGCGACCACCCGGGATCGAAACCCGCTGCCGCGCCGGGGATGAGCTTTCGCAAACCGTGTCCATTCGCCGCTGCCAGATGCGCCCGCCAGTCCGTGTTTTGTGTTCTCGCCATGAACACGATCTGACTTCCATCAGGCGACCATCGGGGCAAGGCCGCTTCCATGACACTCGGATCATTTAGCTTGATCCGGTCACTGCCGTCGATTTTGCTCGTCCACAGGGCTCCCTCAGGAACCGAAATGTAGGCTATGCGCTGTCCGTCTGCCGAAAATGCCAAGTCCGTCACTGATGCACCGTCGAGATACGGGACGAAGGATCGCCCATCATATCGAAGCACCTCGGAGCGTGGCTGTCCGCCCACGGCGAAGATTCGCTTCCCATCCTTGGATGGAACCGGCATCCAGAAATCCAGCGGACCGTTGGTGAGTTGCACGGGCTTGGCTTTCGGCTGAAACCACGAACGCCGTTCCGGCAGCACCCATATGCTGCTTCGTCCTTCGCGCTGGCTGCTGAAGAGAAAATATCTTCCGTCCGGCGTCCATCGCCCGCAGCATTCGTGGGGAGAATCGTCCCAGTTCGGCGGCAGAGGATGGGGCCGGCTCCCGTCGCGGTTGAGTTCCCAGAACTCACTAAAACCGGTCTTCAGGTCTTCGACGGTCACGCGGATCTTCCGTCCATCCGGCGACACCCGCACATCCCCGATTCGCGGGGAAAGCGTGGCGAGCTTCCTGGCATCGGATCCATCAGGGTTTGTGTCGTAGAGGTCGACGCCCTGGGCGAAAAGCAAACGGCGTCCGTCCGGCGACCATACCATCGAGTGAACCTCCATGGTTCCGAGCGGACGTGGCGGGCCGGCGGGTAATGGGAGAATCCAGATGGGAGCTTCCTTATTGGTGCCTTCGAAACTGCTGATCAGTAAGGAGGAGCCACCCGGCGCGATATCGCCCAGAAAGGCAGCGTCGAAGGGAGTCGAGATCAAGGCGCTATCGCCCCCGCTCACCGAAACTTGGGCCAAGGCGATGCGGTCCCGGTCCACCGCTTGAAAGTAGAGCCTCGGGCCGTCGGTTACCAGAGCGCACAGTTGGTGAACCCTGCCACCTCTCGTGATCTGTGTGAAGCCTAGAATTCGGGGCGACGATCTTAGAGTCCTTGCGAAGATGAGGCCGACTAACAGCACCGCCAGACAACCAGCCGCAATATACGCCCATGTCGCAGTAGGCCGGCCAACCTTGCGCGCGGACTCAGTCGATCTTGAACCGGCGCCATGCCTCTCAGGCGAATCGTTGCCGAGTGCGGGCGATGAAAGCGTTGGGACGCGGTTCGCTGTCGCTGCGTGGGGCGCACCCTCCGAACTCGGAATCGAAACCGGCGCGATGAAGCGGTACCCCCTGCGATACAGGGTCTCAATAAATCTTGGATTGTCGGATTCATCGCCCAGAGCCTGCCGCAGTCTCTTCACCGCGCCGTTCAGGCTTACGTCGAAGTCAACGAACGTGTCGGCTGGCCAGAGTCTGGTCTGTAGTTCTTGCCGGGTTACCATTTCGCCCGGATGCTCCAGGAGCAGAGCCAGCACCTGAAATGGCTGCTCGTTGAGTTTGATCTTTGCCCCGGACTTGCGCAGCTCCCGAGTCTCCAGATCGGCTTCGGAGAGACCGAAACGCACTTTATTCGAATTTGCGGCGGGCCGTTCCATTCCGAGACCCCACTTTATTGCTGGTGAGTGTACACCGAAAAGGGCTGTCAGCAGCTACGCGGGGAGATCCACTTTCTCCTTCAAACCCTCTGCTTTCAGCTTCTTGGCCAATCACATTCATTTCCCAGCCGCGCCAGCTTCCATCCATTGTTCTGCCCGTCGGCTTGAGGCAGATTGGCGACGACTCAGGGTGGACATTTGGAGGACTGAGGAGGAAATGAGAATGAAAAAGCAAGCGCTTCAACTCACATTGCTCTGCCTGTTGGTTGTATTCGCGGCGACGCGTACCGTTGCGCAATCGAGGGTTACGGTCAAGGTGCCGTTTGACTTTTCGATTTCAGACAGAACATTCCCGGCGGGCCAGTATTCGATATCTTCATCTTACGGCCGGCTTACCGTGCAGGATTCCGCTGGCAAACCGGTCTTTATCGGGATAGCGAATCAGGTCAGCGGGCGTCGAGTAGGCCGGACGGGCATGGTCGTATTCCACTGCTACGGCGCTCGCTGTTTCTTACCAGTAACGAACCCGCGATGCGCGAGTCAAAGCGGTGAGGAACTGAGGGTCATGCATGGCGCGGTAAAATGAGCCGTCCATGCGCGTCGGCAAGTAGTCCGAAAAAAGCAATGGTGCATCCTTCGGGAGCCCGTTTGGAAGTATGGTCCCAGACTCTGTGCTCA